>VFQU01001329.1_pt1 | contig 15077 bp, 7 predicted proteins | sample 3512311 | NCBI WGS metagenome assembly VFQU01 (sample SAMN10412377, study PRJNA504923) | tailings metagenome | isolation source: Relicate 3 Philex TSF3 active mining site | place: Philippines: Tuba, Benguet | collected 2017-08-29
GGATGCTGCGGATCGGCCTCGGCGGCGATCGCCGCCAAGGCCTCGCGCGCCGCGCCGTGATCGGGCTTCGGATAGTCGATCTTCGGCAGCCGCGCCGTACCCTGCCGCCAGCGCTCGAGGAAACGGCGCTGCACGGTGGCCGGCCAGCTCAGCATCGCCAGCACGCGGATGCCTCTGACCGCGTCGACCAGACGGCGGTCGAGCGCCGCGTGAGCGTGTCGCGCTCGCTCATCGGCGGCGCCCTGCGTTTCGGATGGCAGCCGGACCGATCCGGCGCCTCGACCCACTCGGCATCGCGCTCCTCCGCGTGACGGCCGCGACGGCGGCCCTGCGCGGCGTCGATCGTAGCAGGCCGTGTCCCAGCAGGGCCGTCGCGCCGCCGACCGGCCGGGCGACGCGGATTGCGACACCGATGCGATCATTCGTTCGAATGCGCACGCAGGGGCTGATGCAGACGGTCCGTCGTCACGTGCGCGCGCCAGCGCGTTGGTATGCGGTGTCCACGCGACGCGCGGCCGGGCCGCCTCGTACGTCGCGTGCACGCCCCTTTCGACGTGCGTCGACTGCGCGCTCGTGCACCGACCCTTTCCCGATCGGGACGGCTGCGCTATTGATGTCGGTGCTGCGGTGAACGGCCGGACCTCCGGACCGTCGCCGCACGCTCGCATACCGACTCGAGGAATGACCGATGCATTCGATTCGCCGTTCGTTTCCGCGCGTGGCTCCCCTGGCCGCCGCGATCGCACTCGTCGCCCTGGCCGACGTCCGTCCCGTTCACGCCGATGCCGTCGGCGCCGCCGAGCGCTACCGCCAGCGCCTCGATCAGCGCGAGGCGCACGTGCATGGACGCGTACCGCCGCCGGTCGCCGCGGCCGCGCCGCAGGGCGCCCAGACCTGGGCCGTCACCAGCTGCGCCGACGACGGCACGCCCGGCACGCTGCGCGCGGCGATGGAAGCCGCCGGCGAGCAGGACACGATCGATCTGACCGCGCTGACCTGCAGCACGATCACGCTGACCGGCGGACCGCTCGACATCGGCGTGCTCGGTGACCATCAGATCAACGATCTGACGATCCTCGGTCCCGGCCGCGACGCGCTGACGATCGACGGCAACGGCGACCGCGTCTTCCTGCACGGCGATTTCCAGATCGGCCGCGGCACGCTGGCGATCAGCGATCTGACGATCCGCAACGGGCGCTACACGCACGGCCTGGCCAGCTGCATCGATTCGTCCGGCAACATCACGCTGTCGCGCGTCACCGTCAGCGACTGCCACGCCAGCGGCGGCTCGCCGATGACGTTCGGCGGCGCGCTCAGCGTGTCGGGCACGCTGACGATGCAGTCGAGCACGATCAGCGACTCGTCGAGCACGGCCGGCGGCAACGCGGTCGCCTCCGGCGGCGGCGCCTACGTCGCCGGCGACGCGATCCTGATCGACAGCACGATCAGCGGCAACGCGATCACCACGGTCAGCGGCGGCGACGGCTTCTACATCACCGGCGGCGGCGGCCTGTACGTGCGCGGCGGCCTGACGTTGACGCGCAGCACGATCAGCGGCAATACCGTCGCGGCGTCCGGCAGCGGCCAGTCCGGCATCGGCGGCGGCGTGTTCGTGCGCGACACCAGCGTGCTCGAGGCGAGCACCGTGGCGGATAACGTCGCCGATGGCGATGGCGGCGGTCTGTTCAAGGCGCGCTTCAGCAACTACGGCGATCCGCCCGGCGGCACGCGTCTGACGATCGCCAACAGCACGATCAGCGGCAATGCCGCGGCGCGTGGCGGCGGCGTGTTCAGTCAGCGCGAGCTGATTCTCGCCAACAACACGGTCAGCGCCAATGCCGCGACCGCCGGCGGCGGCGGTCTGGTGTTCGGCGCGATCGACGTGGCGACCGCGACGTTCACGCTCGACAGCACGATCGTGTTCGGCAACACCACGCCGAGCGGCGGCCTCGCGGCCGACCTCGCGGCGACCGACGGCGGCCTGACCGTCGCCGGCAGCCGCAATCTGATCGGTGCGGCCGGCGCGCTGACGCTGCCGGGCGATACGCTGAGTGCCGATCCGCTGCTGCAGCCGCTCGCCGCCAACGGCGGACCGACCCGGACCCATGCGCTCGGTGCAGGCAGTCCGGCAATCGACACCGGTGCCAATCCCAACGCCTACCCGTACGACCAGCGCGGCGAGGGCCATCCGCGCACGGCCGGCGCAGCCACCGACATCGGCGCATTCGAGGTGGCGGCCGACGACACGATCTTCCGCGACGGCTTCGAGGCCACGGCGACGACGTTCACGTATCTCTACGACGACGGTGACGGCGACACCAACCAGGGTCCCCCCTCGACGTTCGATCCGGACATGCTTTGGGGCAACTACTACGTGACCGAGGCCGGAGCCGAGGTCATCACCGAGATCTCGGTCGCGTTCGGACCGACGTTCCCTTCGCTCGCGAACGGCCCGGTCACGTTCTGGCTGCTCGACGATCCCGACGCCGATCTCGATCCGCGCAACGCGACCGCGCTGACGTCGGTGCAGGCGACGCCGGACGTGTTCAACGACAGCTACTTCACCGTGCAGATTCCGCCGACGCGCGTCAGCGGCGCGTTCTTCGTCGCGGCCAGCGCCAAGCTGCAGGGCGGGCAGGACAAGCCGGCCCGCGTCGACCGCGATGCCGCCGGCGACAAGTCCTGGTTCTTCTACGCGCCGGAGATCGCCGACGTGATCGACGATCTGGCGTCCGCGCCGTTTGGCACGCGCAATGACAATACGCAGTTCGTCGTGCTGCCGGGTGCGTTCATGATTCGCGCGACCGGCATTCCGGCCGCTCGATAGGCGGCACGCAGGCTGTGGGAGCGGGGCCGGCCATCGGATGGGAGTTCGGTGGCCGGCCTCTCGAAGGTCGACTGCCGGGTGAGCTGAACCCTACGCAGGCGCCGTCCCCAGGCGCTGCGCTCGGGTCCTGCGACGATCGACTTGGGGCTGACGCGCCGACGCGCGCCGGACGCGTTGCGAATGACTGGACATTTATGCGGTGCGGGTATCGGCATTCGCACGACGATTGCGGCCCGCCTCTGGCACGACCGATCTCGCGCTGCCTTCGGAATCGGCACGAAGTCTCGCGCCGAGTCGCCACCGCAACGCCCTGCGCAGGCCGGTTCGACTGCATCGCGCTGGCCACGCTCGCGCCGAGCGATGCACTCATCGGAAATCGAGGAGATCGGCGATGTGAAGACGATTGCTCGCCGCCGGCCTTGTCGCGCCTCGCGAAGCCGCATCGCCCATCGCGCTCGTGTGCTCGGACGCAACGATGAAGGATCCGTGTTCGCCGATCCGCGCGGCCGCGGCACCGGTCGGGCGCCGCGGCGCGGGCGGCAGGGACGTTCGGCGCCGGCGTGAATGGGTGTCAGCACGATGAAGCCGAACGGCGCCGGCGAGTTCGCGCGCGTCGCGCTGCGACTCGCGTCCTTGCATGAGCTAAGTGCCGATCGGCGCCGGGACGGGACCTCTTGCTATGCTCGGTGCCGATGAACGATGAGTCCTTCCGTTTCGGCGCGTACCGCCTCGACGCGGCCAAGCGCGAACTGGAGCGCGACGGAACGCTGCTGGCGCTGACGCCGCAGGTGTTCGACTGCCTGACCTATCTGCTGCGTCACCGCGCGCGTGCGGTCGGGCGCGACGAGCTGATCGCGGCGGTCTGGGGACGGGCCGACGTCAGCGATACCCTGCTCGCGCAGACCGTCATGCATGCACGCCGCGCGGTCGGCGACAGCGGCGGCGAACAGCAGGCGATCCGGACGATTCCGCGGTTCGGCTATCGCTGGATCCTGCCGGTGCACGACGGCGAGTCGACGTCCGTGGCGGATGCGCCGGCCGAGGCCACGCCTGCACACGCGCTCGATGCGGTCGTGCCGGATCTCGACCGCCCCGACGAACGCGCCATCGCAGACATCGGCGGCGCCGAATCGGCGACCCTGCCGCCGGCGCCCCCACCGCGTGACACGATCTCACGGAACGTCCGCTGGCTCGGCCTGGCGGCGCTCGCCGCCGCGATCGTGGCCCTGGTCTGGATCGCGCGCCCTGGCGGCGAGCCGGCGCTGCCGCCGCCGCCCGCGAGCGCCGAGGTGCGGCCGGTGCTCGTCGTGCCGGTCGCGGTCGCGCAGGTCGCCGAGACCGTCTGGGTGCCGCTCGGGCTGATGGACGCGATCGCCGGCCGCCTGCGCGACGGCGGCTGGCCGGTCGTGCCGAGCGCGACCGCCGTGGCGCTCGCGCGCGAAGGCGCTGCGGCCGCCGATCCGTTGCGGCTCGCGCGCGAGACCGGTGCCGGGCTGACCGTCGCGCCGACGGCCGAACGCGACGCCGGCCGCTGGCGTGTGCGCTTCGACCTGCACGGGGCGCCCGAGCTGCCGGCCTCGGTCTCGGCCGAGGCGCCCGAGCTGCTCGACGCGGCCCGTCTGGCCAGCGACCGGCTGCTGGCCCTGCTCAAGCGTGAGCCCTTGCCGGACCAGGTCGACGCCGATCCGGACCGGGTGCTGGCCGAGTGGGTGCAGCGCATCGAATCGGAATTCCTGGCCGACCGCATCGACGCCGCCGAGGTCCTGCTCGATACCGCGCCGGCCGCACTGCGCGACCGGCCCGAACTGAAGTTCCAGGCCGTGCAGCTGGACTATCGCGCCGGTCGCCTGGACCGCGCCGCCCAGGGCTTCCAGGCGATGCTCGACACGCTATCGCCGGAAGCGCAGCCGGTCCTGCGCGCGCGCGCCCTGATCGGTCTGGGCTCGATCGCGCGCACGCGCGCGCGCTTCGACGAGGCCGAGCCGCTTTATCGCGAGGCGATCGCGCTGCTCGATCCGCTGAACCAGCCGGTGCATCTGGGCACGGCCTGGGCGTATCTGGGCATCAGTCTCGGCAGCCAGCACCGCTTCGACGAGAGCGCGGCGGCACTCGGACGCGCTCGCGCGATTCTCCAAGGCACCGGCGATGCGTTCGGCGTGGCGATCGTCGATGCCGGTTTCGCGACGATGCAGGCCGACCGGCGCCGCCTGGCCGACGCCGCACCGCGGCTCGCGCAGGCGATCGAACGCTTCGAACGGCTCGGCGCGCAGGCCGAGGCGAACGGTCTGCGCATCGCGCTGGCGCAGATGTATCGCGAGCTGCTCGACCATCCGGCGGCGCTTGCGGTGTCGGCGACGGTCTGGGCCCAGGTCCGCGACCAGCCTTCGCAGCGTCTGTATCCGATGGCCGCGGCGGTGCATGCGCTGGCTCTGATCGAGTCGGGCCGGCTCGCCGAGGCCGGTCGCGTGCTCGACGGCATCGAGCGCCAGGACGGTCGGCACGACGCGGCCTACCAGTGGCGCCAGGTGCGGTACGCGCGCGCGCAGCTGGACCTCGAACAGCGTCGGCCCGCCGCGGCGGCGGGCGTACTCCAGACCCTGCTCGCCGACGAGGCCGCCGTGCCCGGCGACGCCGGGCCGGTCTGGCGCAGCTGGCTGACCAGCCTGCGCGCGCAGGGTCTCGATGCGGCCGCGCGCGCCGAGCTGCCGCGCATCGCGCGCTGGGCGGCCCGCCTCGACGAGGAAGCGCGCATGCACGCGGACCTGATCGCAGCCGAGCAGCATCTGGCCGATCACGAGCCGGACCTGGCCTACGCGCGCTACGAGACGGCGCTGCAGGCCGCCGACCGCATCGGCGTGCCGCGCGAGGTCGCGCGCGTCGCCGCCTCGTACAGTCATGCGCTGATCCACGCCGGCTGGCTCGAGCGGGCGGCGACCGTGACCGGCCGGCTCGCGGCCTGGGCGGATCGGGATTTCGACTGCGCCCTGGTCCAGGCACGGCTGCACCAGGCGCTCGGCCAGGCCGGCCCCTGGCGCGAGGCGCTCGAGCGCGCGCGTGAGCTGGCCGGCGAGCGCGGCCTGCCCGAGGCGCTCGATGCCGAGCCGCTGCGCCATGCCTTGTCGGGGCGCGGCTGAGCCGACCGGCGCGAAGGAGATCGTTGCGAACGCCGGCGATTCGGTCCGATTCGACCTGGCTGAAAGCCGCTTGAAGCGCGCTTGAATCTCTTTTGAATGCATCGGCCGGCGCCGCGGGCGAGACTCGCGAGGTCTTCACTGCCGCGGGAATCCGCCGATGCGCTCTACCGTGTGGTCGCTGTTCTTGATGCTCGTACCGGCCGTGGGATCGGCGGGGATGCCGTTGCAGGCGCGCAACGATAGCGGACAGGGACAGTGCTATGACGCGGCCGGCACCGTGCAGTCCTGCGCGCTGCCCGGCTACCGCGGCGAGGACGGCCAGCACGGGCGCGATGCGGCCGCGGCCGGCGGTGTGCTGGTCAAGGTCGGCGGCGGCGATGCCGGCTTCGACTACACGAAGATCGCCAACAACGGCAGCGCCGTGCCGCCCGCCACCGTGCTCGGCACCGCGCCGGCCAGCTGGGCCTGCACGCGCGACAACCATACCGGCCTGCTCTGGGAGATCAAGGTCGCCAATGCGGCCAGCCCGCGCCACTTCGAATGGGGCTTCCACTGGTATCAGCCCGATCCGGAACACGACGGCGGGGATCCCGGCGAGCCGGGCGGCGTCGAGCTCGGCTGCGGCTTCACGCTGACCTGTAATACGCAGGCCTACGTCGACTTCGTGAATGCGCAGGCGCTGTGCGGACGCACCGACTGGCGTCTGCCGAGCCTGGACGAGCTGCAGGACGTGGCCGACTTCGGCCGCTCGATGTTCGAGGACGGCGCGCTCGACCCGGTCTATTTCGCCGACGGCGGCCCGTTCCGCGGCTACAACGGCAACTGGACCGCCGACACCGGCCACGAACCGGGACCGGAATTCGCCTACGCCCTCAACTTCGCCGATGGCACGGCCTCGACGGCTCCGAAGGGCGGCCTGACGGGCATCCGCCTGGTCAGCGGCGCGCCGATCGAAAGCCAGGGCGAACCGCCGGTCTGCACCGGCATGGAGAATCCGCAGATCCGGCCCGGCACCGCCGGTGCCTACGAGCGCGACGGCGCGACCGTGCTCGACCGTCGCACCGGCCTGGTCTGGGATCGGTGCTCGATCGGCCAGCATTTCGTCGACGAGGCCGAAGGCCGCTGCGAAGGCGATACCTGGAAGGGCGACTGGCAGGCCGCCTTCCTCGAGGTGCGCGCGCGCAACGCCGAAGGCCATCTGGGTCACCGCGACTGGCGCCTGCCGAACGTCAAGGAGCTCGCGTCGCTGCGCGAGCGCCGCTGCGCGATGCCGATCCTCGACGCGCGCGTCTTCCCGGATCCCGACATCGAGGTGCACTGGACCTCGACGACGAACCAGAACGAACCGTCCGGCGCGTTCGGAATGAACTTCGAGTTCGGTCATCAGCTCGCCCTGCCCAAGAGTTTCGACAGCGCGCGGCTGCGCCTGGTGCGCGGCGGCGGTGCGTGCGACGACCACCAGAGCACGGTGTCCTACGAGGTCGCCGGCCGGGTCGAGGGCATGCTCGGCACCGGACTGGTGCTGCGGCTGACGATCGGCGGCGGCGCGTCCGAAGTGCTGACGATCGGTGCCGACGGCCGTTTCGCGTTCGTGCGCGGCGTGCTGCCGGGTCAGAGCTACAACGTGACGATCGGCTCCGCGCCAGTGCCGGACCAGACCTGCACGGTCGAAAACGGCAGCGGCACGATCGGCGCCGCCGACGTCGACGACGTGCGCGTCGGCTGCGCGGCGCCGGCACCGCCGGTAATCCGCGTCGAGCCGCCGGATCTGGATTTCCACGTGCAGCAGTCCGGCAGCCAGACCCGGACCATCGCGATCGGCAACGACGGCGGCGGCATCCTGTCCTGGTCGATCGACACCGCCTACGAGGCACGGCCGGCGACGGTTCGCGGCGCACCGGCCGACTGCCAGGGCGGCGCCGGCCTGATCGTCCACGACGACGGCAGCGCCGAGTCGGCCTACGGCGGCAACGCGGCCTGGGCCGGCGGCGTGATGATCGTCGACAAGTTCACGCCGTCGAGCTATCCGGCCTCGATCGGCACGGCCTGCTTCGCGTTCGGCGGCACCGGCGGCACGACCTCGCTGGCGTTTCAGATCGTCGTATTCGACGACAACGGACCCGGCGGCGCGCCCGGTACCGAGCTCGGCGCGCTCGCGGTCAACGCGACCGGCATTCCGCCGTATCCGGTCGCCACGCCGGTCTGGCAGGCGTTCGATCTGTCCTCGCTGTACACGACGATCGACACCGGCAGCGTCTACGTCGGCCTGCGCTGGCAGCCGGCGCAGCCGCAGAACGTCTACGTGCTCGCCGACGAATCGGCCGACCGGCCGGCCGGCCACGCCGGCGGCTACTACTGGAACTACTCCGGCACCGGCGACTGGCGCCCGACCCAGAATCCATTCGGCGGCTACCGCTCGATGCTGATCCGTGCGATCGAAGCCGGACCTCAGGCACCGCCGGCCGGCTGCGAAGCGCCGGCGGCCGTGCCGTGGCTGACGATCACGCCGCCGGCCGGCACGGTCAATGCCGGCACCGAGCGCGACGTCGCGATCGGCATCAACTCGGCCGGCCTCGAGCCCGGCGACTACCGCGCGCTGTTGTGCGTGCACAGCAACGACGAGGGCAACTCGCCGGTGCGCGTCAACGTGCACCTGGTCGTCGAGCCCGGCGACGGCGCGCTGGCGCTCGATCCGCCGACGATCGTCTTCGGCGCGGTCGGAATCGGCGCCAGCGGCGTCGGCACCACGACCTTGCGCAACACCGGTACCGGTACCGTGCAGGGCATCGAGGTCGGTGCGGTCGCCGCGCCGTTCGCGCGCAGCGGCGGCACCTGTCCGGGGGGCACGTTCAATCTGTCGGCCGGCACCAGTTGCACGCTCGGCTATGTGTTCACGCCGACCGCGTTCGGTCCGGCCGGCGCATCGGTGACGATCGCCAGCAGCGCCGGCGCGGTCGAACTCGACCTGTCCGGCAGTGGCGCCGCCGGCGCACCGGCCGTGATCGCCGCGCTCGGCGGCGGCGGTCAGAGCACGGCGGTCGGTCATCCGTTCGCGCTGCCGCTGGCCGTGCAGGTTCGCGACGCCGCCAACAATCCGGTCTCCGGCGCGACCGTGCTGTTCACGGCGCCGGCCAGTGGTGCGAGCGCGATCCTCTCGGCGAGCTCCGCGACGACCGACGGCAACGGCTATGCCGCGGTCGCCGCGACCGCCAATGCGGTCACCGGCAGCTATGTCGTGCAGGCGACGGTGGGCGGTGTCGCGACGGCGGCGACGTTCGCGCTCGGCAACACGCTCGGCAGCGGCGATGTCGGCGTGCGGCTGCAGGCCGGCCGCGACCACGTGCGGCCCGGCCAGCTGATCGACTACGTGCTGACGGTATTCAACGCGAGTGCCGCGCCGGCGACGTCGGTCGAGGTCGCCGGCCAGCTCGATGCCGCGCTCGATGCGGCGGCGACGCACTGGATCTGTCTCGACGCGCTCTCCAGCGGCTGCACGGTGGCCGGGCAGGGCGCGCTCGCCGATGCCGGCCTCAGTCTGGCGCCGGGCACGAGCGTCAGCTATCTGCTGACCAGTGCGGTGCGTCTGGACACGACCGAGCGGGCCGTCGCCAGCACCGCCTTGGTCGATGCGCCGAACGATCCGAACCCGGCCAACGACGTCGACACGGCGACGACGACGATGGTGCTGTTCCGCGACGGGCTGGAGCGCTACGGCGACGGCGCGGCCGGTGCGGCAACTGAACGCACGGCCGCCTGGCCGGCCGGTCAGGCGATCGTGTTCGATCTGCCGGCCGACGGACCGGTCTGGCAGGTGGCGGCGCCGCTGCGCGTGTTCGCCGACGAGCGGCTGGTCGCACGCATCGAGTCGTTTCGCTCGGGTACGATCGAACGCGTACGCCTGGTCGGCTTCGAAGACGGCGCCGAACGGGCCGGTCCCTGGATCGCCGCGGCGGCACCGATCACGCTGGCGCTCGATCCGGCCGCTACCGGCGCCGTGCTGCGGCTGAGCGCCGGCGATCACACGACGCAGCTGATGCTGGGCGCGCCGCAAGCCGCATGGCGGCTGCAGCACGCCGAAACGCTCGGCGTGTCGTTCGCGTCGCCGCTGCCGTAACGGCAGTTCTGATGCCGGTCGCGCCGTCGCGGCGCGGCCGGCCTTGCGGCCGGCGACGCCGGCGAGTCTCAGGCCGGCGAATGCAGGCCGATCAGATTGCCTTCGGTATCGCGGATCAGCACGATGAACCCGTACTGGCCGATCGCCATCCTCGGACGCTCGATCTGTCCGCCGGCACCGGCGACGCGCGCGGCCTCGACCGAGCAGTCGGCGCAGCTGAAATAGACCATCACGCGGCTGCCGCCCGGCATGCCGGGCGCCTGCACCAGAGCGCCGCCGCAGCCGGCGCGATCCGGCGACGCCGGGAACGCCCACATCGGCACGATCGGCGAATCGAGCGGCTCGAGCCGGACGTCCAGCACAGTCTCGTAGAAACGCGTCGCGCGCGCGATGTCCTCGACGTAGATTTCGAACCAGCCGACCGGATTGCGTGCCATCGTCTCGTCTCCACAGGGTCGTTGCAGACGCGGCGATGCCCAACGGCGATGCCGGCAGGCGCCGTCGCGCCGTCGCGCCGCCGCGCCGCGCATGCTACGCCCGCACGGCGAGCGTTCCAACGGCCATTCCGGATTCGTGCCGGTCGCGCATCGTCGCTTTCCGACCGGGAGGCGACCGCTTCTCGGCGGCCATCAACCGGCCTGTACTCCATATCGGCGAGCGCGGCTTCGCCATCGCCGCGCGGGAGCTGCGGCGCGCTAGGACGCGCGCCGACCCGCTGCCGACCGTGTTCGACTGCATCGCCTGGCGGTCGCACATCGCGGCACCACCGTGCCGGACCTGAGTGCCTGGGTCCACGTCGACGGCATCGGCTCCGATCCCAACCAGCACGTCGAGGGCACCGGCGGCTTCACGCGCGCTTCCGCAACGCCATCGTGATCGACGCCACGGCGTGATCGTCGTCGTCGGCCGACTCGCCAACGACGGCATCGACCCCTTCACGCTGACGCCGGTCGTGACCGAGACGATCTTCGCCGACCGCTTCGTCGCGCTCGAGCGGCGGCAACGCCGACGCGAGCGGCCGCTGCCTGCCTGTCGGCGAGCGAACCGGTCGAGGCCTGGTCCGACGGCGCGAACCGCTGCGCCTCAGCGCGGCCCGTATTTCTCGTTGAGCCGCCGGCCCAGCGTCTTGGTCAGCACGCGCGCCTCGCTCTTGCGGCGCAGCTGCGCCTCGAGCGTGTCGGCGGCGGCGGCGAGCTCGTCGCGCAGCTTGGCGTAGTTGTGCCAGCGCGCCGGATCGAGTCGGCCGTCGGCGAGCGCGGCGCGCACCGCGCAGCCGGGCTCGGTCGCGTGCGCGCAGTCGCCGAACCGGCACGACTGCGCCAGCGCTTCGATGTCGGCGAACTGGCCCGCGTCGAGCGTCTCCTCGCCGGTCAGCTTGATCTCGCGCATGCCCGGCGTGTCGATCAGGCAGCCGCCCGAGGGCAGGCGCAGCAGCGCGCGATGCGTCGTGGTGTGGCGGCCGCGGCTGTCGCTGCGGCGGACCGCGCCGGTCGCCTGCCGGGCCTCGCCGAGCAGCGTATTGGTCAGCGTCGACTTGCCGGCACCGGATGACCCGACCAGCACCGCGCTGTCGCCGGGCCGCAGCCAGGCCAGCAGCGGCGCGACCGAGTCGGGCGACTTGGCGTTGACGGCGACGATCGCAATCGGATCGGGCAGGCGCTGGCGCAGTTCGGCGACCGCGGCCTCGGCCGCTTCGGCCTGGTCGGCCTTGGTCAGCACGACGACCGGCTGCGCGCCGCTCTCGGCGACCAGCAGCAGGTAGCGCTCGATCCGCGCCGGATTGAAGTCGCCGTCGAGCCCGGTCACGACGAAGACGTGATCGAGGTTGGTCGCGATGATCTGCCGCTGGTGGCGCTCGCCGGCCGCAGCGCGGCTGAGCACGCCGTGGCGCGGCAGGACGCGTTCGATCTGCGGCGGCGTGCCGGGCACGACCAGTACGAAATCGCCGACCGCCGGCCGCTCGAGCGGATCGAACGAGGCTTTCAGAAAGCGCGGCGCCGGCTGCGCATTGAAGATGCGCTCGCCGTCGTCGAGCTCGTAGCCGGCGCGATGCTGTGCGCTGACGCGGGCCGGAAACGCGCCGGCCGGCGCATCGTCCGGCAGCGCCGAGGTGCGCCAGCCGATCTGCGCGAGGCGATGTTCCAGGTCGGCAGGAAGCTGCATCGGCGGCATTCTAGGCCATGCCTCGCGACGTGTGCGCCGGTGCCGCACCGGCGCGGCTGACGTCGATCGGGCGGCCGTGGCATCGCGGCGGGCCGATCGTGGCCGCCCGATGGCGGGCTCCGGACCACGGGCGGGCGCGCTGCCGCCGGGCCTTGTGCGCGACCGCGTATCGGCTAGCATGACCGCTCTTTCGCGCATGCAGCGCGTCATTCGCAGCCCGGCCCCATGGAACGCCCGATCGCCACCAGCTCCCGCCTCGCCGAGGTTCGCTACGACATCCGCGGCCCGTTGAGCCGCCGAGCGCGCGAGCTCGAGGCCGCCGGGCAGTCGATCACGCGTCTGAACATCGGCAATCCGGGCCTGTTCGGCTTTCGCGTCCCGGCTCATCTGCGCCAGGCGATCGCCGACGCGCTGCCGGCCAGCGAGGCCTACGGCCACCAGCAGGGCCTGATGGCCGCGCGCGAGGCGATCGCGGCGACGCAGCGCGCGCAGGGCTCGCGGCATGCCGACGCCGAGCGCGTCTTCCTCGGCAACGGCGTCAGCGAACTGATCGATCTCAGCATCCGCGCGATCGTCGATCCAGGCGACGAGGTGCTGGTGCCGGCGCCGGACTATCCGCTGTGGACCGCCGCGACCTTTCTCAACGGCGGCACGCCGGTCCACTATCCGTGCCCGGCCGAGGCCGGCCATCTGCCCGACCCCGAGCAGATGGCCGCGCTGATCACGCCGCGCACGCGCGCGATCGTGCTGATCAACCCGAACAACCCGACCGGCGCGGTCTATCCGCGGCCGGTCCTCGAGGCGATCGTCGCGCTGGCGGCGCGTCACGGGCTGATCCTGCTGTCCGACGAAATCTACGACAGCGTGCTCTACGACGATGCGCGCTTCGAGCCGCTGGCGCCCTTGGCCGGCGACGTGCCGTGCATCAGCTACGGCGGCCTGTCCAAAGTCCATCTGGCCTGCGGCTACCGCGTCGGCTGGATGACCGTCAGCGGCGCCGAGAAGCGCGTACGCGATCTGCTGATGGCGCTGGATCTGCTGGCCTCGATGCGACTGTGCGCGAACGTACCGGCGCAATGGGCGATCAAGCCGGCACTGGAAGGCCCGAGCGCGATCGCCGGCCTGACCGCGCCGGGCGGGCGCCTGCACGAGGCCCGTGCCGCCTTGTGCCGTCGCGTCGCAGCCAGCGAGTTCCTGCAGATGGTCGCGCCGCGTGCGGCGCTGTATGCGTTCCCGGGCGTCGATCCGGACCGTCTGCCGGGCTTCGACGACGAGGCGTTCGCACTCGAACTGCTCGAGCGCGAGCAGGTGCTGCTGGTGCCGGGCTCGAGCTTCAACGTGCCGTATCGCACGCATTTCCGCGTCACGCTGCTGCCCGAGCCGGCGGTGATCGACGAGGTGTTCGGACGCATCGAGCGCACGCTGCAGGCGATCGCGACGCGCGGCCATCCGCAGCGCCATGTCGCCTGAGCGTCCGTCGCTGCGCTATCTGGCGCTCGGCGATTCGTACACGATCGGCGAAGGCGTCGCGCCGGACGGGCGCTGGCCGGTCGCGCTGGCTTCACGTCTGCGCGCGGAAGGCGTGCCGCTCGGCGAACCGCAGATCCTCGCCGTCACCGGCTGGACCACCGACGAGCTGTCGGCCGCGATCGAGCGCGAATCGCTGCAGCCGCCGTACGATCTGGTCAGCCTGCTGATCGGCGTCAACAACCAATACCGCGGCCGCGACATCTTCAACTTCCGCGACGAGTTCGACGCGCTGCTGCAGCGCGCGCTGGCGTTCGCCGGCGGGCGCCCGGCGCGCGTGCTGGCGGTCTCGATCCCCGATTGGGGCGTGACGCCGTTCGCGCGCGTCAACGGGCACGATCCGGGGCGCATCGCCGCCGCGATCGACACGTTCAACCGTGCGGCCGGCGAGATCGCCGAGCGCGCCGGCGTGGTCTATGTCGACGTCACGGCGGCGTCGCGCCTGGCCGGCGCGGCGCCGGACCTGCTGGTCGACGATGCGCTGCACCCGTCCGCTGCCCAGTACGCCCGCTGGCTCGACACGCTGCTGCCGGCGGCGCGAAGCGCGCTCGCCGCCTGATCGGTCCGTCAGAAGGTTCTTCACCCCTCGACGGAAATCGACCGGCGACCGATCCCGTTCGCGTCGAATGGTTCTGCGTCCGCTCTGGCTTTCGCTCTTGCGGTGGCTTGGGCGATTGCCTTTGATGCGCCTGAAGCGAGCCGAGTCAGCAGTCGAAACCGGGTGATCCGGTAGAAGGGAGAAGAATAAAAAAGCCCGCGGCTTGCGCCGCGGGCTTTCGTGTCGGGGACGTGATCGATCGCCCGCTCAGGGCTCCCACGGGAACTGCGAGACCATGACCTCGACACGGCCGGTCGAGGAGATGCCGCGCGAGTCGGTCACCGTGTAGTCGAACCAGTCCAGGCCGACGTAGCCGGCGATCGCGCGGTACAGCACGCGGCCGTCGGACAGGATCGACACCTCGCCGTGGCCGGGGCCGGTGTGCTGCACGTCGGTGATCGACATCGCGTAGCCGCCCGGCGAGACCACGTGCGAGAGCACGTCGATCACGACTTCGCCGCGCTTGAACGCGCCGACGCGGAACGTCGTGGTGATCGGCGCGCCGTCGCCGCCGCCCGAGCCGACCGTGATGCTGACGGTCGCGGTGTCGACGCCGCCGTGGCCGTCGCTGACCGTGTACGTGAAGCTGTCGGCGCCGAGATAGCCGGCGTTCGGCGTATAGCTGATCGCGCTGCCCGAGATCGCTGCGCTGCCGTGCGCGGGTGCCGATACCGCGCTGATCGTCAGCGGATAGCCGTCCGGGCTCGAGTCGTT
>VFQU01001330.1_pt1 | contig 15074 bp, 13 predicted proteins | sample 3512311 | NCBI WGS metagenome assembly VFQU01 (sample SAMN10412377, study PRJNA504923) | tailings metagenome | isolation source: Relicate 3 Philex TSF3 active mining site | place: Philippines: Tuba, Benguet | collected 2017-08-29
AGTCCGGGTGAGAATGCCCTGGGTGGGGCTGAATAGTAGCGATAGAATGAATAGGGTCGATGAAACGAGCACGATCGCAGGTCCCGATGGCAGATTGTAATAGTAGCTGAGATAGATTCCTGTGATACTAGAGAAAACTCCGATCACTGAGCCTAATATCATCATATGATGGAGTTCTTTGACTAGTAAGTAAGCACTCAAAGCGGGACCGACTAGCATCGAAATGACTAAAATTACGCCGACCGCCTTCATACTGACAATGATTGTAAGTGTAACGGCTGACATAAATGCAAAGTAAATGAGATTGATTGGGAGTCCAATTGCTTGAGCGCCCGTCTTATCAAACGTATAGAACAGCATTTCCTTGTAAGCCAATCGAACGACAAGCAGAATGATCAAAGTAACCATTAAAGTCCGTTGGATATCTGCACCCGTTACACCGAGAATATCACCAAACAAAAAGCTATCTAGATCGAGCTTATTTTTTAGAACTGTAATCAGCGTCACACCAAGTGCGAAAAAAGACGAGAAAGTTAACGCCATGGCTGCATCAGCTTTTACACGACTTTGAGATCGAATCCAAGCAATCAAAGACGCGCCTAAGATTCCAGCACCGAATGCCCCAATCAAAATATCAATCCCAAAAAAGAACGAAATCGATAGTCCTGGTAGCACGCAATGCGCGACCACATCCCCAAACAGTGCCATTCGTTGCACAATGAGGTAGCTTCCGACCACTGGGCAGAGTATACCGACTAAAAGCCCGATTGCTAGAGCATTTCGCATAAACTCAAATCCAAGTGGCTCTGTCAGTATCTGTAGCATCATTTACCTTAGCAAGCGAGTGTAGAATCAAAATCTTGATGGAACGGGTTCTGTAGATATGTTCCATAAGCCTGTTGCAAATTTTCAGCCGTCATCACTTCTTGCGGCGTTCCGGATGCAATGAGCCGCTGATTGAGCAACAGCAGTCGATCGAGTTGCGAGAGCGATTTTCCCCATTCATGAGTACTCAGCAGCAGGATTTTCCCTTGCGATCGCAGTTCATCAAACACATCGAGCATAATTCCCTCTGTCTTCTTGTCTACACCCGTAAATGGCTCATCAAACAAGAAGAGATCTGCTTGTTGGGCTAATGCTCGTGCGAGAAATACCCGTTGTTGTTGTCCACCCGATAGCTCTCCGATTCTACGATGTCTCAAATCGAGCATCTCAACTCGTGCCAAAGCAGACTTGACAAGCTCGTTTGCAGGGCGACCGGGACTGCGAAACCAGCCTAAGTTACGAGTTCGCGCCATGAGCACCACATTCCAAACCGTGATTGGATAGTCCCAATCAATCTGCGATCGCTGGGGAATATAGGCGACTTTTTCCAACTGACGATGCAACGGACAAGTACAATATTCAACTTTTCCATGCTCAATCGGAATCAAGCCCAACATTGCTTTGAGCATCGTACTTTTCCCGGCTCCGTTCGGTCCAACCACCCCAACGAGTTCACCCGCTCGAATTGAGAAGCTCACTGCATCCAGCCCCCTCATTCCTCGATAACTAACTGCTAATTGCTGAACCTTCAACATTCATTTAGATTTGAGTTAAGTGAGAACGATTATCATTGTAGAGTCAAGATGTTCACTTTAAATCTTAAAAAAGTATGGATAAGCCCTTTCGGCTGCGTTGGACTATGGCAACGATCTCAATCGCTCTCAGTGGATTCGCCTGTACGCCTCAGTCACCCTCTACTCATCAAGCCGCCTCAACTCCGCAAGCCTCACCCAGGTTAGAAGGTGTACCCAAAGTTGTTGCAACTAATACAATCCTCTGTGATTTAACCAAGCAAATTGCAGCAGCGACAGTGAATTTAACTTGTTTAGTCAAACCTGGTGCAGATCCGCATATCTATCAAGCGACTCCCGAAGATCGTAAAGCGATCGAGCAAGCCAATTTAGTTCTATATGGAGGTTACAATTTTGAACCGACTCTGATCAAACTGATTCAAGCCTCATCGAATTCGGCTCCAAAAGTTGCAGTCAACGAACTTGCAGTTCCCAAGCCTCAGCAGTTTGAAGAAGATGGACAAACCGAGACTGATCCTCATGTCTGGCACGATGCCCAAAACGGAGTGCGAATTGCAGAAGTTATTCGCGATAACCTTGCAAACATTGCTCCAAACAATGCCACACTCTATGCAGACAATGCTAAAAAAGTAACCGGAGAAATTAGTCAAATTGATAGCTGGATCAAAACCCAGATCAATAGCATTCCTCAAGCTTCTAGAACATTAGTAACAACCCACGATGCACTAGGATACTATTCACAAGCTTATAACATTCCTGTTGCAGCCCTCGAAGGTATCAGTACTGAAGAAAAACCAACGGCTGCGAAGGTAAAAGAGCTAGTCGGGGAAATCCAAGAGAAAAAAGTCCCGACTATCTACGCTGAACTCTCGATCAATCCGCAGGTCATTAAAACAGTTGCGAACGAGGCAAACGTCAAGGTTGCTGAAGAAGAGATCTATGCCGATGGATTGGGTGAAGCAGGGAGTCGTGGAGAAACTTATCAGAAGATGCTAATTGCAAACACAAAAGCGATCGTCGAAGGATTGAGAGGTCAATTTACTCCGTTTCAAGCGAAATAGTTAGCGTGACTCAGAAATCAATGAAAATCAGGCTTCTCAATCAACGATTCAACGAGCGCATTTCAAGCCGTTGCCGATGGGAGTCCGCCACTTAAGATTTCAACCAAGCAGTTGAGAGGAGCAATGTGAGTTTGATCCAATACCGAAACTACTGGGAAGATATCACCGACGATTGTACATCCAGCGTTGAGCGCATTACGAGCGGCAGCGATCGTATCTCGACTCCGACGCACAAACTCGAATCAGGTTTTATCTGCGATCGCTTCTCCCTCGTCAGCAAGCGATAGAATTGCTGCTTTCAAACCTCCCGGGTTCTCTTGCGTAAATCCAGCTGGTGCTAAAAACTTTGATGTGTCATGTCTGAGCTTCTGCACCACGAGACAGCCAGGCATTTTTTATCTGGAAGAATTGCATCTGTGGGAATCTTCACGGTCGTTTTTTGCAAAACCTAATTCTTAATTCCTGTCGTCGCAATGCCCCGAATCAATTGCCGTTGACCCAATGCGAAAATCACCACGATCGGTAAAGTCGCAATCACCACTGCCGCCATCATCAGCGACCAACTATTCGTAAACTGCTCCTGAAAACTCGCCAACGCCAACTGCACCGTTCTTAACTCCGGTCGCGTCGTAAACACCAACGGCTTAAACAAATCATTCCACTCGCCAATAAACGTAAACAGCGATAACGTCACCAACGCCGGACGCGACAACGGCAACATCACCCGCCAAATCACCTGCCACCGATTCGCCCCATCCAACATCGCCGCTTCCTCAAGCTCGATCGGAATCCCCTGAAAAAATTGCCGCATCAGAAAAATCCCGAACCCATTCACCGCAGTTGGAAGAATTAAGGCTCCGTAAGTATTAATCAAATGTCCCGCTTTCAACACGAGAAAAATCGGAATCACCAAAATCTGAAACGGAATCACCAACGTCGCCAGAATGATTAATAAAATCGCCTGTTTTCCTTGAAACTTCAGCCGCGCCAGCGCATACCCCGCCAGCGCCGACGTAAACAGTTGAAACAGCGTTACCGCGATCGCCACAAAAATCGAATTCGCAAATGCCAGCAAAAACTGTCCCTTTTCCCAAGCTGAGCGATAATTTTCCAGTGTCCAACCTGGGGAACCTTCCGCCGACTGCAACGACGTTAGAAAAACGACTCCTAATGGCAACAGCACCACTCCTGCCCCCGCCACCAGCAGTCCCAAACTGAGACGCTTCTGAACTTCCATACCGCTCACAAAACTGAAGAATCGGTTATTTTAGCGCTTCAATGCTCGATCGCCTATAGATTTTATCGATTCTTAGCGTCATCCTCAACCTTAGACGGTAAAGTGAGAGGGGGGAAGAATGAGAAATTCTACTCAGACCACCCCAACCCTAACCCGCAGCACGCGGAAATGTAGTCATGACCAGGAGAAATCTGATCTATGCCGCAACTTGAGGCGACCCCAGAGATTGACTTCCAGAGTGAACTCTATAAAGATGCCTATAGCCGAATTAACGCGATCGTCATCGAAGGCGAACAGGAAGCGAACGACAATTATCAAAAATTGGCAGACCTGCTGCCCAATGATAAAGACCAATTGATCGGACTCGCTCGCATGGAAAACCGCCACAAAAAAGGCTTTGAAGCCTGTGGTCGGAATCTCAGCGTCACCCCAGACATGGACTTCGCACGCGAATTTTTCTCCGAATTGCACAAAAACTTCCAAGTTGCGGCAGCCGAAGGAAAAATCGTCACCTGTCTGTTGATTCAATCGCTGATTATTGAATGCTTTGCGATCTCGGCATACAACATCTACATTCCTGTTGCAGACGACTTTGCTCGCAAAATCACTGAAGGTGTCATCAAAGACGAATACATGCACCTCAACTACGGCGAAGAATGGCTAAAAGCCAACTTTGAAGCCTCGAAAGCCGAATTGGAAGAAGCCAATAAAGCCAATTTGCCTTTAGTCTGGAAAATGCTGAATCAAGTTGCAGACGACGCACAAGTTCTCGGCATGGAACGCGAAGCCCTCGTCGAAGACTTCATGATTCAATACGGCGAAGCCCTCACCAACATTGGATTTACGACCCGTGATGTGATGCGGATGTCCGCGCATGGATTAGCTGCGGCATAAGTCACCGAATTTGAAGTCTGCGGCAGTGAACTCTGGAGTTAGGAGAATCGGGGAATCGGGAAATGAGGGAATCGGGAAATGGCAAAATACAAGGCTTCCCACTACCCCACTCCCCACTCCCCACTCCCTCCTACAAATTCATTGCCAATTTTTTGATATTTTCTCTTAAATTAGAATACGGTTCCGTTCATATCCATCTCGCCGCCTGATACCGGGCTTCTTCATACGATCGATGTTTGGTTTAATTGGTCATCTCACAAGTTTGGAACACGCTCAGTCTGTTGCACGAGAACTAGGGTATCCCGAATACGCGGATCAAGGTTTGGACTTCTGGTGTAGTGCACCGCCGCAGATTGTCGATACGATCCGAGTCAAAAGCGCCACGGGGCAAGAAATTGAAGGACGCTACGTGGAATCTTGCTTTTTGCCAGAAATGTTGGCAACTCGACGGATTAAAGCAGCGACACGCAAAGTGATTAACGCCATGGCACATGCTCAAAAAAATGGCATTAATATTACAGCACTCGGCGGATTCTCTTCGATTATTTTTGAGAATTTCAATCTGGCACAGATTAAACAAGTGCGGAATGTCATGCTGGAGTTTGAACGGTTTACGACCGGAAATACTCACACGGCGTACATTTTGTGTCGCCAGGTCGAACAAGCTTCCAGACAGTTGGGCATCAACTTGTCAGATGCAACGGTGGCGGTTTGTGGTGCAACGGGCGATATTGGCAGTGCCGTCTGTCGCTGGTTGAACACACGCGCTGATGTGGCAGAATTGCTGCTGATTGCTCGTAATCAAGAACGCTTGCAAGCTTTGCAAGATGAACTTGGGCGCGGCAAAATTCAGGGCTTAGAAGAAGCCCTGCCGCAAGCAGACATCATTGTCTGGGTCGCCAGTATGCCGAAAGGTGTGGAGATTGATCCGACTCAGTTAAAACAACCTTGTTTGCTGATTGATGGCGGCTACCCGAAAAACTTGGGAACCAAAATCCAGCATCCGGGCGTGACCGTACTCAACGGTGGCATTGTGGAACATTCATTAGACATTGATTGGAAAATCATGAGCATTGTCAATATGGATGTCCCGGCACGGCAACTGTTTGCTTGTTTTGCAGAATCGATGCTGCTGGAATTCGAGAAACTGCATACGAACTTCTCTTGGGGTCGCAATCGCATCACCGTCGAGAAGATGGAGCAGATTGGAGAAGCATCGGTTCGACATGGATTCCGTCCATTATTGCTACCGAATCCAAACTAGCGATCGCACTAGCTTTCAGTACTGTCTCGGCTGAAAGCCTTGATCCCTTGAGTAAAGTGCTAAGGGATACGATATACTGTCGCTGTGTGAAAGCCCCTAACTCTGAATCAGCCTATGCACGGTACTGAGGGATCTACTATCGGTTTCGATCGCTTGTCTCGCTTAAAACTCTCGGTTGTGATTCCTTGCTATAACGAGCGAGGCACGATCGAGACCGTAATTCAAGCAGTAAAAGCCTCTCCTATTCGCAATCTCGAAATCATTATTGTCGATGATTGCTCTACAGATGGCACAACAGAACTGTTGAAATCGAAAATTGAACCGATCGTTGATCAAGTGCTCTACCACAGTACAAATCGGGGCAAAGGGGCAGCATTACGAACCGGATTCGCAGCGGTGACAGGAGATGTTGCGATCGTTCAAGACGCAGATTTAGAATATGATCCGCAGGAATTTCCGCTATTGTTAAGGCCGATCGCAGAGGGTCGAGCAGACGTTGTATTTGGTTCACGATTTGCGGGAAATCAGCCGCATCGCGTCGTTTACTATTGGCATATGGTCGGCAACAAATTTCTGACCACACTCTCGAATATGCTGACCAATATTAATCTGACCGATATGGAAACCTGCTACAAGGCATTTCGGCGTGAGGTGATTCAATCGATTCGGATTGAAGAAAATCGATTTGGATTTGAACCTGAAGTCACTGCTAAAGTCGCTCGCATGGGATGTCGTATCTACGAAGTTGGCATCTCTTACTATGGGCGAACCTACAAAGAAGGTAAGAAAATCGGCTGGAAAGATGGATTTCGCGCCATCTACTGCATTATGAAATACAACTTATTCGCCTCGAAGCGTGCTTATCCTGTTTCAGACGCTAGCCAAACGCTCAGACAGCAGCCCTCACCTCACCGATAATCTGCTATGTCGATAAAATGGCAGTCTTTACTTGATGCACAGCGCTTTAAGCTCAAGGATTCGTGGCTGATTTTTTTTGCTTGCCTGCTTGTCTACTCATGGAGTGCAAAGGGCATCGTCAATTATCAGGCGCTCGCATCACCGGATAGTATTCCGAATTCCTTACTTGCCTTCAATTGGTTATTCAACGGCAGATTGGATTTTGATAACTTCAGGCAGGGAATTTACTACAACGGCGGTCTGCCTCCTTACTTCTTTTGGGAGTCGAAGAGTGCTCATCTTGTCTCGGTCTATCCGATTGGACCTGCGATCGTCAGCTTTCCGATTTATGTCTGCTTTGCGCTCTTGTTATGGATCAGTCATGGCTTTCAGTCGATCGAGATTACCAGTGCTGCATTTTCTGACACGCGATTACTGTTAGAAAGATTTGCTGCTGCGATCATCGCAAGCTTTGCTGTCGCCTTGTTTTATCAATTAAGTCGCCTGAAGTTTGAGCGATCAGTTGCACTGATTTCTGCTTTTATTTATGCGTTTGCAACGCATCATTGGGTGATTAATTCACAAGCTTTATGGCAGCATGGCTCGACAAATTTGGTCTTGATTGCCGTCATGCTCTGCTTTTTCAAAGCAAATCGTGACCCAACGACAAAATCTCTCTTGCTCTTAAATGCCGGAATTTTGGGCGGATTGATGTTAGGGATTCGCCCGACGAATTTGGTGTTTTTATTATCGATCGTGGTTTATGCGATCGCGCTGTATCGGCGCCAAGCATTTTTTACAGTTCTAGGGTTATCTTCTGCCCTAATTAGTATTGCTTGGAATCTCTATTACTTTAAAAGTTTCACAGGCGGATATGGCACGTTTTCTAATCTTTTTACACTGACATTTGAACAGTTTATTGCAGGATTTACGGGACTTTTATTTAGCCCAAGTCGAGGTTTATTTGTTTATAGTCCAATCCTAATTTTGGCAATTCTAGGATTCATACAAATCTTTCGACGCTGGAAGCAAAAAGATGAAAAATTATTGATTCTGCTGTTTTTAAGCTGTATTCCGCTCTTGTTGCAATATTGCTTTTTTAGAATGTGGTGGGCAGGTGCGTCTTATGGATATCGTTTTTTAACGGATCTGCTGCCGATTCTATGCTTTTCGGTGAACTATGCGATCGCAGATGCTCTTTCCCGGCGTAAACTGCTGAATTTGAAAATTTTGATCGTTTCCGGGTTATTGACCTTCTCAGTCTTTGTCCAAGTTGTTGGCGTGTTTGGTGCATGTTTTTGGGATGGAATTCCGACAGTGATCGAATATGACCCGTTCTCATCGAAATTAACTGATGCAGAAGGAAAACTGTGGCAGCATCCAGACAGCCAAATCGAGCGACATGCCCATAGTCTGATGTTTCGGATCACGCACCCCACTCGTCAGCCCAACTATACATCTGGATTAGCTGGTCAAATTCTCCAGCTTCGAGATGCAGAAAAAAATCCTCTACCGGACACGCTCTCGATTCCAGTGGGCGGAAAAATTCGCGTGCGTGCGATCGTACAAAATACAGGCACATCTCGCTGGTTTGGCTATCAAACCGGGGCAAGCCATCTAGGAGAAGCCCGAGTTCGGGTCTTATTTACTGATATTCTCAAGCAGAATGTGGCGGAATATCGCCTATTTATCTCTGGACAGCCCCGACGTGGAAAAACCGCAGAAGCGATCGGAGATATCACGTTCCCGTCCAAACCTGGAACATACACCCTGAGATTTTCTTTGATTGCTGAAGGAGTCAGCGAGATGCCGACCCATCTGCCACAGTCAACTCAAGAAATTGAAGCAACGGTTACGTCTATTGATCAGCGTTACTAGCAGTTATGACTTTATCAAAAGCTCCCGATCGCAAATTCATGACGAGCCTTTTCTATATCGTCATCAGCTTGATTGGCACCCTGATGATGTATTCACCTACCATCCTCAGTGGTTTCACCAAAATTCAAGCAGAGCGCGGAGATACTCGCATCCTGCACTATTTTTTGGAGCATACCTTTCAGCTTCTAGTGAATCGTAACTATACAGGAACGCTCTGGTCGCCTTCTTTTTTCTATCCTTTCAAAAATGCTTTAGCATTTTCAGAAAACTTATTTGGTTGTGCGCCGATTTATTGGTTATTTCGATCGGTCTTGCATCCAGATCACGCCTTTCAACTCTGGATGATCACCATCATTTGGCTCTGCTTTGCTGCCTTTGTGATTGTCTTGCGACGCTTGCGAGTCAGTCCTGTTCTCTCTGGATTCGGAGGTTTTTTATTTGCATTTGGACTGCCGAGAGCCGCAAAACTCGGACATCATCAACTCTTTCCTCAGTTTTTTACCCCGATCGCATTTCTCTGTGTTTGGCGATTCATTCAGAAGCCGACCTCCAATCGATTGCGCTGGGCGTTGACTTTGATCTATCTGCAACTCTTGGCAGCAGTCTATCTAGGTTGGTTTCTCGTTTTCAGTTTACTTGTGTTCTTGCCTGTAATGTTTTGGCTTGATCGTGACTTTAAGGCGCGCATCACAGAATTTCTCAAACTAACCTGGAAAGAAACTGCGATCGCGCTTTTGGTTTGGATAGGGGCAGTGATAGCACTCTTTCTGCCTTACCTGGAAATTAGTAAGGTCATCGGCAAAAAGCCTTATTCAGAAATTGCATCGATGCTGCCGCGACTGCAATCTTGGCTCTTGCCCGCAGATGGAAGTTTGTGGCGACCGTGGCTGTTTCCACTTTCAGCCCATACGCCGATGGTTCATGAGCATCAGATCTTTCTCGGCTTTGTCATCTTAGGCGTAACCGGATTTGCGCTTTATGTTTTGAAAGCACAGGCTCACGTCCTTGATCCAGAGCGCAAACTGCTCGCTCAAGCTTGTCTGTTCACTTTTGGCATCATTTTCCTGCTTTCGCTTTCAGTCTTTGATTACTCTCTATGGAAATTCATTGCCCAACTGATTCCAGGCGCAAACTCCGTTCGAGCCGTATCTCGGATTGCGCTGATGATGTATTTCTATCTACTGCTCGGCGTTCTGCTCTGCGTGGATGCTTATTTAAAACATCGCTTTGCCAATCCAAAGATTAGAACTGCGATCGCCCTAAGCTTGATTCTGCTCACCCTACCTGAACAAATCGTCTGGACTCCGCAAAGCTTCGATCGCATGGCAGTCTTGCAACCTGAAGCAGAACTACAATCTTTAATGCAGAAAGACTGTAGCTTTGCCTATGTTGCTTTAAGCGGCAAAGATGCCTTTTACAATGAGCAAACCCAGGCAATGTGGGCAGGAATGCGAGCCAATGTGCCTGTGATTAATGGCTATAGCGGTGCCGATCCTCCTGGCTTACCAATGCGACAAAATATTCCTCTGTCGGGCTTACTGGAGTGGCTGCATACAGCTTCACGAGGAAAAGCTAAAGGTCGGTTGTGCCTGATTCAGGCGACTACAGAAAACAATCAACCGGGTCGGGATCTACCTGCTTCGTCGATCGCGGGAATTCAAACCTTTCAATCCGGAGGGTTTACTTCCTTTGTGATTCCAGTACCGCCGAATAGCCCCTTGCCCGATTATGCCCAGGCGATCCGCATCATCACGACCGCACCAACCCAGATGAAAGCCAAAGCTGAGATCACCTTGCCCGTTCTCGTGCGTAACACGGGCGATTTTACGTGGTTCAGAAGTGGCAATACTCCTGTCAATTTCTCTTATCGCTGGATCAATGAAAAATCTCAGAGTGAGCAGATCGAGTACGATCGCACGCCCCTCCCCTTTGACCTGCCGCCCAATCAAGCGGTAGCATTGAACGCTAAAATTACAGCACCCAATCGCGCAGGTCAGTACACCTTGCGGCTCACAATGGTTCAAGAATCTGTCACTTGGTTCGATGCCAAAACCAAAGCCCTAGACATTCCCGTTCAAGTAGGAGAGTAGAAAGTTGAAAAAGCAGCGTGAGCCTCTTTTAGAACCTTTGTTGCGTTGGTTGCGGCTCCGACGAGTCATCGCAGAAATTCCCGAAAACGCGATCGTCTTAGATGTCGGTTGCGGTCGCAATGCCGCTTTCTTAAGAGCGATCGAGCCGCGAATTCAAAAAGGCTATGGAGTCGATTTCAAAGTTGCAGAATTTCAAACGGATAAGCTCAAAGCCGTGCAAGTCCATCTGGGGGAAGAACTTCCCTTTGCTGATGCGAGTTTTGATACCGTCACCATGCTGGCTGTTTTAGAGCATATCGAGTATGAGCAAGCAATTTTAAAAGAAATTCATCGAGTACTCAAACCGGGTGGGAGACTGGTTTTAACGGTTCCTTCCGTTTGGGCACAACCTGTTTTAGAGTTTCTTTCCTACCGCGTTGGAATTATCGATGAAGCCGAAATTCGCGATCATAAACGCTATTACGATCGCCAAAAACTCAAGCAAGTTTTAGTCAATGTTGCAGGATTTGAACGATTTCGACATCAATATTTTCAGATGTGGATGAATAATTTCTGTACAGTAATGAAGGTGTAGCAAATTTGACTGCACAACGCTCTGAGTTGTGAATCTGTCCGAATACCGCTACGCTAGACCAAAGAAAATCCCTCACATCTCCACAGTCTTGGAGTGGTGTAGTTATGCCCAATTCTGCCGATCGTCGTCCAATTTTGCTTGATTTTGAAAAGCCGCTTGCTGAACTCGAAGCCCGAATTACTCAGGTTCGGGAATTGGCAGAAGAAAATGAGGTGGATTTGTCTGATCAAATTGCCTTGTTAGAAGCCCGTGCCGTTGAGCTTCGCAAAGAAATTTTTAGCAGCCTCACGCCTGGGCAGCGCTTGCAAGTCGCCCGTCACCCCCGTCGCCCCAGTACGCTCGATTATATTCAGGCAATTAGTGACGAATGGATGGAGCTACATGGCGATCGCGGTGGGCATGATGATCCTGCCGTCGTCGGAGGAGTTGGTCGGATCAACGGTCGCCCTGTAGTGATGCTCGGTCAACAAAAAGGACGCAACACCAAAGACAACATTCGACGAAATTTTGGTCAGGCTTCGCCCAGTGGCTACCGCAAGGCGATTCGATTAATGGAACATGCCGATCGCTTTGGTATGCCGATTTTGACCTTCATTGATACTCCGGCAGCTTGGGCAGGACTCGAAGCAGAACAATTCGGACAAGGAGAAGCGATCGCGTATAACTTGCGTGAGATGTTTGGATTTGAAGTGCCGATTATTTGTAGTGTAATTGGCGAAGGCGGATCGGGAGGAGCACTCGCGATCGGGGTTGGAGAACGCCTGCTTATGTTTGAACATGCCGTCTATAGTGTGGCTCCACCTGAAACCTGTGCAACGATTCTCTGGCGAGACTCAACAAAATCAGCACAAGCAGCCGAAGCCCTAAAAATCACTGCACCCGACTTGAAAGAACTAGGCATTGCCGACGAGGTGTTACCAGAACCGATCGGCGGCGCGCACAATCATCCTCTAGAAGCTGCCGAAACCCTAAAAACCGCAATTCTGAGAAATTTAGCCGAATTAGATCAACTGACTCCCCAACAACGGCGCGAACTGCGCTATCAAAAATTCCGCAGTATCGGCGTGTTTACAGAAGCGGGGATGCCGACTCACGTTTAGAGTTTTTGAGTAGGGAGTGGCTCTACTCCCCACTCCCTACTCCCCACCCTCATCCACCTAAATCCAATTCCCCCTCACAAACCGCGTCACACCACGATATAATTGAGAACGTAACGATTTGTTAAAAAACTGGCTCATTCTCATTCATTTGCCAACGCCGTTCATTTAAGCTGTTTTTCCATGTTCGCCACAGATTCATTCAAGCTGCGTGCGCGTCTATTTCATCGCAATGACACCGAGATCTAGAACGTTTGCAAATTGAGAAAAGTTTTCCATCTATTGAGGTTTTAACTGGGGATTCATGACTTCCTCCATCAATCGACGTGCCCTGATTACCGGGGCGAGTAGCGGAATCGGTCAGGCAACTGCTCTAGCGTTCGCGCGTAGCGGAATTGATCTGGTCTTGGTCAGCCGCTCTCAATCCAAATTGGATGCAGTGGCACAAGAAGCGCGATCTCTTGGGGTCGATGCCCAAGCCTATGCTATTGATTTAGCTGATGTAACGACTGTGCGATCGCGCTTAGAAGAGTTGATTTCTAAAGCTGGCACGATCGACATTCTGGTCAACAATGCAGGAATGGCATACACCGGAACTTTGGGTGAAATGCCATTATCCGATTGGCAACGGGTGATCGATCTCAATGTCACCAGTGTTTTCCAATGTGTGCAAGCCGTTTTACCCGGTATGCGATCGCGCAAACGCGGCACGATTATCAACGTCGCCTCGATCGCAGCACATCAGACTTTTCCAAACTGGGGCGCGTATTGCGTCAGTAAGTTTGGAGTTTTAGCACTCTCGAAAACCCTTGCTGCCGAGGAACGAGCACATGGGATTCGAGTTGTAACCATTTCGCCTGGATCAGTCAATACTGCCATCTGGGATACCGAGACGGTTCATGCCGACTTCGATCGTGCTGCAATGTTAACGCCTGACATTGTAGCGGATGCGATTTTGCAGGCGGCAACAATGAACGATCGGGCTGTGGTAGAAGAGATGATTCTCATGCCCAATGCCGGGACGTTTTAGCTGGTTCTCTTTTTGCACACTTACTTTTTGCAACATTCATTATGACTCTTGCCACACCGAACGGATTTAGCTCCAAGAATTTAGAATCCAGACCCGATCGCAATACACAGAACGGTCAGGAAGCTAAAATTACGCCTCCTAGTGATGAAACCCGCGAACAGATGATGGATGCGGTACGCACAATGTTAGTCGGGGTGGGGGAAGATCCCGAGCGCGAAGGTTTACTGAAAACACCCAAACGGGTTGCGGATGCAATGCGCTTTTTGACGAGCGGTTATAACCAATCGCTTGAAGAGTTAGTCAATGGTGCAATCTTTGATGAAGGTCACAATGAAATGGTGTTGGTGCGCGACATCAATTTCTTTAGCTTGTGCGAACATCACATGCTGCCATTTATGGGTCGGGCGCATGTTGCTTACATTCCTAATGAGAAGGTTGTGGGATTGAGTAAGCTAGCGCGGATTGTAGAGATGTATTCTCGCCGCCTGCAAGTTCAAGAGCGTTTGACGCGGCAAGTTGCTGAGGCTCTGCAAGAAGTGCTACAACCGCGAGGTGTTGCAGTGGTGATGGAAGCATCGCACATGTGCATGGTCATGCGTGGGGTGCAAAAGCCTGGTTCTTGGACAGTGACGAGTGCAATGGTCGGTGTGTTTCAAGATGATCAGAAGACTCGCGAGGAGTATCTGAACTTGATTCGTCACCAGCCTTCATTCTGGTAACTCTTCAAGCAAGTGAATAGTTGATGGACACGCTCTAGGTTTTTATCACCTGGGGCGTTTTCTAATCCGCTGGAAAGATCAATGCCATGCGGGGTAACTAAGGCAAGGGCTTCTAAAATATTTTCTGGGTTCAATCCGCCTGCTAACCACCATTCACAAGTGGGATTGAATTCTTTGAGCATTGTCCAGTCGATCGTTAATCCAGTGCCGCCTGCTTGCTGTGGATGGTAAGCATCAAGGAGTAGCACATCCACATGAGCATGATAGTTCTGAGCTTGTGCGAGATCTTGTTGCGATCGTATCCGCAATGCCTTGATTAATTTAACGTTGAGCGATCGCAGGGCTTGACAAAACTCTGGGGATTCTTTGCCATGCAGTTGAACGACGTTGAGATTTGAAATCTCAACGGTTTCGCGAATGGTATCGATATCCGCATCGAGAAACACACCCACTCGTTCGACATTTAGCTGCTGAGTAATCAATCGAATTTGTTCTGGAGCGATGTAGCGAGGTGTGCCCGGAACACAGATAAACCCGATCGCAGTTGCACCTGCGTTTTCAATAGCGATCGCTTGATCGGTTTGGGTAATTCCACAAATTTTGACTTGTAATTTCATGGTTGGACAGGTTGCTCTTTCTTGAATTCATAGCTTATCAAGAAGTCGCAGTTGTTAAAGCAGAAACCTCTGAGCTAGGCAGAAAAAGTGTTCTCCTTGAAGCCTCGACATCTTCCATCAAAACTCAATGAATGTTAGA
>VFQU01001331.1_pt1 | contig 15067 bp, 14 predicted proteins | sample 3512311 | NCBI WGS metagenome assembly VFQU01 (sample SAMN10412377, study PRJNA504923) | tailings metagenome | isolation source: Relicate 3 Philex TSF3 active mining site | place: Philippines: Tuba, Benguet | collected 2017-08-29
CCGCGAGGAGGAGCTGCGCGAGCTCGTGCAGCGCTATGCGCGGCGGCTCGAGGCGGTCGTCCGCGAGGATCCGTACAACTGGTTCAACTTCTACGATTTCTGGGCCGACGCCGCTCCGGCTGCGGACATGCCGCGCGTCTGACGGTCCGCGTCCCGCTGCGGAAGATGCGCGGCGTCGTGGCGGGCGCATCGGCCGCTGAAACGAGCGCGTGGGGCGGATATGCGTAACCACGGCGCTCGCGCAAGGCCCCCCGCATCGCTGCTGACGGCAGCAGCAGGCGAGGAAGTGGTCGCGGCGCAGCTTCGCCGGAGAGCCGATGCCGCGCCGCGACCGGCGCAACGCGTGTCGTCGACCCGGGATACGAAAAAACCGCGCAGGAACGGACACGCCGCGCTCGCCTGCGGGCAGCCTCGTCGGGATGTCGCCGCGGCGCGCCCCCGTCTCGCGGTCGCCGAAGGCGCGCTCAGGCGCCGTAGATCAGCGGCTTGCGCTCGTGCGAGCGCCGGTAGCTGGCGACCACGTGGCCGTAGCGGATCACCTGGCCGATCGTGTAGCAGGTGATCCGCGTGATGTCGCGGACCGGTCGGAAATGGCTGGCGCCGCCTTCCGGATAGCGCACCGCGATCGGCACCGAGACCACGCCGATGCCGCATTCGCGCGCCGCGACGATCAGGATCGCCGCCTCGAACACGAAATCGTCGGCGGCCAGGTCGAAGCGTTCCAGCACTCGCCGCGGGTAGTAGCGTTGGCCGCTCTGCGTGTCGACGACCGGCACGCCGCAGCCCCACGAGATGCCCCAGTCGGCCACCGCATTGGCGCGCCGGCGCGCGACTGGCTGGCGCTCGCGGCCGAGCAGGCGCGCACCGATCACGAGATGGTCCGGATGCGCGCGTGCGGCGGCCAGCAGCCGCGGAATGTCGCGCGCGTCGTGCTGCCCGTCCGCGTCCATCGTCACCACCGCGTCGCAGTCCTGACGCAGCGCCTCCGCGAAGCCGGCGCGCAGCGCCTGACCCTTGCCGCGCGGCGTCGCGTGGCGCAGCAGCGTCACCGGCAGGTCGGCGATGCGGTCGGCGGTGCCGTCGCTGGAGCCGTCGTCGACGACGATCACCTGGCCGCACTCGGCCAGCGCCGCGCTGACGACCTCGCGTATCGTCGCCGCCTCGTTCAGGGCCGGAATCAGGACGGCGACGGCGTTCGTATCGTCGGACATGGAGGCGCGAGCGGCGAGGCGAGGGAGACGACAATAGCGCAGCTGCGCCCGATCGCTTGCTGCGCTGCGAAGCGGCACCCGTTTTCAGCGGGCGCGTAGGGCAGGGCGCCCGCGTCGATTACCATCGCCCGCTCCGCCGCCGAACGCCGATGCCGATGCCGATGACTCCGCCGTCCAGCCTGCCCGTCGAATCCTTCCTGCAAGACCTGCAAGACCGCATCTGCACGGAGATCGAGGCGGCCGACGGCACGGCGCGCTTCGCCGAGGACAACTGGCAGCGCAGCGAGGGCGGCGGCGGGCGCACCCGCGTGCTGCGCGACGGTGCCGTGTTCGAGCAGGCCGGCATCGGCTTCTCGCGCGTGCACGGTTCGACGCTGCCGCCGTCGGCGAGCGCGCACCGGCCCGAGCTGGCCGGCCGCTCGTGGACCGCGACCGGCGTGTCGCTGGTATTCCATCCGCGCAATCCGCACCTGCCGACCACGCATATGAACGTGCGCTACTTCGAGGCGACCGCCGAAGGGCTGGTGCCGGTGTGGTGGTTCGGCGGCGGCTTCGATCTGACGCCGTACTACCCGGTCGACGAGGACGTGCGCGACTGGCATCGCGTCGCGCGCGATCTGTGCCGCCCGTACGGCGAGGATCTGTATCCGCGCTGGAAGCGCTGGTGCGACGAGTATTTCTTCATCCGCCACCGCAACGAAACGCGCGGCGTCGGCGGCCTGTTCTTCGACGATTTGAGCGAAGGCGGCTTCGACCGCTGCTTCGCGCTGATGCAGGCGGTCGGCAACGGCTTCCTCGACGCCTATCTGCCGATCGTCGCGCGGCGCAAGGACACGCCGTATGGCGAGCGCGAACGCGAATTCCAGCTGTACCGGCGCGGCCGCTACGTCGAGTTCAACCTCGTCTACGACCGCGGCACGCTGTTCGGCCTGCAGTCGGGCGGGCGCGCCGAGTCGATCCTGATGTCGCTGCCGCCGCGCGTGCGCTTCGAATACGGCTACCAGCCGGCCCCGGACAGCGCCGAGGCACGGCTGGCCGACTACCTCAGGCCGCGCGACTGGCTGTAGCGCGCCGCTCCGGCGAACCGGCAGCGCGAGGCCGGCGTCAGTTCCACTCGTAGACGCGGAAATACACCGGTGCGACCGGACCCATGTTCGGATCGCGCGTCAGCCGGCCGTTGCCGGTCATGTCCATGAAGGTCTGGTCGCTGCCGTCGGGACGCACGATGCGGATCATCCACACCTTGCCGTTCTGACGGTATTCCTCGACGGTGTCGTCCCCTTCCTTGCGGGTCGCGACGTCGCTGGCGGCCGTGCGCTCGGCCAGGCTGGCCGCATCGCGCGAGCTGCGGTCGCGCGCCGGACGCGTATCGGGCTTGGGCAGGGCATCGGTCTCGCTCGGCGGGGCAGCCGGCACGGCCTGCGGCGCGGTGACCGGATCGCGCTGCGGAGCATCCTTGACCGGCGTCTGCGCCGCGATGCCGGGGTCCTCCAGCGTCGGCGGCGGCAGCACCGGCGTCTGCTGACGCGGCGGCGATGCGGCGCCGAGCGGCGTCGCCAGGACGAGAAGCGTAGCGAACAGCACGGGGCGGGTCATGGCGCGATCTCCGGACGGGGACGGCAGCCTAGCAAACTGCGGCTGTATGCGGTTTGACCCCCGCCAAGGAAACGCGTGCAGACGCCCGATCGGTCATGCCTCGGCGCACGCTCATGCAATCGGCCGTGCGGCCGGTATGCTGTGCCGGTCAGCATCGGTTTCCGCAGAGGCGTCCATGTCCGATCCGTTCCAGGTGATCGAGCCCCGCATCCACGACGTCGGCCATCTCGAGGTCGCGCGCTTCCTGCCGCACGTGTTGCGGCGCCACCTGGGGCCGTTCGTGTTCTTCGACCACATCGGCCCGGCGCAGATGCCGCCCGGCATCGGCATGGACGTGCGGCCGCATCCGCACATCGGCCTGGCCACGGTCACGTATCTGTTCGACGGGGCGATCGAGCACCGCGACAGCCTCGGCTTCGACCAGGTGATCCGGCCCGGGGACGTCAACTGGATGACGGCCGGCCGCGGCATCGTCCACTCCGAGCGTACGCCGGCGGCCGAGCGTGCCGCCGGCCATCGCGTGCACGGCATCCAGACCTGGGTCGCCCTGCCGCAGACCGACGAGGAGACCGCGCCCGCGTTCCATCACCATCCGGCCGCGACGCTGCCGACATTGAGCCTCGACGAGGGCCGCGTGCGGCTGCGCGTCGTCGCCGGCGATGCCTACGGTCTGACCTCGCCTGTCCGGGTCTTCACGCGCACGCTCTACGTCGCGGTCGAGTGCGACGCCGGTGCGCGGCTGACGATCGACGACGCTCACCGCGAGCGCGGCATCCACGTCGCCGACGGCGCGGTCGCGATCGGCGGCCACACGCTGACCGCATCGCGGATGCTGGTGCTGCCCGAGCGCGGTACCTACGAGCTGCAAGCGCTGGCGCCGACGCGCCTGTTCCTGTTCGGCGGCGATCCGCTCGACGGCGAGCGATACATCTGGTGGAACTTCGTCTCGTCGCAGCGCGAGCGGATCGAGCAGGCCAAGCGCGACTGGACCGAGCAGCGCTTCGGCCGGGTGCCCGGCGAGACCGAGTTCATTCCGCTGCCGGATCGCTGATCCGCGGCGCGGTGCCGCGATCGAGGCGCCGCGCGTCACGAAGTCGGGTGCTCGTCGAGGTCCGCCCGCATGCGTCGCGCGCGAGCTCGGCGTACGTCAGCGCTGCTGCGAGCCGCCGCGCGTGTGCGCTGCGCGGCCGATGAGAAGTCTGAGGCGACGTTCGGCAACGGCCTCGGCGGACTGCGTCGCAGCTCGTCGCGAACGGCTGCCGATCGGCACGCCCGTCGAAAGACGTCGATGTCGCAACCGCCGGCCGACCGCTCGATCGGTACCCCGAGCGGATCGACCGGTCAGTGGCCGGCTTCGCGGACCGGACGCTTGGCCAGCTTGCGCTGCAAGGTGCGGCGGTGCAGGCCGAGCCGGCGCGCGGTCTCGGAGATGTTGCCCTCGCACTCGGCCAGCACGCGCTGGATGTGCTCCCACTCCAGCCGTTTCAGCGGCGGCAGGGCGTCGGGCAGGGCGGCTTCGAGCTCGGCATCGTCGCGGCCCTCGCCGAGCAGCGCGTGCACGACCTGGTCGGCGTCGACCGGCTTGGCCAGATAGTCGTGGGCGCCGCGCTTGATCGCCTCGACCGCGGTCGCGATCGACGCATAGCCGGTCAGCAGCAAGATGCGCAGGCGCGGACTGGCCGCGAGCAGCTCCGGGATCAGCGCCAGCCCGTTCTCGGCGCCGAGCTTCAGATCGAGCACGGCGTGGTCGGGCCGGTGCTCGGCGCAGGCCGCCAGCGCCGAGGCGCGGTCGTGCGCGGTAGCGACCGTGAAGCCGCGCGCGCTCAGCGCGCGTGAGAGGACCCGGACGAAGACCTCGTCGTCGTCGATCAGCAGGATGGTGGCAGCGGGCTCAGACATCGTGGCCGGCATTTTCCAGCACCGACACCGGCAGGCGCAATCGCTGCAGCGTACCGCCGCCGTCCGGCCGTTGCGCGATCAGCTCGCCGCCGAGGCGCTCGGCGGTGGCCTTGGTCAGCGCCAGGCCGAGGCCGAGCCCGTCGCGCTTGGTCGTGAAGAAGCCGATCGACGCGCCGCCCGGGACCGGCGCGTCGAGTCCGGGACCGTAGTCGCGCACGCGCAGCTCGAGCCAGCCGCCGCCGAGCGCCGCCTGCAGCGCGACGCGCGGCTCGCCGGCGCTGCGCGAGGCGTCGCCGGCGTTGTTGAGCAGGTTGATCAGCGCGTGGCGCAGGGCCGGCACGATGTGGACCGGGCGGTCGACGATGGCCTCGTCGGGGACGTATTCCAGCTCGATCTCCGGACGCAGCAGCGCGAACGAGCGCCGCGCGGCGTCGACGTAGGCGCCGATCGTCGTGCGCTCCGGCTTGCCGGCCAGCTGGTTGCGGCCGACCGCGACCAGCTCGCGCAGGATGTCGCGGCAGCGGTCGGCCTGGCCGGCGAGCAGCGTGAGGTCCTCGGCCAGCTGCGGCTGGTCGCCGTGTTCGCGGCGCAGTTCGGTCAGCAGCGTGCGCATCGTCGACAGCGGCGTGTTGAGCTCGTGCGCGGTGCCGGCTGCCTGCGTCGCGATCGCGAGGATGCCCTCGTCGCGCAGCGCGCGTTCGCGCTCGTGCTCGGACGCCGCCTGGCGCGCGCGCAGCGCGCCGGCCAGGCCGGCGATGAAGAAGCCGAGCAGACCGGCGGTGATCACGAAGCTGATCGCCATGCCGGCGACGTGCAGGTTGAACACGTTGTAGCTGCGGTCGCCGTGCACGTACGGCAGCGGCAGATACCAGCGCAGCAGCACGAGGTAGGTGGTCGCCGCCAGCGTCGCGACCGCCGCGACGTAGAGCCGCGGCAGCGCGGCGGCGGTCAGCGTGATCGGCATCACCAGCAGCGAGACGAACGGATTGGTCGCGCCGCCGGTCAGGTACAGCAGATAGCCGAGCACGATCGTGTCGATCGCGATGTGCACGACCGCCTCGGCGCTGCCGACCGGCCAGGGCTGCGCCAGACGCCAGAACGCGAACAGCGCGAACGCGGCCAGCACGGCGATGCCGATCGCCAGCGGTCCCACCGCGATCGGCAGCTCGAGCCAGACCGCGACGAACGCCACCGTCAGCGCCTGGCCGGCGACCGCGCATAGGCGCAGCCAGGCCAGCGTCGAGACCAGCTGGCGCGGTCCGTGCGGCCAGGTGCTCGCGGTTGCGGTCGTCGTCGGACTCATGTCAGCGCGTCACCTCGAAGGCTTTCAGCAGCTCGACGCGGAAACGCTCGGGGGCCTCGATGTGCGGCAGGTGGCCGAGGCCCGGCATCTCGATCAGGCGTGCGCCCGGTATGCGCCGCGCCGCTTCGCGGCCGAGTGCCGGGTAGTCGCCGAGCGCGGCGGCGACGGTCGGCGGGGCACCCTCGCGGCCGATCGCGGTGCGGTCGCGCTGGCCGACGATCAGCGTCGTCGGCACTGCGATGCGGTCGAACTCGTACACGACCGGCTGCGTGACGATCATGTCCGAGGTCAGCGCGGCGTTCCACGCATAGGCCCGGCCGTCCGGCCCGGCGTAGATCGCCGCGAGCCCGCGCGCGAGCGCTTCATAGGCCGGCTTCCAGTCGCCGTCGTAGTAGTGGGCGCGCTGATAGCGGGCGATGCTGTCGTAGTCGCTCTTCAGCTCGGCCGCGTACGCCGCGTCGATCGAGCGGTACGGCGCGCCCTTGGCCTTCCAGTCCTCCAGGCCGATCGGGTTGACCAGCACCAGGCGCGTCGTCGTCTGCGGATGGAGCAGCGCGTAGCGCAGCGCCAGCATGCCGCCCATCGAATGGCCGACCAGCTCGGCGCGTTCGACGTCGAGCGCGTCGAGCAGCGCCCGCGTATTGGCGGCCAGCTGATGCAGGCTGAACTGGTAGCGCTCGGGCTTGTCCGACGCGCAGAAGCCGATCTGCTCCGGCACGATCACGCGGAAGCCATGCCCGGCCAGCGTCGCGGCGGTCTCGCGCCAGTAGTCGGCACAGAAGTTCTTGCCGTGCAGCAGCACCGCGGTGCGGCCGTTGGCCGAGGCAGTCGGCGCGACGTCGCGGTAGCGCATCGCCAAGGTCTGGCGCTGGCTTTCGAAACGGAATGTCGCGGCCGCCGGCAGCGGAGGCGCCTCGGTTGCGGCGGCCGCCAACGGCGCCAGCGCAAGCGCCGCCAGCAGCGCGGCGCCGGCGCGACGGCGGCGCGGTGACGAGCGGTCGGGATGGCGCATCGGCGGGCTCCGGCGTCGGACGGGCCGCCGATGATACCGTGCCGGCTTGCAGGCCCCGCGCTCGATTCAGGCCGCGGTCTCGACCGGCAGGCTGATCGTGACCTCGAGTCCGCCGCCGTCGGCGTTGCAGGCGATGATGTGGCCGCCGTGATTGACCACCGCGCGTCGCGCGATCGCCAGGCCCAGTCCGGTCCCGCCGCTCGAGCGCGTGCGTGCCGCATCGGTGCGGTAGAACGGCTCGAAGATGCGCTTCAGTTCGTTCTCGGGCACGCCCGGTCCATGGTCGCGCACGACGATCCGCGCCAGTGCCGGATCGGCCGCATCGCGCAGCAGGCCGACCTCGACCGTGCTGCCGTCGGCGGTATAGGCCAACGCATTGCGGATGATGTTCTCGACCGCGCTGTACAGCGCATCGGGTGCGCCTTCCAGGCGGATCGGCGCTGTCGCGGTCTGCACGACCTTGCGCTCGCGCAGCGCGCCCTCGTAGTCGGCGTTGCGGATCGCATGGTCGACCAGTTCGTCGAGCGCGACGCGCTCGCGCCGCGGCTCGTGCGCGGTCTCCAGCCGCGACAGTTCGATCGCCTGCGCGAGCATCGCCTCGAGGCGGTCCGCCTCGCGCTCGATGCGGTCGAGCGAACGCCCCGCCTCGCCCGGATCGCCTTCGCGTGCCAGTTCCAGCGCGACGCGCAGGCGCGCCAGCGGCGAGCGCAGCTCGTGCGAGACGTCGCGGACCAGACGGCGGTTGTTCTCGATCAGCGCGCGGATCCGTTCGGCCATCCGGTCGAACTCGCCGGCCAGGCCGGTCATCTCGGTGCTGCGGCCGAAGCGTAGCCGGCCCACGCGCGCCTCGAGATCGCCCTCGGCGAAACGGCGCATGCTGCCGCGGATGCGGCCGATCGGATGCGCCACGTAGTACGCCAGCAGTCCGCTGACCAGGGTACTGATGACCAGGGCCAGGCCGATGTGGCTCCAGAACGCGTAGGGCCGGTGATAGAGCAGGCGGCCGAACGAGGAGCCGTCGAACACCGCGACCGCCGCGTAGCGCCGGCCGTCGCGCAGGATCACTAGGCGCTGCCGGATCCGGTCCGAGTCCGAGTCCGGTTCCGTCGGAGCGCTGCGCATCGGGTCGGCCGGATCGAGGCCGAGCAGGGCGGTGCGCGCGGCCTCGGCCGCCTCGGACGGCACGCGCCGGTCGAGCAGGTCGCGGCCCTGCTCGTCGAGCAGATACAGGCGCACCGGTCCGCGCTCGTCGCTGGCGCGCAGCCAGCGGTGCGGTCCGTCCGGTCCGTTGCGGCGCAGGTCGCGCGCGACGCGCGCGAGCTGATCGTCCATCGTCGCCTGCAGCCGCGTGACGTCCAGGCCCGGAATCTTCTCGGTCTCGAAGTTGCGCGTGGTGATCCAGACCATCGCCAGCACCAGGACCACCATGGCCAGCCAGAATGCCGCGAAGATGCGCCAGAACAGCCGCCGCATGTCAGCGCTCGTCGAGCTTGCGGAACAGATAGCCGCTGCGGTGGATCGTCGTGATGTGCGACTGTCCGTCGGCGGCATTGCCGAGCTTGCGGCGCAGGTTCGACACGTGCACGTCGATCGAGCGGTCGTACGGGCCGAGCGGCCGGCCGAGCACGGTCTGCGAGATGCGCTCCTTGGTGACGACGCGCCCCGCCTCGCGCATCAGCAGCGCCAGCAGGTCGAACTCGGTCGCGGTCAGCGTGACCGGCTCGCCGTCGACGCCGACGCTGCGCGCCGCGGCGCGCAGCGTCACGTTCTCGCATTGCAGGTCGCTCAGGGCCTCGGCGCCGGCATCGCCGTTCGCGCGCCGCAGCACCGCGCGCAGCCGCGCGGCCAGTTCGCGCGGATTGCACGGCTTGGGAATGTAGTCGTCGGCGCCGAGCTCCAGGCCCAGGATGCGGTCGATGTCCTCGCCGAGCGCGGTCAGCATCAGCACCGGCAGCGTGCTGTCGCGACGCAACTCGCGCAGCACGTCCAGACCCGAACGGCCCGGCAGCATCACGTCGAGCACCAGCGCATCGAACGGCTTGTCGCCGTGCACCGCGGCGATCGCCGCGTCGGCGTCGTGCGCGAGCACCACGTCGAAACCCTCGCGCACGAGGAAGTCGCGCAGCAGCTGGGCCAGCTCGACGTCGTCGTCGGCCAGCAGGATCCGGTTCTTGTTCATGCGCGCAAGCATAGCGCCGCCCCCGCCGGCCGCGGTCCGGCTTGCGCGGCGATTGCCAGGTTTTGCAAGGCTTTACGTAGATCGTGCGGGGGCGAAAAGCTTGCGCCCGTGCTCAGCGCGGCGACAGCCAGCGCCTCAGCACGAACGACGCGGCCAGCGCATACAGCGCCGCGATCAGCGTCGAGGCCATGACGTCGGACAGAAAGTGCCGCGCCAGATCGATTCGCGCGATCACGACGAAGAGCGGGATCGCCAGCAGCGTCGCGCGCAGCCAGACCGGACGCGCGATCGCGGCCAGCGGCAGGAACAGGCCGAAATAGAACGCGCCGTGCCCGGACGGGAACGAGCCGCCGCCGGCGAACCAGATCCGCGACCAGTCGCCGGACTCGAGCAGCGCGATCGGGCGCATCCGCCCGAACGCGTTCTTGCCCTGGATCATCGTCGCGATCGTCGCGACCTGGACCAGGCCGGCCGTGAGCAGGGCCGGCGCCAGCCGCGGCGGTAGCGGCTGGCGCGGCCAGAGCAGGCCGATCGCGCCGGCCGCGATGCAGACCGTGCCGGCCAGCCAGAACCAGAGGTGGACGCCGAGCACGGTGTCGAGCGCGTCGAGGCCGACACGGAAGATCGCGGCGTTCTCGAATCCGGATGCGCGGATCGCGCGCGCCAGCGGCACGTCGAGACCGGCCAAGCCGATCAGCATCAGCACCGCGGCGATCGCGGCGGTCCACAGCACAAGACGGCGGTTCATCAGGCGGGCTCCCCGGGCCGAGGCCGGCTATCGTACCGGCGCGCCCGCGGCAGCGGTACGGCCGACGCGGGCAGCCGGGCAGGGCCCCGTCGGTGCGGTGCTTTGTGGCATCATTGCGCGCTGATTTTTCCTTCTCTGGCGTGCCCGTCCATGCTGATCTTCGAGCTTTCCCAGCCCGGCCGTACCGCGGCCGCGCAGCTTCCCGCCGATACCGCGATTCCGTCCGACCTGCCCGAGGCGCTGCGCCGCCGCGAACGTCCGGCGCTGCCGGAGGTGTCCGAGCTGCAGACGGTTCGCCACTACACGAACCTGTCGCGCAAGAACTTCTCGATCGACACGCAGTTCTACCCGCTCGGCTCGTGCACGATGAAGTACAACCCGCGCGCCTGCCACACGCTGGCGATGCTCGACGGCTTCCTGGCGCGCCATCCGTACGCCCCCGAATCGCTGAGCCAGGGCTTCCTGTCGTGCATGTACGACCTGCAGGAAATCCTCGCCGACGTCACCGGCATGAAGGGCGGCGTGTCGCTGGCGCCGATGGCCGGCGCGCAGGGCGAGCTGGCCGGCGTCGCGATGATCGTGGCCTACCACCGCCACCGCGGCGATCACGAGCGCACCGAGATCATCGTGCCCGACGCCGCGCACGGCACCAATCCGGCGACCGCGACGATGTGCGGCTGCACGGTCCGCGAGATTTCGACCAAGGACGACGGCGACATCGACGTCGAGGCGCTCAAGAAGGTGCTGGGTCCGAAGACCGCCGGCATCATGCTGACCAATCCCTCGACGATCGGCGTGTTCGAGCGGCGCATCCAGGAGATCGCCAAGCTGGTCCACGACGCCGGCGGCCTGCTCTACTACGACGGCGCCAACTTGAACGCGATCCTCGGCAAGGTGCGTCCGGGCGACATGGGCTTCGACGCGATCCACATGAACCTGCACAAGACCTTCTCGACGCCGCACGGCGGCGGCGGTCCGGGCGCGGGCGCGGTCGGCGTGTCCGAGCGGCTCAAGCCGTTCCTGCCGGTGCCGATGATCGAGAAGAAGGACGACGGCCGCTACGGCTGGGTCCGCCGCAAGGACCGTCCGCTGTCGATCGGCCGCCTGACCACGTTCGCCGGCAATGCCGGCGTGCTGCTGCGCGCCTACGTCTACGCGCGCCTGCTCGGCCGCGAGGGCATGCGCCGGGTCGCCGAGTACGCCACGCTCAATGCCAACTACCTGGCGCGCCGCCTCGCCGACGCCGGTTTCGATCTGGCCTATCCGGAACGCCGCGCCAGCCACGAGTTCATCGTCACCGTGGCGCGCCAGAAGAAGGCCAACGGCATCACCGCGCTGGACTTCTCCAAGAGTCTGCTCGACCGCAACATCCACGCGCCGACCAACTACTTCCCGCTGCTGGTGCCCGAGTGCCTGCTGATCGAGCCGACCGAGACCGAGAGCAAGGAGACGCTCGACGGCTTCGTCGAGGTCATGACCGAGCTGCTCGCGCTGTCGGCGTCCGATCCGCAGGCGATGAAGGACGCACCGCTGACGATGCCGGTGCGCCGCCTCGACGACGTCAAGGCCGCGCGCGAGCTCGACATCGCCTGGCAGCCGCCCGCCGCGGCCTGATTGCGGCCCCGGCGATCGCACCGCCATGCCCAGTACCGAACCGCGCGGTCCGCGCCAGATCGTCCGCGCGCTGAGATGGTCGTGGAAGGGTCTGCGCGCGGCCTGGTCGCACGAGGCCTCGTTCCGGCTCGAGGTGCTGATCTGCGTCGTGCTGCTGCCGGCCGGCCTCTGGCTCGGCCGGGGCGCGGTCGAGAAGGCGCTGCTCGCCGGCAGCCTGCTGCTGGTGCTGGCGATGGAGCTGATCAACTCGGCGGTCGAGGCGGTCGTCGACAAGGTCAGTCCGGAGTTTCACGAACTGGCCGGGCGCGCCAAGGACATGGGCTCGGCCGCGGTGTTCCTGCTGCTGGCCAACGTCTCGCTGTGCTGGGGGCTGATCCTGTGGCAGCGTTTCGCTTGAGCGTGCGTCCGGTGTCGCCGTCACGCCGTTCATCGGCGCTTGGGCGGCCGGCGGCGATCGTCACAGGCGCCGGTGCGCCGCCGGCCCGTCCGGCCGACCGGAGCGCACGATGATCGAACTCCTCTCCGACCCGCAGGCCTGGATCGCGCTGTTCACGCTGGCGGCGCTCGAGATCGTGCTCGGCGTCGACAATCTCGTTTTCGTCTCGATCGCGGTCAGCCGCCTGCAGCCGGCACAGCGGCCGCTGGCGCGCCGCGTCGGCCTGGCGCTGGCCTGCATCACGCGTATCGCGCTGCTGCTGGTGCTGGCGACGCTGGCCGGCTTCGACGACGAGCGCATGGGCCTGTTCACCGCGGCGGGGCAGGTGATCTCGCTGCGCGACATCATCCTGGTCGCCGGCGGCCTGTTCCTGCTGGTCAAGGCGGTCATGGAGATCCACCACGAACTGGAAGGCGCGCGCGACGGCGACGACGAGAAGGGACGCGTGTTCTCCTCGTTCGGCTTCGTGATCGCGCAGATCGCGGTGATCGACATCGTCTTCTCGCTCGACTCGGTGATCACCGCGATCGGCATGGTCAACCACATCCCGATCATGGTCGCGGCGATCGTCCTGGCCGTGGCGGTCATGATCTTCGCCGCCAATACGGTCGGCGAGTTCATCGACCACCACCCGACGATCCGCATGCTCGCGCTGGCCTTTCTGATCCTGGTCGGCATGGTGTTGATCGCCGACGGCTTCGAGCTGCACATTCCGCGTGGCTACGTGTACTTCGCGATGGGCTTCTCGATCGCGGTCGAGTCACTGAACCTGTGGGCACGCCGCCGCGCCGGCGGCGCGCAGCGCAGTGGCTGAGCGCACGCGGCGACCGTCCGTGTCACGCCGCACGGTGTTCCCGGACGCCGCGCGATGACCGGCCTCGGTCACCTGCAGCGCCTCGAGGCGGAGAGCATCGACATCCTGCGCGAGGCGGTCGCCGAGGCCGAGCGCCCGGTCATGCTGTACTCGATCGGCAAGGACAGCGCGGTCATGCTGCATCTGGCGCGCAAGGCGTTCTTTCCGGGCCGGCCGCAGTTTCCGCTGCTGCACGTGGACACCACCTGGAAGTTCCGCGCGATGTACGAGCTGCGCGACCGCGCGGCGCGCGAGGCCGGCATGGAACTGGTCGTGCACCGCAATCCGGAGGCGGTCGCGCGCGGCATCGGTCCGTTCACGCACGGCTCGGCGCTGCACACCGACCTCTGGAAGACGCAGGGCCTCAAGCAGGCGCTCGATCTGCACCGCTACGACCTCGCGTTCGGCGGCGCGCGGCGCGACGAGGAGAAGTCGCGCGCGAAGGAGCGCGTGTTCTCGTTCCGCAACGCGCAGCATCGCTGGGATCCGAAGGCGCAGCGGCCCGAGCTGTGGCGGCTCTACAACGCGCGCAAGCATCCGGGCGAGAGCCTGCGCGTGTTCCCGTTGTCGAACTGGACCGAGCTCGACGTCTGGCAGTACATCGCGCGCGAGCGCATCGCCGTGGTGCCGCTGTACTTCGCGGCGATGCGGCCGGTGGTGACGCGCGAAGGGCGCCTGATCGTCGTCGACGACGAGCGCATGCCGCTGGCCGACGGCGAGAAGCCGGTGCTGCGCAGCGTGCGCTTCCGCACGCTCGGCTGCTGGCCGCTGACCGCCGCGATCGAATCGCAGGCCGACAATGTCGAGGCGGTGATCGCCGAGATGCTGACGATGCGGACCAGCGAGCGCGAGGGCCGCCTGATCGACCACGACAGCAGCGGCTCGATGGAAAAGAAGAAGGCCGAGGGCTACTTCTGATGACGCCGTCCGACGCGCCCGCACAGCACGCCGCCGCGGCTCCGGCCGAGCAGACGCTGCTGCGCTTCATCGCCTGCGGCAGCGTCGACGACGGCAAGAGCACGCTGATCGGCCGCCTGCTCTACGACACGCAGACCCTGCTCGAGGACCAGCTGGCCGTGCTCGCGGCCGATTCGCGCCGAGTCGGCACGCAGGGCGGCGAGCTCGATTTCGCGCTGCTCGTCGACGGGCTGTCGGCCGAGCGCGAGCAGGGCATCACGATCGACGTCGCGTATCGCTTCTTCGCGACCGCGCGACGCCGTTTCATCGTCGCCGACACGCCCGGCCATGTGCAGTACACGCGCAACATGGTCACCGGCGCGTCGACCGCGGATCTGGCCGTGATCCTGGTCGACGCGCGACAGGGCGTGCTGACGCAGACGCGCCGGCACAGCCATCTGGTCGCGCTGCTCGGCATCCGCCACGCCGTGCTGGCGGTCAACAAGCTCGATCTGGTCGGCTACTCGCAGGCCGTGTTCGAGGCGATCGACGCCGACTACCGCGCGTTCGCCGAGCGCATCGGCATCGCCTCGGTCACCAGCGTGCCGTTGTCGGCGCTGCGCGGCGACAACCTGATCGCCGCGCCGAGTGCGAATACGCCCTGGTATCGCGGGCCGAGCCTGATCGAGCATCTGGAGACCGTCCTCGTCGAGCCGGCGGCCGACGCGGCACCGCTGCGCTTCCTGGTGCAGGGCGTGCAGCGGCCCGATCCGGACTTCCGCGGCTATGCCGGCCGCGTGCTCGGCGGGCAGGTGCGCCCCGGCGACGCCGTACGCGTGCTGCCGTCGGGCCGCAGCTCGGCGGTCGCGCGCATCGTCACCTACGACGGCGATCTCGCCGAGGCGGTCTGCGGCCAGTCGGTCACGCTGACGCTGACCGATCCGGTCGACGTCAGCCGCGGCGACGTGATCGCCGCGGCCGCGGCGCCGCCGGCGGTGGCCGACCAGTTCGAGGCGACCGTGGTCTGGATGGACGAGGAGCCGATGCTGCCGGGCCGCGGCTATTTCGTGAAGATCGGCGCGACCACGACCGGCGGCGCGCTGGCGGCGCCGAAGTACCAGATCGACGTCGACAGCCTCGAGCATCTGGCCGCACGCACGCTCGACTTGAACGCGATCGGCGTATGCACGCTGACGCTCGACCGCGCGGTGCCGTTCGACCCGTACGCCGACAACCGCGACATGGGCAGCTTCATCGTGATCGACCGCATCAGCCATCGCACGGTCGGCGCCGGCCTGCTGCATTTCGCGCTGCGCCGC
>VFQU01001333.1_pt1 | contig 15058 bp, 13 predicted proteins | sample 3512311 | NCBI WGS metagenome assembly VFQU01 (sample SAMN10412377, study PRJNA504923) | tailings metagenome | isolation source: Relicate 3 Philex TSF3 active mining site | place: Philippines: Tuba, Benguet | collected 2017-08-29
ACGCGTCTTTTCAACCCCGATTCCGGGGAAACCACGCTGATGCGCGACAAGGAAGAAGCGGCCGATTACCGCTATTTCCCTGAGCCCGACTTGTTGCCCCTGATCGTTACCCCCGAATGGCGCGCTGAACTCGCCGCCCAGATGCCTGAACTGCCCGCCGTGCGGCGACAGCGTTTCATCACCGAATACGGCCTGCGGGAATATGACGCGCAGGTGCTCACCCTGACCCGCGCCATGGCGGATTACTACGAACGCGCGGCCAAGGCTTCGCCTGACGCCAAGGTAGCCGCGAATTGGGTGATGGGCGATCTTTCCGGTCTGCTCAACGGCGCCGGAAAAGGCATTGAGGATTGCCCCGTGCCGCCAGAGCACATCGGCGAACTGGTGGGTCTCATCGCCAGCGGAGAACTGTCGGGCAAGCTGGCCAAAGAGATCTTCCCGAAGATGTTCGCCGAGGGGCTTAGCCCGAAGGTGATCATGGAGCGCGACGGGCTCAAGCAGATTTCCGACACCGGCGCGCTGGACCGCATCATCGAAGAAGTGCTGGCCGCCAACGGGAAACAAGTGGAACAGTACAAAGGCGGCAAGACGACGGTGATCGGCTTCCTGGTCGGCCAGGTGATGAAAGCCACCAAGGGTCAGGCCAACCCCGGCGCCGTCAATGAACTGTTGAAAGCCAAACTCGACGCGTGATTCGAATCCTGATTCTGTTGATCGTGGGCAGCGCTCTTTGGGCGCAAACCGAAGTGTTGCCCATGCGCTTTGCCAATCTCCCCGCCTGTGCGGCCCCTTCTCTGGATAAAGGCCCCAAGGCCGATTCGAGTGGGGATTACCTCCTCTTGCGGGTGCAGGACCGCGGCAACCTGGGCCTTGAGATCTGGTGCGCACGGGAAGCTGCGGGCTACGCATATCAGTACCGGCTCGTGGGCGCCGAAGGGCGTAGCGTTCTGCTGGACCGTTGTCAGTTCCCCGAGGGCATCAATTCCGCCGGGGTGGAGCATGAGGGTCCGGTGGCCGAACTGACACTGCCCAATGGCGGCCTCTGGTTGCGCACGGCCGGCAAACTGGTGAAGTTTCAACACCACAATTGGGATACGCAACGTGGCCACCATGCCGTCTATGACTTCTCGCGGCAAACCCTGACGATTTATCGCACACGCGCGGAACGCGATGGGGCCGGGCGTTGGGTGAGGGTGCTGGCTGGCGCGGATAGCATGCCGCTCGGCGAAATCCCGCAGCAACTCTTTCTCGAGGCTATGGGCAAGAATCTTCCCGGGCGCGAATTTGACCCGCGCCGCGTGGGTTGCGTCTCCGCGCTGGCCGACGAGGGCTTCCGCATGCGGGAACAGGAAGTGGATGCTTACGTCGCCCCGAATCAGGCGGGCAAGGTGACCGTTGCCTGGCCGGAAAGCTCACCGGTGCAGTCGCTCTTCTTTGACCCCATCAAGCGTGAGTTACGCCTGAAACTGGTGGAAGGCACGCGCAAAGCGATTGTGTCACTGGCTGTGCCGCGCACCATGCTGGGCCTCGGCCGCGAACTGGCGCATGTACGCCTCGATGGCCGCTTTGTGATGAGCGACGAGATGAATACGGCCACCCACAAGACGATCCGCTTCGTCGTGGAGGAACCCGTGAAGGAAGTGCTGCTCAAGGAAAGCCAGGGCTTTCCCTTCTTCGTCGTCACGATGTCGATCCTCGTCGGCGCCGTTCTCATCGGGGGCGTCATTGGCCTGCTCTTCCGCCGCAAACTGCCGGCGGTGCCGGATGACCCGGCCTGATACTACTGGCTTTCGCGACGTAACATAAAGCTGAATGACAGCTCGTGTGTTTTTGTTGCTCGCGGCGTTGAGCCTGGCCGGTTGTTCCTCACTCTATTACGGGGCGATGGAGAAGATCGGCAAGGAGAAGCGCGACATCCTGATCCAGCGCATCGCTGCTGGCAAGAAAGATCAGCAGGAAGCCCGCGAGCAATTGAAGACCACTCTCGAAGTCTTCCAGGAACTGGCTGGCGTGGAAAGCGGCAAGCTCGACAAGGCTTACAAGAAACTCAACCAGGAATTTGAGCGCAGCGAGCAGCGGGCCAAAGATCTGCGCGAGCGGGTGGAAAGCATCGACCGTGTCGGCAAAGACCTCTTCAGTGAGTGGGAGCAGGAACTGGCCGCCATGAAGGACCGCAATCTGAAGTCGCGCAGCCAGCAGATGCTCCGCGACACCCGCCAGCGGCACCAGCAGTACGTGCGGCGCATGCAGCAAACGGTGCGCAAGATGGAGCCCGTCCTGGGTTCGTTCCGCGACCAGGTGTTGTTTCTGAAACACAATCTCAATGCCCAGGCGGTGGGCTCGCTGCAAACCACCGCCGCCAAACTCGATGGCGAGGTGGGAGCGCTGGTGAAGGACATCGAAGCATCCATGATCGCGGCCGATGAATTCATCGCCTCCTTGACGGTTCAGGCGTCATGATCAACCGGCGGCAGTTCTTGACCACCTGCGCCAGCCCTTTGCTGGCCCAGCGGCGGCAGCCCAATATCGTGCTCTTGCTGGCCGATGACCTTGGCTATGGCGAGTTGGGCTTTCAGGGGCGCTCTGACTTCCCCACCCCGCACCTGGATGCGCTGGCCAGCGGCGGTGTCCGCTTCCGTCAGGGTTACGTGACCGCGCCCTTCTGCTGCCCCTCGCGTGCGGGCTTGCTGACGGGACGCTACCAGACGCGCTTCGGCCATGAGCTGAACGTTGTGGGTAAGCGAAACCTCGACCCCGCCATCGGGCTGCCCACCACCGAAGTCACCCTGGCCGACCGTCTGCGCCAGGCAGGCTACCGCACCGGGTTGGTGGGCAAGTGGCATCTGGGCGGCGCCGAAGCCTATCACCCGCAACGACGGGGCTTTGATGAGTTCTATGGCTTTCTGCACGAAGGCCACTTCTACGTGCCGCCGCCATACCGGGGGCAGGTGACGCGCTTGCGCGAGAATGAGCCGCCCTATGACGATGACAACCCGATTCTGCGCGGCCGCGATCCCGTGGAAGAAAAGGAATATTTGACCGACGCCCTCGCGCGCGAAGCGGAAGGCTTCATCGCCCGGAATGCCGCCCGGCCCTTCTTTCTCTACCTCGCCTTCAACGCGGTCCACAGTCCCATGCAGGCGCCGGTAAAGCGCCTCGCTGAGTTTGAAGGTCTCAAGGGCGAGCAGCGGCGCCTGTTTGCGTCCATGACGCGCGCCATGGACGACGCGGTAGGCCGCGTGACGGCTGCGTTGCGCCAGCAGCGGCTGGAAGAGGACACGTTGATCCTGTTTCTGAGTGACAACGGCGGACCCACTGCCGAGCTCACCTCTTCCAATGCGCCCTTGCGCGGCGGCAAGGGCCAACTGTACGAAGGCGGTATTCGCGTTCCCTTTGCCTGTTCCTGGAAGGGCCGCATTCGCGGCGGTCAAACCAGTGACGCGGTGGTGAGTGCGCTCGACGTGGCCCCGACTGCTCTTGCCGCGGCAGGCGTTGACGCGCCCGCCGGGCTTGATGGTTTCAACCTGCTGCCCCATCTGCGCGAGGGTGCGGCCTTCCCCCGGCAGACACACTATTGGCGCTACGGGCCCAATCTGGCGTGGCGGCGAGGCAATTGGAAGATCGTGAAACAGCGGACTGATAGCTTCGCGCTGTTTGATTTGCACGCGGATCCCGGCGAACAGCAGGATCTTGCCGCTGCCAGGCCTGCACTGCGGCGCGAACTCGAAGCCGAACTGATGGCCATGAATCAGCAGATGCGGAGCCCGTTATGGTCCTAGCTCTGCTTCTCCTGCTGGCGCAGGATCATCGTGTTCCAGTGCCCCCAATTGAGGATGTGCCGGGCTTGCCGCGGGTGCTCCTTATCGGGGATTCCATTTCGATCGGCTACAGCGTCCCGGTGCGGAATCTGCTGGCCGGTGTAGCCAACGTCCACCGCATCCCCGGCAATGGCGCCACCAGTGCCAATGGTGTGCTGCTGGTGGAAGATTGGCTGGGCAAAGCGAAGTGGGATGTCATCCATTTCAACTTCGGCCTGCATGACCTGAAGCGGCTCGAGGATGGCGCGCCGCAGGTGGACATTGCCGATTACGAGCGCTATCTGGGGTTGTTCGTTCAGCGGCTGAAACGCACCGGGGCGAGGCTCGTCTTCGCCACCACCACACCGGTACCCGAGGGCAAGGTGAGTCCGCCACGCCGCAGCGAGGATGTGGTCCGGTATAACCGTGTGGCGCGGGCAGTGATGGAACGCGAAGGCGTCCCCGTAAATGACCTCTATGGCCATGCCATGCCCCGGCTCAAGGAAATACAGCAGCCAGTCAACGTACACTTCACCAATGCCGGCTCAGAGGCGCTGGCGGGTCAGGTGGCGGCGGCGATTCGCGCCGCCTTAGGCAAGCTTTAGGGCTTCGGCGAGATAGTCCAAGGTAATGGCGCCATGGGAGGCATGCGAAACCACTTGCCCGTTGCGGAAAACGAGGATCTGAGGGGACTCGTGCCGCACGCCGGTGGCTTCCGCGAGCTGGTTGGACAAGGGGCGATGCTCCTGCACGGTTAACCGGTAAAGCGGAGCGTCCGGTTGCTGCGTGGCAAAGGAATTCACGTGTCGCTGAGCCGCCCAACTCACCGGGCACGTGCTGGAATGCTTGAAGACAATGGCGAAATCCTTCGCTGCGATTTCCTCATAAGTCCAAGCGGCGGGCGCTTCGGTTTTGGAGCGGGAAAAGAGCCAATTCATTGCTATCTCAATGATGCGCCAGAACAGACGAAAGACTCCACTTCCGTCCAGTTTTCCCTACGGTTGGGTGTGGAACCGAAAGGAGTTTATAGCGACTCGCGGCGCGATAAACCGCCTTGTATAGCCAAGGTAGAACCTTACTACGATCGTGTCGAACTCCTCAATACGGCTTCCGGGCTTGACGTCGAAGCGCAGGGTCTGTTCAGCCTGGTCTGCGGCCATGGGCAGGGGCTCGAGTCGCGTCCAGGCGTTGCTCCACTGTGAATCCTCCAGCGACACCCCAACGGCCAGCTTATCCGCCGCGGGATCCGTACTGCGCATCCGCACCTCAATGGACCGAATCTTCCGCAACGGATAGCGAAAGCGGAAGGTTTGCCGTGCTTCGAGATGCAATGCAGTGGTGTCATCGGAATGAAAGCGGTAATCGGCTGGCGCGCCAGCGAATTCCGGGGAATTGGCGGGCAGACGGATCAAGGGTTCCTGAAACAGCCAGTACACGCCGCTAAAGGGAATCTCGAGTGGCAGCGTCACGGTGCTGGACAGCGGCTGAACTTGCGGCCGCGGCGGAGGCGGCAGCTTCCGGTCAACGGACTTTACTTGCGGCCTCACCAGCACGCCCTTATAGGCGTTGTCGCTTGTCCCATCGTTTACCAGCACGGGGCTTTTGGCAATCGCCACGGTGCCAAACTGGCTTTTGCCGACCTTCTGCGGAGCTGGCGGGCTCAGCAGAATAAAGGTGATTACCACCGCCAGCACGGCTGAGGGCATCGGTGCCCAGCGCCTTGCGGCTGTTGGCTCCTGTGCGTACAGAATCAGCAGCAGTCCCGCGGACGCGAGTGCAACGGCCAGGGTGAGCAGGCCTGTCATGGCGGCTAGCGCCGCCAGCTGCAGCAGGAAGGAACACAGAAACCCCAGGCCCGGCACTGGTGCTTGCTCCGGCAGATAGTCGCGCAGATTGCGCCATAGCGGCGCCAGGGCCAGCAGACAGAGAGGCTCATTCTGGAAGTAGCCATAGAGCAGCGGAATCAGCCAGAGAACGGCGGTAACGGTTGGCCAGAAGGCAATATTCCGCACAAGGGCCAGTACTGGGAGCGCAAGCAGCAGCGCCGTACCGATCAACGCAAAGGCCCAATTTGCGGTGCTGGCGGTAATGGCCGCGGGCAGGAAGGGCCATAAAGCCGCTCCCACCAGCAAGAGTAGCCAGAAGGGAACAGCACTGGGTGTGCGCGTTGACATGCTTTAGCCGTATTCTGGCAGAGTAATCGGGATGAGGCTGGGGTGCTAGGTGACGGGCCCGGGGTTAAATGGTGCGAGAGCGTTGCCGAGTCCCCAGTGTTCGGCCCAGGTCCGTTTACGGCCGCTGGCCACGTCCAGCAGCATATGGAAGAGCGCCCATCCCGTGCTTTCAATGGTGGCCTGGCCGGTGGCAATGGGTCCCGCGTCGAGATCGATCAGATCAGGCCACTTTTCCGCCAGCGCCGTGCGGGAAGAAACCTTCACCACGGGGCAAAGGGAGAGGCCATATGGGGTACCTTCGCCAGTGGTGAATACGTGCATATTCATCGAAGCCAACTGCTGCGTGCCGCAAATGAAGTCGCTGGCGGGGGTGGCGGCAAAAACCAGGCCCCTCGTGGTCACTTTCTCGCCATGATGGGCCACGGCGTGAATCGCCCCGGAGCCCGACTTGGCAATACTGCCGAGACTCTTTTCGACAATGTTCACCAGGCCGCCGCGTTTGTTTCCCGGCGTTGTGTTGGCGCTGCGGTCAGCATAGCCGCGCGCGAGGTAATCGTCATACCAGCGCATTTCCTCCACCAGCTTGCGCGCCACCTCCACGGTGGCGCAGCGCGGCGTCAAGAGATGAACGGCGTCGCGCACCTCTGTGACCTCGCTGAACAGCACCGTCGCGCCGGCGCGCACCAGCAAGTCCGCCGCGTACCCCACCGCCGGGTTGCAAGTGACGCCCGAGAAGGCATCACTGCCGCCACACTGCAGGCCCACGATCAGGTCCGCGGCAGGTAGCGTGGTGCGCTGCCGCTGGTTGAGTTGCGCCAGGCGGCGCTCGGCGGCGCGCAGTATGGCCGCTACCGTTTCGGCAAAGCCACGCTCGTCCTGCAGGCGAATGAGATCGCGCTCGGGTTCAAACACAGGCAGCAACGGGTCGGCGGGCAGCAGCCGGGCCGGCTGCATCTTTTCGCAACCCAGGCTTACCACCAGCGGTGAGCCGGCCACATTGGCGTGCCGGCTGATGTGACCCAGCGTGGCAATGGGGATGCGCGCGCCGGGAGCATCAATAGCCACGCCGCAGCCGTAAGTATGCGTGATGGCCACCGCATCATCCACATTGGGATAGCGGGGCAGCAACTCCGTGCGCATGCGCCGTACCGCGTACTCGACAGTCGGCGCCACGCACTGCACGGTCGTCGTGATGCCAAGAATGTTGCGCGTGGCAGCTGAGCCGTCGGGGTTCCGGAAGCCCTCGAAGGTGTAGCCGGTCAATTCCGGCAGAGGGTCTGGAACGGCCGTGGCCAGTGGCAGGCTTCCGAGAGGGGGCGGGGCCGGCATTTCCACCAGGTCTTCGCGTACCCAGACGCCCGCGGGCAGGTCGCGCCGGGCATAGCCGATCACCTGACCATAGCGAATCACGGGCTCGCCGGCGGCCAATGGCGCCAGGGTCACTTTGTGGGCTTGCGGGATGGCTTCGCGCAAAGCCAACCCGTTTGCGAAGGTGTCGCCTGCGGCCAGCCCGCCGGGGTTGACGACAATGCCGACGTTGTCGGCCGCATGTACTTGAACGTAGAGTGGGTCCAATTCGATAGTCTAGATCGTATGAAGATCAGCCGTCGCAACCTGTTGCGCTCCACCCCCATCGTCTATTCTCTTGCCGCCGCGGCCGCGCCGCCCCAGCCGATTGGTGGCAAGGTGAATGTGGCCTTTATCGGTAGCGGTATTCGCGGCAAGCAACTGATCGACGAGTTTCAGGCCGTACCTGGTATGAACGGCGTCGCTGTGGCTGATCTCTACGACGGTTGTCTCGAACGTGCCAAGGAGCAATTGGGCGACCAGATTTTCACCACCAAGGATTACCGCCGCGTTCTGGAGCGGCGTGATGTCGACGCAGTGGTGATCGCCACGCCTGACCACCTGCACGAACGCATCACCCTCGATGCCCTTTCCGCTGGCAAGCATGTCTACGTAGAAAAGCCCATGACCTGGAGCTTTGAGCAGGGCCCCCGCATCATTGCCGCGGCCAAGTCCAGCGGCAAAGTGCTACAGGTGGGCAGCCAGGCCAAGACCTCGGCCCTCACTGCCAAGGCCAAAGAGATCGTCGCCAGTGGCGCCCTGGGCAAAGTGAATATGGTGCGCATGGGCAATCACCGCAATAACGCGGAAGGCGCCTGGCGTTACCCCATCCCTCCCAACGCTTCGGAAAAAACGATTGATTGGGCCAAATTCCTCGGAAATACCGCGCCCCGCCCCTTCAGCGCCGAGCAGTTCTTCCGTTGGCGCTGCTGGTGGGAATACTCCGCTGGAGTCGCGGGCGATCTGTTCGTGCACCAGTTCACGCAGATACACGAAATCCTGGGCACCAAGGGGCCCAAGTCAGCCGTCTCTCAAGGCGGCATCTTCCGCTGGAACGATGGGCGCACTGTGCCCGACATCATGAACAGCCTGCTCGAGTATCCCGAAGGCTTGCTGGTGGACGTCTACGTCACCCAGGCCAATTCCTTCGCGCCCCAGGGCATCCTCATCATGGGCGATCAGGGTACGTTGGTGGTGGAGTGGCGCAAGCTGACGCTGGTGCCCGAGCCCAAGTTCGCCGAAGCACAGCTCTACGGCAGCCTCAACTTCCCCAAGCGCATGCGCGATGAGTATCTGGCGAAATATGCCAATGAGCCCAAACCGGTAAAGCCGGAGCCGCAGGAAATCACCGTGCCTGCCGGACAAACGCACAACTGGTACTTCATCGATTCCATCGTGAACAACCGCCCCAGCCGGGAAAACGCCGAGGAAGGGCACTACGCCGCCGGCGCCGCGCACCTTTGCAATCAGGCCTACCGGCGCGGCGAGCGCATGCTGTGGGAAAAGATGTCCTGAGCTATTCGAAGCGAATCTTCGTCAGGTCCGCCATCGGCACAGGGAACTGCATGTTCATCTCTTCCAGCGTTTGCCGCAGGATCTCCGAGACCGCCAGATTGCGGTACCACTTGCGGTTGGCGGGAATGATGTACCAGGGCGCCCACGGCTTGCTGCACTTCTCCAGCGCCGCTTCGAAGGCATCCATGTAGTCGTTCCAATACTTGCGTTCTTCTACATCGGCCAGCGAAAACTTCCAGTTGCGTTCGGGGTCCTTCAGGCGTTGCTCGAAACGTTCTTTCTGTTCATCCTTGGAGATGTAGAGAAAGAACTTGGCGATTCGCGTACCCGACTCCGCGAGCATCTCTTCAAAGTGGTTGATCTGCTCGTAGCGCTTCTTCCACACTTCTTTCGGCACCAGATTGTGCACGCGCACAATCAACACATCCTCGTAGTGGCTGCGGTTGAAGATGCCAATCTGGCCGCGGCGTGGCACCGCCTTGTGTATGCGCCACAGGTAGTCGTGTTCCTTTTCCACGCCCGCGGGCGCCTTGAAACTGGTGACGGTGACTCCCTGCGGGTTCAAGCCGGACATCACCTTGCGGATGGTGCCGTCCTTACCGCCCGCGTCAATCCCCTGTAGCACGGCCAGCAGCGATTGCTTGCCTTCGGCATAGAGCAGATACTGCAGCACGCTCAAGCGATCAATGTTTTCCTGAAAACGCGCCAGCCCTTCCTCTTTCGTGGCGCAACCCGGCGTGCTGGCCGGGTCGAAATCCGCCAGTTTCACCCGCGACCCGGGTTTCACCATGAGTTTTTCGCGAATCGATTCCATGCTCAGTCCATCTCCTCGCGGCCCATGTACATTTCGTTGATCTCAGTCGCGAAATGTTCCATCACCACGCCCTTGCGAATCTTCATCGTGGGCGTGACTTCGCCATGGTCAATCGAGAGTTCCCGCGGCAGCACCTTGAACTTTCGGATGTGTTCGTGGCTTTCCAGCTTGCGGTTCACTTCCTTGATGGCCCGGCCAATCACCGCTTCCGCGCTCTCCGTCAGGCCCTCCGCCACGGTGGGGTTCAGGGTGAACAGTGCGGTGACATAGCTGCGTTTGTCCCCCACCAGCACCACCTGACTGATGAGCGACTCCTTCTTGAACATGCCTTCAATGCGGTTCGGGTAAATCTTCTTCCCGTTGGAGGCCACCAGCACTTCCTTCTTGCGGCCCGTGATGTACCAGTAGCCTTCCTCGTCCACTGTGCCGATGTCGCCGGTCAGCAACCAGCCATCCTCAAAGACCTTGGCTGTCGCCTCAGTATCCTTGTAATAGCCGCTGAAGTTGAAGGGGCCCTTCAGGGCAATCTCTCCGTCCGGCATCAGCTTGCATTCCACGTTCGGCAACAGCTTGCCAATGCAGCCGATTTTGGCCCGTTTGATTGGGTTCAAGTGCGTCACGCCCCCTTCCGTCAGCCCGTAGCCTTCGATGAGGTTGACGCCAATGGCGTTGAAGAAGTTCGCCAGGTCTTTGCCCAGCGGAGCTGAACCCGAAACGGCGAGCGTGATGTTCCCACCCAGCTTTTCGCGGATCTTGGTGAAGATCAAACCATCAATGGCCTTCAGGGGCGTCGAAATCCAGAAGGGCACTCCCTTGCCGTGCCACTTCAATTCGTTGGCCTTCAGGGCGAAGCCCAGCCCCGCCTGAAACAGGTTCTGAATCAGCTTGGGCTTCTTCTTCATTTCGGTCAGTACGTTGGTGTAGATGCGTTCCCACAGGCGTGGCGGAGCCAGCAAGAAGGTCGGCTTCACTTCCTGTATCTCTTTGGGCAAGCGCGTGAGCGCTTCGCTGAAGTAGATCTTCATCCCGAAGGCCAGCGGCATCATCTGCAGCACCAGCCGTTGGGTAATGTGCGCGCTGGGCAGGAAGGCAATGGTCAGGTCCTTCTCGGTGAGAGGCAATACAGCCGGTGCGGATGCCACATTGGAAGCAATCGCGCGGTGGGACACCATCCCCATTTTGGGTTCACCCGTCGAGCCAGACGTGAGATAGACAATTGCTGTATCTTCGGGCTGTACGGCCAGGTAAATGCGCGCGAAAAGCTGCGCATCCGCAGCCATCGCTTCGCGGCCCTTGGCCCGTAACTCCTCAAGCGTCATGACGCCTTCCACACTGCCCGTCATCAGCACCCACTGGATGTCGATCGGGTCACTGCCCGCCAGACTGGCCGCCAGGGTCGCCAGCATTTTCGGATTCTCGACGAAGGCCAGCTTGGCGCCCACCGCCTTCAGCTTGGCTATGGCTTCGCCTTGCGGGTAGCTGGTATACATTGCCGCGGCAATTGAGCCGTTGGCGATGATGCCCATATCCACAAAGTAGAACTCGGCCCGCGTCTCACTCTGTATCGCCACCGCGTCGCCATGCTCTATGCCGAGCGACCGCAACCCGCAGGCCACTTCCTTGACAATCTGCATGTACTGGTTCCAGGTGTAACTGGTTTTCTCGCCGCCCGCCTTGGGTTGAACCAGGGCCACAGCGTCGCCATACCGGGCGGCCGCTTCTTCGAGCAGAGTAAATACCGTGCGGGTGCTCATTGCGACGATGTTATCATCCATGTTTTTGTATGGCTTACGAAAGTGAACTGTTTCATGCGCAATCCGCGGCGCGCAAAGCGGGTGAGGCCTGTATTCGCATTCTCAATGAAGGCGTGGTGGCCGAAACGAAGTCCGATGAGTCTCCCGTCACCCGGGCCGACAAGGAAAGTGAGCGGCTGATCGTCAGCATTCTTTCGCAGGCCTTTCCTGAGGATGGCTTTCTGGGCGAAGAGGGCGCGAACAAGACCTCCACCAATGGCCGCCGCTGGATTATCGATCCCATTGACGGCACCCGCGACTTCGTCCGCAACAACCGCCTGTGGGCCATCCTGATTGGCCTCGAGGACCAGGGCGAGCCCGTGGTGGGCATTTGTTATCTGCCCATGCTGGGCGAAATGTATTATGCCGCCAAGGGGCAGGGCGCCTTCTGGGACGGCAAGCCCATTCAGGCCTCCAGCATCAATACCGCCAGCCAGGCTGTGGTTTGCGTCAACAAGCTGAATGGCGCCACGCATCCGCCTTTTGGTCCGCGGTTGCTTGACTGGCTGAGCACCTTCTGGTGTGTCCGCGTTTTCGGGGGAATTTATGACGCCATGCTGGTGGCCAGTGGCCGCATGGAAATCTGGATGGAGCCCAGCGTCCAACCCTGGGACCTCTGCGCCCCCGCCGCCATCCTCCGCGAGGCCGGCGCGAAGTTTTTCGCCTTGAATGGTGAGGAAACCATCTACGGCGGCAACGGCGTCGCCTGTGCGCCCGGCATGGAAGCCGAAGTGAAGCGCTACCTGGGCCTCTAGTTCCGGGGCTTCCGCGCAATCAGCTGGTGCATGCGCGCATGTGCGACAGCCGCATGTGGGGTATTGTCGGTAGCCGTCATTCCGGCCGCCAGCCTTTCCAGTTGCGCGGGGCCCATTTCCCCGGACTTCACCAGATTGCTGCAGCCCTCCTGAAAGGTCCAGTTCCAGAAGCCCTTGTAGGGGCCGCTGACGTGGTGTGGCTGGTAGGCATCGAGGTGTTCAATCTGAAAGCCAGCTTCGAGTGCCCACAGGTGGGCCCGGCGCCCACCCGCGTAATCCACCTTACGATTGCGTCCCACTTGCAGCACGAACTCCCGCATCTGGTCGTAGAACTCACAACGCGGTTCAGCATAAACCGCACTCACGTCGCATTCCTCGCACACCATCGCCCCGCCCGGCTTCAACACGGCAGATACAGCCCGCAGCGCATCGGCCGGACGCTCCAGATGGACTAGCAGCCAGCGGCAATAGGCGATATCGACACTTTCCTCTGCCAGGCCCGGCTCATAGATGCTACCCGTGCGGAATTCGGCCGGTCCCTGGCCCGGTTCCTCGATCAGTTCCGTGGCGACGGCAATCTGGTCTTCGCTGAGGTCAATGCCGGTTGCCGTGGCGCCCTGCTGGCCAGCCCACCGTGTGACGTATCCCAGTCCACAGCCGAATTCCACGTAGCGATGCCCAGCCCGCAGGCCGGCGCGCTGTAGCAACAGTCGGGTGTTGCCGTCGTGTATTTCGCTGATCATCCGCAGACGCGCGTGGCCACTTCGCCCGGCAGCGAGCGCATAGTGGTCGCCAAATTTTTCCATCGGGGAAGAATATCAGAACGGCCGGTTTTCACCGGGGGAAACGGATTTGTTGAGCGTCGGGGCAGGCTTGGCAGGTAGGGCGGGCGGTGGGGTTGCTGGCAGCGGCGGAAAATCTTTGCCCGCCAGTTGCGCCTTCACAAATGCTTCTGCGGCAGCGAGTTCCTCGCGGCTGAAATCGGGTCGCCAGATGCGTTCCCCACGAAAGCCATGGCGCAAGAGTCAATGTCCCGTAGCCTGTGCCAGCGATTCCACCACCTCGGCCATCGGTTGGCCGAACAGGCGGACCGGCACCACAATGACTCCGCCAGGCAGACATTCGGCCTCACGCAGGGGCGTCTCCCGCAGTTCGTAACGCAGCGGTTCCCCTGGCGCGAGCCGCTGCTGAAATTCCTTAAGCCACTCCCGCTGCGCCTGCCATCGCGGGCCCGGTTGCGCACGGTACCGGTCTTTGAGCAAGGCCTCACCCAGGCTCACTTCCTTCTCGGAAAAAGTAACTGCCATGGCCAGCAGAGTGATCCACAACATGACGCCTTGGACGCAAGTGAAACCTGCCAGGTTGCGAAACATATAATCAGGGCATGAGGCTTTGCTTGTTTTTCCTTGGGGCGGGGCTCCTGTCGGCTCAAAAGCCCGTGAGCTTCAACCGGGAAATCCGGCCCATCATGGCCGATACCTGCTTCCGCTGCCATGGGCCTGACGCTGGTACGCGCATGGCCAACCTGCGGCTTGATGTCCGCGATGAAGCCCTCAAACCCAACCGCGCCGGCCGCACCCCCATCGTGCCGGGTAAGCCCGAAGAGTCGCACATCGTGGCGCGCATTTTTGAAACTCGCGCCGCCCGCGTCATGCCGCCGCCTTCCGCTCACAAGGAACTCACCGACAAACAGAAAGACACCATCCGCCGCTGGGTCGCCGAAGGCGCCAATTACGAAGGCCATTGGGCCTACGAACCGATTCGTCGTCCCGAGGCCAAGTCCATCGATGAACTTATTCAGGCTCGCCTCAAGGACGAGGGCCTCTCGCCATCTGCGGAAGCCGACCGCCGCACCCTGCTGCGGCGCGTCACCCTCGACCTCACCGGGCTTCCTCCTACTCCGGCTCAGGTGGAGGCCTTCCTCGCCGACAAGTCCCCCAATGCTTACGAGAAGGTCGTCGACCGTCTGTTGGCCTCCAAAGCCCATGCCGAAAAAATGACCATGCACTGGCTCGATGCCGTACGCTATGCCGACACCTCGGGCTTCCACGGGGATAACCTCTATCCTTCCTGGCCCTACCGCGACTACATTCTGAATTCCTTCTGGAAGAACAAACCCTTCGACGAATTCACGCGCGAACAACTCGCCGGCGACCTGCTGCCCAATGCCACCCGCGAACAGAAGGTGGCCGCCGCGTTTAATCGCCTCAACCGCGTGTCCGCCGAAGGCGGCCTGCAGCCCAAAGAGTATTTGGCGAAGTACGGCGCCGACCGTGTTCGCACGGTCTCAGCCGTCTGGCTCGGCGCCACGCTCGGCTGCGCGGAATGCCACGACCACAAGTTTGACCCGCTCCTGGCCAAAGACTTCTACGCCATGAAGGCCTTCTTTGCCGACATCAAGGAAACCGGCCTCGTACCGGACCGCGGCGCCAGTGCCTGGGGCAGCCTTCTGTCGCTCCCAACGCCCCAGCAGGAGAAAGACCTCGCCGCGCTGAAGGCCCGCATCGCCTCCCTGCGCCAGCAAATCGAGGCTCAGGCCAGGCCCCTCGATGCCGCCGCCCTGCTGGCCCGCTACGAAGCGGGCGACCTTGCCTGGAAAACCCAGCGCCCTCTCACGGCGAAGTCTGAGCGCGGCGCCACCCTCAAGATCTACAACGAAGAGGAACTCGACAGCATGCCCTACATTGGCGGCATCCTGCGCAAACTCCGCGCGCCTGGCAACGGAATCGTCGTCGCCTCGGGTGCAAACCCCGATAACGAAACTTACACCGTCACCCTCCAGCCCACCGCGGGCCAATACACCGCCCTCGGCCTCGAAGTAGTCCAGGATGATTCCAACCCCGGCAACGGCGTCGCCCGTGGT
>VFQU01001334.1_pt1 | contig 15051 bp, 10 predicted proteins | sample 3512311 | NCBI WGS metagenome assembly VFQU01 (sample SAMN10412377, study PRJNA504923) | tailings metagenome | isolation source: Relicate 3 Philex TSF3 active mining site | place: Philippines: Tuba, Benguet | collected 2017-08-29
AAAATCCGAAGCCTATTCTCTGAACTATGGCAGTCAGGGCAAAGCTCATGAGGCAGACCATTTGTGAATCGTTTTCTGAATCTGCGAACAAAATCGCTCAACTTTTTCTTGAGTCAGCGACTCGGCTTCGTAGCAGGTCAACATTCCAAACCGACACCTAGGAGCACACATGCCCAAAATTGCCATCTTGAGCACCCGTTTCACAGGTTGCCACAACAGGAGGTAATCAACCCACCAAGGCGAATTGAGCGATGTAATCGCAAGCGCTCTCTGAAGGTTGTGAAGTTTTGGCTGGAGTAAACCACCCGGCTGAGGCGCATGGTCGAAAGCAAGACCCGGTGACCACACTCGATCAAACCAACCTTTGAGAATGGCAGGTAGACTAAACCACCAGGTTGGAAAGACAAGCACAACTGCTTCAGCAGCAAGCAACCGTTCAACCTGTGGCTGAACAGTCGTTGCATCGAACGGAGGCTGAAAATAGCTTTGACGTTCACTGCTCGTGATCACTGGAGAGAAGCTGTTTTGATAGAGATCCTCGATTTCGACTTCGTGACCTGCGGCAGTGAGTGCCGCGATCGCAGAACGTGCCATTGTGTAACACAAGCTATCTGGAAGTGGATGAGCAATCACAACAAGACATTTCATAGCAAAATCAATTGATAGAACTTGAAATTTGCAGTACACGCTGATGAAAATGGATGGGCAAAAATGTCAGCATTTTTGGACAAGATGCTGCCCCTGCCTATGCACATTCAGCTTAGTTCTGAAGGTAGATTTGATGAATCGGAATCTGAATCACAAATTCCGTTCCTTGATCAGGAACGGAGTGACAGGTGATCTGCCCACCATGCTTTTCAGTCACAATTTGATAACTGATCGACATGCCCATCCCTGTTCCTTGACCAACCGGTTTAGTTGTAAAAAATGGATCAAAAATTTGAGCTTGAATCGATTCTGGAATTCCGACCCCATTATCTACAAAGCGGATGATGGCTTTTTGATCCTCGGTGATTGCTGTCGTAATTTCAATAGTGGCAGGGTGAGATGGAACTTGCGCTCGCTTCTCTTCCACAGCATCGATCGCATTGGTGAGAATATTCATAAACACTTGGTTGAGTTGCCCTGCAAAGCATTCAACGAGAGGAAGTGCTCCATAGTTTTTGATGACTTCGATTTCAGAGTCATTTTGCCTTGCCTTGAGACGATTTTGTAGAATCATCAACGTACTCTCAATCCCATCATGAAGATCGACGGGCTTGAACTCAGCTTCGTCTAAGCGAGAGAACAAACGCAGTGATTTCACAATCTCTCGAATTCGCTCAGTACCAACTTTCATTGAGTTTAAGAGCTTGGGCAAATCGTGGCGCACAAACTCGAGATCCAGGTCTTCGATTTTCGCGGAGATCGCATCTGTCGATTCGGGATAGCTTTGGTAATAGAGCGTCACGAGATCTAATAAGCTCCGAGCATATTCATCCACATAATTCACATTGCCATGAATGAAGTTGACCGGATTATTGATCTCATGAGCAATTCCTGCGACCAACTGCCCCAAACTCGACATTTTTTCACTCTGAATCATCTGGGCTTGAGTTTGCCGTAGCTCTTTCAAGGTTGCTTGGAGTGTCTTGCTCTTGCTCCGACTTTGCTCATAGAGATCGGCTTGATTAATTGCGATCGCGAGTTGATCGGCAACTGCCTGAACTAGCTCAACTTCTCGATCTGTCCAGGTATGCTGCTGTTGCTGATGGTCACAGAGAATCATGCCGATCTGTTCCCGTTGAGTTTGAATGGGAACACAGAGCCGTGACTGAACTCCCGATGCCATCAGAGAGGCTCGATGGCTCGGTTCTTGATAGCTCTCGGCTTGATCAATGCGAATTGTATCTAGGTGGGGGATAATTTCATCCGTTGAGCCAATGAGATCAGGTGAACAGGAACCCACCAAACTCGATTGATGATGAGATTGATCAGCGACAACCTTCCAAACCGCAGGCGTTACGCTTGGATCGTACCAAGTAAAGGCGCACCAATCGACTTGGAGTAATGTGTAAAGCTCCTGAATCGTAGTTTCGAGAATACTGTTCACATCGAGTGAATTCCGGATCTGATTCGTTAACCGATTGATCAAGGCTTGACGTTCCGCATACTCTCTGAGTGCAGCTTCGGCAGTATTCCGCTCCATTTCTACGCCAACTCTTGCCGCAAAAAGTTGCAAAATAGATTGAGCGGTTTCCACATTCTCGGCGAAATGTCGCGTATCGATGACCCCGATCGTTCCGATCGCTTGACCTTGAGAATCGGTAATCGCTGCACCGAGATAGCTTTCAGCCTGTAAAGTCGCGAGATTGGGGCCATCTGGAAATTGAGTTTGCAGCGATTCTAGAAAGAGACCCACTTTGTTCTGCAACACATATTCGCAAGGTGTTTTTGTCAGGTTAAAAGTATAAGGCTCTGCAAAGTCTTGCCCTGTCCAGAGCACCAGCATGTCACACTGAGAATAAGTTTGATCAGTACACTGAGTAATAAAAGCGTACTGCGTTTGAAAAATTTCACTCAGCGATCGCACACAACTGCGAAAGAACTCGTCTCCCGTTTTTGACACGGTTTCTTCCACAATAAAGCGAAGTGCCGCTTGCTGCTGTTTGGAGGCATGAATATCTCGGATAATGCCTTGCACAGACGTGATTTTTCCGTCTGCATCTTGAATCGGAACCATGTTGATCGATGACCATAGCCAGTTCCCTTGTTGGTACTGTCGCCGAAACTCAATACCTGAATGTTTTTTGCCTGTTTCAACCGCTTGTTGACTTGCCATGAGACATCCAGGCAGATCGTCAGGATGAGCAAGTGGAGCAAACGATCGACCCACCCACTTGTCTGGCGAATGACCGTACAGGGTATAGAAACCGGGAGAGAGGTAAGTAATCGTACCGTCTAGAGTCCAGGTTGTGATTAAATCATTCGCATTTTCAACTAAGTGACGGAATTTCGCTTCACTTTCCGCCAGGATGTTATAAGCCTGTTGTTGCTCAATTTCTGCTTGGATACGATCGCTGATGTCGATAGCACTGATCAGGACTTGATCAATCTGTTCGTCTTGATTTTTCAGGGGATTGATCGTGATCTGCCACCAACTTTTCTGTCCATTGCGATCGAAGCTTTGTTCAAAAGTAATTGGCTGATTTGAGTGAATACACTGCCAACAACAGTCGTGATAGATTCGGGTAGTTTCTGTTGGTAGAGCTTCGTTGAGGGTTTGACCAATTAAATGCTCGATGTCAACCGAACTCATCGCAGCAAATTTTGAATTTGCTGCGACGTAGCGAAATGTTTGTTCTTGCTTTAAGACTTCTAGCAGAGCAAGCCCATAACTTACTCCTTCCCAAAGATGGTTTAGAAGTTGAAGTGGATTTTGTTTCAGACCGATGGGAAAACGATGTAACTCCAAGAGCCTGTAATTGACATCTGCCATAAGTAAGAGAAAGGAAGTTTCACCCAGAATTCCCTTCTTGAGAAAAGAGTTGAACTTTTCTCAAGAATTCTTGTCCGGGGGGAGAACTTAAGTCATGCTCTTACATCAAGTAATGTTTTTAACTCAGTACGAATCTTGGTAATTTGTGAGATGAACTGAGTCATCTCACAAATTACGATCGCTTAACTCATCACCCAATCAACGAGCAATCTCACTCCATATCCAGTCGCGCCTGCTCCGTTGTAGCCATTCTCTTTATCTGCCCAAACGGGACCTGCTACATCTAAATGCGCCCAAGGCGTATCTTTGACAAATTGCTTCAGAAAGATTGCGGCGGAGATAGCACCACCAGCACGCGCACCCGTGTTTTTCATATCTGCAATGCCCGACTTCATACTCTCGAAGTACTTCTCTTCCATCGGCATCCGCCACAGTTTTTCACCGGACTCTCCACTGGCTTTGAGCAGCTGATCTGCGAGTTCATCGTTCGGACTCCACAAGCCCGCAATGTTATCACCCAAAGCAATCACACAAGCTCCGGTCAACGTTGCGAGATCGACGATCGCGTCTACTTCCAGTTTCTCGGTATATACCAATGCGTCTGCAAGGGTTAATCGTCCTTCTGCGTCGGTGTTATTGATCTCGATCGTTTTGCCATTTGAGGCGGTGAGAATGTCGCCTGGGTGAATGGCTCGCCCACTGATCATATTTTCGGTGACGGCAGTAATAAAATGCACTTCGACATCGGGTTTGAGTTGAGCGATCGCTTTTGCGGCTCCTAAGGTTGCGCCTGCTCCTCCCATATCGGTTTTCATCATTTCGATGCCGCTGCCAGCCCCTTTAATATTCAAACCGCCCGAATCGAAGGTCAGTCCTTTACCGATAATCGCCAGTTTTCGTCTCGGTGTACCTTGCGGCTTATAGGTCAGATGGATAAATTTGGGTGGCAAATCAGAAGCTTGAGCAACGCCGAGAAATGCGCCCATGCCAAGTTTTTCACAATCCTCTTTTTCGAGAATTTGAATTTCTAAACCATGCTCATTCGCGATCGCTAATGCGGTTTCTGCCATCGTGATCGGCGTAACGTAATTTGCTGGTGCTGCAACGAGTTCACGAGCTAAGAAGACACCTGAGCAAATTTGGCGAGCTGTTTGAATCGCTGCTTCTTGACCTGCCAAACCGAGCAGTTCGACCGATTCGATTTTGCCATTTTGATCCGGCTCTGACTTGAAGCGCACATCTTTGTATAACGCCAGTTCGAGTCCTTCCACGATCGCTTGCGTCGTCGCTGCTGCATCCTCAACGGTCGGGAAACTGAGTGCAAGCGTTTTACACCGTTCGCGCTTTGCCAATTTTGCAACCGATGCAGCCGCTTGGCGGAGCTTTTCTAATTTCAGATCGTCAGGGTTGCCGAGTCCAACTAATAGAATCTTACGGATAGAACTGCCTGCGATACGAGTTGAGGCAGTATTGCCTGATTTGCCCTTAAATTCTACCTCTGCAATTAATTCTGCGATCGCACCGGACAGTTTTTGATCGAGCGCAGCGACATCGCCAGATAATTCTGCGCCTTCAAATAACGCGATCGCTAGACCATCTCCTGACCAATCGAGGAGCGACGTTCCCGTGACTGTTACGTTCATATCTATCCCTAAACTGTGGGTTCTTAATGTCTGATATTCAGTATCGATCAAAACGCTCGAAACCGTCGCGAAATGTCATACGTAATACTTTCATTGAATGTGCTGATTTATTCCTCATCTTCGGTGAATCTTTGCTATAACTGCTTAGAGTTCTGCGTAGATCTGCCCCCTTTTCCAGGAAGAGTTTGAATGCTGAAGCAACTGTTGAAAGAGCGGCGTTTTTGGTTGATGTTAGCGGGTGGCGCGGGTGCGATCGGGTTGATTGCAGGAGCGTTATTACCCGTTGAGAAACTCAAAGAAGCGTCTCAAGCACCGAATGGCTTGATGGGATCGCTTCAGTCGTTTCAGGGACAATCTGAGGGGAGCGGAATCGGCACACCGAGCCAAGTCATCAGTCCTTTGGTGACAAAGCCTGCAGGAGAACGGACAGACGCTTTAAAGTTTGCTGCCGATCGGTCGAGCACGATGCTAGAACGCAATCGCGCCCGCTATTTGTTAGCAACAGATTTTATTTCACAAAAGCAAGGCGATAAAGCGCTAGAGCAGTTAAAAGATTTAGAGCAAAATTATCCAGTTTTGGCAGCGCAGATTGGGGTGAAACGTGCTCAGGCATATGAAGTCGTAGGCAAACGCCAAGAAGCGGCTCAGGCATGGCAAGCAGTCGTGAAAAAATACCCGAAAGAGCCTGCCACGGTAGAAGCTCTCTTTGAGTTAGGCAAAAAAGATCCTCAATATTGGAATCAAGCGATCGCTCAATTTCCCTCTCATCCGAGAACCGTTGAGATTGCTAAAACGCTTTTGAAGAAAAATCCGAAACAGCTTCCATTGCTGATGCTGGTTGCGAAATATGGCATCACCAGCGACGGGTATACGGCATTAATGGATAAATTGGTTGCCGAGTTTGGTAGCCAGTTAAAGCCTGAAGATTGGGACGCGATCGCATTTGGATACTGGGAAAATCAAGTGTATGACAAAGGTGCGATCGCGTATTCGCGCGCGCCTCAAACTCCCTTAACGGCTTATCGATCTGCGAGAGGATTACATCTCAGCGGCAAGCCGGGGGGAGAGCAACGCTACCGCCAAATGATTCAACAATTTCCGCAGTCGGATGAAGCCGGATTAGCCTTGACTCGGTTGGCTCAGTTAGCAGAAACGCCGCAAACCGCAATCGCTTATTTGGATCAAATTGCTCAGAATTTTCCCGATCGTGCGCCGACTGCCTTAGTTGAGAAGTCAAAACTCCTCGACAAAATGAAAAGCGAAAAGACAGCTGCTCAAGTTCGTCAGTTGGTTTTGACTCAATATGCTCAATCCGATGCTGCCGCAGAAATGCGCTGGACTTATGCTCAGCAAGCTGCCAAAGCAGGCAATATCAAACTGGCAAAACAGTGGGCAGAGCCAGTTCTGACGAACAATCCGACCAGTGAAGTTGCCGCTGAAGCTGGATTCTGGGCGGGTAAATGGGCACAAAAATTGGGCGACAATGATCAAGCAGCCCAACTGTTTCAGAAAGTGCTCAGTGAGCATTATGAGTCTTATTATGCTTGGCGATCGGCTGCAATTTTGGGCTGGAATGTCGGCGACTTCAATACGGTACGATCGCTGAATCCAAAAGTAGAAAAACCTAGTCTCCGAGCCGAATTACCAGCCGGATCTCCAGCGCTAAAAGAACTTTATCAGTTAGGTCAAGAACGCGATGCTTGGTCGCATTGGCAGATTGAATTTCGGAATCGAGTTCAACCTTCGATCGCCGAACAGTTTACCGATGGTGTGATGCGATTGGGTGTGGGCGAAAATCTAGACGGACTGTATATGATTGGGAGTCTGCGCGATCGCGAAAAAGCAGAAGAAAAAGCTCAGTATGAACAATTGAGAAAACAGCCTGCGTATTGGCAAGCACTGTATCCTTTTCCGTTTGTGAATTACATTGAAAACTGGTCACAGCAACGGCAAATGAATCCGATGCTCGTGACAGCTTTGATTCGGCAAGAGTCCCGATTTGAGCCAGATATCAAATCGAGTGTGGGTGCTGTGGGATTGATGCAGGTGATGCCTGAGACGGGAGCTTTCATTGCAAATAATATCAAGGTGAAAGAGTACAAACTCAGTGATCCTGAAACGAGTATTCAGTTTGGAACCTGGTATTTGGATCATACGCATTTGGAGTATAACAACAATTCGATGCTAGCCGTAGCAAGCTATAATGCTGGGCCTGGTGCAGTTGCAGGCTGGCTTGGCAAAGCAAAATCGCAAGATCCAGATGAGTTTGTTGAAGCGATTCCTTATCCTGAAACCTATGGATATGTGAAAGCAGTGCTCGGTAACTATTGGAACTATTTGCGGCTGTACAATCCTGAAATTTCTCAGAAAGTTGCTCAGGTAAAACGCGATCGATAGAAATAGATTTGCTTTGGTTAAAGTCTACTCCAGTGATCCCGTTCAGTCTCCCGAATCAGTCCGCTTGACTTGATTCGGGATCAAATTTGATCGGCATCAAAAGTTGACTGCAAGCACGTTAGAAATCGGAAAGACTGAGCTTTTCACAGACATTACTGACAATAATTATTAATACACTTGATTCTAGATCCAGAATAATTGATAATTTTGAGCGACGAAGTTTGAGCGATCGACTTCTCGTTTATTCTCAAAATCTGCGATGCCAGCTTCTAATCTTTTTCAACATTTAAGCCGACGACAATTGATCCAATTAGGGCTGTTATCCGGTGTAGGACTCGCTGGCTCAGCTTTTGGAATCAACCTGCTCGCTCAGTCAAAAAACCGTCAAAACGTGATTGTTCCACCGTTTGACATTCCTCAAACCAAAGATGCAGCGAATCCGGCGGCTGTTTTGCGCGATTTTGATTACGGCACAGTTACTCAGGAAAATGGGCGAACGGTTAGAGAATTTCGAGTCGAAGCCCGCACCTCGGCGCTGCAACTCAATCAATCCACGTCTTTTGTCACTTGGAATCTGAACGGACGAGTTCCAGGACCAACCTTTCGGGCAACCCAAGGCGATCGCATTCGCGTGATTTTCTACAACAAAGCCGGGCACTCGCATTCACTTCACTTTCACGGAGTCCACTCGGCTGAAATGGATGGTGTAAAACCTGTCAAACACAATGCTGTTCAGATCTACGAATTTGACGCAGAGCCATTTGGAGTCCATCTTTATCACTGTCATATCGAGCCAATCTCGCGGCATGTGGGCAAAGGTCTATACGGCATGTTCATTGTTGATCCTCCGACTCCGCGACCGCCTGCCGATGAAATCGTGTTGATCATGGCAGGCTATGACGTCAATGACGATCGTAAAAACGAGCTTTTTGCTTTCAATGGCTTGCCGGATTACTACATGAAGCATCCAATTCCCATCCAGCAAGATCAACTGATTCGGCTCTATGTCTTGAATCTCATCGAATTCGATCCAGTTGCAACGTTTCATCTCCATGCCAATATGTTCCGGGTCTATCGCACAGGACGCACCTTAGAACCGAGCGAAGAAACCGATGTGATTACGATGGGAACCGCAGAACGGCACATTTTAGAGTTTAGTTTTCATCACACGGGCAAATTTATGTTCCATCCGCATCAAGACTACATCGCGGAATCTGGCTGTATGGGAGCGTTTGAGGTGATTGCGAATTCAAAAGCTTAGCTGAACTTAATAATCACATTATTGACAAAGATTCTACTTAAGCTACACAATGACTAAATTCAATCCCTGAGATAGGTTTTTTCCTATAAAACGATCTCTTTCTGTCTTCATCAACACCATCATGCTGAAACAACTTAAATTCCTTGCTTATTTCCTATGCGCTCTAGGATTGAGTGTGCTCATCGCCTGTAGTTCTCAGACTGCGAACAATACAAGCTCTGCTCCTACAACAACGACAACCGCGAGCCAGCCTGCACATGGCGGCAGAAAGATTAACATTAACAGTGCGATCTTGTCCGAGCTAGATAAGCTAGAAGCAAAGCTCGGTGTTCCTGCGCTTTCTAATAAAATCCAAGCAAGTCGTCCCTATGGAAAAACGGAAGAGTTAGTTGCTAAAAATGTGATCAATCAAGCTCAGTTTGATCAAATCAAAGACATGGTGACGATCGAGGATATTAAACTCGAAGGTGAAGCCAGAGATGTTGATTACATGACGAAGCTCGGTTTGATGAAAGGGCATCTCTATGTTGCAAAAGAGCTACTTGACCTGCAAAAGCCGGATCAAGCAGAACCTCATATTGGGCATCCTGTCGAAGAGATTTATGCCGATGTGGAAGAGCAACTGAACGATCGCAAAGTTCCAGAATTCAAAGATCCGCTGATTGCACTGCAAGATGAAGTCAAGGCAGGTGCAAAAAATGCGAGTAAAGTTGCTTCTGGCTATGATACTTCGATCAAGGCAATTGATACCGCCATCAATGCGTTACCCGAATCGCAACGTCAAAATCCTGCCTTTGTCTTGCAAGTGATCAATGGATTATTAGATACTGCAAACTCAGAGTATGGAGCCGCGATCGCAAACAATAAAATTACTCAAGTGATTGAATACCAGGATTCGCGCGGCTTTGTGCTTTATGCAAATGAACTCTATAAGGGCATTTCTGATGCAATGCTGAAGACGCAACCGGACGCTCATCAAGTCATTTCAACGAAAATGGCTGAACTGACCACAACCTGGGCAGCAGTTACACCTCCTGCAACTCCTGCTAAAACCAGTGATCAGGTTTCAGCGCTCGTCAAAGAGATTGAGGGCAACACTCAAAAGGTAGCCAAGGCTTCTTAAAAGCTAAATTCTATATGTGGCAAGGAGTCAGAGTTTTACAAGAACTCTGACTCCTAAGGATTGAATGTTATTTGGAGTGATTATGGATCTGAGTTCTGCAATCCCTACCTTTGTGATTACCCTACGTGAAGGTGTTGAAGCTGCTTTAATTGTTGGCATTGTTTTGGCATACCTGAATAAAGCGAATCGACGGAATTTGAAAGGTTGGGTTTGGGCTGGCGTTGGTGTTGGGCTGGCTGCAAGTGGAATGATTGGAGTGTTATTTGGATGGATTGTAGAACAGGCAGGCACAGCAGGAGTTTCGATCGAGCAATTTTTAGAAGCCAGTTTTAGTGTGCTTGCGATCGCTTGTCTGAGTTGGATGCTGATTTGGATGACTCGGAATGCCCGATCGCTGAAGCAGGATGTGGAAGGTGCGATCGCATCAACCATCAAACAAGATGCTCAAGCAGGTTGGGGGATCTTTGGACTGATCTTTTTTGCCGTTGTGCGAGAAGGATTTGAAACCGTTTTATTTATTGCAGGGAAGTTTCAGCAGGGAGTCGTTCCAACTCTAGGAGCATTGGCTGGTATCGGATTTGCAACTGGTATTGGAGCACTGCTGTTTCGATATGGAGTTCGGCTAGATATCCGGAAGTTCTTTATGATCATGGGCATCTTGCTGTTGATGATTGTCTCGGGCTTAGTTGTCACAGCACTGGGACATTTTGATGCTGGCATGAACGCATTAGCTCAAGTCGATCGCAAATCGGCTTCGCTTTGTTTTTACTATGAACGATTTGCGAAACCTCAAGATCGAGATTGTGTTTTAGGTCCAATGGTGTGGAATTTCAGCAAGATCATGCCTGCTGAACAGTTTCCAGGCTCAATTTTGAGCGCATTGTTGGGGTATACCGATCGCTTGTATTTGGTTCAAGCGATCGCATATTTCGTCTTTTTAATTACAGTTGGTGGAGCCTACTTTCAATCGCTGTTAGGACGATCTCTATTTCCCCTACGCCGTAAACCTACTAATTCATCCCAATAAATCTGATAGAGAGAACCCACCTCCAACTTGCTCTCCACTCCCCACACTCAATACACGTAACGGCTAGACCTCGAAAATTGCGATGCCTACAGAATGCTACACAGTCTCTGAATGTCATCTTGATGCTCTTTGAGCAAAGTAGCAGCTTCAGCTTTCAGGGCTGTCATGTTTTCATCGCTCACATTATCCATCTCATCTACTGCCTTATCCAGCCAGGTTTGCAGGCGGTAATAATTCCCTTCTAGTAGTAGGCTCATTTGATAGTTGGCTGCATCGCAGACTCCATCAAACACACAACTCAGCAAGGGGTTGAGCCACTCGACGATTCCCCAATCTTTTGCTTGACGGTACGGAATCGGTCGGTTTAGCTCACCTGTTCCCAAAGAAACGACTAGAAAATCTTTCTCATCTGGGAAAATCCTTAAAGCTTCAACATATGCAGACACCGACGGCGTATTGATGAAAATGCCGCCATCAATCAGCACTCTATCTTTGTTTTCGATCGACATTTTCACAGGCGCAAAATAAGTCGGAGCCGCCGAAGTTGCACGGGCAGCATCAACCGATTTAATGGATTGATGTCCAGGTCGCCAGCTTTTTAGAAAGAGGGGTTCACGATTTTGAATATCATATGCAGTAACTACCGTTTTGGTCAGACATGAGCCGAGCCGAGCCGAGCCAAAGTAGTTTGCCAGGACTGTATCAATGCCCTCTCTGGGATATTTTTCGTCTGCTAGACCGCACAGGGTAGAAACATCTTGCCACACTGATTTAGGGAAAATGTTTTTTCCTTCTTGCTCGTAGAGCTGGATCAGATCTTTGGCGGAATACTGAGGATTTCCTTGTCCGTCGTCTTGGCTCAATGCTAGAGCTAAAATTCCACCAGTTGAAGTGCCAGCAATTAAGTCAAAAATTTCTGAAGTCGGCTTGCCAATTTTTTGCTCTAATTCTGCGAGAACCAGCGCAGGAATAATTCCCCGGATCCCACCACCATCAATGCTCAGAATTTTTTTCATCTGTCCCCTGAAATCGCTGAGTTCGATTATCTAAACAATTAAGTTCAGCGTTCCCCGGTTGTACGGTTCGATCGTCAGCAGATTTTTGATTTTGAGCAGAAATGGATTTGTGTCGATTACATAGTGACTTGAAGTAATGGTTTTGGCTTGGGTAACGATAACTCATTGCAACTCATTGCAATGAGTTTTAAGTGAGACATTGCTACTGAGTAAAAGGATTACAATTCAGCTTGTTGTTAGGTATGGGAATGAAAATTCAATTGTTTCGCACTGCCATCTTCTGAAACTGATTGTTCGCCCACTCCGACCATTTCGACCAGCATTGTGCGATCGCGAACGGCGTGACTCGGCTGAATTTTGACGATCGTATCGTTCACCTGAAAAGTAGTCGTTCGATAGTCTGGATTCAGCGATCGACCATCATCCTCATACAGCGTAAACTCTCCTACACCTGGATAAATCCGGACTTGCAGTTGAGCGATCGGATGCTCATCCACATACTGCATGACTGGCTGCATGGGAATAATTGCTCCTGCTTTGACATACATCGGCATCCTTTCTAGGGGAGCATGAGCCAAGATATGTTGGTTGCCCTCATACTTTTCACCTGTCCACCAATCAAACCAAGTTCCTTCGGGTAAGTAGACTGCTCGACACTCTACGCCAGGACGATACACGGGAGCCGCCATGAGATGCGAACCGAGGAGTAATTGATCATGCAGATGGTAGGTTTTTGAATCATTCGGATATTCATAGAGCAGAGGTCGAAGGATCGGTGCGCCTGTCTGAGAAGACTGCCAAAACAAGGTATAGAGGTAAGGTAGCAATTGATAACGGAGTTCGATATATTCGCGGCAAATGGCTTCAACTCGTTCTCCAAATACCCACGGTTCGTGTTGTGCAGTTGTCAGCGAAGAATGCCCGCGCATCAATGGATAAAACATTCCGATTTGCATCCACCGGGCAAAAAGTTCTCCGGTTGCATTGCCAGCAAATCCCCCAATATCCGAACCCACAAAGCTCACGCCAGAGAGTCCCAAATTCATCAGCATCGGCAATGACATTTCGAGGTGTTCCCACAGCGATTGATTGTCTCCTGTCCATACAGCCGACCAGCGCTGAATTCCAGCAAAGCCAGAGCGAGTTAGCACAAACGATCGCTGATCTCGAAGCTGTTTCAATCCTTCTGCTGAAGCTCTTGCCATGTTGTAGCCATACAGATTATGCGTTTCTGCATGAGTTCCCCCTTCTCCAGGATTGCCTTGAGGTGCATCCATAGGAAAAGGAATATGGACTCCTTCATCACCGAATGGTCGATCGGTGAGAGCAGGTTCATTCATATCATTCCAAATGCCTTCGACTCCGACCTCTGTGAGCGTACGCTGCCATTCTCCCCACCATTGCCTAACTTCAGCCCGTAGGAAATCCGGAAAGACAGCTTTATCAGGCCATACGTACCCATAAACTAAGCTGCCATCTGCATTTCTAACAAAGCAATCTTTTGCTAAGCCTTCGTGATAGGGAAGATAGTCTCCATCTGGTTCATACTTCACGCCTGGATCAACGATCGTGACGGTTTTAAAGCCTTCTTGTTTAAGCTGTTGGATCAACTTGGCTGGATCAGGAAACCGCTTTGGACTCCAAGTAAACACTCGATATCCATTCATATAGTCGATATCGAAGTGAATTACATCACAGGGGATTTTGCGCGATCGAAATTCATGCGCGATTTGCTGCACAACCTCAGCCGTTTCATAGCTCCATCGACATTGATGATAGCCAAGTGCCCATTTTGGCGGCAAAGGCATCCGTCCGGTTAAAGCGGTATACGTTTCTAAAATTTGGGCTGGAGTATCACCGTGAATCACGTAGTAGTCTAATTCTTGGCTTTGAGCTTGCATTCGCCATATTCCTGGCTCAGACGCACCTAAATCAAATTGGCTGAGGTGTGTAATGTTGAGAAAGATGCCATAGGTAAGCTGCGGACGGAGTGCGATGAAGAATGGAATAGCTTGGTACATTTCATCGTCGATCGCGTCGTAATCTAGCGCATCTTTTGTCCAATTTGTCTTGACTTCAGATCGCTTATCTAACAGTCCCGATCTCTCTCCAAATCCATAGAAATGCTCCTCCGCTTCAATCCGCTTCCAGCAGGCAACTTGACCCATTCGCCAGCCCATGTTGGTATCATGCGCGAAGGGTTGACCGGATTGATCAAACCATTGAATGCGACAGGGCGATCGCTGAATCACGACTCGAAGTTCTGAGGTTCTAATCTCGTTTTCTTCTAGCTCAAATGGCACTTTCTCCCACTCTTCATCCGGTCGATTGACTGCCCACGATCGTCGCGGGAGAAATTCACCTTGGGGTGCAAGTTGAACTCGAACGAGGTTAGCAGCTAGGATCGTCAGCCTTAGCTTTGCTGTACCACAAGTGAGAATCACTCCGCGATCGTGCTTTTCAATGTGATCGACATTTCCTAGAGAAATCCAAGGCTGTCGGGTGGTCGGGAGCTTTCCAAAAACTTGAGGCATAAGTCGAAAGGCTGAAACATCGCTTTCTACAGTGCTGAGGATTCCGGGATCATGCCTCTGTCTCCAGTTAGGTTAAAACGTCTGTCTCGCGCAAGTCGAGCGAGTTTGTTCGCTTTGTTACGGTTTTGAGGTCGAATGAGAATTATTTTATGTCTTACGTGACTTCAAACACTGCTAGCGATTTGGTCGAAGCATTTCAGGGCTTAGATGCGGATACACAGCTTGCATTGTTCTATTTTATCTACAAGGAAATGGGCGGAGCGGTCACGCCTGCTGCTCCTGGAGCAAGTACTGTTTCTCCCGCGATCGCAGAAGGATTGTTTAATCAAGTCAAAGACCTGCCTCGTGAAGAACAATTAAACGTCCAGCGTGATCTGATCGCTCGTCGAAATACTCAACTGACTCGGGAATACGGTGCAGTGGGAGATACAACAAAATTGCTGTTCTGGTATCTCTTATCACAGGGAATGGACAATGGAACGATCATCCCGATGCCAGCAGATTATCAGCTTGCTCAAGAAGCACAGCAATTGCTCGATCGCGTAAAAGCAATGGAATTTGAGCAACAAATT
>VFQU01001335.1_pt1 | contig 15040 bp, 16 predicted proteins | sample 3512311 | NCBI WGS metagenome assembly VFQU01 (sample SAMN10412377, study PRJNA504923) | tailings metagenome | isolation source: Relicate 3 Philex TSF3 active mining site | place: Philippines: Tuba, Benguet | collected 2017-08-29
TGCGTCCTTCGACACGCGCTGCGCGCTGCTCAGGATGACGGGCAGGGGTGGGCGCTCACCAGGTTCGTCATGCGGAGTAGCGACCAGCGGCCGCGTGTCGAAGCACGCACATCTCCCTTCGCGCGACCCGCCGCGCACAACTGATCTGGATCAATGCGGGGTTGTGCCGCCTGGTGCAGGGTAACGGCATGGAGGAACCGCCATGGTCCGCAAAGACGCCCACGCCTCGCTCTGGCTCGTGATCCTGCAGCACCTGTCGATGGTCCTGCTGTTCGCGCCGCTGATCGGCTCGATCCTCGTCTGGGCCGTGGTGGCCATCGCTTCCCTGACCCCGGCGCGGGCCGAGGTGCTGGCGGCCGGCGACCGCGCGCTGACCCTGCTGATCGCCGTGGCGGCGGTCGGGCTGGTCGTCGAGTTCTTCATCCTGCCGGCGGTGCTGTCCGACCGCTGGCGCGATCCCGCCGAATAGCCCCGGCTTTGCGCCTCAGGCCGCCTCGTCCAGGCTCAGCCGCTCCTTCAGCTCGCGCTTGAGGAACTTGCCGCTGGCGTTGCGCGGGATCGCCTCGCTCAGGAACCAGACGTAGCGCGGCGCCTTGTGCTTGGCGATCATGCCGCAGACATGGTCACGTAGCGCCTGCGCCGTCAGGCTATGGCCCTCGCGCAGCAGGATCGCCGCCGCCACCTCCTCGCCCAGCCGCTGGTCCGGCACGCCGAAGACACAGGCCTCGGCCACCGCCGGATGGTGATAGATCGCCGCCTCGACCTCGGCGCAATAGACGTTCTCGCCGCCGCGCAGGACCATGTCCTTCTTGCGATCGACCAGGAAGATGAAGCCCTCCTCGTCGATGCGCGCCACATCGCCCGTGTGCAACCAGCCGTCGGTGATCGATTCCGCCGTCGCGTCCGGGCGGTTGATATAGCCCTTGATCACCGACGATCCGCGCACCCACAGCTCGCCGACCTCGCCCGCGGGCAGGGCGCGGCCCTCGTCGTCGACCACCTTGGCCTCGAAGTTGGGCAGGGCGCGGCCGCAGCTCGCCGGCTTGTCGACGAAGAAGTCGCCGCTCAGCGAGGTGATGACGCCGCAGGTCTCGGTCATGCCATAGCCGGTGTTCGGCCGCGCTGTCGGCACGGTGGCGTCGATCTTGTGCACCAGGTCCGGCTGGATCTGCGCGCCGCCGCCGCCCACGCTCAGCAGGGACGAGGTGTCGTACTTGGCGAAGTCCGGATGGGTGACCAGTTCGCGGGCCATCACCGGCACGCCGCTGACCGAACTGACCTTCTCCTTCTCGATCAGCTGCAGCGCCAGGGTCGCGTCCCAGCGGTACATCAGCACCATCTTGCCGCCGGCCGCGGTGCAGGCGTAGGCGCCGCAGTTGTTGGCCGTCACATGGAACAGCGGCGTGGTGACCAGCACCACCGGCACGGGCGGCGGCGCGTCCGGATCGGGCGCCACGCCAGTCACCCGCGCGGTGACCAGCGCGTTGCACTGGCCCGAGAACATCATGTTCATCAGGTTGCTGACACAGCCCCGGTGGGTGAGTTGCGCGCCCTTGGGAAAACCCGTCGTGCCCGAGGTGTAGAAGATGCAGGCGTCCGAATCGGGATCGACCTGCACGTCCGGCAGGCCGCCGCCATGGCCGATCACCTCTGACCAGTGGATGGCGCCGGTCGGCCCCGTGGCGCGCACCGCCACCAGCCTGGCGTCGCCCAGCATGTCCGGCTGCTCGGCGATGCGGGCCAGCCGCTCCTCGTCGGCGAACAGGACCTTGGGCTGGCTGTCCTTCAGGCCATAGGCCATCTCCGGCGCGGTCCACCAGGCGTTCATGCCGACGACGGCGACGCCGATGCTGACCCCGGCCCAGTACAGCAGCATCCATTCGGGATAGTTGCGCATGGCCACGGCGATGCGATCGCCCGGCCGCACGCCCTGGTCCCACAGCCAGGCGGCGATGGAGCCGACCAGCCTGTGCGCCTCGCCATAGGTGATCCGTTCGTCCTGATAGACGAGGTAGTCGCGGTCCGCGAACTGGGCGGTCGAAAGCCAGACCTCGCGGATGCTCGGGGGCGCATTCTTGAATGCGCGCACAGGCGCGCCGCGAAGCTGGATCGTCTCGATCTCGAAGGCGCCGCCCGGCCCGGTCAGCTCGTTCCAGGCCTTGTTCAGTTCGGCGTAGTGCATCTTGGCTTCCATCCCGCTGGCGCTTGTCGAGACGGCTCTTGGCGGCCGTTTGTTATCGCCGTTCAGGATAGCCGCAGGGACGGCGTCGAAGCCAGCCCCCTTTGCGGCTTTGCGCCGGCCGGCGTCGGCGGCGGCGCTCAGGCCTCCGGACCGCCCGTCGCCGCCCTCGCGCTGGCCTCGACCCGGCCCCGGTCCATCAGGCGCAGGGTGGAGCTGGCCTTGGCAAGGACCTTGCCGTCGAGGTCGCTCAAGCGCCCCTCCAGGAAACAGGTGCTGCGGCCGCCGCCTTCAATCCAGGCCTCGGCGATCACCCGCCCCGGCCGCGCCGGGGCGAAGAAGCTGACCTTCAGCTCCAGCGACATCGGCACGATGTCCAGTCCGTGCCGGGCCATCAGCGCATGGGCCATGGCCGCATCGATCCAGCCGGTGACGAACCCGCCCTGAACCACGCCGCCCGAATGGCACATCTGCGGCCTGGCCTCGTACTCCAGCCGCGCCCGACCCTCGGGGTTCATCTCGAGCCGCCTGACCAGTCCCAGCGTGCGGGACAGCTCGTCGTTGGGGGAGGCGGTTTCGGGCAGTTGCATGCTCTGGGTCTCGAACGGATGTTTGTGGCGCGAGGCTAGAGCGCGTTCCGATGTGTGGAAACCTGTCTCTCGCGCCGAATCTCAGGCGCCCGCCCGGGCCACGGGCAGCCGCACACCGAAAACCGCTCCGCCGGGCGCATCCTCCAGCGCGATGCGTCCCTGATGCGCCTCGATGATCGAGCGACAGATGGACAGCCCCATGCCCATCCCCTTGGCCTTGGTGGTGGTGAAGGCCGAGAACAGCGTCTCGCGCACCGCCGGATCGATCCCCGGCCCGCTGTCAGCCACCTGCAGCGCGACCGCGTCGCCTTCTGCCCACAGGGTGATGCGCAGCGCCCGCGCCTCCACCCCGGCCTGCGACATGGCCTGGATGGCGTTGACCATCAGGTTGATCACCACCTGCTGCAACTGCACCCGGTCGCCCAGCGCCATGACCGGCTCCGGCGGGGCCCGGACCGTCAGCGCCACGCCGTTCGCAGCCAGTTCCCGCCTCAGGATCGCCGACGCCTCCTCGACCAGTTCGCCAAGGTCGACCGGGGCCGACTGCGGCGCCGACTTGGTCGCCATGGCCCGGATGCGCGCGATCACCTCCGAGGCCCGCTGGCCCTCGCCGACGATCCGGCCCAGCACCGTGCGCGCCTCGTCCAGATCCGGCTCGGGCCGGTTCAGCCAGCGCAACCCGGCCTCGCCGCTGGTGACGATCGCCGCCAATGGCTGGTTGACCTCGTGGGCGATGGACGCGGTCAGTTCGCCCAGCATGGCCACCCGCGTGGCGTGGGCCAGCTCCGCCTGCGCCCGCGACAGGGCGTCCTGCGCCGCCAGCCGCTCGCTGATGTCGACGATGCCGACCAGCACAGTGCCGCGCCGAACCCCCTCGCGCGGAAAGCAACAGGTGAACAGCGCGTCGATATCGGTCCCGTCCAGGCGACGCACCTTGCATTCGGCGGCGTAGCGCGGCGTGCGTTCCACGGCCGCGAAGACGGCCTGGGCGAACACTCCTTCGCTCGAAGGCGGCCAGAACCGGTCGACCGGGCCCAGCAGGGCGGCCTTCGGCCCACCGAACAGCGCGACGGTCTGGTCGTTCACCTCGACCACCATCGACAGGGCCATCATGCGCCGGACGATCTCCGGATGCGCCGCCACGTGCGCCCTCAGGTCGCTGACCCCCTGCTCGCGAAGCTCGGCCAGCAGGCCGCCCAGAGGGTTGAAGTCCAGCTCCCAGAACGACACCGCCATGGCGTCGAAGACATTGCGGAACCGGTACTCGCTGTAGCGCAGGTCGCGCTCGGCCTTGCGGGCGGCGGTCACGTCCCGCCCGGTCTCCAGGATCTCGAGCGGCCGGCCTCCCGCGTCCCGCAGCAGCGACAGCCGCGCATCGATGACCACCTCGGCGCCGTCGGCGCGCCTGCGGCCGACCATCCCTTCCCAGCGGCCCTCGGCCAGGACCGCCTCGCGGGCCGCGGCCAGAACCGCCGGCTCTCCCCCCAGAACCCCTTCGGCCGACTGCCCCAGCATGGCCTCGCGCGAGCGCCCGTACAGGGCCTCGCAGCCCCGGTTCCACAGCGTCACGCGGCCCTCGAGATCGCTTACGAAGATGGCGTCGTGCGCCTCGTCCAGCAGTCCCGCCAGCCGCTCCAGCCGCCGGTCCGCCGTTGCCTCGCCCCCGGGGCTGTCGGTTGTGCGGGCGTCGGTCATGGTCGTCTCGGGCAGGCCATGGGTCTTTATTGACGACCATCGTTCGCTGGTCCAGCAATTGGGCATGTCCGCCCAGATCGTGCACATCGTCGACGACGATCAGGCTCTCCGCGAGTCGCTCGACAGCCTGTTCCGCTCGATGGGCCTGGAAACCCGGCTCTACGCCTCGGCCCAGGCCTTTCTCGATGGCGGCGAGGCGGATGCGGCCGGTTGCCTAGTGCTCGACGTGCGCCTGCCCGGCCTCAATGGCCTGGACTTCCAGGCCCAGCTCAACGCCGCCGGCGTCTCCCTGCCGGTAGTCCTGATGACGGGACACGGCGACATTCCGATGTCCGTGCGCGGCATGAAGGCCGGCGCAGTCGACTTCCTCGCCAAGCCGTTCCGCGACCAGGACATGCTGGACGCCGTCGCCCAGGCGCTGGAGCGCGACCGCCAGACCCGCGCCGATCGGTCCGGCCTCGACGACCTTCGCACCCGCTTCGCCCAGCTCAGCCCGCGCGAGCGCGAAGTCATGGGCCTGGTCGCCAGCGGGCTGATGAACAAGCAGGTGGCCTTTCAACTGGGCCTCAGCGAGATCACCGTGAAGATCCATCGCGGCGCCGCCATGCGGAAGATGCAGGCCCGCTCCCTGGCCGACCTCGTGCGGATGGCCGAGGCGCTGGACCTGAGACCAGGCGAGGGCTAGCTGCGAGCCTGGCGTCTGCCTTGGGGCGGCTAAGACCACAGTATGATAGGCCGGCGCCGGAATATCGGGCAGACGGTGGTCCCCCGTCGTTTGCGAGGCCGCTGATTTTGTCCCCAAGCCCCCTGATCGCCGTCATCGACGACGACGCGGCCGTGCGTGTTTCGCTCGACGGGCTTGTGCGGTCGCTCGGCTACCGGGCGGCGGTGTTCGGCTCGGCCGAGGCCTATCTCGACAGCGGCGTGCGTCCCGACTGCATCATCAGCGACGTGCAGATGCCGGGGCTCAGCGGCATCGCGCTCAAGGAGCGGCTGGTCGCCGAAGGACTGGAGGTTCCGGTCATCCTGCTGACCGCCTTCGCCGACGAGGCGGCGAGGGCGCGGGCCGAGCGGGCAGGAGCGACCTGCTTCCTCGCCAAGCCCTTCAAGGCCCAAACCCTGATCGACTGCCTCAGCCGCGCCCTGGCCTGAGTCCTTTCCCCCGATCACGCTCGCGAAGGCGGGCGTCCATCCGGTGCTTCCTGACGACCTCCTGCCCGGTGGCCGCCCCTTGTATGGGCCCCCGCCTTCGCGAGGGCGGACGGTGGGTCTGGGCGGTTGGAGCCACACTCCGCCGATTGCCTCCCCACCCCCGATCACGCTCGCGAAGGCGGGCGTCCATCCGGTGCTTCCCGATCAGCCCCGGCGGGTTGCCCCCGTATGGCTCCCTTCGCAAAGCCAAACGGTAGGCCGCATCCGGACCCCTCATACCTCGGTATGAGACATCCAGCCGCAGGTAGAATTGGCCGACCGGCGGTCGTCGAACATCCTTGGACCAGACGCGGAAACAGCCCCGCACAACCCCGCTTCCAAGGAGCGATCCCCGTGACCAAGACCATCATGCTGATCCACGGCGCCTGGATGTCCCCCTCGTCCTGGGACCGCTTCCGCGCTCGCTACGAGGCCAGGGGCTACACCGTGGTCACCCCCGCCTGGCCCTTCGTCCAGGGCGCGCCGTCCGCCCAGCGGGCATCCCCCGATCCGCGTCTCGGAAAGCTCGGCGTCAAGGACATCGTCGACCACTACGAGGCCGAGATCCGCAAGCTGCCGGAACAGCCGATCCTGATGGGCCACAGCTTCGGCGGGCTGTTCGTCCAGCTGCTGCTGGATCGGGGCCTCGGCGCCGCCGGCGTCGCCATCGATCCGGGCGCGCCGTTCGGCATCCTGGTCCACCCGGTCGCGGTTCTCACCAGCCTGCCGGTGTTCACCACCTGGAACGCCTGGAACAAGGCGCTGCCCTTCACCTTCGACAGCTTCCGCAAGGGGTTCGCCAACACCCTGCCCGACAGCCAGATGCGCGCCGAGTACGAGGCCCAGTGCGTGCCCTCGCCGGGCCGCATCTTCTACGACGTGGTGCTGGGGCGCGGCGCCCGGGTGAACTGGAAGAATCCCCGCCGCGCGCCCCTGCTGCTGGTCGCCGCCGAGCATGACCGCACGGTTCCCACCCCGATGGTCCGGGCCAACTACAAGGCCCAGACGAAGGCGGCTTCGGCCACCGACTTCCACCTCTTCTACGGACGCAGCCACTACCTCTGCAACGAGGCCGGCTGGGAGGATGTCGCCGACTACTGCCTCGACTGGGCGGTAGCGCACCTGCCCGCCAGCGGCCGCCCCGCCGAGGCTCGCCCGGCGCTTGCCGCCGTCGCCTGATCCTTCACCAACGCCGGGGCGACCGCCCTGGCGAGATCTGGACACGACCGACGCGCGGTCCTTCCCCCGCAAACCGGCCCCAGCCAAGGGCCCCCGCGCGCCGGTCGACCCGGACGAGTCCCCCCGGCTCGTCCGGGTCCCCATCACGGAGACCCGACATGCCCTTCATCACCACCCGCGACGCAACCCGCATCTTCTACAAGGACTGGGCCTCCGGCCCGCCGGTGCTGTTTTCCCATGGCTGGCCGCTCAGCGCCGATGCCTGGGACGGCCAGATGCAGTTCCTCGGCGAGGCCGGCTACCGCGTCATCGCCCATGACCGGCGCAGTCACGGCCGTTCCGACCAGACCTGGGACGGCAACCATATGGACAGCTACGCCGATGACCTGTCCGAGCTTGTCGAGGCCCTCGACCTGCGCGACCTGACCCTGGTCGGCCATTCGACCGGCGGCGGCGAGATCACCCGCTATATCGGTCGCCACGGCACGGCGCGCGTCGCCCGTGTGGTGCTGATCGGCGCGGTGCCGCCGCTGATGGTCCAGACGCCGGCCAATCCCGGCGGCCTGCCCGTCTCGGTGTTCGACGGCATCCGCAAGGGGACATTCGACAACCGGGCCCAGTTCTTCAAGGACCTGACCACGCCCTTCTACGGCTGGAACCGCGAGGGGGCCAAGCCGTCCGAAGGCATCCGCGACAGCTTCTGGCTGCAGGGCATGATGGGCGGCATCAAGGGCCAGTACGACTGCATCCACGAGTTCTCGGAAGTCGACTACAGCGAGGACCTCCGGCGTATTGACCGCCCGACCCTGATCCTGCACGGCGATGACGACCAGATCGTGCCGATCGGCGCCTCGGCCATGGTGTCCTCGAAGATCGTCCCCGGCGCGACCCTGAAGGTCTTCCCGGGCGGCGACCACGGCCTGCCGACCACCCACCAGGACGAGATCAACGCCGACCTGCTGGCCTTCCTGAAGGGCTGACCATGGCCAGGGATATCGTCCTTATCCACGGCGCCTGGGTGACGCCGGCCAGCTGGACCGATTTCCGCCGGCCCTTCGAGGCCGCCGGCTACCGCGTCCACGCGCCGACCTGGCCGCTCCTGGATGGCTGGACGCCGGCGGAGGTCAATGCCGCGCCGCCGGCGGCGTTCGGCGCCCTGACCGTCGGCAGGGTGGTCGACCATCTGCAGCGGTTCATCGAGGCGCTGCCGGAGCCGCCGGTCCTCGTCGGCCACAGCTTCGGCGGCCTCTATACCCAGCTGCTGCTGGACCGGGGCGTCGGGGCCGCCGGCGTCGCCCTCAACCCGGTCCTGATCGGCGGCATCCCGCCCGGTCCCGTGACCCTGACGGCGGCCCTGCCGATCCTGGCCCGCCCGAACGGCTGGAACCGTCCCTACGCCTTCACGCGCGAGCGGTGGTTCCGGCGGTTCGCCAACACCGCGCCCCGCGCCCTCTCCGACGCCGCCTTCGACAGCTACGTCATCCCGGCGCCGGGGCGGATCTTCTATCAGGCGGCCAGCTGGGTCGGGACCTTCGTCGATCCCCGCCGGCGCACCGTCCCCCTGCTGATCACCGAGGCCGACCGCGACCGGCTGGTGACGCCCTACCTGTCGCGGGCCGCCTGGCGCATCCAGCGCCGCTCGCCGGCCCGCACCGACTACGCCCGCTTTCCCGGCATGTCCCACTTCCTGGTGGGAGAGCCGGGGTGGGAGCGGGTGGCCGAGACCGTTCTCGACTGGGTCGGGACGGTCTGACCGCCCGGCCTATGCGGTCGCCGCCGTCTCGCGCGGGGCGGGGGTCGCCAGCCGCCACAGCGAGCCCAGGAAGGCCAGCACCGTCTCGATCATCAGCGCGACGACGATCATGGTGATCAGATGGCCGAGGTCGAAGTGGCCGTGGATCAGCGAGCGGGCGCGGTCGTGCAGGTCCTGCAGGGTGTCGACGCGGATCACCGGCGACAGGGCCGAGGCCGCCCAGAGCCAGATCAGGCCCCACATCCGCACCGCCGCCAGCGCCATCTGGCCCAGCGCATAGCGCCGCGTGGCGGCCGGGCGCCAGGCGCGGAACAGCTCCAGCCCGATGCGCGCGCCCAGGTAGGCCAGGATCGGCCAGAAGGCGATCTCGACGATGCGCGTCACCATCAGGCCGTAGTCGACCCCGTCCACCACCCAGGAACCGGCGCCCGGCCGCAGGTCGGCGATCGGCAGCATGCCGGTCCACCACAGCAGCAGGATGGTGAAGCCCACCGCCGCGCCCAGCGCGTTGGCCGTCGGCGAGGTCTGGTGCAGGTTGATCCGCACGTTCGCCCGCGGCGCCCAGCCAGACTTCTTGCCGCCGGAGCCCCCGGTCAGCGAGCGCTCGATCGCCCCGGTGTCCAGCGAGCCCAGCTCGAACAGGTGCAGGTCCTTGACCCGCCAGTCGGTGATGAACTTCGGCTTCTCGGCCTGCCGCTCGATGATGAAGCCGGCGATCGTCAGCACCCCGACCAGCGTCAGCGCGCCCTGGATGAAGTTGCCGATGACCCGGCCGAAGGCCTGCGGCAGGCTGGCGTCCCCGACCAGCAGTTGCACCAGTCCCGCCAGCACGCAGATGGCCGCCAGGGCCGCCAGGCCGATCTTCGCGGCGAACAGCCAGTAGGGATAGAGCTCCAGGCCGACGATGTTGTTGGCCCCGGTGTGGTAGCGGCCGGCGACGGCCAGCGGATGGCCGATCTCGCGCAGGATGGCCTCCTGCTCGGCCTCGGTCAGCTCCCGGCCCAGCGCCTCCTCCCGCGTCTCGAAGCGGGTCATGATCATGTCGCGCAGCTCGGCGACGATGTCGTCGCGGCTGGCCTTGGGCAGCTGCGCGCCGACGGCTTTCAGATAGGTGTCCAGCAGGGTCATCGCCCCCTCCTCGGGATGGTCGGTTGTCGGGATCAGAGCATTCGGTCCAGCGAGGCGGAGATCCGCCGCCACTCGCCGGCCAGTCGCTCGAGCATCGTCACGCCGGCGCTCGACAGGCGGTAGAACCGCTTCTTGCGCCGGTCTTCCTCACGCCATTCGCTGTCCAGCAGCCCCTGGCTCTCCAGCCGGCGGAGCAGCGGGTAGAGGGTGCTTTCCTCCATCTCCAGCCCGTCCTCGGCCAGGGCGACGCGCAGGGAATAGCCGTACTGCTCGGTCTTCAGCCGCGCCATGACCGCCAGGATCAGCGACCCGCGCCGCAGTTCCAGCTTCAGGCTCTCGAAAAGATCCGCATCGCTCATGCACTGCCCTCGCGCCGTATAGTGTGTGACATACAGTGTGTGCCGCATACTGTGTGACGCTGTCAATAGCGCATGCGCGGGCTTCCCCCGGTCGCACGCGATCCGGAGGCCCTGGTCGTCGGGCTATGGGGAAGCGGGCGGGGGCCTGCCCCGCCCTCAACGGGCCGTCAGCTCAGCGACAGGCCCGCCATGGCGCCCTCGTCGCGCCAGTCCTTGATCAGCTGGATGAAGGCGATCGAGCCCTTGCCATAGGGCCCGTTGCGCGCCGCCAGCGGCGAGGGCTTGCCCTCGTTGTTGTAGTAGCCGGGGGTGCATTCCTCGGCGAACTTCTGGCGCATGATGGCGCTGTCCATCACCTCCTGCACCCAGGCGTCCTCGGCCTCCTGCGTCGCCTCGACCACGCTGGCCTGCCGGGCGGCGGCCTCGGTGATGATGTAGGCGGCGTGCTTGCTCTGCTCGTTGAGCATGTGCGGATAGTTGGCCGTGAACCCCGACTGGGTGTTGGAGAAGATCAGGCAGTTGGGGAAGCCGCGCACATGCATGCCATGCAGGCTGGACACCCCGTCGGCCCAGCGCTGGCTGAGGGTCACCCCGTCGCGCCCCGTGATCTCGTAGCCGGCGCGGCGGGTATAGCTGGTGCCCACCTCGAAGCCGGTGGCGAAGATCAGGCAGTCCAGCTCGTATTCCACCCCGTTGGCGACCACGCCCTTTTCGGTGATGCGGTCCACGCCCTTGCCGTCGGTGTCGATCAGGTGGACCGACGGGCGGTTGAAGGCGGCCAGGTATTCGTCGTGGAAGCAGGGCCGCTTGCAGAACTGGTTGTACCAGGGCTTCAGCGCCTCGGCCGTCCTGCGGTCGGCGACGACCTGATCGACCCGGGCGCGGATCGATTCCATCTTCTGGAAGTCGGCCAGCTGCAGCAGTTCTGCCGGATCGCCCGGGCCCAGCTCCCCGCGCGCGGCGCGGCGGGCGGCGGCGAGGCCGAGGTTGCGGATGATGTCGGTCCAGCCGTCGTTGACCAGGTCCTCCTTGGCCATGCCGCCGGAGACCAGGACGTTGAAGTTGTCCATCCGGTACTGCTGCCAGCCCGGCTGCAGCGAGGCGGCCCATTCGGGATCGGTCGGCCGGTTGTTGCGCACGTCGATGGACGACGGCGTCCGCTGGAAGACGAACAGCTCGCCCGCGCCTTCCGCCAGGTGCGGCACGCACTGCACCGCCGTGGCGCCGGTGCCGATGATGCCGACCCGCTTGCCGGCCAGCCGGTCCAGCCCGCCCTCGGGGCCGCCGCCGGTGTAGTCATAGTCCCACCGGCTGGTGTGGAAGGTGTGGCCCTTGAAGCTCTCGACGCCCGGGATGCCGGGCAGCTTGGGCCGGTGCAGCGGGCCGTTGGCCATGACCACGAAGCGCGCCTTCATGGCGTCGCCCCGGTTGGTGCGGATGATCCAGCGCCGGGACTCCTCGTCCCAGCTCATGTCGGTCACCTCGGTCTGGAAACAGACGTCGCGGTAGAGATCGAACTTCTCGGCGATCATGCCGCAGTACTTCAGGATCTCCGGCGCCCGCGTGTACTTCTCGACCGGCATGTAGCCGACCTCCTCCAGCAGCGGGAGGTAGACATAGCTCTCGATGTCGCAGGCCGCGCCCGGATAGCGGTTCCAGTACCAGGTGCCGCCGAAGTCGCCGCCCTTCTCGATCATGCGGATGTCCTGGACGCCCGCCTCGCGCAGCCGCGCCCCGGCCAGCAGCCCGCCGAACCCGCCGCCGATCACCGCCACCTCGACCTCGTCCGTCAGCGGCGCACGGCTGAATCCCGGCTCGACATAGGGATCCTCGAGATAGTGGGCGAAGCGGCCCTTCATCTCGACATACTGCTCGTTGCCGTCGGCCCGCAGCCGCTTGTCGCGCTCGGCGCGGTAGCGTTCACGCAGGGCGGCCGGATCGATGTCGGCGGTGTCGATGGGCTCGGCGCTGTCGGACATGGGAGAGGCTTTCAGTCTGATCGGATCGAGTGTGGGTTTTTGACGCTGGGGCAGGTCAAGCCTGTTCGGCGGGCCTGGACAGGGCAGCGGCGAGGGCCTTGTCGCGGTCGGCCTGGCGGCGGGCCTGCTCCTCGGGGTCCCAGCTGTGGCGCGGGCCGACCAGCAGGCCGCCGTCGACCACCAGGTGCGCGCCGGTGACGAAGGCGCTGGCCGGGCTGGACAGGTAGACGGCGGCCTGGGCGATGTCGTCGCCCTCGCCGGCCTTGCTGACCGGCTGGGCCTGGGGCGCCTGGCCGCGCATGTGAGCCTTGACCGCGGCCTTGACCCGGCCGGGCATCTCGCCCGGCGTGAAGATGTCGGTGAGGATGAACCCCGGGCAGATGGCGTTGACGCGGATCTGGTGGCGGGCCAGTTCGGCGGCGGCGCACTTGCTGAGATGCAGCACGCCGGCCTTGGCGGCCGAATAGGCGATCGGCCCCATGCCGGCCGACAGGGCCGCGACCGAGGCGGTGTTGACGATGGCCCCGCCGCCGCGCGCCTTCATGTGGGGAATGGCGTAGCGCATGCCCAGCGCCACCGAGCGCAGAAGCAGGTCCTGGGCGGCGTCCCAGTCGCGGCCGGTCATCTCCTCGAGGGTGACGATGGGACCGGCGCTGCCGGCGTTGTTGAACAGGATGTCGAGGCCGCCGAAGGTCTGGGCGGCGATCTCCATGGTGACGGCGATGTCGTCCTCGCTGGTGACGTCGCAGCGATGGAAGCGGACCGCCTCGCCGAACTCGGCATCGAGGGCGCGGCCGGCCTCTTCCTGGATGTCGGCGGCGAGCACACGGGCGCCGGCCTCCACGAAGCGGGCCACGCTGGCCCGGCCGATTCCCGCCGCCGCCCCGGTGATCACCGCCACCTTGCCCTGCAATATCCCGACCATGCCGACCGTCTCCCCCCGCTTTTCCTGAAAGGATAACGGCCTATTGCGGTGCAGCAAACCGCAAATTCGAAAAATCTCGCCCGGCCCTAGGGGAAAGGGGCCGTGAGCCATGCCGCTTGCCGGAACGGGCGGTCAGGACGAGGCGGGGCCGGCGGCCAGAAGAGCTTCGGGATCGAGGCCAAGCTCGCTGACCCGCGCCTTCCAGCGGTCCAGCGCGTCCCAGTAGTAGTCGAAGATGCAGGGGCAGCAGCCGCGGTTGCAGCACATCTCCGGCTCGGGCTTCTCGGGCGGGGCCGGCGGTCTGGCGGGCGGGGTCATGTCGTCGCCGCGGGCCCGCGCGCCAGCATGGCCCGGGAGACCGCATCCTGCATCCAGTGGACGATGCGCCGGCCGGCCTCGGCCGCGGCGTCGGGGTCGCGACCGGTCAGGGCGTGGGCCAGGGCCCGCCACTCGGCGATCGGGCCCGCGCCGGGGTCGCGACCCTCCAGGCCGGCGACGGCGTAGCGCCAGTGGGTCTTGCGGTTGACCTGGCCCAGCATGTCTCGGGCGTCGGGGCTGGCGTGGACGGCGAGCAGCCGGAAGATCTCCCCGCCCTGCCGGGCCAGGGCGTCGGCCGTCGCCCCCGCCTCGGCCGCAGCGACCAGGGCCTCGATGCGGGCGGCGATCTCGCCGACCTGGGCGTCAGAGGCGCGAAAGCAGGCGAACCTGGCCACCGCCCCGCTGAGGGCGGCGCGCAGCTCGTAGAGATCGAACATCTCCTGGGCGCTGGCCTCGGCGACGCAGGCGCCCCGATTGGCCTCGATGCGCACAAGGCCGTCGTCGGCCAGGATGCGCAGCGCCTGCCGCACGATCGTGCGACCCACGCCGTGCTCCTGCGCCAGCCGCGTCTCGCGCAGCCAGGTCCCGGCCGCCAGTTCGCCCATCTGGATGCGGCCGCGCAGGCGGTCGGCCACCCGGTGCGTGGCGTTGTCTGGCGGGCCTGCGGTCAGGGGATCACTCGGCGGTCGTGGATGAAGTCGATGTCGGGATTCTCGCCGATGAACATGGACCGGGTTTCTCCGAACGGGAAGGTCCCGCCCCAACCCGGCGCGGTGAACCTCGGCCCGCCGACGAAGGCGGCCTTCCAGGCGGCATAGTCGTCGAACCAGAACTCCGCCACGCGCGGATAGGGCGAGGTCTCGTTGACGGCCCTGTAGAGCGCCAAGCGTCGCAGGCCCTTCACCTTGGCCAGTTCCGGGCCGTGGACATCATTGAACCAGGCGTCCCCGGCATCGGCCGCCGTTCCGGGCGGATAGCGGAAGAACAGGATCCAGCGGAGGTAGGGCGTTTCCTTCGGCGGCGTCGGGCCGGAGAGGAACAGCTTGTCCGGATTGACCGGCAATGTCGCCGTGGTGGTCTCGAACGGCGCGTTCTCCCACCCGCCCGGCGGCGGCGTGAAGGAACTGAGGCCGCCATAGACGTTGTTGGGCCGGCTCTCGCGGAAGTCTGCCAGGGAATCGAACTGGATCTCGGTCATCCGCCCCTCGCGCACGCCCAGCGTCCGGGCCTCGGGCGGCGCCGCATAGCTGCGGAAGGAGACGTAGTTGCGCTGCCAGGCCTTGAAGGCGCGGCGCACCTCCGGGGCGTGGAAGGTCATGTACCAGCGGTCCAGCGCCAGCATGTCGAAACCCGGCTTCGGCTCGACCAGGATGTAGTGCTTGATGGCCCCGACGGCGGCGGCGGGCCGTGCGGCCAGGGTCGCGGCGGCGCCGGCCAGCAGGGCCAGTCCGGATCGGCGGGTGAACTGAAAGCTCATGGGGTCTCCTCCTCAGGCAGGGCGAGGGCGACCAGCCGGTGCGGCTCGTCACGCAGCCCCATGCCGCAGATGATGTACTGGCGACCGCCGGCCATGCCGCTCATCGGCGGCCCCAGCGTCCCGCCCGGCAGCGGAATCTCGGCAATCACCTCGCCGGTGGCCTTGTCCCAGGCGCGCAGCACCTTCTTGCCGAACCGCCGGTCGTGCGGCCCCTCGCCAAGGAACAGCAGTGTGCGCGGCACCAGCGGGCCGGTGCGCCCCATTGAG
>VFQU01001336.1_pt1 | contig 15032 bp, 11 predicted proteins | sample 3512311 | NCBI WGS metagenome assembly VFQU01 (sample SAMN10412377, study PRJNA504923) | tailings metagenome | isolation source: Relicate 3 Philex TSF3 active mining site | place: Philippines: Tuba, Benguet | collected 2017-08-29
CAGATGGCCTTCAACACCCTGATCGCGCTGCTGCTGGTCTACATCGTCATGGCGGCGCTGTTCGAGTCGCTGCTGATGCCCGCGGCGATCATCACCAGCATCTTCTTCTCGGCGCTGGGCGTGTTCTGGCTGTTCGCGCTCACCGGCACGACCTTCACCATCATGGCCTCGATCGGCATCCTGGTGCTGATGGGCGTGGTGGTGAACAACGGCATCGTCATGTTCGAGCACATCAATGCGCTCCGCCGCAGCGGCATGGCGCGCACGGATGCGCTGGTCGAAGGCGCGCGCGAACGGCTGCGGCCGATCCTGATGACCATGGGCACGACGATCCTCGGCATGCTGCCGCTGTGCATCGGTGGCGCCCAGATCGGCGGCGACGGACCGGCCTACTACCCGATGGCCCGCGCCATCGTCGGCGGCCTGATCTTCTCGACCATCGTCAGCCTGGTCTTCCTGCCGACCATCTACGCGGTGCTCGACGACATGCGCATGGGTACCGGCCGGGTGGTGTCGCGCGCGCTGCGCGGACGCCTGAAGGCGGCCGAGGCCTGAGTGGGCGGCAGGACCCGGTCGCGCCTTCCGGCGCTCCTACCCGTGGCGACCGGCGTCCCACGGTAGGCGCGCCGGAAGGCGCGACCGCAAGGTCTCGGCAGCGCGTCGATCGAAGCGCTGCGGCTCAGCCAGGCCCGCCGTGCGCAGGGACCGACCTCACTCCTCCAGCGGATCGAGCCGGCCCAGCACGGCGGCGTCGACGGCGGCGAGGTCGACTTCATCGAGCGAGGTGCAGCCTGCCGTGGCGTTCGCCAGGATCTCGCGCTGGATGCGCCCGCGCTCGAAGGCGACGGCATAGGGCGTGCGGCGGAAGGTGACCATCCCGTAGCGCGGCACGAATCGGCCGGGGTGACGCTCCGCGAGCAGGCGTTCGAGCGCGCGCTGCAGCAGGAAGTCGGCGTCGTCGACGCGGTCGCGCATCTCGACGTAGTTCTCCAGCGCCATCGCCTGGATGGCCTCGGCATTCGGCCGACGATCTGCCTCGAACGCGGCGAAGGCGACGCCGGCATCCGCCTCGGCTTCGAGTCGGTCGGCCAGCGCGACGCAGTCCTCGAAGGCGCAGTTCATGCCCTGGCCGTGGAACGGCACCATGGCGTGCGCGGCGTCGCCCAGCAGCACCGCGCGGTCGTCGAGGTGCCAGCGCGCCAGCCGCAGCGTGCCGAGCTGGCCGAGCGGATTGGCGAACCAGTCGTCGAGCAGTTCCGGAATGTGCGGCAGCGCATCGGCGAAGCGCTCGGCGAACAGCGAGTGCACCGCCGCGCGGTCGGGCAGGGTGGCGAAGCTCGGGTGCGGACCGTCCTGCGGCAGGAACACGGTGACGGTGAAGGTGCGCTCGCTGTTCGGCAGGGCGATGCACATGTAGCCGCCGCGCGGCCAGATGTGCAGGGCATGGGGCTCGATCCGCCAGTCGCCTTCGGCCGCGGGCGGGATCTCCAGCTCCTTGTAGCCGTGTCCGAGCGGCTCGAAGCGCTCGCCCAGATCGACTCGTCGAGCCATCGTCGCGCGCAGCGCCGATCCGGCGCCGTCGGCGCCGAGCAGGTGGTCGAACGCCAGCTCGCGGCGCGCGCCGCTGGATTCGTCGACGAGCTTCATGCGGCGCTGCTCGAAGTCGACCTCGTCGAGCCGCTGGTCGAAGTGGATGCGCGCGCCGGCGGCCTCGGCGGCGTCGAGCAGGTCGAGGTTGAGCCGGCCGCGGTGGATCGACCAGATCACCTCGCTGTCGTCGCGGCCGTAGCGCTGCAGCTGGGTCCGGCCGTCCTCGAAATGAACCATGCGGCCGCGCATCATCACCGCGTGGCGCATCACCCGTTCGTTGAGCCCGGCCTCGGCCAGCGCATGACGACCGCGTTCGGCCAGGGCGAGGTTGATCGAGCGGCCACCGGCATAGCCGACCACCCGCGGATCCGGCCGCCGTTCGAACACGGTCACCCGGCGTCCGCGCTGCGCCAGCAGGGCGGCGAGCAACGCCCCGGCCAGTCCCGCGCCGATCAGCGTCAGGCTGGCCTGCGAGGCCGGGCTCGCGGAGCGGGCGGTGGCCGGGTCGGGCTGCGGTCGTGCTGCGAGAAGGTCGGTCACGGCCGGATCCTCAGCTGCCCAGATCGGCGAACGTCCGGCAGCTGCGCGCGAAGCGCAGCACGTCGGCGTGGCGGTTGTAGAGCGGCACCGGCGCGATGCGGATCACGTCGGGTTCGCGCCAGTCGCCCAGCACGCCCTCGCGGCCGAGGTGTTCGAACAGCGCGCGGCCGCGCGTACGGCCGCCGCGCACGCGCAGCGAGAGCTGGCAGCCGCGCCGCGTCGGATCGGCGGGCGTGAGGACCTCGATCAGATCCCCCAGGTGTGCGTGGATGAGTGACTCGAGGTAGCCGGTCAGCGAGCGCGACTTGGCCTGCAGCCGGTCCATCCCGGCGCGCTGGAACAGCGCGAGCGACGCGATCAGCGGCGCCAGCGCGAGCACCGGCGGGTTGCTGAGCTGCCAGCCGTCGGCGCCGGGCGTGGGCACGAACTCGGGGCCCATCAGGAAGCGCGACGACGGATCATGCCCCCACCAGCCCGCCAGACGCGGCAGCGCGGCGTGCGCGTGGCGGGCATGGACGAAGGCGCCGGCCACCGCGCCGGGGCCCGCGTTCATGTACTTGTAGTGGCACCAGGCGGCGAAGTCGGCGCCGCTGTCGTGCAGGGCCAGGCGCAGGTTGCCGGCGGCATGGGCGAGATCGAAACCGACGACGCAGCCCCGGGCATGGCCGAGCCGGGTGATCTCGGCGAGATCGAAGGCCTGTCCGGTGCGGTACTGCACGCCCGGCCAGAGCACCAGCGCGATGCGCCGGCCGTGGCGCTCCAGCGCATCGGCGATCGCCGCCATCGAGACCGCGCCGTCGCTGCCGTCCGGACCCAGCTCGATGAGCTCCACGGCCGGGTCGTATCCGTGAAAGCGCAGCTGCGATTCGACGGCATGCCGATCCGAGGGGAACGCGCCTGCCTCGATCAGGATCGCGGCGCGGCCGGCGACGGGCCGATAGAAGCTCGCCATCAGCAGGTGCAGGTTGGTGGTCAGCGAGTTCATCGCCACCACTTCGATCGGCTCGGCGCCCACGACCTCCGCGAGGCCGTCGCGCACCTGCGTGTGGTAGTGCATCCACGGCCGGCTGCCACGGAAGTGGCCCTCGACCGCGTCTTCGGCCCAGCGCCGCAGCTCCTCGTTGACCAGCTCACCGACCGCGCGCGGCTGCAGCCCCAGCGAATTGCCGACGAAGTAGGCGACGTCGCCCTCCCCGTGGCGCGGCACGTGGAACTCGCCGCGAAGACCGCGCAGCGGGTCGGCGGCGTCGAGGGCGAGGGCGTGGGTGTCGTCGTCGAGCGGCGTCATCCGGCGGATTCCAGCGGGGAGCGGCAGAGTGGAATGGAACGGCGGGCGTTTGGCAACTGGCCGCCGAGTTCGGAGCCTGGCTGGCGCGGATGGGCGGGTTCACGCCTGCGCCCGTCGCGATGGCCAGGGTCCCGCTACCGGTTGAAGCCGTCGAAGAAGATCACTTCAGGCGCATGCGTGCGCAGGGTGATCGGGCAGGCGCCGAAGCAGCCGGCCGGGGTGCGCACTTCGACCGGCCGATCCTCGGCATCGAGGAGCAGCGCGTGGAAGCCCTCGTCGACCGGCAGAGCGCTGTCGACCAGCGGCACGCCGAGCTGCGCGCCCGACTGCGTCTGGCGCTCGAGCCGGATCGCGGCGCCGGTCGCTGTCGCATAGCGCGCGAGCATGTGGCCGGCCTGGTCGGGGCCGACCCAGTGCCGGAGCTGGGCCTGGTTCGGCAGCGATCGCTCGAACGCGAGCTGCAGCGGCTGTGGCGCGCCCGGCGCGTCGTCGATGGCGATGCGTGCCTCCCAGCCCGGCCCCGACAGTGCGATGACTCCGCCGCCGTCGGGCCGCGCAGCGACCCGGATCAGGTCGGACGACTCCAGCAGCGCGGGCTCCAGCCCCGTCTGGGCGAGTGCGCCCAGCTGCCGAAGACCCTCCGGCTCGATGAGGCAGACGTGCGCGTCGCCTGCGTTGGTCCGGCGCTGCTGGACGAACAGGATGCGCCCCGACGGCAGCCTTGCGTGCTGGGCGGCGAAGGTCACCGGACAGTCGCCCGCAAGGGTCTGCACCTGTCCGGCCGCCACCCGGACGGTGCGGCTTTCCAGCCCTTCGATCGGGCCGAGCTTGGCAGCACATGCCGCGTACACCTCGCCGGAGGGGCGTACGTCGAGAAGCGCAGGGCCCGATGCGGTCTGGTCGCCGAGCAGCGGGTAGATCTCCGGAATGCCGCCCTGCGCGTCCACACGGGTCAACACGCACCGGTCCTCCGCGCCTTCTTCGCGGGTCAGCAGCCAGGTCGAGCCGTCGATGGCAGCCGCCATCCGTTGTCCCTGGGCGTGTCCGGGCAGGACGCTTCGCCAGCGCACGGATCCGTCCGGACGAAGCGCCTGCAGCGAATTCTGCGTCCCGCAGCCCGTGCTTGCGAGGCGCAGTTCGCCGCTGCCGTCGGGTACCGTCGCCATCGCCTCGACGTCGTCGCAGGTCGATACTTCGGTCGTCGAGGCAAGACGACCGATGGCGCCGGTCGTCGCCACGGCAAGCACGCGCTGCGCGCCACGGGCGAAACGGTAGGCGACCGCGGAGCCGCCGTCTGCCAGTGCCGTGGCGGCGTCGAACACTTGGCCCGGACGGGTCGCGGGAATGTCCATCGAGAACGTCTGCTGGCCCGCGTCATCGAAGCCCAGGAGTCGGGGGCTGCGGCCGCCCGGAAAGCCGTTGATGGGCGGATGGATCAGCAGCAGCGCGCCTGACGGCCCGACGTCGTTCCATTCGAGCGTGTCGCCCGCCGGCGCCGTGAACCCGAGCGGCGTGTACTCGAACGGCCCGCCGGGCAAGCGCCGCCAGCGATCCACCCGCAGGCCCTGGGTGGGATCGGTCCACGATCGGGTACCCCAGATCGCGCCCGCTTCGCGCCGTCGGGCAGCATGCCATGCGGTGCCGTCACCGCAGCCGAGCATGGTCGCGGTGCCGGCGCTGTCGATGCGGATGCGGAAGGTGCAGGCCTGCTCAGCGGAATAGGCATCACCGAACGCCTCCATGGCGCCGTCGGCGAGCGGCAGCAGACCCTGCGCATGGTTCAGGCTGGCGAAGGCCGGCCCGGGCATCGCCAGGTACCCGATGCTGCCGTCGGCGAGGATCCTGAAGTAGGGCATCCGCTCGGTGAACGGTGGCTCGTTGGGCGACGACAGGCCGACCGCCGTGAACGCCCCCGTCTCCGGGTCGAGGTAGGCACTGCGCACCAGTCGGAAGCCGCTCAGACCTGCGCCGCCGAAGGTCTGATGCCAGGCGAGCCGTCCGTCCTCGTGCAGCCGGATCACCGTGGGCACCCAGCGGGTGGCACCGCGTGGCCTGAAATACTCGATGGCGTACAGACCGCGGCCGGGTGCCGTCGCCGGCACGCTGGCCTGGCTTTCGACGGATGCGGGATCGACCTCGCTGACGTAGCGCCACCGCTCCGCGCCCAGGTGGTCGAGCGCGACGGCCACGGCACGTCGCCAGCGCTGGCCGCCCGAGCCGGGGATCTCCTCGAACCCTGCGGCGAACAGGCCCTCGCTGGCGAACGCCAGCGCATTGACCGCCGGCATCCCGGTGGCGACCCAGCGCAGCCGGCCCGTGCGGTCGAGCATGTGCAGCTCGCCGCCATTGCCGGTGCGGAATGCGATCGCGATGCGGTCGCTCCCGTCGAACGCCACCACGGGCTGCAGCGGGCTTCCGTTCGGCGGCTCGGTGAGATTGGCCGGCCACTTCCAGCGTGCGCCGTGCTCCCAGAGAGGGTTTCCGCGGTTGTCCAGGGCAAGCACGGAAAGCCTGTAGTCGAGCGGCTGGAGTCCGCGGCTGCCGGCGTCGAAGAACAATCGCAGATCGGCGTCGAGAACGCGCACGCCCGCGCCGATTCCGGTCGCGAAGGCGGGTTGCACGGGCACCTGCGCCTCGACCGGGAACTGGCGCCACACGCCGGCGCCCGCAGGGGAGGCGGCTGACGAGGACGCTGCCAGGAAGCAGGCGGAGACCACCCGGCTGGCCTTGCCGCGGCGCATCGTTCGGGGACGTGGTCGACCGATTGAACTCACCATCCGCACGTGCTCCGCCTCGGGTTGTCGGGATGGTAGCAGTCGGGTCCGCGGACCTTCGTCGGCGATCAGGTCATGCGCAATGCCCGGACCGGCACGCGACGCCGGGAACGCCCGGCAGGCGCTCCGGCCACGCGAGCGGCCTGCGCGCCGGGCACGCGTCGGGTCGGTGCCGGTCTGAGCTTGATATACGAAGATGATCGTACTAAGGTCCGCGGGGCGATTCCCGGAGAGCGCAGGCATGGGCATGAGGTGGAGGACGTCGCTGGTCGCACTGGCGCTTGCCGTCGCCCCGGCGGCTCTGGGTTGTCCCGTCACCTCCGGCGATCCGTTCGCCAAGCTCGGCGACAGCGGCGCGGATTTCCTCGGCGCCGAGATCAGCGGCACCTGGTACGCGCCCGACCGCAACGGCGAAGGCATCGCGCTGCAGATGCTCGAGGACGGCGCCGTCGCCATGGTCTGGTTCACCTATCCGGCCCAGGGCGAGGCGGGCGAGCAGGCCTGGCTGCTGGGCGTTTCGAACGCGCTGGACGGCAGCCGGCTGCGCTTCGAGCGGGTGGTGCGACCGATGGGCGCGCGCTTCGGTGCGGCCTTCGATCCCGCCGATGTCGTCAATCACCCCTGGGGATCGATCGAGCTCGAGTTCGTCGATTGCGATCGATTGACGCTGCGCTACGAGGGCCCCGTCGGGTACGGCGAAGGCGAGCGACAGCTCGAGCGATTGACCGCGCCCGACCAGCTCGGCTGCGGCAGCCAGCGGCGGACGATGCCCAACGGCGCACGCGCCCTCGACGGGCTGCGCTCGCGCTCGGGGACCTGGTTCGTGCCCTCGCGATCGGGCGAGGGTTGGCTCGTCGACGAACTGCCCAACGGAACCACCGGCCTGTACTGGTTCACCTACGACGAGGCGGGCCGGCAGCGCTGGATCCTCGGCACCGGCCAGCGCCAGGGCGATCGACTGGTGATCGGGTCGGCGCGCATCCCGCGCGGCACGCGCTTCGGCGCGGATTTCCGCAGCGCCGACGTGGTGCTGAGCCCGTTCGGCCGGATCGAGGTCGAGTTCGACGGCTGTGCCCGGATGCACCTCGGCTACGATGCCGAAGCCGCCGGACTCGGCAGCGACCAGCGCGTCGTCGATCGCCTCACCCGCGTAGCCGGGCTGCCGTGCATCGCCGGGTCGCCGGCCGCCACGGCGGGCAGCGCCTGGCGCGAGCTCGCGTCGATGCCGGGCAATCGCCAGTCCGAGCTGGCCGTGACGCGCCTGGGCAATGCCCTCTACGCGCTCGGCGGCTTCGGCAGCCAGCGCGCGCTCAAGCGCTATGTCCCGGCCACGGACGAGTGGACCACGCTGCCGTCGATGCCCGATGGCCGCCATCACCTGGCCGCGTTCGCCGCCGACGGTGCGGTCTACTACGTCGGCGGTGGCACGGACGGCTTCGATCCCGACTACTCGGAGGGCTACGGATTCGATCTGGCCACGCAGCAGTGGTCGCGCATTCCCGGCTTCCTGCCGACCTTCGGCAGCCATGCAGCGATGCTCCACGGGCGCGCCTGGATCGGCAATCTCGACGGCTCGCTGCAGGTTTTCGAGCCGCGCACCGGCCGGGTGAAGCGCATCGCGCCGCAGCCCGGCGGACCCCAGCGCGACCACTCGCAGGTGGTCGCCTTCATGGACGAGATCTGGATGATCGCCGGCCGCAGCCCCGAGACCACCCGCGTCGCGATCTACGATCCCATCGCCGCGCAGTGGCGTGAGGGTCCGCCGATTCGCACGCCGCGCGGCGGATTCGCCGCCGCTGTGGTCGGGCCGCGCATCGTCATCGCCGGAGGCGAAGTGCTCGAGTTCGCCGGCGCGTCGCTGATCGGCAGCACCGAGATCTATTCCGCCGGGTCGTCCGCATGGAACGACGGGCTGGCGATGCCGGTGCCCGTGCACGGCACGGCCGGGGCGGGATTCGGCGACACCTTCGTGCTGGTCAGCGGCTCGGTGCAGGCCGGCCGGATGAGCGGCGCGACGGGCCGCGTGTTCGCGCTCGACCTGCCGCCTTGAGCGGCGGGTCGACCGCGGGTCAGGCGCCTGCGCGCATCCGCCAGCCGACCACACCGAGCACGCCCAGTCCCAGCAGCCACAGCCAGGGCGCGCCATCCACGGGGATGAAGGCCGGCGGCGGCGGGGCGGACAGCACGACGCTCACGCCGTCGAGCGCGGCGCCGGCGCAGCTCGCGGCGCTGGACGTGTTGCTGAAGGTCAGCGTGGTGCTCGTCCCGGTGGCGACGAAGCTGAAGCTGCGCGATGCCCAGCGCATGTCGCCCCGCGTGGCGCCGGTGATGTCGAAGGTGAAATCCTGGGACGCGCCCGCAGCGGTCGCGCGCAGCGACTTCACGGTCGGTCCGCCGTCGGGATTGCCGGCCATCAGGAAGGACACCTGGTAGCGCGCTCCGGCCAGCGTGTCGAAAGTCTGGCTGATGCTGCCCGGCTGGCAGCCCACCATGTCGAGCGAGCGGCTGCCTTCGCCGGCCTGCCAGTAGGGTCCGATGTAGTCCACGTCGCCGGCGGTGATCGTCCAGCCGGTGATCGCGGTCGAGCCGTTCGGCAGCGTGACGAAGCCCCCGCCGGTGTCGGTGCCCTGCTCGAAACCACCGTTGGTGAACGGCGCGGCCAGCGAGGCGCCCGGCAGGGCGCAGGCCAGAAGCGCGGCGAGCGCGCAGCGGCGGGCGTGCGATCGGAACCTCATGGCGACACTCTCCCCGGATGCGGTTGACGACACCGTCGAAGGGCGCCTTCTGCCGACACCGCGGCCCCCCGGCGCGCGGATCATAGGGCATTCGCGTGCACCTTGGCAGCCACGTTCCCTGTCGCACAAGCCGGGAGGATTCAGCAGCGATGGCTGCGCAGGACCGCGTCGAGGCAGGCAAGGTCGATCGGTCTCGCGACGACCTGGTCGATGCCGCTGGCAAGCGACTCTCCGAGCGGGCGGTCCATGAGCGATTCGGCCTCGCCGATGATCCGCGCCCGCTCGCCGCGGAACTTCTCGGTCGCGCGGATCCGGCGGGCCGGCGACCCCGCTCAGCGTTCGAAGCGGCGCAGCCGCACGGCGTCGGCGAAAGCTTCCTCGTTGACCAGCCCGAGCGCGCAGACCTCGCCGCTGTCGGTGGCGCGTTGGACCGCCGCGCTCTGGCCGGGGCCGACCGGGTCGGGATCCAGCATGAACCGTCGGAAGCTGTGCGCCACCGGAACCTCTCCCGCCAGGTGCCAGTCGACGATTCCGGCGTCCTCGCGGGGTGTCGCCGGGACCCGGGCAACGCTCAGGTCCGCGGGTCGGAATCCAGAAAGGCCAGCACGGCACGCAGGACCGCTTCCGGCGCCTCGGTCTGCGGATAGTGGCCGATGTCCGGCAGCAGCCGCTCGGCCGCATGCGGCAGCACCCGGCGCCAGTGCGCGTGGACGTGCGCGCCGGAGACCGGGTCGGCCCCGCCGTTGATGAGCATCAGCGGCACCTCGGTCGCGGTGAGCGCGCCCACCCAGCGCTCGGCGTGGCGGACGCGGTCGCGCATGTAGCCGAGCAGGGCGTGGGTGCGGCGATGGCCGTCGTGGTGCGTGATCAGCGACCAGAACTCGTCGAGTTCGGCCCGGCTGGGTCGGGTGTGCGGGCCGAACACCTCGACGAAGCTTCGGGCGAACCGATCCCGGTTCATCAGCAGGCTGACCAGCGGGCCGAGCGGTCCGGCGCCGATCCTCTGGATCAGCCGCGGCCGGTGCAGGCCGGGGAACAGGCCGCCGTTGAGGAACACCATGCGGCCGATGCGGAACGGCAGTGCACCCTCGCTCTGACGCGCCAGCAGCTCCTGGCCGACCGACACGCCGTAGTCGTGGACCAGCGCATCGCAGTCGTCGACGCCGACCTGCGCGAGGACCGCGGCGACGAGATCGGCCTGGCGGTGGATCGAGTAGCCGCTGCGCGGCTTGTCGGACAGACCGAAGCCGAGCAGGTCGCAGGCGACCAGCGCGTGCCTCGCGGCCAGCGGTTCCCAGATCCGGTGCCAGTCCCAGGAGGAGGTCGGAAATCCGTGGACGAGCAGCAGCGGTCGGCCGCTGCCCGCCGTCCAGCAGGCGATGCGCTGTTCCTGGAAGTCGACGAAGCGCGCGGCGGCGCGCCATGCATCGAGCGTGAGCGGATTCATGGCGTGATGATGCGCGGTGGCAGGCCCGGTCTGCCAGCATCGAGCCGCTTGCCGGCGTGCATCCGGCAAGGGACCGGTTCAGGCCGCTGGCCGCGCCGTGCCGCATACTGCGCGCCCTTTCCGCGCCCACCGGCGCACAGGACGCGATGAAGATTCCCGGCGGGCTGCAGCCCCTGATCGACGACGGCGTGATCGATGCGGTGGTGCGGCCGCTCAAGAGCGGCAAGGAGGCCTCGGTCTACCTGGTCGAGTCCGACGGCCGCCGGCTCTGCGCCAAGGTCTACAAGGACATGGCGCAGCGCAGCTTCCAGGCGCGCGTGCAGTACCAGGAGGGCCGCAAGGTGCGCGGCAGCCGGCAGGCGCGGGCGATGGCCAAGTCGACCGGCTTCGGTCGACGCCAGGCCGAGGCCGACTGGAAGAACACCGAGGTCGACGTGCTGTACCGGCTGAGCGACGCCGGCGTGAACGTCCCGCAGCCGCGTGGTTACTTCAACGGCGTGCTGCTGATGTCGCTGGTGGCCGACGCCGACGGCGAGTGCGCGCCGCGGCTGGTCGAGGTCGCCCTCGAGGCCGAGCAGGCGCGCGACTTCCACCGGCGGCTCATCGCCGACCTGGTGCGCATGCTCAGCCTCGGCCTGGTCCACGGCGACCTGTCCGAGTACAACGTGCTGGTCGGCGCCGACGGTCCGGTCATCATCGACTTCCCGCAGGTGGTCAGCGCGGCCGGCAACAACGCCGCGCGGGCCATGCTGCTGCGCGATGTCCACAACCTGCGCGACAGCCTCGGCCGCCACGCGCCCGAACTCGCCGACACCCACTACGGCGAGGAGATGTGGGCGCTGTTCGAGCGCGGTGAGCTGGCGCCCGACAGCGCGCTCACCGGCGCCTTCGATTTCGCCGAGGGCGACGCCGACGTCGACGCGGTGATGATGTCGATCATCGACGCCCGGCAGGAGGCGCTGATCCGCCAGCAGGGCAGGGAAGCCGCCGCCGAGGCGGACTGAGTCGCGCGGCTGCCGGGCGCATCGACACGCAGGTTGCCCGGCTCCGCGATTGATCGTGGTCAAGCTGCCCCGCACCGTAAGGGCGCAGGCTGGACCGATCGCACCTGGGAGGGAGCGCGTGGACGAGCGGCGTCGTGATCTTCGGATACTTGCGCTGGCCGGCGGTGGCTACCTCGGCGTCTACACCGCATGCGTGCTGGCCGAGCTGGAAGCGGCCGCCGGCGAGCCGCTCGGGCGCCGCTTCGACCTCATCGCCGGCACCTCGGTCGGCGGCATCCTCGCCGTGGCGCTGGCCTTCGAGGTGCCGATGGCGCAGGTCGTTCGGCTGTTCATGGAGAAGGGCAGCGAGATCTTCTCCAGTCGCGCCCCGCCGTCCACGCGAGTCGGCCGGTTGATCGACCTGTCGCGCTCGGTGTTCGGCCCCAAGTACGGAGGCGAAGCCCTGCGCACGGCACTGGCCGAGCATCTGGCCGAGGCGACCCTCGCGGATGCCCGGCACGCATTGGCGGTGCCCGCCGTGGACATCAGCCACAGCACCACCAAGATCTTCAAGACGCCGCACGCCGACGCCTCGCGCGGCGACGAGCGGGTGCGCGCGGTGGATGTCGCGATGGCCACGTCGGCGGCGCCGGCCTACTTTCCGGCCGTGCGGATCGGCGACTCGCTCTACGCCGACGGCGGCCTGTTCGCCGTGGCGCCGGACCAGGTCGCGCTGCACGAGGCCGAGCACTTCATGGGTGTCGACGCAGGTCAGGTGCGGATGCTGTCGATCGGCACGGCGACGGCGAACTACCAGCCCGACGAGGATGTCGCGATCGACGACGGCGCGGTCGGCTGGCTCACCGACGGCCGGCTGATCCTGACCCTGGTCTCGGTGCAGCAGCAGCACGTGCAGGCAATGATGGAGCAGCGCCTGGGCGAGCGTTACCTGAGGCTGGACGCGGCATGGCCGCGGCGCAGGAGCCTCGGGATCGACGTGGCCACGGCGGAGGCGGGCAAGCTGCTGTGCAGCCTGGGTCGGCGCAGCCTGCGCGATGCGGACGCGCGCGCCCTGTCGCGGATGTTCGGCATCAGCGTGGTCGGCGAGCGGCGCAAGGCGCCGCGCGAGCCCCGGCTGCAGCCGCCCTAGTCGGCGGGCGCCGGAGGCCTGATCGGCTCAGGCCGCGCGCTGCACCCGCACGGCGTTCTTGCCCTCGGCCTTGACTGCGTACATCAGCGCGTCGGCCTGGCGGATCAGGTCGTCGAGGCGCGGGGACGCGGGCACGACGGTGATGCCGCCGACGCTAGCCGACACGCCGGACGCACGCACCGCCGTGCTGTCGAGCAGCTCGCCGCGCGCGCGCTCGAGCAGTTCGCGCGCCGCCGTCTCGTCGACATCGGGGAGCAGCGCAGCGAACTCGTCGCCGCCGATCCGCGCCACCAGCCCGTGCGGACCCAGCGAGGTGGCCAGCAGGCCGCCGATCTCGGCGAGCAGGCGGTCGCCGGCGTCATGGCCGTCGCGGTCGTTGACGCGCTTGAAGTGGTCGAGATCGATGTAGGCCAGCGTCGCCGGCCGCTGCCGTCGGCCGGCGTCGTCGAGCATGCGCTCGCCCTGTTCGTGGAAGGCGCGGCTGTTGAGCAGGCCGGTGAGCGCGTCGGTGCGGCTCAATGCGTGCTCGCGCCGCAGCCGCAGCTCGAGCTGCGCGACGAGGAGGGAGACGACCAGGAAGGCGCTTCCCTGGGTGAGGGTGTTGATGAGCCAGATGCCCGGATGCGGATACTCGCGACCGGCCCCGTGCAGCGCCAGCAGCCAGATCGCGGTGGCCAGCAGGCTCATCCATACCGCGCCGGCGACGCCGAGCCGGCGGGCGGCCAGCGCCAGCGGCAGGAAGTACAGCGGAAACACGCGCACGTCGGTGCCGGTCGCCCAGTCGAACGCGCCGACCAGCGCGATGCCCAGAACGGCGAGCGCGGCCACCCCGGGCTTGCCGATCCGCCGCCAGGCCGAGCGGCGTACGCGGTAGGTGGGCGCTCCCGGGGTTGGTGGCGACAAGGTCACGTGTGCGCGCTGCCCGTGCGGGCCTCAGTCGCTCTCGGCGTACGTCGCTTCGCAGGCCGCCTTGCCGCCATGGCCGGGCAGGTAGGACCACTCCCCGGTCACGCGCTCGAGGACGGCCATGCGATTGGCGGTGAGCCGCTGGATCGTCTCGATCGTCTCCGCGTCGAGGCGATCGTCGCCGCAACAGGCCGCCAGCCACGGCACCAGCGTCTCGGCCACGTCCTCGTGCAGCGGATTGTCGCGGGCGTAGTCGGAGATGAAGGCGCCGTCGGCCTCCTGCGCTTCCTTCCATTCCTCCGACTGCGCCAGCGTCGGGTCGAGCGAGGTGTGGGCCGCCTCGTGGGCGAGCGCTTCCTCGAGCACGCCGTCGGCGATGTACTGCTGCGCCGTCGCGCCGACATGGATCAGGATGTTGTCGTTGCCGCCGCCGAACAGCTCGTCGCCGGGCTGCATCCAGACCGTCATCACGTCGCGCCGCAGGAAACCCGGCAGACGGCCGATGATCGGCGCGTACTGGTCGACCAGCGCGCGCGCGGCTTCGGCGTCGCCGAGCTCGACGTTGACCTGGAACTCGATGCACAGGCCCTCGGAGTAGAACGCATCGAACAGGTGGGCCTCGGTGTCCACGAAGGCATCGACGCGGCGGTCGAACATGTTGCGCATGCCGGTGCCCGCATCGGTGACCTGCTCGACGCCGCCGCCATCGGCCTCCGTGATGATCGCCGGCGAGAGGAACACCGTGCCGTGGATGAGGGTGTCCTCCGCCGACGCGCCGCCCGACAGCGCCAGCATCGCGCACGCGACCCATTGGCTGAACGACCTCACGCAAACCTCCCGCTTCCGAGTCCGAGCCATTCCAGCGCGGTGCCGTGGTAGAGCCGGGCCTGTTCGGGCGCACCGAGCGCCAGCGCCTCGATCCCGGCGCCGGGCACCTGCTCGCCCAGCGGGAACGGATAGTCCGTGCCGAGCATCACCCGGTCGATGCCGACGGTGTCGAGCAGGTAGCGCAGCGCGCGGTCGTCGGCGACCCAGGAATCGAAGTACAGCCGCGGCAGGTAGTCGCGCGGGTTGCGCGGGTTGTCGGTGGCGACGAGGTCGGGGCGCATGCGGAAACCGTGCTCGATCCGGCCGATGGTGTAGGGGAAGCTGCCGCCGCCGTGGGCCAGGCAGACGCGCAGCCGCGGCAGTCGTTCGAGCACGCCGCCGAAGATCAGGCAGCAGGCCGCGCGCGACTGTTCGGCCGGCATGCCGACCAGCCAGGGCAGCCAGTACTTGGGCATCGTGTCGGTGCCCATCATGTCCCAGGGGTGCACGAGGATCGCCGCGCCGAGGTCCTGCGCGGCCTCGAAGAACGGGAACAGCTCGGGCGCGTCGAGGTTCCACTCGTTGATGTGGCTGCCGATCTGCACGCCCTGCAGGCCGAGCTGGTCGACGCAGCGCTCCAGCTCCTGGATCGCCAGCCGCGGCGACTGCAGAGGCACCGTGCCGATACCGGCATAGTGCCGGGGATGGGCCCGGCAGAGGCCGGCCATGTGGTCGTTGAGCGCCTGATGCAGTTCGAGCGCGTGGTGCGGCTTGGCCCAGTAGCTGAACATCACCGGCACGGTGCTGATCAC
>VFQU01001337.1_pt1 | contig 15030 bp, 11 predicted proteins | sample 3512311 | NCBI WGS metagenome assembly VFQU01 (sample SAMN10412377, study PRJNA504923) | tailings metagenome | isolation source: Relicate 3 Philex TSF3 active mining site | place: Philippines: Tuba, Benguet | collected 2017-08-29
GCCTATCGCGGCTACGACATCAAGGATCTCGCCGAGGGCGCCTGCTTCGAGGAGGTCGCCCACCTGCTGGTGCACGGCGAACTGCCCACCGCCAGCCAGCTCGCCGCCTACAAGACCAAGCTCAGGCGGCTGCGCGGACTTCCGGCGCTGGTGCAGGAGGCGCTCGAGCTGGTGCCGGCGAACGCCCATCCGATGGACGTGATGCGCACCGGCTGCTCGGTGCTGGGCACGGTGCTGCCCGAGCGCGATGGCTTCCCGATGCACGAGGCGCGCGACATCGCCGACCGGCTGATGGCGAGCTTCGGCTCGATGCTGCTGTACTGGTGGCACTTCACCCGCAACGGCCGGCGCATCGACGTCGAGACCGACGACGATTCGATCGCCGCGCACTTCCTGCACCTTCTGCACGGCGCGCCGCCCAGCGAACTCCACGCCCGCGCGCTCGACCAGTCGCTGATCCTCTACGCCGAGCACGAGTTCAATGCCTCGACCTTCACCGCGCGGGTCATCGCCGGCACCGGCTCGGACATGCACTCCTGCATCACCGGCGCGATCGGCGCGCTGCGCGGACCCAAGCACGGCGGCGCCAACGAGGTGGCGATGGAGATCATCGCCCGCTACGGCAGCGCCGATCAGGCCGAGGCCGACATCCGCGCGCGGGTCGAGCGCAAGGAGATCGTCATCGGCTTCGGCCATCCGGTCTACACCATCGGCGATCCGCGCAACCCGATCATCAAGGAAATCTCGCGCAGGCTCTGCGCCGCCGGCGGCAACGACACCCTGTTCGCGGTCAGCGAGCGCATCGAGACGCTGATGTGGGACATGAAGAAGATGTTCCCCAACCTCGACTGGTACAGCGCGTCGAGCTACCACATGATGGGCGTGCCGACTCCGCTGTTCACCCCGCTGTTCGTGATCAGCCGGACCTCGGGCTGGACCGCGCACGTGATGGAACAGCGCGTCGACGGCAAGATCATCCGGCCCAGCGCCAACTACACCGGTCCCGAGGACCGCGCCTTCGTGCCGCTGGCGAAGCGCGGCTGACGATGGACGAGGTCGCCAGCACCGCGGGGCCGCTGGTCATCGTGGCGCTGGCGACGGTCGCGGCGACCGTCGGCTGCACCTTCATCCACTTCATCGGCCTGTCCCGGCTCAACGCCTGGCTGGCCCACGCCCATACCCGGCGCCGCTCACGGCCGCTGCTGGCGGTGCTGGTGGCGCTGTGCCTGTACCTCGCCGAGATCCTGCTGTTCGGCGTGCTCGGCTGGTCGCTGGCGGCATTCCCGGCGCTGGACGGCATCCGCGACCTCTCGGGCATCCACGCCCCGGGTCTCGCCAGCGCGCTGTATCTCTCGACGGTGTCCTACTCGACCGTCGGGTTCGGCGAGATCGTGCCGTTCGGTGCGCTGCGCATGCTCCATTCGATCGAGGGCCTGGTCGGCCTGACGCTGATCACCTGGAGCGCGTCGTACACCTACCTGGAGATGGAGCGCGACTGGCGGCGCTGACCGCATCAGTCCTGCAGGGCGCGCCGCGCGGCCTCGATCTCCGCCTCGGAGCCCAGCAGCACCACGGTGTCGCCGGCGCCCAGCCGCACGTCGACGCACTCGCCGAGCTCGCGTTGGCCCTCGCGCACCACCGCCTGCACCCGGCACGATCCGAGCGCACAGTCGGCGAGGGTGCGACCGATGATCGACGCCCCCTCGGGCACCACGACCGAGTGCAGCCGATCGGTCTCCGGACCGGCGTGATCGGCCGACAGGATGTCGCCACGGAAATAGCCGCGCAGCAGCGGGTAGGCCGCCTCGCGCTGGTCGGTCATCCGTCCGACCACCCGGGAGAGCGGCACGTCGAGCATCAGCAGCGCGTGCGAGGCGATCATCAGCCCCGCCTCGAAGGTCTCCGGCACGACCGCGGTGGCCCCTTCGGCGCGCAGCCGCTCGACGTGGCTGTCGTCGCGGGTGCGCACCATCACCGGCACGTCAGGCCGCAGGACCCTGACGTGGTGCAGGATGCGCGAGGCGGTGCCGACGTCCTCGTTGCTGACCACCACCAGCCGCGCCCGCAGGATGCCCACCGATTCGAGGATCGCCGGGTCGCTGGCGTCGCCGTAGTAGACCGGCTCGCCGGCGAGATGGGCGTCGCGCACGCGGCTGCCGTCGAGATCGAGCGCGATGTAGGGGATCTCCTCGACTTCCAGCAGGTGGCCGACGCTCTGTCCGATCCTTCCGTACCCGCAGATCACCACGTGGCCCTGCAGGTGGGCGGCCACGCTGCCCGTGGCGGTGGGCGCCGAGGCGGCGGACGGATCGGGCGCGGCCGTCGCCAGCCAGCGTGACAGCGGCAGGTTGTAGCGGATCAGGAACGGCGCGATCGCCATCGACAGCAGCACCGACGTCAGCACGACCTGGCCGGTGTAATCGTCCAGCGCACCGGCCGAGAGCGCGATCGCCAGCAGGGCGAAGCCGAACTCGCCGCCGACCGCGACGATCAGGCCGGTGCGCCAGGCGGTCTGGGCGTCGATGCCGGCGAACCGGACGATTCCGGCGACCAGCGCCAGCTTCACCGCCAGCAGCACCGCGGCGCCGAGCAGCGCGACATCCCAGATGGCCGGCAGGACGGCGGGGTCGAAGAGCATGCCGATGCCGATGAAGAACAGGCCGAGCAGCACGTCGCGGAAGGGGCGGATGGCCGACTCGACCTGATGCCGGAACTCGGTCTCGCCGAGCACCATGCCGGCGAGGAACGCGCCGAAGGCCAGCGAGAGTCCGAAGCTCGCGGTGACTGCCGCCGCGCCGAGGGAGACGAACAGCACGGTCAGCGTCAGCAGCTCGGCCGATCGGCGTGCGGTGACCAGATGGAAGAGCGGGCGCAGCGCCCAGCGGCCGAGGAAGAACACCAGCAGCAGGGCGACCACCGCCTTGCCCAGCGCCACGCCCAGCGCAGAGCCGAGCGCCAGCACGCCGGCCGCCGAACCGAGCACCGGGATCACCACCACGAAGGGCACCGCGGTGACGTCCTGGAACACCGACATCGCCGTGCCGAGGCGGCCGTGCCGGGTGTTCTCCTCGCCCTGCTCGGCGAGCTGCTTGCTGATGATCGTGGTCGACGACTGCGCGAAGACGGCGCCGACCACGAAGGCGGCGGCCGGCGGCAGCCCCGCCAGCCAGGCGAGCAGCGCGACCACGAGCGTGGTCAGCGCAACCTGCGCCGTGCCCAGCCCGAGCACCTGGTGGCGAAGCGCCATCAGCTGCGGCAGCGCGAAGTTCAGCCCGATGGTGAACAGCAGGAAGACGATGCCGAACTCGGCCAGCGCGCGGACCTGGGTGCCGTCGACCACCGGACCGGCGGTATGCGGGCCCAGCAGCACGCCGACCGCGAGGTAGGCGAGGCTGGTCGGCACGTGCAGGCGCTGGAACGCGACGGTGCAGGCGACCGCCAGCCCGAGCAACAGCAGAACGCTCACGAGACCCTGGTCCAACGTCGCTCCTCCTGTGGTGGTCTGCGGACCGGGGGCTGCCTCCGCGATGCATCACCGCGGGGCACGCCGGAGTCGCGGTCGGCCGCGATGGGCGTTGCAGCGACGTCGCCCGCAGGATCAGCTGTCCCCCCGCATGCGGCGGCTCCACCGCCCGTGCCTGGCAGACACCGGACCGGCCGCGGCGCAACCTGCAGTGCGCTCGGGAAATGTTACAGGCCGCATCGCGGACCGGGCGCCTTCGGACCGCCCGACGGACGCTGCATCCGGATCCCGCTTGCCGCCCGGTGTCCACGGACGCGGCCATCGACCTGACGAGCGGCCGCGCCGCGCCGCGCGCGTCAGGACCGCAGGGTCGCCGGCGCCGCGTCGCCGTGCAAGACTCTCGACGACCACGCCCGGCGGACCGACATCATGCCCGCGCTGCAGCGCATCCTGATCGCCACCGACTTCTCCGATTCCGCGAGGGCGGCCGCCGATCGCGCCGCGCGGCTGGCGCGCAGCACCGGCGCGGCGCTGACGCTGCTGCACGCGCTGGAGGCCGGCGAATGGCTCGAGGCGCTGGCAGGGCGCTGGCGCGGGCTCGATCCTGCGCGAGTGCGGGCGGCGGCCGGCGAGGCGCTGGAGGGCGAGCGGTCGCGGCTGGGCGCAGACCTCGATTGCGCGACGCGCCTGCTCGACGGCCCGCTGCCGCAGTCGCTGCCGGTGCTGCTGGCACAGACGCCGGCCGACCTGCTGGTGATGGGCGCGCGCGGCGCGTCCGACTGGGCCGACGCGCTGCTCGGCTCGACGGTCGACCGGGTGCTGCGGTTGCAGCGGCTTCCCGTCCTGATCGTGCGCACTGCCGGCGCCGGCACCGACTACGGCCGCGTCGCCGTCGCCACCGATTTCTCCCCGGCCAGCGAGCACGCCGCGCGCTTCGCCCTTGCTCTGCTGCCGGCTTCGAACCATCTGCTGCTGCACGTCTGCGAATCGCTGTTCGGACCCACGCTCGCGTTCGCCGGCGTCGAGCCGGCGCTGGTCGAGGAGTACCGACGCGACGGCGCGCGCGAGGCGATGGTCGAACTCGAGGCCTTCTCCGCGCGGGTGGGCGGTGCGACGCAGCGCGCGATTCCGGCGCTGCGCGAAGGCAGGCCCTCGCGCGAGATCGTCCGGTTCGTGGCCGAGGCCGGCGTCGACCTGATGGTCGTGGGCGCGCAGGGCAGGTCGCGCGTGGAGGTGGGGCTGCTCGGCAGCGTCAGCCGGCATCTGGCCGCCGACCTGCCCTGCGACGTGCTGGTGGTGCCGCCGCCCGCGCGATGAACGCGGCGTCCGTCGCTGCAGCGCGCTGCCCGCGCATCCGTCGTTCTGCCTGTGCCGTCCGTCGGCGTCGCCTGTCCGGGTGCGGATCGGTTCACCGTTGCAGCTCGAGGGCGCTGTGTATACTTCGCCCCGCGCAACGCCCGGAGATCACACTCACGGTCGCCAGCACCCCAGGAGGGGAGTAGCTCGATACACCGGCGTCGTCAGGACGGGGGAAACCCCCGGCCCGGTGGGCAGCCCGGATGGCGCAAGGCCATCCGTCGCGCCGAGCAAGACCTTCGCCCGCAGCGTCGTCATCCCGGCAAGGTGACGACGTCGGCCGTTGGTCCTGCCCGGAAGGCGTGAATGCACAGCATCGGAAATCCACTGCTCTGGACCGCGTTCGGCCTGCTGGTCGTCGTCGCGCTGTGCGTCGACCTGCTGATGATGCGCAGTCGCGGCGCGCATCGCGTGGGGATGCGCGAGGCGATGGCCTGGAGCGGTTTCTGGATCGCGCTTGCGCTGATCTTCAACTTGGGTCTGTGGTGGTACCTCGGCGAGCACCTGCCGGCAGACGAGGCCGACGAGCTGGCGCTGCAGTTCCTGACCGGCTACGTGCTGGAGAAGGCGCTGGCGGTCGACAACCTGTTCGTCTTCCTGATGCTGTTCACCTACTTCGGCGTGCCGCCCGAGCGGCAGCAGCGCGTGCTGGTGTTCGGCGTGCTAGGCGCGATCCTGCTGCGGGCGATCATGATCTTCGTCGGCGCGGCGCTGGTGGCGGAGTTCCACTGGATCCTCTACATCTTCGGCGCCTTCCTGCTGGTCACCGGCGTGAAGATGCTCTGGTGGGCCGACGAGAAGCCCGACCTCGACGGCAATCCGGTGCTGCGCTGGATCAGCAGCCACCTCAGGCTGACCCGCAGCTACCACGAGGATCGCCTGCGCGTGCGGATCGAAGGCGTGCGCCACTTCACCCCGCTGTTCCTGGTGATGGTGATGATCGCGGTGACCGACCTGATCTTCGCGGTCGATTCGATCCCGGCGATCTTCGTCATCACCACCGACCCGTTCATCGTGCTCAGCTCCAACGTGTTCGCCGTGCTCGGCCTGCGCGCGCTGTTCTTCCTGCTGGCGGCGATGGCCGATCGTTTCCACCTGCTGAGCCAGGGCCTGGCGCTGGTGCTGGTGTTCATCGGCACGAAGATGCTGCTCGCCGACTTCTTCAAGATCCCGGTCGGGATCGCGCTGGGCGTCGTGGTGGTGCTGATCAGCGGCGCGATCGCCGGCAGCCTGCTCAGGCCGCAGCGCCCCGCGCTGCCGGGGGACTCCGGCGCGGGCTGATCGACGACCCGCGACGCGGCGTCGTCACAGTCGGGTCGGTGCGCGATAGAACGTGTGGTCGCCGATGGTCGCCACCGGCGTGCCCTGCGCCCAGTCGGGGCTGGCGAGTTCGAGTACGACGAAGTGATAGGCGCCCGGCACGTGCTGGCGACGTTCCGGATGGGGCTGCCGCCACTCGCGCTGCATGCGCAGCGCCACGGACACCGCGCGCCGCCAGGCCTTGGGGTTGTGCAGGGCGAACTCGCCCGGGACGAGGGTCGGGGCGAACTGCTTGGGCGCAGTCACCACGGCACAGAGATCATCGCCCCAGCGGCCGCTCTCCAGCCGCCGCAGCGCGACCTCGGCGACCGCCTCCTGGCCGAGGGTCGACTGGTTGCGCGCCTCGAGATAGACGGTCGTAGCCAGACAGAGGCTGTCGGCCATCGGCTGCGGGAGGAACTGGCTGAGCCAGAGGATCCAGGCCAGTTTCATGGCAGGTACTCCTTCTTCGTTGCGCCGGCCCTGCCCTGGCGCGCGCCGCGGAGGGCGCGCACTCCTGACCGGTCGGCGCTGGGCGTCGGCGATGCAGGAAGGGGAAGGAACCGACATGGCGTTGTCGGGTACGTCCGACACCCGCCTCGGAAGAGGCTGCCGGGGTGTCGATCGCTCGTGCGCAGCGCGGCGGATCCGGCGCTGCCGCGCGTGCCGCTCCGACTCCGGAACCGGCCTGCGCAAACGGGCGGCACGCTAGGGGCGTGCGCCCGAATCGGGGATGAACGCGCGCAGAGGCGCGTCCTGCTGAAGTTGTGGTGAGGCTAGGCGCCGGTGCTAGAGCATTCCATCTAGCAGGCTCCCGGAAGGCAGCCCGCTGAGCCGATCCCGGGGTGGACGGGTCGCGCATCCATCGTGCAAGCGATTGATTCGCCGAGTCAGGGTGCAGCCCTGCGTGGCCACTCGGTGGCCGAACGAGTCCGGACACCTGTCGCACCCGAGACACCCGGAATGCACGGGACGCATCTTCCCGACCGCGGTCCTGTCCGGGACGTGGTTCGCCTGACCTGTTCGGTCTGCGTCCCGCACGCGGGGTTCGGTGTCGTCGCCGCGGCCGTGCACCGTCCCCGCCTGTCGGGCGGTGGCTGGCCCGGGGTGCATCGCGCGCCGCGAAAAGCGTCGCCGTCTCGGCTGCGCGCCAGTGCGCGACGAAAACGAAGAACCCGCCGAGCGGCGGGTTCTTCTGCGAATGTGGCGCCCGAAGTTGGACTCGAACCAACGACCCCCTGATTAACAGTCAAGTGCTCTAACCGGCTGAGCTATTCGGGCGGGGTGTCGCGAGCCCGATATGATCGGGGCTCGGCGCCGGCGCGTCAACTGGGCCGATGCAACGCGCCCTGTCTCACCACTCCCAGCCGAGGTTGATGAAGGTCTCGCCGCGGTTGCGGCCGCGAAAGCCCGAGTTGGACAGGTGGCGAAGGGTGAGGCTGGCGCGCTCGCCGAGCTTGACGCCGCCGGTGGTGACGAACTGGTACCAGCTGCTCAACGCCTCGGACGTGTTGTCGACGGCGGCGATGCCGCCGCCGAGGAACCAGCGGCCGAAGTTCTTGCGGGTGCCGAAGCCGACGTAGATCACGTCGCGACCCAGCGCCGGCAGCGGGCGGTCATCGATGTGGCCGACCAGCAGCTCGTACTCGTCGATCAGCTTGATGCTGCCGTCGGACTTCCAGCGGAAGCTTCCCTCGATGACGCGGGTCGATTCGCCGTCGTGCGAATCGGCGATGCCGACACCGAGGGTGGTGGCATCGACTGCCCGGGCCTGCGGGGCGACGGACGCCAGAGCGAGGGCGAGCAGGGCGGGCGGGGCGAGGCGGGCGTGCGGCATGGCGGCGCGGTTCGGCGGGTTGGCGGGGGCGACACTATACGGCTTCGTCGCGCCCGTTAATGGAATGTCTGAAAAGGTCCCTCCTGGGGCTTTCAGACGCGGCGAAACCGGCACATGTCCGGCCTCGCCTCAGGCGATCAACGACTTGCGTCGTCGATCGCGGCGGTGCATCCGTGCACCGCGGAAACTTCTGAACGTGTTCAGAGGTTCCTCGGGGCGGTGAGTGCGGACTCCAGCGCGGCGACGCGGGCTTCCAGCTCGGCCACGCGGGCGGCCAGGCCCTCGTCCTCGCGCGCGGGCGTCGACGCGCGGTGCTGGGCCGCCAGCGCCTCGACGTCGACCGGTCCGCACAGCAGGTGCATCCAGCGCTCCTCGCGCTGGCCCGGCGCGCGCGGCAGGCGCACCAGCAGCGCCGGCGAGCGCTGCACCAGGCGGTCGAGGCAGTGGGCCAGGTCCTCGGCGTCGCGGAAGGTGGCCAGCCGCTCGCTGCGCGCCAGCAGCTCGGCCTGGGTCTGCGGGCCGCGCAACAGCAGCAGCGCGACGATCGCCTGCTGCTGCCGGGTCAGGCCGTAGGCCTGGGCGGCCAGATGCTCGTAGCGCTGCGCGCGCGGCGCGTGGATCGCCCGGACCAGCCGGCGGTTCTCCATCTGGCGCAGCGCGTGTCCCACTTCCCCGGGCTCCAGCGCCATGATCGGCTCGCGGCTGGTCTTCTGGTTGCAGGCCACCTGCACCGCGTTCTGGGTGAGCGGGTACTGCTCTGGCGTGGTGGCTTCCTTTTCGATCAGGCTGCCGAGGATGCGCGCCTCGGTGGCGCTCAGCAGGAGCAGCTCGGCGGTCTCGGTCATGGGCGGTCCGGTCGATGGGGGGCGCAGACGATAGCAGGCCCGCCCGCGCAGCGACGCGCATCTCTACAATGCGCGCCCATGATCTCGTTCCGGAACTTCGCCCTCAGGCGCGGCGAGCGCCTGCTGCTGTCCGGGCTCGACCTCGCCCTGCACGACGGCTGGCGGATCGGCGTGGTCGGCCGCAACGGCTGCGGCAAGACCAGCCTGTTCGCCGCGCTGATGGGTGAACTCGAGCCCGACGCCGGCGACCTCGACCTGCCGGCCGGCCTGCGCATCGCCAGCGTCGCCCAGGAGACGCCGGCGCTGCCCGATGCGGCGATCGACTACGTGCTCGGCGGCGACTTCGAACTGTCCGCCGCGCTGCGTCAGGAAGCGCAGGCGCAGGCCGCCGGCGACCATGCCCGCGCCGCCGAGGCCCACCTGCGCATCGAGGCGCTGCACGGCTACGACGGCCGCGCCCGCGCGGGGCGGCTCCTGCACGGCCTCGGCTTCGCCGCGGAGACCCACGATCGTCCGGTCGCCAGCTTCTCCGGCGGCTGGCGGGTGCGGCTCAACCTGGCGCGTGCGCTGATGACGCCGAGCGACCTGCTGCTGCTCGACGAGCCGACCAACCACCTCGACCTCGACGCGGTGCTGTGGCTCGAACAGTGGCTGCTGCGCTATCCCGGCATGCTGCTGGCGATCTCGCACGACCGCGAGTTCCTCGACGGCGTCTGCACGCACATCGTCCACCTGCACGAGGGCAAGGGCCGGCTGTACAGCGGCGACTACACCAGTTTCGAGCGGCAGCGCGCCGAGCAGCTGCGCCAGCAGCAGATCGCCTTCGAGCGCGAGCAGGTCGAGCGCGCCCACCTGCAGTCCTTCATCGACCGATTCAAGGCCAAGGCCAGCAAGGCCAAGCAGGCGCAGTCGCGGATGAAGCGGCTGGACAAGCTCGCCGGCACCGAGGCGGTGCGCGCCGAGTCGCCGTTCCGCTTCGCCTTCCCCACCGCCGAGCATCTGCCGAGCCCGCTGCTGCGGCTTGATGAGGTGGTGGCGGGGTATGCCCTGGTGCAGGAAGCGGGAATTGCGGCGCGCGGCGGAGAGCGGGAAACGGGAAATGGGCCGCACGCTGCGCGCGCTCGATCGGAAATCGGAACAGCGGCGCGAGCCGCAGTGGGCAGCTCTTCCGATTTCCCGTTTCCCGTATCCCATTCCCGATCGATCGTCCTCAGGGACGTCAAATTCGCCCTCGAACCCGGCGACCGCGTCGCGCTGCTCGGCCCCAACGGCGCCGGCAAGTCGACGCTGGTCAAGACCATCGTCGGCGACCTTGCGCCGCTCGGCGGCGAGCGCCAGCTGCATCCGGAGGCGCGGGTGGGCTACTTCGCGCAGCACACGGTCGAGGCGCTGCACGAAGGGCAGAGTCCGATCCAGCACCTGGCCGCGCTGGCGCCGAAGGTCTCCGAGCAGGTGCTGCGCAACTTCCTGGGTCGCTGGAACTTTCCCGGCGCCCGCGCCTTCGAGGTGGTCGACGGCTTCTCCGGCGGCGAGCGCGCGCGACTGGCGCTGGCGCTGATCGCCTGGCGCAAGCCCAACCTGCTGCTGCTCGACGAGCCCACCAACCACCTCGACATGGAGATGCGCGAGGCGCTGGCCGAGGCCCTGGCCGAGTTCGAGGGCGCGCTGGTGCTGGTCAGCCACGACCGCCACCTGATCGGCCTGACCTGCGAAACCTTCTGGCGCGTCGCCGACGGCCAGGTCACGCCCTTCGACGGTGATCTCGACGACTACGCGCAATGGCTGCGCCGGCGTGATCGCAGCGCCGACGCTGCGCCCGCGCAGGGCGGCGTCGTCGCGGCCGTCGTCGACGCCGGCTCGTCGCGCGATCGCCGTCGACTGGCGGCCGAGCAGCGCGAACGCGAGCGGCCGCTGCGCCGCAAGCTGAAGGATGCCGAGACCCGATTGGCCGCCGTCGAGCGCGAGCTGGCCGAAGTCGAGTCGCAGCTTGCCGACCCGGGGCTGTACCTGAAGCCCGGCAATGCGGCAGCCATCCTGATGCAGCGGCAGGGCGGCCTGCGCCGCGAGCGCGAGGCGCTCGAGACCACCTGGCTCGAAGTCGGCGAGGCGCTGGAGGCGCTGGCCGCGGAGACTTCGTAGGATCGTGGAGCCGAGCTTGCTCGGCTGGGCCCATCGCGCAGCGCAGCAAGCTGCGCCATGGCTTCCGGCAGGGCAGGAGCAGCCCGGATCCCGGTCGTGCGGCTGGTCGATCCGGCCGCGCAGTCGCGGGAAGACGCCATCCCTTCGCAGGAGCGGCGGAAGCCGCGACCCGTGCTCGCCACGGGCGTCAGTCGCGGCTCCTGCCGCTCCTACGGGCGAGAGGAACGTGCGCGATTGGATGGGCAGGGTGCCTGCGATCAGCGCAGCAGGTTGCGCTCGCGCCCGGCGTCCGGCTTGAAAGCGCGGATTTCGCCCTCATCTGCGCGAAGTCGCGCAGCCGCGCTTTCCCACACGACACGACCATGCCGATCTACGGATTCGAGTGCACCGACTGCGGCCACCGCTTCGACCGCCTGCAGAAGCTCTCCGACCCCGACCCGACGGTCTGCCCCTCCTGTCAGGCGGTAGCCCTGCGCAGGCAGGTGAGCGCGCCGGCGTTCCGGCTGGCCGGCGGCGGCTGGTACGAGACCGACTTCAAGGGCGAGGGCGACAGGAAGCGCAACCTCGCCGGTGGCGACGACGCACCGAAGTCGGATGCCGCCAAGAGCACCGAAGCCAAGCCGGCGGAGACGGCGAAGCCGGCCGAATCGAAGCCGGCGACGCCCGCGCCGACCCCGACCAGCGCCGCCTGAGGCGTGTCGGCGGGTCGGCAAGACCGCGCCGAGCTGGTAAGGTCCGCGGCATGAAGACGCCAACGATCGCGGCGAGCGCACTCGCCTCTGCCCTCCTGCTCGCCGGGTGCGGCGAGCAGCCCGCTCCCACCCAGCCCGCCGCCGCGCCCGTCGAGCCGGCCGCGCCGACCGCGCCTGCGGAGCCTGCTCCGCCGGCCGCCGCGGATGCCTTCATGGGCAACATCGCGCGGCACTGCTGGAAGGCCTACGCCGGGAAGATCGTCGCCAACGAGCCCGCCGATCCGGCCGATCCGTTCATCGGCAAATCGCTGGTGATGCACGTGCGCGAGTGCGGGGAAGGCGTGATCCGCATTCCCTTCCACGTCGGCGACGACCATTCGCGGACCTGGGTGCTGACCCGCACGCCCGAGGGCCTGCGCCTCAAGCACGACCATCGCCACGAGGACGGCAGCAGCGACGTGCTGGCGATGTACGGCGGCGACACGTCTGCGCCCGGCACGCCGGCGCGCCAGGAGTTTCCGGTGGACGCCGAATCGATCGCGCTGTTCGAGAAGGAAGGCCGCAGCGTGTCGACCACCAACGTCTGGGCGATGGAAATCGAGCCCGGCCAGCGCTTCGTCTACGAACTTGCGCGGCCGGGACGTCTGTTCCGCGTCGAGTTCGACCTCACCACGCCGGTCGACGAGCCGCCGGCGCCCTGGGGCGCGACGCCCTAGGACCGTGGGGCCGAGCTTGCTCGGCCGAAGGGTGCGGCACAGCGGAGCAAGCTCCACTCCGGGGGCTTGGCGCGGTCCGCGCCGATCCGGTCTGCACGCGGGACGCTGCCGCCGGCCGGCGGCAGCGTCGCCCGCGCCTCAACGCGCGCCGAAGCGCGCGCGGCAGCCGTCGGCCACCCAGATCGAGCGGCCGTCGAAGCCCCAGGTGCGCCCTTCGACGCAGGCGGTGCGCGAGAGCTGCTCGATGACCACGGGCCGTCCGCGGTCGGTCCAGGCGCAGGTCCGCTGGCGGTCCCCGATGCTCTCGCAGGTCACGCTGTAACCGACGTAGCCGCCGCCACCGCCGCCACCCGGACGACCACCGCCCCAGCCGCGGGCCTCGACGAAGCGCGCCCGACAGCCGCGCGACACCCAGACCTCGCCGGGACGGCTGTCCCAGGTCTGGCCGCGGATGCAGGGTGCATTGGAGTACTGTTCGACCAGCTCCGCCTCGTTGCGGAAGCTGTTCGGGCAGCGGCGCAGGCGCCCTTCGCGACTCTCGCAGACGATCGAGTCGCCGTGCGAGCCGCCGGGGTAGCCGCCGCCGCCCCAGCGATCATCCTCGCGGAAGCGACCGCGGCAGCCCTTGTCGACCCAGATCACGTCGCGCCGCTGGCCCCAGCTGAAGCCCTCGACGCACTGCGAGCGGGAGATCTGGTGACTGAGCACCGCGGGGCCGCGGAACGGCTTCGGGCACTCGTAGTAGCGGTCGCCGATCGACGAGCAGATCAGTTCGCTAGGCTGCCAGCCCGACACCGGCGGCCGCCATGATCCACCGCCGCCCGCACCGCTGCCGCGCAGCGACTCGGCGATGTCCTGCTTGATCCGGCTGAAGGTCCAGCCGGAGTCGATCTGGTCGAGGTAGAACTCGAGCTGGTCGTCGGGCAGCCGCCGGCCGTTCGACTGCTCCTCGTACTCCTTCTCCAGCACGCGGATTCGATCGGGGACGCTCAACTGCCGCAGATTCTCGGGCGCGTAGGCCTTCTGTGCCGGCTGGGCCTGCGCCGGCACGATCGTGGCGAGCCCGGTCGCCAGCAGCAGTGCGGCGAGCAGGGCAGGGAGCAGCTTGGTCATGGCGGCCTTCCGTTCGAGTAGGAGGTGACGGCCAGCATTACGCTCGCCGCCTGAACGGAAATCAAGGGCTCCGGGAGCGCCTTCGCAGGTGGGCGTGCCGCCGGCCGCAGGCGCCCGCGCTGCGGCGCTTTGGCGCGGTCGACGGCCAGCCTCTAAACTAGCGGGCTTTCGCCCGGCCTTCGGGCGGCTCCAGGAATCGCCATGCGCACCCACTTCTGCGGCCTCGTCGACGAGTCCCTGATCGGCCGGACCGTCACCCTGTGCGGCTGGGCCGATGTCGCCCGCAACCTCGGCGGCGTCTGCTTCATCGACCTGCGCGACCACGAGGGCATCGTCCAGGTCGTCGCCGAGCCGGACAACCCCGCCTACGCCGTCGCCGCCGAGGTCGGCTACGAGTACTGCCTGCGCGTCACCGGCACGGTACGTGCGCGGCATTCGGTGAACGACCGGCTGAAGAGCGGCAAGGTCGAAGTGGTGGCCGCGTCGATCGAGATCGTCAACCGCGCCGAGAACCTGCCGTACCACACGCACGAGACGCCCGGCGAGGACGTGCGCCTGAAGTACCGCTACCTCGACCTGCGCCGCCCGGAGATGCAGCGCATGATGCGCACCCGCATCCGGCTGGTGCAGGCGCTGCGCCGCTGGCTCGACGCGCGCGGCTTCCAGGACATCGAGACGCCGATCCTGACCAAGGCGACGCCGGAGGGCGCGCGCGATTTCCTGGTGCCGGCGCGCATGCATCCGGGCGAGTTCTACGCCCTTCCGCAGTCGCCGCAGCTGTTCAAGCAGATCCTGATGGTGGCCGGCTTCGACCGCTACTACCAGATCGCCCGCTGCTTCCGCGACGAGGCCCTGCGCGCCGATCGCCAGCTCGAGTTCACCCAGCTCGACATGGAGTTCGCCTGGGTCTCCGAGCGCGACGTGCAGGACTGCGTCGAGGCGATGATCCGCGAGATCTTCCGCGAGGTCATGGGCGTCGAGCTGGCCGATCCGTTCCCGCGCCTGGGCTATGCCGAGGCGATGCGCCGCTACGGCTCGGACAAGCCCGACCTGCGCATCGACCTCGAGCTGGTCGACGTCGCCGATGTGGTGAAAGCCTGCGAGTTCAAGGTGTTCACCGACTGGGCGTCGAACCCCGACGGCCGCGTGGCGGTGCTGCGCTGCCCCGGCGCGGCCGGCTGGTCGCGCAAGCAGATCGACGACATGGGCGCGCACGCGGCGAAGTACGGCGCCAAGGGCCTGGCCTGGATCAAGGTCGAGGATCGCGCCAGGGGCCGCGAGGGCATCAACTCGCCGATCGGCAAGTTCCTCGACGACGCGACGCTGGCCGCGGTGCTCGACGCCGCGGGCGCGCAGTCCGGTGACCTGCTGCTGTTCGGCGCCGGACCGTACAAGACCGTGTGCGACTTCATGGGCGCGGTGCGGCTGAAGGTCGGCCGCGACCTCGGTCGGGTGCGCAACACCTGGGCGCCGCTGTGGGTCACCGACTTCCCGATGTTCGAGTGGGACGAGGAGGCCGGCCGCTTCGTCGCCCTGCACCACCCGTTCACCGCGCCGGCGGTCGACGACA
>VFQU01001339.1_pt1 | contig 15019 bp, 12 predicted proteins | sample 3512311 | NCBI WGS metagenome assembly VFQU01 (sample SAMN10412377, study PRJNA504923) | tailings metagenome | isolation source: Relicate 3 Philex TSF3 active mining site | place: Philippines: Tuba, Benguet | collected 2017-08-29
CGGCTAAGGCTTGCTGCTGATTGACCTCGCCAGCGTAAGCCGTTAGCGCGATCGCTTTAATCGTCCCTCCTTGCTCTGGTGACTGCTTTCTAATTTGCTGAATCAGAGAATAGCCATTCATTTCTGGCATCCCAATATCGCATAACAAGAGATCAGGAATCGATTGGCTCATGAGACACAGTGCCTCTGCTGCCGAAGCTGCGACTGTCACTTTTGCGCCTGCTTGGATCAAGACAAATGATGCCAACTCTCGCATGTCTGCATCATCATCCACCACCAAGACGCAAATCCCGGTTAAATCTGCCGCAGCTTCTACATTCTCGATCTCAGAAGGGGTGTGCTCGATGTGGTTGAGCGGCAGACGAACAACGAAAGTCGCGCCTAGATTAGATCCGGGACTCTCTGCCCAAACGCTTCCACCATGCAATTCAACGAGCTGACGCACGATCGCCAGCCCCAACCCCAATCCCCCAAATTTTCGAGTCGTGCTGCCATCTTCTTGGCGGAAGTAATCAAATACATAAGGGAAAAACTCTGGATGAATGCCTCTGCCCGTATCTTGAACTTGAATGTGCACATGAGCGCCAACCTGCTCTAAGCGCACCTCGACTTGCCCGCCTGATGGCGTGAACTTCACAGCATTCGACAAGAGATTCCAAACGATCTGTTGGAGACGGTTTGTGTCGCCTAAAACGGCTCCTGAAATCGGATTGAGCAGGGTTTGAATGTGAATCTGTTTCGCTTCAGCCGCTAGGTGGACGGTTTCTAAAGCCGCCTCAACCGTCGTCGCCAGATTGACAGGCGCAATGTTTAACGTCATTTTTCCTTGCAAAATGCGGGAGACATCGAGCAAGTCTTCGATTAATTGCGCTTGCAGTTTCGCATTGCGTTCGATCGTTTCCAAAGCTTGGTTCGTTTTCGTGGCATCTAACCGTTTGCACCGCAGCATTTTTGTCCAACCGAGAATGGGATTGAGGGGCGATCGCAATTCATGCGACAACACCGCAAGGAATTCATCCTTGATCCGGTTCGCCGATTCTGCTTTGGTGCGATCGCGTTGGGCAGCTTGATAGAGTTGGGCATTGTCGATCGCGAGTGAGGCACGACGCGCCAATTCCTCAGCTAATTGCAAATCTGTCATCGTGTAGCGTCGTCCAGACTCAGCCGAGATAAAAGAGATGACCCCAATAATTCTCGCCTGAGTTCGGAGCGGCACAGCCATCACAGAACTAAACCCGACCTGCCGTAGAATCTCTAAATGCTCTGGATTACGAGCAGCCTGAACGAGCATTTCATCTAGGATCTCTGGCACAAAATCAGGCTCTCCAGTTCGCAGGGTTAAGGCTGCACCACGAGCCGCATTCGGGTCGAGTGGATACTTTTCTTGCAGCTGATGTGCCCATTCCAGTTTGGTAGGATTGATGTGAGCAACGGCAATCTGGTCAATGGTGCCATCCTCCTCAACGATGTGAACCGTACACCAGTCGGCTAATTCCGGGACGGTTAGCTGTGCGACTCGCTCCAACGTCGTTTGATAATCTAGGGAAGACGCTAGCACTGCACTAGTTTCGGAGAGAAACTGTTGGGCACGTTCTAACCTAACGCGTTCCGTGACATCGACCACATAGATCAAGACGCTTTCCACCTGGTGACTCGCGTTGACAGTCGGTAGATAGTAAACGTTGTAGTAACCGGGACGACGATCGTTGCGCCCCGGAGGATTTACGGCAAAGTTGGGTGAAATGAAGGGATCTCCCGTCGTGTAAATTCGCTCAAAGATTTCCACTAATCTGGGGTCGGTTTGACCAAACAGCGTCGAAATTGAATTGCCTAAATGTTGCTCACGGGTTAATCCGTTAATTTCAGCTAAGGATTCATTGATGGCAACATATCGTTGCTCGGCATCCAGTAAAGCTAAGCCAATCGGAGAGGTTTCAAAGATAGTCGCCAATTGCTGCTGTGCCGCTTCGGATTGGGCGCGAGCAAGGCGTTCGCGCTCTAACAGTTGTTCCCGTTCCTGCTCGGCTTGCTTGCGCTGCGTGACATCCAACACCAGCGACAATACCGACAGCATCCGTCCCGATTTATCTCTGAGGCTGGAGTTATACCACTCGCAATGCACGATGTTGCGATCTTTCGTGTAATTGCGGTTGTACGAGAGAATATGCGGTTCCTCACCATAAACTAATCGCTGACAGACATCAGCAACCGATTCCAGGTCTTCTTCAAAGACAAACGGAATCTCCATTAAATGTTTACCCAGTATTTCCTCAGCTTTCCAGCCCAAAATGCGTTCTGCACCAGCAGACCACCGAAGGACTCGAAAGTTATCGTCCCATTCCACAACTGCCATCGGCGTATTTTCGACGTGGAAATTGAGCTTTTGTAGCGTTTGATGCAAGGTCTCTTCCGCTTGCTTGCGCTCTGTAATGTCAATCACAACGCCAATCGAGTGCTTCGGTTGTCCTTGCGCATCATAGGAGAACTGTCCTCTCACATCGACCCAGTGAATCAAGCCGTCTGGCAAGCGCAGGCGATATTCGTGATGGTACTCTGTTCGTTCCGCGATCGCTTGCTGCCACTTTGTCTCTGTTTCTCCCAAGTCATCCGGATGCACGCGACTTGCCCAAAGTTCGTAGCTAGGCTTATCCTCATCAGGCTGTAGCCCCAGAATCGTGAAATGTCCTGATGACCAGAGGAGCGTATCTGCTTGCAAATCCCAGTGCCAAGTGCCCATCCGTCCCACTTTCAGCGCAAGTTGTAGGTGAGCTTCACGCTCTCGCAATTCTGCTTCTGCTCGCGATCGCTCTACAGCTAGCCAGGTTTTTTCAGCGATACGTTCCAGTAATTTCCCGTCTTCTGATGTCCACTGCCGAGGAGTAGCATGGTGCAACATCAACAATGCGAGGAACCGTCCTGCCTTCACGAAGGGGACGCACAGCAACGATTTGGTTTGTATTTCAGCAAAAGCAGCGGCTCTTGCTCCAGCAGTTCGAGAATCGCGATCGACATCATCAATCACAATCGTTTTGCCTTGCTTCAATTCAGCAATAATCTCAGACCCAAACAAACTCATCGGCAGTCTACCAACGACGCTCCTGACTTCATTGCAGTAGTCGCGATCGACAAGAACATATTCCTGGGTTGGATCAATTTCACCATAAGTACAGCGAGTGACATTGAAATGGTGCCCAGTGGAGCTAACCACCTGCCACATAATTTCTTCAGAGTCTTGCAGGGCACGAATTGCATCATTCAATTCGATCAAGAACTGCTGTTGTCTTTCTTTGCGCTGAAGTTCTACCAGTAAGGCTTCTGCCTGCTGACGGGCTTGTACTTGAGCCGTAACTTCGATTCCATGAATCAAGATGCTATCGATACAACCATCAATGTCTCTTAGCGGCAGAAACACGAAATTGAAAAATCCTTCGACGACATTGCCGTCCCCATTCGGGTTCCAGCGGGACAGAGACTCATCTCCTTGAATAATTTCCCCAGTCTGATAGACCCGATCGTAAATCTCAGAATATCCCTGAGCTGCCATTTCAGGAAATACTTCGTGTGCTCTCTTCCCCAAAATGTCTTCGGAACGTCCGGAGACAGCCAGAAACTTAGAGTTTGCCAGTTCAAAGACGTGATCAGAACCCGACAACACGGCAAACATAGCAGGCACTTGCATCAGAATGTCTCGCAGTCGCTGACGTTCATTTTCAGCTAATCGACGGCTAGCCTGCTCTTGTTTGAGAAGTCGATCGCGTTCAGCTTCGATTTGCTTGCGTTCGGTAATGTTGAGCGAGACCCCTAGCATCCGAATCGCATGTCCCGCATCATTGAGATAGACGCGCCCCTGACTTTTGAGCCAGCGAATTGCACCATCGGGACTGATCACTCGGTATTCCTGAGAAAAGGAGTGGTCACTCGCGATCGCCTGTTCCATCGTTTGCCTGACAAGTTGTCGATCGTCGGGATGAATTACCGCACGAAATGCTTCTGCGGTGCCCACATGCATCCCAAAAATCTCCAGCGCATTTGGAGAACACACCACTTGATTGGTCTCCAAATCGATATCCCAAGCAATCATTGCGGCGGATACGAGGGCAAGCTGTAAGCGTTCTTCTGTCTGCCGCAGGTTTTCTTCAACCTGTTTGAGGTGAGTGACATCTTGAAAGACCGCAACGGCTGCCAGGATTCGTTGCTGCTTATCTAAGATTGGACTGGAACTAACTGAAATAATGCTATAGCTACCATCTTCCTGGCGTAGCTCCATTTTCTCTTGCGTAATGACTTCCCCGGTTTTGAGCGATCGCACCAAAGGATACTCATCTGGTGCATAAATTTGTCCATTCGGGCGAAATGCTGCAAATGGAGTCACGGGAACATAGTCCTCTAGCTCATGGGACTGTTCAAAGTCATATTTGACAATTTGTTTGGCTTGTTCGTTTGCAAGCACCAACTTACCAGTAGTAGCATCCGCGATGAAAACTCCCGCAGGCATCTGGTGCAGAACTGCTTCAAATTGCGCCCTTTCCGTTTCCAACGCTTGGAGTAATCGTTCCCGTTCTGCCTCTGCTTGCTTGCGTTCTGTCACATCCCGAAAATAAACGGCGAGTCCTTCTTGCGAGGGATAAGCATTGACTTCTAGCCAGGATTGAACGGGTTCGCCAAACTCTTCCCAGGTCAGTGCGACTTGTTCTGCTACGGCTTGATGCATTGCTCGATAGGCGATTCCGCCAATGAGTTCAGGAAAAACTTCATTCCAAACATGTTTACCCAGCAATTCTTCGGGTAATCGGTGCAGAATTCGAGCCGCTGCCCGATTGACATAGGTGTAGCGCCAGTCTCGATCGAAGGCAACGAAAGCATCGGCAATACTTTCTAGAATGGTTTCTACCTTGCGTTCATTGGTTTGGGCACTTGTATTGAGCAAGCCTTCTAAGCGTGCCTCTAACTCCTGCTTCTGACATTTCAGAGCAGCAATTTCCTGCTGTTGCTCAAAAATTTGAGCTGGAAGCAACGCCGTTGAAGCGTTTGCATAGGTAGATTCGTTAGAATGCTCTGCTTCTAGACTGCGAGCAAAGTGTTCAATGACTTCAGAGCGAGACATTCCCCGTTTTTGTGCTTCTTTATCGAGCGATCGCCAAGCTGTACGGGTAAGAGAGATGCTAATGCGTTGTTTGGTTTCTGCATCCCAATTTTGAACAAACTTACCGGTAGCATCGCGCTTCATAAAGAGTCATCCGTAGGCGTAAACGGCGTACTTTATTAAATCCGAGGTGCGCTTCCTTACAAATCTCCCCTTAGAGTGAGCCTTTCCGTTTCAAACAAAGATTGTAGATAGTTGCGCCAAATCGAGCCAATGGCGTGAAGAAAGACAATTATTCACATCAAAAATCAAACCTCTTGTGCGACTTCATCCCACAACGATGTGGTCTGTCTCAAACTCAGATGATTGCCATTTCCGAGAATGAGATGATCGAGCAATGGAATTCCCAAAAATCGAGCACCTTCAAGCAATTGGCGTGTCAAATTGATATCTTCTGAACTCGGTTCGACATTTCCTGATGGGTGGTTATGAGCAATGATGGCTCGGGTTCCGCCTTGTCGAATAATTTCTCGAAAAATCTCACGCGGATGTGCTAACGTCTCGGTTGCAGTCCCGATCGTAATCACTTGAGTTGCAATTAAGCGATGCTTCACATCGAGAATCAGCACGGCAAATCGCTCTTGAGACTGCCACATCAATTCATGACTCAAAGCAGCAGCAGCTACATTCGGATCATCAATGACTGTTTTTTCGGGAGGTCGAGATTGATAGACTCGTTTGCCAAGTTCGATCGCGGCTAAGATCGTTGTCGCCTTCGCAGTTCCAACTCCTGACACTTTCGTCAGTTCTGAAATTGTCACTTCTCGCAATGCACTCAACGGATCGCGCTGATGCTGACTCAGGGTTTGCAAAATATATTGCCCTAGCCCTACAGCAGAAAGTTTTCCTGACCCTGTACTCAGCAAAATTGCTAGAAGTTCAGCCGTTGCAAGTGTTTTTGCACCTTGAGCGATCAGGCGTTCGCGGGGGCGTTCACTCTCTGGTAGGTCAGCAATCCGAATTGAATACGTCATGAACCGCGAAATATCACAATTTCTTCATTAATCCCTGACGGTAAATACAATGAGACACTAGCAGAACAAGCGATAATTTCTTCAGATAAAACGTAAGGGAATGTAAAACGTGAGACGGATTTCTGGATGGGTGATGGGGAGCTTGGTGTCAGGAATGATTCTATGTCCCGCGGTTAATGCAGCGCGATCGCAAGACTACACCGTGGCACAATTTCTCTCAGTTCTCAATGGATTAGGGTATGCGGTTCCACTGAATGCGCCAATCGGCGATCCGAGAGTTCGGCAAGGCATTCGTGAGTTTCAGTTTCAGTTTCAACTCCCAGTTGATGAGACGTTGAACATTCCCACTCAAAACAAAGCAGCAGATATTGTACGCACGCTACAACTTGGCTTAAATCGGACAGTTCGTCCCAATCCCGAGCTTCCGGGGAGCCAGTTTTACGGTAAGCAAACCGAAGAAGCGGTGAAAAAGTTTCAGCAGCAAAATCGCTTACCTGCGACTGGAATTGCCAATCTTGAAACTCGACGGCGATTGAATGACCTGCTCAATGATGCAGTTCCAAGAACAGAATCCCAAAACTCGCCACCTTCTCAACCTGCACTCCAATCTCCAGCGCTGAGCATTTATACTGATGCACAAATTAAAGCCATCCTGGCGGGGTTTGGCTATGACATCAATCAGAAAGCTCCGTTGACGGATGCCCCAACTCGGCGAGCTATTCGAGAGCTTCAGCAAATTTATGGGCTTTCTGAAACGGGATTGGTCAATCGTGCTACTGAAGAAAAGCTTTCGAGCGTGATGCGAAATCTGCGAAATAATTTGAAAACGATTCTGCGGAGTGATTTTGCGATCGCACAATATTACGATCCAGCGACTCAAGCCGCGATCCGACAATTCCAAGCCCGTTACGGATTGCGAGTTACAGGGTTGGCAAATTTAGAAACTCGCAGTCGGCTCGACGATGAAGCGCGCAGATTGAGACGAAACTAATCTGCACCTCTGAGTTGATCGAGTTTTGCTCGCACTGCCTGAATATCTTGCCACATCAGCCATTTCGGTTGACCTTTCTCACGAGATTGGTTTCTGAGCAGATAAGCCGGGTGGAAGATTGGCATGTAAAAGCGATCGTCTTTTTCGATCCACTGTCCCCGAACTTTAGTGATTCCCTGTTTGATTCCGACTAGGGCTTTCATCGCTGTTGCCCCAGTTAAGAGAATAATTTTCGGATCGACCATGCGAATTTGTTCGGCCAAGTAGCCACTGCAAGCCGCTGCCTCATCCGTCGTTGGCGTGCGATTTTCAGGGGGACGACATTTGACGACGTTACAGATAAAGACATCTTCTTCGGTCGTGAGATTCACTGAAGCCAGAATGCGATCGAGCAACTGCCCCGATTTTCCGACAAAGGGCATTCCCGTCTCATCCTCAGTCTGTCCAGGCCCTTCCCCAACAATCATAATCGGCGCTTTCAAATTGCCGCGTCCAATCACTGCATGAGTTCGAGACGCACCCAAGTCGCAGCGATGACAGCGATTACAATGTGCGCCCATCGCTTCCATCGTTTGATACGTCCCTGTTGGAATCGGAATCTTGGCACTCGTCGGAATCAACTCCGGGTCAAAACTGGGTGGAGCAGGAGGTTCAGCCGCAGGGATATCAAACAGGCTAATTTGTTCGTCGTTCGCCATGAATCGGATCGCGCAGAAATTTATTAACCCATAAATTCTAAAGGGAATTGCGATCGGATTGCGGCAATCGAAAGAAAGAAGACAGAGTTGAAATTCTGGATCTATGCTGAAGATATCCTTCAGGCAGGAGGAACCGATGTTTTCTTCTCAATTGTCTTCGGATACCGTTTTATTTGACGATCGCAAAGATGCGGGGGAACGGCTGGCGCATTTGGTGTTGGAACAAGCGCAGTCGGTCGATGGATCATTTATCGTTTATGCGTTGCCCCGAGGCGGGGTGGAAATTGGTGCGGCGATCGCGCAGGTTTTACATTGTCCACTGGATATTTTGGTGGCGAAGAAGATTACGCGACCTGAAAATCCAGAATTAGCGATCGGGGCAGTGACCGCAGATGGACAAGTCTTAAGGTCGGTTCATTCGAGAATTCCAGGGTGGGAGGATGCGCTAAATCGCGCTTTGGCGAAAGCAAAAGGTCAGTTTGAGCAATTTCGCGATCGTCCGAATGTCACGGCAACGGGAAAAATTGCGCTGCTCGTCGATGACGGGATTGCAACAGGAATGACGATTTCAGTCGCGGCGAAATCGCTACGAAAACAAGAGCCAAAAGAGATTTGGATCTGTGCGCCAGTTGCACCGCAAGTGATGATTCAGCAACTTGAGGGGATTTGCGATCGCGTTTTAGTACTGGCAACCCCGGAGCCATTTTTGAGTGTGAGTCGATTTTATCGATCGTTTCCGCAGGTGGAGATGGAAAGTGCGATCGCGGACTTGAAAAGAACTTTGCAAAGCTGATAAAAGTTAGTGATGACTAACTCTTTGACGCGAGGGAGACAGATGCGGCAGTGGCGCAGTTTTTGGCACACGATCGAGTTTATGAGTCAGGATAATCCGCCTCAATTAGTTGAAACGTTGATGTTGGCGTTATCGATGCTGCTGTTTAGTGTCTGGATTTTTAATTCAGAATTGGCGTATTTGTTGTTGGGATTAGTGTTTACGGTGGGAGCTTGTGCGTCGATTTTGGTGCGCGAGGCGTTGATTCCAGCAGTGCGTCCGCGTCCAACGCAGGTAATGGCGACTTTGCTGTTAGGAGTGAGCTTGTACGGGTTTGCGGATTTGCTGTTTGCAAGATAATTCGCGCCTTTGACCGCGCGAATTCATATCAAGTCTTGGTAGGTTTTGATCACTTGTTGGGCGATCGCATCCCAACTGTAATTTTGTTGTGCAAAAATTTGGGCGTTTTTACCGCGTTGGATTTGTTCTACGCGATTTGCTAGTGCTTCTTTTAAAGCTTGCGTTAGGCTCTCCACATTGCATTGAGCGATCCAACCAGAGCGCGATCGCTCAATGTCTTGCCAGATATGAACCTGATCTGAAATCACGACAGGCGTTCCAACACTCATCGCTTCTGCGACTGCAATGCCAAAATTTTCGTAGTAAGAAGGTAAGACAAACAAATCTGCTGCTTCGAGTAGCGCAGTTTTCTCACTGCCTGTGACGAAGCCGACGATCGAGGTTTTGTCTTTGAGTTGAGAGTATTGAATGCGATCGCGAATCGTGGCTTCGTAGCTTGGATCTTGAGGGTTGCCGCCAGCTAGGACAAAGTGAAAGTTTGAGTCGAGATTTTCCAGCGCGGGGAGTAAGAGATCTAATCCTTTTTTGGGATCGATTCGAGACATGAAAAGCAGAATTGGCTTGTTCGTGGGAATGCCATATTTCTCATGAATTGAATTCGATGCAGAAAGCGGCAAGCTGACTCCTAATGGCAACACGACATCGCGAGTCACTGTATTGAATCGCTCTGAAGTTTTCGCTTCTTGCTCGCTGGTGAAATGAATTGCTGCGGCTCCGGCTAAGTTGGGACGTTCTAGCACTGCTGCATAAAGACGCTTGAGCTGGCGTTTTTTCTGTAAGTCAGCCGGATCGAGGGTTCCGAGAGGTCGAAGAATGTAAGGTAGCTGCTGCGATCTCGCAATAGCTGCTGAGCATGAACTTACGGGAGAGAAGAGTGCATGAATGTGCGCAAGATCGTAGGTTCTGGCGTGTTTGTGAAGCCATTGGAGAAGCTCGATCGAGAATTTATACCGTCGAAATGGGGAGCATCGAAAGTAGTAAATTTCATAGCCGTTTTGAGCAACGGGAACACCTAAAGGGACATCCAGTGGGGCTTGTCCGACATCGCCGTTAGAGTTGGTTGTCGCGATTGTAATCTCGACACCAGCTTTTGCCAATGCGCTTGAAAGCCCCAGCACCATTTGACTAGGCCCGCCATAAACTAAAGAGATTGATGGAACGATTTGTAAGATTTTCATGTGATTTTTAACCCCGCAGGAGTTGGTCATATTCCGCATGGGTTCCAATCCAAAACCATGCAATGTCGTCACCTTCTTCAAGTGCTAGTGCGCGATAGTGTAGCCCGATTCTGACTGACCAGAATTGCCCGACTTTTTTGAAGTGCAATGATGGATAGCGAGAATCCTGCTTGAGTAATTCGTAACAGCGATCGGCAAGTTCCTGAATTTCTTCGGGCAATTGTCGATAGCAGTACCAGAAATCAGGAGTCGCGCGATATCTCACAGGTCTGTACAGTCCCCTTCTCGTAAATGTTGTCGCGCCCGTTCAGCTAAGTGATTGAGCTTCCCGACTGCTACATCTTCTTCAAATTGCCGATCCCACAGTTCTGCATCAAATTCAGCAAACCAGATCCGAAAAGCAGCGAGTTCTTCGGCAGACAATTGACGCACAGCCAGTTCGATTTCTTCTAAGTTCTTCATATGCTCAAACTTGGTCATCTATGGGATTCATTCTACCGATCCTATTTTTCAAAGCGATCGATAAAACTCCAACAACTCCTTCGCTAACGCCCGATTCGTATATTTTGCGATCGCTCTTTGATATCCTCGCTGTCCCAAATCCGTAGCAAAATCACGATCGTCCATTAATCGTGCTAGTCGATCGCTCAATTCCTCGACATTTCCCTCTGGAAACACCAAGCCTGAATCTGCAATGACATTCGGAATCTCGCCTGAATCCGAGCCAATCACTGGAACCTGACAAGCCATTGCTTCGATCAAAACATGTCCGAATTGTTCCTTCCAACCGACTGAAGTTAATGTTTTAAACTGATATGTGGTTTCAGAAGGTAAGACTAAGGTATTCATCAAATTGATATAGCGATAAACCTCGGCATGAGGAACACTTTCAATCCAAATCAAGCGGTCGCTAAATCCGAATTTTTCAGCTTGTTGTTGGATTTCTGCTTTGAGTTCACCTCGTCCGAGTAGAAGAAGTTTCCAATTGCGATCGCGAAGATTCTCCAATGCTTTCACTAACGTCAAAATCCCTTTCTCAGGCACAAATCGCCCAACAAATCCCACGACAAAGTCGTCCGGCTGAATCCCGAATTTTGCAGAAAGTTCCGGCTGAGACTGAGGGCAAAAGAGAGATTCATCAACACCAAGCTGCGGCATGATGCTCATTTTTTTTGTGTAACCGCGATCGCGTAAAATCTTAGCTCCGTCCTGATTTCCAACCACGATTCCGTCTGTATTTTTGAGATTGTATGTCTCAAGTAATGACACCGGAAACTGCAACGTATAAGGCAAATTCCACCACGTAAAAAAGAGATTCTTGGCTTTCAAGTTCAAGAGTCGATTTGCAGTAATAAACTGGGCATATGCAAACGACTTCGCGCCTTGCTCAACTTGAATAATATCGGGTCGGAACGACTTCAGTAGCGAAATTAAATCGGCTCCGAATGTGAGTAAGCCCTGATTATTTTGACTGAAATTAGAAACAGGAACAACTCGAAACGATCCTTCTTCTCGATAGCGCGTTTCGATCGTATCTTTCATCACGCCGCCCGGTTTCCACCGTTTGGGAACGACGATCGTGACTTCGATTTCCGGTTCTAAATTTGCTAAAACTCGCAGCTTTTCACAATTGAGATCGACGATATAAGAATGACTCGCAACTAGAATTTTCATCGTTTCACCTCATCTCGTCGGCTATAAATTTGTCCGTCATCCCAGAGCGATCGAATGAGTGTCACGATCGCGCTAAGAAATCCCAATGAATAAAAGCAAAATCTCGTGATGATTTTGAGCGGTGAACCACTTTTGTGACAAGGCGGACGACCCAACACATGACAGTCAAACAATCGGAAAAAGAAACGCGCAGCTTGCGAAACCGTTAGATTGTTCAATCCCATCAAAAAATGATTGTGATAGAAGGTCATCTGATATTTCAGCGACTTCGTACTGATATCGTGACAGCCCCCCGTTTCCTCACCCAAATGGACTAATGAAGCTTCTGGGTCATACCAAATCATCAAGCCCGTCTTCCGCAATTTCAAACAGAAGTCAGACTCTTCCCGAACGGCACTTCCCCAAAACCGCTCATCAAACCAAATATTATGTTTCTCAAATACTTCGCGGCGATAAGACATATTGCACCCACGCGCGCTCAAAACCTGCTGCGGTTTCACAGTATGGACTAGATTTAAGTGATACCAAGCGATTCCAGGATCGTGTGCTTCGGGTGGTAAGTCTTGAATCTCTAGCCCTGGTGCAAAATCAGCGAGCTTCATGCGATCGAAGACTCTGCCTGCCACTGCGCCAATCTCTGAGCGCTGATAGTTCTTCGCGTGTGCGGCTAGATATCCCGGTTCTAACTGCACATCGTCATCAATGAAGAGAAGAATCTCACCTTGCGATCGCCGCACCGCATAGTTTCTCGCCCCTGGTAAGCTTGCCCAATCGAGCTTAAACCATTGGATTTTCCCAACTTCTGCTAGATCTTCGAGAAACTTTTGTACATCCGGCTCATGCACAGGAGTTTGATCGACGACTAGCACTTCGTAGTGAGGATAATCTTGTTTTAGAACATCAATGATTGTGTCGCGCAGAGGTTCTTCACGCCCATACGTGGGAATGACGACCGAGATAAAGGGCTGAGTCATAACGGGGCTAGCAAACAACGCCGTTAGTGTTCCCAGAGTTGCAGACTCTAAACCCTAGACGAAAGAGGAATTCAAGACAATAACTTTGGATCGTCTTTCGGTGGATGCCATCCAACTTCTACCCAAGATTGTCGAGAATTTTGAATAAAGCCCTGATTGTGGTCATCATCATTCAGATCAAGTCTTTTACAGGTTGCTCGACCTATCGGAGTGACTCCTAAGATTCTCAAGCCATCGGCAGTCCAAATAAAATGCTTCTCCCAATCCTGAGTTCTGGGATTAAACAGAGGAACTTCTTGATTGGTTTCTGGATCAATACCCGTGATGAAGTTGTAGCGATAGAAGTTACAGCGTTGACACGCATAGGCAAGGTTATCGATCGCATCAGAACCGCCTAAAGATTGAGGAATTAAATGATCGATCGTGAATGGGGTCGCGCTGGTGCGTTCTAGGGAGTGGCAATATTCGCAGAGGAATTTGGCTCGTCGCCGGACAGATTGTCGAGTGAAGTCGTTGATTGCCACAATTCGGAAGCCAGTTTGGTATTCACAAAGCTAAAAATGCGATTGAGTTCTAATAATCCCATCATTTCGGCTTCTTCTTCTTCTGAAAGCGTTCGCTGTTTCCGTCCTTCAAGCAAAAACTCTAACCGTGCCTGAAGTTCATCAGTGAAATAGAAAGGACGGAAGCGATCGCTCGGATTCAATTTAATTCCATCGAATAGCCAGGACGAGGGCTGCTTCATAACTTGATTCATGATGATCTCCTGCGAAAGCAGACATACCATTTTTGGTACTTTTCTATAGTTATTTTAGTATTTTCTTTGTCTGCGGCTTCGGAGAGAATGCGCGATCGCACGTTCGCCAGAATACTAATTTTAGTATTGATGGCGAGAAGTGCAATTTGACGCGATCGCTAAATTTCTCGTGGATAATAAGCAGGTGGATTCCACTCGACGTTTGCCCCAGACGATGAACTGCTCCGATGACTTCACCTCTTTCTTTGTTTTATTCCTATTCTCATCAGGATGAGGATTTGCGCGATCGACTTGAAACGCATCTTGCAACGCTGAAGCGACAGAATTTGATTCAGCAGTGGCACGATCGTAAGATTTTGCCGGGTGAGAAATGGGCGGGAAAGATTGATGAAAATTTGGAGTCGGCAGAAATTATTTTGTTGCTGATTAGCTCTGACTTTATTGCGTCGGACTATTGTTTTGAGTTGGAAATGAAGCGGGCGATCGAGCGGCATAAGGCAAAGGAAGCGATCGTGATTCCGATTGCGCTTCGTCCTGCGGATTGTACAGGGCTACCGTTTGCTGAGATTCAAGGATTGCCGAAGAATTTTAAGCCTGTAACGACTTGGAACAATCAGGATGAGGCGTTTTTGAATGTCGTGACTGGAATTCGGGCAGTGGTTCAGCAGATTCAGGCACGAAAAGCGGTGCGATCGCTGAAAAATCCGTTTGAGCCGTTGAGTGGTAGGGTCGATGATCCGATGCAGTTTTTTGGACGCGATCGGGAATTGCAGCGAATTTTTGAACTGTTGGAAAGTCGCAATAGTGTGGCGGTGATTGGCGATCGAGAAATTGGCAAATCGTCTTTGCTACGGGCAGTTTATCGCGATTGTCAAGCACGGTTGGGGCGAGTGCCGATTTATCTGGATTTGAATTCGATCGAGAGTGATGAGGATTTTTATGAGGAGTTGTGTCATCAAGCAGGGGTGGCGACTTGCCAGGGGGCGCGGTTGAAGCGATCGCTTTCCGCTAAGCGGCTGGTCTTGCTGCTGGATGAGGTGGAGAAGATGACGTGGCAGGGGTTTACGCATGGACTGCGATCGCAGTTGCGGGGATTAGCGGAGGGGGCGGATGCGCCGTTGCGGTTGGTTTTGGCGGCGGGGAGTTCGCTGGATCGGTTGTTTCCAGATGGGCAGGATGGGATGACTTCGCCGTTGGCGGGGATTTGTTTAGAGGAGAGAATAGGGAAATGGGGGAATGGGGAAATGGGGGAATTTGTGGCGAGAAGGCTGCGGGGATTGCCGATTCAGTTTACGGCGGAGGAGATTGAGCGATTGATTGAGGAGAGTGGGGGGTATCCGAAACGGTTGATGCGGGGAGGGTACGAGTTATTTCGGCAGTATCAATACAGGTAGGGGAGTGTTTTTGCTGAGAAGATGACGAGATTTGTGATGAATGGCTTGGCGTTCGTCGGTAAGGTTGGAAGGTTCGTGACGAATTGTGCGATCGTCGTTGAGAA
>VFQU01001341.1_pt1 | contig 15009 bp, 16 predicted proteins | sample 3512311 | NCBI WGS metagenome assembly VFQU01 (sample SAMN10412377, study PRJNA504923) | tailings metagenome | isolation source: Relicate 3 Philex TSF3 active mining site | place: Philippines: Tuba, Benguet | collected 2017-08-29
CCCCGCTCTACCGACACCGTCTTCCAGTCACTGCCCGCATAGACATGATCGATCGGCAGGACAGGGAACGGCAGCCCAATCTTGTACCGGCTCACCTTTGCCGCCGGCCAGCTGGGCAGGGCGCGGGTGCGTCGTTCTAGTCCAAAGCGACGATCCTGGCGGCGGAGCGAGAAGCTCCAGGGCGTGGAATTGAAGTCTCCCGCGACAATCGTCGAGCCTCGCGGGAGTGGGTCGAGCACCTCGGCGAGCCTGCGTGTCTGTTGCTGTTGGGGACCGGCCGGGATCGGCCAGGTGTAGTGGACGCCGACCACGCTGAAACGTCCCCGGGACGTCTCGTACGTCGCCAGCGCGCCGGTCAGGGCGCTGGGCGGCCGGGCCAGGCCGCGTTCTTCCACTGGCTTGAACTTCGAAAAGACAATGGTCGAACATCCGCGCGGTTCGGCGCAGCTGGTGTTGTAGGGGAAGTGCTTTCTCAAGGCCTTGGTGACGCCGCGCGAGGCCCCGAAGCCTTCCTCGATGACAACAATGTCGGCGTCCTGGGCGATGATCCACTCCAGCATTCCTTTCGGGTGGCCGGAGCGGCCCCAGACGTTGAACTGGACCAGCTTGATCGTCTCGCCCTCTGCGGGCGGGGGGGCGGAGGCCGGACGGCTGAGCTCCGGGATCATCAGGCCCGCCGCGCAGACGACAGCGATACCGACGAGAATTGGCGTCGGCCGGGCCAGTCGCCGGCCGCCGGCCAGCACCCAGAGCACCAGGGCTACGGCGGCGAGGCCGAGCAGGATCGGGGTGAAGTGGGTGATGACATCGAGGCGGTCGCTGAAGCGGCCACCCTGGGCGGCGCCAAGCGCAAGAGCGGCGCCGAGTGCGATGACGCCGGCGAAGAGTCGGATGGCCGAAAGGACGAAACGGAGGAGGGTCTTCACAGCCGGGCCGATAGCACCCCGGGCGGCGTCCTGTCAGCGGTGTCGCCCGCGCTCGACCAAAGCCGCGCGCGGGCTGCACCCCATCTGCAACAGGCGTCAGGGCTAGCGGCGCAGACGACGGATCGAGGAGACTTTGTCGTTGGCGCCGATGTCCTTGAGGTTCGGCGAGTCCTTGTCGATGGTCCAGCACTGGCCACTGAAGTCACGACCGGCGCACAGCTGCCAGCTGCCGCGCAGGACGCGAACCGAGGTGATCTCGTCGTCGAGGCCGCTCATGGCCAGGTCCGGGACGTTGTCGCTGATCTCGAGGCGCATGCCGCGATAGTCAGGGTTCTCGAAGACGATCAGGCCGGTCGGCCCGCCTCCGCCGCCATTCCAGCCGCCGCCGCCGCCGCCTGGGCCCGGACCACCGCCGCCGTTCCAGCCGCCACCGCCGCCGGGACCCTGGCCGCCGCCGCTCCAGCCGCCGCGGTCGCAATCGATACGGCCGTTGTAGTTCTCCAGTCGTCCCGACTGGCAGTTCCGATAGAAGTACTGGGTCGAGACGAAGGCCCCGCTCGAGTTCTTGCAGCGAGCATAGACCCAGCCGTTGAAGGCGGTCACGTCCCGGCAACTGCGCTGGTAGGAGCCTTCCGGCAGGCGGTCGAACTCGCCGGACCACGGCGGCGCCTGCGCCGTCGCCACGCCGGCGCTCATCGCCACCACGGCGGCCGCTACGGCGGTCATCTTCAGTTTCCTGGTCATAAGCTCCCCCTTACTGGATCTGGATGAACGGACCGGCGTCAGTCGCCGGCCCAGAAGGCGAAAGAGACGCCCTGATAGCTGTTGGTTCCAACGGTCAGGGTGCCGGTGAGCACTGGCTGCTGGCCGGCGCCCTCGGCCTTGACGCGGGCGAGGGCGGCCTGGTCGAACGCGCCCTCGAAGGTCACGGGCCCCAGCTGAGGGTGCTTGCCGGCGAACTTCATCGTCTTGCCATCGGTGGAATAGGCATCGGGCAGAACCCGCACGGTTACCGTATGGCCCTGACCGCCTAGCTCGTTGGTCTGGGTTGGGCTGGTGACGTCGTCGAACTGGAACAGGATCGGCCCGAAGGTGGCAGCGCGATCGCCGCGTTCCCACTGGCTGAAGTCGCTGACAGCGCCAACACCCATATGGTTCAGACGCCAGTTGCCGACCTGGATGTCGCCCTGGGGCAGATAGTAGCCTGCGGCGTCGAATGTGCCGGTGTGACTGAAACCCGCCAGTTCCGGCGCGACCGGCGGCGGCTGATTGTCGACGGGCTGTTCCACGGGCGCGGGCGCCGGCTCGACTGGCGGCGGAGCCTCTTCGCGGCGACCGCAGGCCGCCAACAGGAGCAGGGCGGAAACAGCCAAGACGCCAGCGCTACGCATTTCCCGGATCCCCGATCGTGGTTACTGCAAGCCCTTGTCCCAAAGGGCGCGGGCGATGTCCACCTTGCGCACGCCATGGGGGCAAGCCTTGACGCGCGCCGCTGTCGAGCGCATCCGCCGCCGCATGCGCGTCAGCGACTTTGACTTCGAGCTTCCCGAGGCTTCCATCGCCCTGCGCCCCGCCACGCCGCGGGAGACCGCAAGGCTGTTGCATGTCCAGCCGGGCGCGGCGCTGGTGGACCTGACGGTCGGAGACCTGCCGGACCTGTTGCGCCGAGGCGACGTGCTGGTCTTCAATGATACGCGCGTCATTCCCGCGCGGTTGTTCGGCCGCAGGGTGCGACCCGGGCCGGAGGGCGACCTGGAGGTGGTGGTCGAGGCCATCCTTCATCGGCGCGCAGCACCCGAACGCTGGACCGCCTTCATGCGCCCGGGCAAGCGGCTCAAGGTCGGCGACCGCGTCCATTTCGGCCCTCGTGAAGATCGCGCCTGCGAGGCCGGTCGCCTGTCGGCCACGGTCGAGGAGAAGGGCGAGGGCGGGGAGGTGCTGCTGTCCTTCGATCTGTCGGGCGTCGATCTCGACCTGGCCGTGGCGGCGATCGGCGAGATGCCCTTGCCGCCCTACATCGCCGCCAAGCGCGCCGAGGACGAACAGGACCGCGCCGACTACCAGACCATCTACGCTCGCGAGGACGGCTCGGTGGCTGCGCCCACGGCCGGGCTCCACTTCACGCCGGCCTTGATGGAGCGCCTGGCCGAGCGCGGGATCGGTACGGCCTTCGTCACGCTTCATGTCGGCGCAGGCACCTTCCTGCCGGTCAAGACCGAGGAGGTGGCCGAGCACCGGATGCACGCAGAATACGGCGTCGTATCGGCCGCGACCGCAGAGGCGCTCAACGCGGCCAGCGAGGCGGGCGGCCGCATCGTCTGTGTCGGCACCACCTCTCTGCGTCTGCTGGAAAGCGCCGCCCGGGACGACGGACGCCTGGAGGCCTTCGCGGGCGACACCGCCATCTTCATCACGCCGGGCTACCGCTTCAGGGCCGTCGACGTGCTGATGACCAACTTCCACCTCCCGCGCTCGACCCTGTTCATGCTGGTAAGCGCCTTCAGTGGGTCTGACACGATGCGGGCGGCCTACGCCCACGCCATCGAGACCGGCTATCGCTTCTATTCCTATGGCGACGCCTGCCTGCTAGAGCGCGCGCCCTCATGACTTTTCCCTTCGAGATTTCCGCCACTGACGGCGCGGCGCGCACGGGTGTTCTCAAGACAGCGCGTGGCGATATCCGCACGCCGGCCTTTATGCCGGTGGGCACCGCGGCCACTGTGAAGGCCCTGACCGTCCACCAGGTGAGCCAGACCGGCGCCGACATCATCCTCGGCAACACCTACCACCTGATGCTGCGGCCCACGGCCGAGCGGGTAAAGCGGCTGGGCGGGCTTCACCGGTTCATGCGCTGGGACAAGCCGATCCTGACCGACAGCGGCGGGTTCCAGGTCATGAGCCTGTCGGGCATCTCGAAGGTCCGGGAAGAGGCCGTCACCTTCGCCAGCCACATCGATGGATCGCGGCATGTGCTCTCGCCGGAGCGATCCATCGAGATTCAGGCCGACCTGCTGGGCTCGGACATCGTCATGCAACTGGACGAGTGCGTCAGCTGGCCCGCCGAGGAGGACAGGGCGCGGGGCGCCATGGAGTTGTCGGCGCGGTGGGGGCAGCGGAGCAAGGCGGCGTTCGGCGTCCGCGAGACCCAGGCCCTGTTCGGCATCCAGCAAGGCAGCACCTTCGAGCATCTTCGTCGGGAATCCTCAGAGCGGCTGATCGAGACGGGGTTCGACGGCTATGCCATCGGCGGGCTGGCGGTGGGCGAGGGGCACCAGGCGATGTGCGAGGTGCTGGACTATGCTCCCGGGCTGCTGCCCGCCGACCGGCCCCGCTACCTGATGGGCGTCGGCAAGCCGATCGACATCGTCGAGGCCGTGGCGCGGGGCGTCGACATGTTCGACTGCGTCCTGCCCACGCGGTCCGGGCGCCATGGCCAGGCCTGGACCTGGGACGGGCCGCTGAACCTGCGGAACGCCCGCTTCGCCGAGGACGAGTCGACCCTGGACGAGGCCAGTGCGTGTCCGGCCTCCAGCCAGTACTCCAAGGCCTACCTGCACCATCTGGTGAAGGCCGACGAAATCCTCGGCCAGGTGCTGCTGTCCTGGCACAACATCGCCTTCTTCCAGACCCTCACCGCAGCCCTGAGGGCGGCGATATCCGAAGGCAGGATGGAGGCCTTCCGCAAGGACTTCGCGGCCCGCCAGGCTCGCAAGGCCTAGCGTACCGGGTACTTGGGTTTGCCCGGATCGCGCAGGCGAACCGGCGGGCCCACCTGCGGCGTCGGGGCGGCCGGCGGCTTGCAGCCCTTGGCCTGGCCGACGCCTTTCAGATAGCCCCGGCGAACGCCGCCGGCGGTGATCGCGGCGCGGACCAGCTTGTCGTGGCGCTCGGCGCCGGTCAGGCGACGGACCCAGCCGCGCATGGGGATCAGGTCCTGGGCCGCGCCGACCGCCATCTTCATCGCCTCGTCGCCGATGAACTCCCGGCCCTGGGCGATCAATCCCTCCTCGCCCTTCTTCGGCTTGGGCTGGTCCATGTCGGGCCCCAGCGCCTCGTCCAGCGGCGCGATAAGCGCGGCGATCTCGGCGCAACTCATCGGCTTTGGCGTGGCGTAGGGATTCTCCAGCGCCTCGAGCAGGACCGGGGGAATCTTCGTCCTCAGAAGGTTCACGTCGCGCAGGGGCGAGGTGGCGACGCCCATGGCCCCGGACCGGTTGACCTGCTCGGTCGTCCGCACCCGGCCGGGCTCGGTCGTGGCGGTGGCGCAGGCCGTCAGGGCCCCGGCTGCGAGCAGAACGATGATTTGACGCATGGCTGAATTCTAGGCCCGACGGATGTCCCCGCAAGCGCTTGCGGTCAGATGATGGCGCCACTATGGTCCGCGCCGCTTCGGACCCCCGTGGTCACCGGTAGCGGGCCTGTAGCTCAGCGGTAGAGCATTCGACTTTTAATCGAATGGTCCTGGGTTCGATCCCCAGCGGGCCTACCACTCTCCTTTCGCCTCGATCCCTTCGCTTTGACCTCATGCGGCTTTGACGTCGCGCGTGGGGCCGGTATGGGTTCCGCCAAACCCGATCCAATTGCGGAAGGAAACTCCATGTCCCTGATCCTCACCGAGAAGCGCGGCCCGATCGCCATCCTGACGCTGAACCGGCCCGACTCGATGAACGCGCTGGGCGCGCCGGGCGACGGGGACCAGGTGGCCGAGGCCTGCGCCGCCATCAACGCCGACAAGACGGTCCGCGCCGTGGTGCTCACCGGCGCCGGCCGCGCCTTTTCCGCCGGCGGCGACGTCAAGGCGATGAAGGCCCGGGAAGGCGCCTTCGGGGGCTCCGGCGTGGCGATCCGCGAGAACTACCGCACCAACATCCACCGCATCGTCCGCGCCATCTATGGCCTCGAGGTTCCCTCCATCGCCGCCGTCAACGGCCCGGCCATCGGCCTTGGCTGCGATGTGGCCTGCATGACCGACATCCGCATCTCCTCGGCCAGCGCCAAGTTCGGCGTCACCTTCCTCAAGCTGGGCCTCATCCCCGGCGACGGCGGCGCCTGGCTGCTGCCCCGGACCATCGGCATGAGCCGCGCGTCCGAACTTCTGTTCACCGGCGATGTCATCGGCGCCGACCAGGCCGCCGAGTGGGGGCTGGTCAGCAAGGTCGTGCCGGCCGAGAGCCTGATGGACGAAGCCATCGCGCTCGCCGAGCGCATCGCCCAGCAGCCGCCCCACGCCCTGCGCCTGGCAAAGGCCCTGCTGAAGCATGGCCAGAACACCACCTACGACACCCTCCTGGAGATGAGCGCCGCCTCCCAGGCGATCGCACATCTGACCGACGACCACATGGAAGGCGTCGACGCGCTGCTCGAGAAGCGCCCCGCCGACTTCAAGGGCTGGTGAGCATGCGCCGCCTCGCGCTCGTCGCCGCGGTCGCCTGCCTCGCCGCCTGCGGCAAGGGCCAAGACGACCTGACCGCCAAGACCGACGCGCCGGCCCCGGACAAGGCGCCGCCCGAATGGACCCTGCAGGTCGGCGGCTCGGGCGCCAGCCTGGGCCACGCCTCGCAGAGCCCGTCCGGTCCGGTCGCCGACCTCAAGCTGGCCTGCCTGCGCGGCGGCCAGTTCGAGGTGCAGGTCGAACAGGTGCGGCCCGTCGAGAGCGAGGATCGGCTGTCCATCGGCGCGGGCGGCGACGCCTACGCCATGGCCGCCACGGCGGTCATCGAGGCCGAGCCTGCCTTCGTGAAGGCGGCCGGGCCCATCGACGAGACGCTGCTGAAGCTGATCGAGACCGGCATGCCGATCAGCGCCAGCTATGGCGCGACGCCCATCGGCCCCTTCGCGGCGCCGGAACGCGAGCAGTTGCAGCTGTTCCTGACGGCCTGCCGCATCCTTGCCAAGGAAGGCCAGGGCTGACGCCGCGATTGCGGCTCTCGCCTTCCGTGGCGTCGGGGGTATAGGAGCGGGGCATGGCCCCCCGTGATTTCATCCTCCTCGTTGCGATCTGCGTTGTCTGGGCCTCGAACAACATCGTCAGCAAGATCGTGGTCAGCACCTGGGACGTGCCGCCGCTGTTCTATGCGGCGGTCCGGTTCGCGCTGGTCGCCCTGGTGACCCTGCCCTGGCTGCTGCCGGCGCCGCGACCGATGTGGCGCATGATCGCCGTGGCGCAGCTGATCGGCGGACTGAACTTCGCCCTGCTGTTCGTCGGCTTCCAGACGGCCTCGCCGTCGGCGGCGTCGATCATCATCCAGCTTGGCGTGCCGATGACCACCGTGCTGTCCATGCTGATGCTGGGCGAGCAGGTCCGCTGGCGGCGGGGCATCGGTATGGCGCTCACGCTGGCGGGCGCGGTGCTGGTCATGTGGCATCCGGTCGGCATGAGTATGTCCGCAGGCCTCTGGCTGATCGCGGCGGCGGCCTTGGCGGGGTCGCTCGGCGCGGTGATGATGAAACAGATGGACGGCGTGAAGCCGCTGCAGTTCCAAGCCTGGGTGGGCTTCACTTCGGTCTGGCCGCTGGCCGCCGCCAGCGCATTCCTCGAGCACGACCAGTGGAGCAGGGGTCTGGAGGCGGGCTGGCCTTTCCTGGCGGCCGTGCTCTACTCGGCCTTTGTCGTGTCGGTCATCGGCCACACCTTCTATTACCACCTCATCCAGCGCTACGAGGCCACGCTGATCTCGCCCCTGACCCTGATGACGCCGCTGGCCACCATCGGCCTGGGGGTGTGGATCACCAAGGACTACTTCGACCTGCGGATGGGGATCGGGGCGGCGCTGGCGCTGCTGGGCGTGCTGATCGTCGCCCTTCGGCCCAATCACGTGATGCCGCTGCTGATGGCCATTCGAAACCGGGCCCAATGAGCCTGACCTTCATCGAGGCCCCGTCGCCCAACTTCGACAACCGCACCGCTCCGCCGGACATGATCGTCATGCACTACACGGGCATGAAGACCGGCGAAGCGGCCCTGGCCCAGCTGCGCAATCCCGACGCCAAGGTCTCGTCCCACTACATGGTCGAGGAAGACGGGCGCATCTTCCGGCTGGTGGCGGAGGAGCGCCGCGCCTGGCACGCCGGACGCGGCAGCTGGCAGGGCGAGACCAACTGCAACGCGGTGTCGGTCGGCATCGAGATCGTCAATCCGGGGCACGAGTGGGGATACCGTCCGTTTCCCGACGCCCAGATCGAGGCGGTCATCGCCCTGACCACCGATATTCGCGGTCGCTGGCAGGTGCCGGACAACCGCATCATCGCCCATTCCGACCTCGCCCCGATGCGCAAGCCCGACCCCGGCGAGCTGTTCCCCTGGAAGCGACTGGCCGAGGCCGGTCACGGGGTCTGGGCCGAGGCCTCGCCTTCGCCTGGCCAGGCCCTGGCCGAGGGGGACGAGGGCGTCGGCGTGTTCGCCCTGCAGGCCGGGCTCACGCGCCTTGGCTACGACTGCGCCCCGTCGGGCAAGTTCGACGAGGCGACCAAGGCGACGGTCCTGGCCTTCCAGCGCCACTGGGTCCAGAGCCGGTTCGACGGCGTCGCCGACGGCCTGACGCGGGCTACCCTGATGGCCGTCATCCGCGCGGCGGCGCAGGGATGAGCAGGCCGGGCAGCTAGATTCGACTCCACAGTGGCGGCCGTTGCGGCGGGCCTCGCCAGGCGTCCAGGGTGTGGGCGCGGAGGGCGGCGAGGCCGCCGGCGAGGGCCTGGCCGATCTTGGCTGCCTTGCTGGTCGAGGTGCGGCTGTCCCAGGCATGCGGGCCGCGTTCGACGACCAGATGGCCGATCCGCCGGTAGACGCCGCGCGCCGCCGCCACGGCCCAGGCCGAGCGGAAGGGCAGTGCCGGCAGGCCCCAGCGGGCCGAGTGGTAGTAGGGCTCGGCCGCCTCGACCAGGCGGCGGGACAGAACGGCCAGCCGGCCGCGGTTGGCCGGGGCGACGACCTCGTCCGGCGCGATGCCGACTTCCTCCAGCCAGGCCGCCGGAAGGTAGACCCGGCCGTTTTCGGCGTCCTCGACGATGTCGCGGGCGATGTTGCTGAGCTGGAAGGCGAGGCCCAGGTCCTGGGCCCGGCGCAGCGTGGCGAGGTCTTCCGGCCGGACGCCCATCACCAGGGCCATCATCACCCCGACCGCGCCGGCGACGTGCCAGCAGTACTTCAGGGTGTCATCGAACGTCTCGTAGCGTGCGCCGGTGACATCCATGGCGAAGCCGTCGATCAGCTCGATGGCCCAGGCCTCGGGGATGCCGCGGCGCAAGGCGACCTGCTGGAAGGCGGCGAAGGCGGGGTCCTGCTGCGGCTCGCCCGCCAGGGCCGAGCGGGTCTTGCGGTAGAGCTCCTCCAGGGTCGCCTGGACGTCCGCCTGGCTGAGCTGGACGCGGTCGTGGCCCAGGGTCTGGCCGTCGATGACGTCGTCGCAGTGGCGACACCAGGCGTAGAGCATCTCGGCGTCGGCGCGCGTGGCCGGATCGAAGAGGGCGGCCGCGGCGGCGAAGCTCTGGCTGCCCTGCTGGATCGCCTCGCGGCTGGCGCTTTCGATATCGCTCACGCGGCGACGCCCTGACCCGCGAAGTCCTCGATCATCAGCCCGGCGGTGGCCTTGGCCGAGCCGACGACGCCGGGAATGCCGGCTCCCGGATGGGTGCCGGCGCCGACGAAGTAGAGGTTGGGAATGCGGTCGTCGCGGTTGTGGGTCCGGAACCAGGCGCTCTGGGTCAGGATCGGCTCAAGGCTGAAGGCCGAGCCGAGATGGGCGTTCAACTCGCCCTGGAAGTCCGCAGGTGTGAAGATGCGCGAGACCACCAGGTCGCGGGAGAGATTGGGGATGTAGCGGTCCTCAAGGTACTTCAGGATGACATCCCGATAGCGCGGTCCCTCGACAGCCCAGTCGATCGGCGCGGTGCCCAGATGCGGCACGGGCGACAGGGCATAGTGGGTCGAGCCGCCCTCGGGAGCCATCCCCGGGTCGCTTGCGCAGGGCGAGTGGAGGTAGAGCGAGAAGTCCTCGGCCAGGGTGTTGCGGCCGTAGATCTCGGAGATCAGCTCGCGATAGCGCGGCCCGAAGCAGATGGTGTGGTGGCGCAGCTGCGGCTGAGGCGACTTCAGGCCGAAGTGAACGACGAACAGCGAGGGGCTGAAGCGCTTGCGTTTCATGGCTGCGGCCATGGCGCGGCCGCGCGGGTCGCCGCCGAGCAGCTTGTCGTAGGTGTGGACGACGTCGGCGTTTGAGGCGACCGCGTCGAAGGCCTCGAAGCCGGCGTCGGTGGCGACGCCGGAGACGCGACCGCCCTCGGTGCGGATCCCGCGGGCCGGGGTGGACAGGCGAATGCGGCCGCCGAGGTCTTCGAGCAGGCGCACCAGGGCGGCGATCAGGGCGTTTGTGCCGCCGCGCGGGAACCAGACGCCGCCGCGCCGCTCGAGCGCGTGGATCAGGGCGTAGATGGACGAGGTGGCGAACGGACTGCCGCCGACCAGCAGGGTGTGGAACGACAGCGCCTGGCGCAGCTTTTCGTCGCGCACGAAGCCGGAGACCTTGGAGTAGACGCTGCGCCAGGCCTCCAGCTTCACCAGCTGGGGCGCGGCGGCCATCATGCTGCCGAAGTTGAGGAAGGGCACGTGCCCGAGCTTGAGATAGCCCTCCTGGTAGAGCGCCTCGCTGTACTTCAGGAACCGGCGATAGCCCTCGACGTCGGACGGCTCGCGGGCGGCGATCTGGCGGTCGAGTTCGGCCTGGTCGTTGACGTAGTCGAACACCGAGCCGTCTTCCCAGCAAAGGCGGTAGAAGGGATCGACGCTGATCAGCTCGACATAGTCCGAGAGCTTGCGGCCCGAGAGGGCGAACAGCTCTTCCAGGCAGGCCGGGTCGGTGACGACGGTCGGGCCGGCGTCGAAGGTGAAGCCCTGCTCCTTCCAGACGTAGGCGCGGCCGCCGGGCTTGTCGCGACCCTCAAAGACGGTGACGTCGAAACCGGCCGACTGCAGGCGGACGGCCAGCGCCAAGCCCCCGAAACCCGACCCGATAACCGCCGCGCGCGGCTTGCTCATGGTGTCCCCGTTCTCTTCATCACCGACGCCTCCGGCAGGCTGGCCAGGGCCGCGCCGATCGGCACGGGCGGCTTGCCCACCAGGATGCGGGCCTTGTCGGCCAGGCCCGCCCGAGCGGCGTAAAATCGTTCGATCAGCGGCCGAGGCAAGCGGTAGAAGCGCTCCAGCACGCGGTAGCGCTGATCTGGCGCACAGGCGCGGAACAGCATTCGGTTCAACATCCTGTAGTAACCCCGCGCCCTCCAGTCATTTTTTGACAGGCGCTCGGCGGCGGCGCGCACCGAAGCGGTGGTCGCGTCGGGCAGGGCGGCGATGCGTTCAGCCAGCCGCACCGCGTCCGGCAGCGAGTAGCCGGTCACCGGATGGAACAGCGCCGCGCGCAGGCCGACGGCGGCGGTCGCGGTGTCGGCCCACCAACGGTCGATGTCGCCGCCGAGCGCGATGGGCAGCACGCCGTCCTCCTCGCGGACGAGAGCCTTTATCGTCCAGCCGCGCGCCATGGCGTAGTCGGCGATGTCGTTGCGGATACGGTCGCGGTCGAGCTCGGCGCCGTCGCTGTAGCGGGTGTCCTCGATCAGCATCCGGGTCGGCGAGAAGGGCAGGACGTAGAGGAAGCGGTAGCCGTCGAGCTGGTCCACCGTCGCATCCATGACGATGGGGCCGTCGAGCCCGTGGGGCGTGGCCAGCTCCACCTCCTGGCCGACGAACTTCTGCCAGCCCAGCGCCAGCGCGCCGGGGCCGGCGGGGCCGCGCGCATCGATGACGGCGGCGGCGGTCAGGCGCGAGCCGTCGGCGAGGGACACGGCGTGATCGTCGAGACCGGCGACGGCGACGCCCGTCCTGGCCCGGCCGCCCAACCTGGCGGAGACGACCTGCGCGAAACGCTCGGAGGCGATCGACAGATACTCGGTCTTGACGGTCCGGGTGTGGGCCGGAAAACGGACGCTGTAGCGCGGCCAGCGGTGGGTTATCAGCGGCCCCAGCCAGTTGCGACTGTCGGGGGCAAGGTCGGTGGCGAAGCAGCTCCAGGTATGGACGCCGCCCAGCGTGGGGCCGGCCTCGAGGATCACGACGTCGAGTTCGGGCCTGAGGGCCGCCAGGCGGAGGGCGATGAGCCCCCCGGCGAGGCCGCCGCCGGCGATGATCACGTCATGGTCGAAGGGGCCGTCCATGGGACTGATCTAACACGCTCCTGTGTGTGAACGAGGCTGTCGGTGGCGGCAGTGCGACGGAAAGTCAGCGATTCTACAAAAAGATACGTATTTACAGTTACTTGTGGGAATTATCGGCGGCGCGATGGTGAGTCTCGGGTCATCACCGGGTCATCAGGTGGAGAGACTCGGGTCGCCGCCGGGTAGACGAGAGGTGAGGGTCGGGCGCCGGCGGATCGCGACGGCTCCCGAAGCGCCATCCCATTGTCGCATGGATCAGGGGCGGCTGAGGATGAACTCCCGGTCCCGTGTCCGGCCGACCGGGAACTCATACTCGCCGACCTTCTGAAAACCCATGCGGCCATAGAGCCGCTGGGCGCCGTAGTTCTCGGACCAGACGCCGATCCACAGGCGCCTTTGACCGCCCCGTTCCAGCCAGGCGAGGGTTTCGGCCAGCAGGCGCGAGCCGACGCCGCCGCCCTGATGGGCCTTGAGGATGTAGAGCCGCTTGAGTTCGCCGCAGGCCGGCGTGACCTCGGGATGAGGCAGGTCGCAGGGGCCGGCCAGGGCATGCCCCACGACCTCGCCGCCGGATTCGACCAGCCAGACCGCCTTGGCCGGATCGGCGAGGTCGGCCCGCGCCTTGGAGACGGCGTAGACCTCGGCGAGAAAGTCGCGGAGGTCCTCGGGCGGGTAGAGATGGCCGAAGGTCTCAGTGAAGGTGGCCGCGGCGATGCGCGACAGCGCTTCTGCGTCGTCTGGCGTCGCGCGTAGGATGGTCGGAGTGGTCATGGGGCGTCCCCTAGCAGAGGGGCGCGTCGATTGACGAGAATGTCGGTTTACGAGCATATTGCCCGCGATATGAGATGAATGTGCGATGCGGGTTGTGTTGGATACGTCCGTTCTCGTCGCCGCCTTTCGCAGTCCGGGGGGCGTGTCGGCGGAGGTCGTTAGGCGCTGTCGCGGCGGGCGGGCCCGGCTGGTGCTGACCACGCCGCTGCTCCTGGAATACGAGGCGGTCGCCGGGCGGGCCGAGCATCTTGCCGCCGCCGAAGCGACGCCGGAGGATCTGGGGCGTTTTCTTGATGCGATCTGCGCGTTTGGCGACGCGGTGACGCCCACATGGCTCTGGAGGCCGCAGTTGCGTGACCCCGATGACGAGATGGTGCTGGAGGCGGCGGTCTGCGGCAGGGCCCATATCGCCACCTTCAACGTGCGGGACTTCGGTCCGGCGACACAGTTTGGCGTCAGGGTGCTGGAACCCCGGGACGCCCTGAGGGAGTTCTGAAGAGATGGCCCGCACCAGCAACTATGCCCTTCGGCTGCTGACCTCCCTGAAGCAGGAGGCCGAAAAGTCGGCCCGGGCGGACGGGGCGACGCTGAACCAGTTCATCAATCTGGCCGTGGCCGAAAAGCTGGCGGCGATGAAGACCGAAACGATGCTGCGCGACCGCGCGGCGCGGGCGGACCTCGCCTGGTTCGACGACTTCATGGCGCGCAAGGGCGGCGCCGAGCCGGACGAGCAGGACCGCTTCTGAAGGGTCATCCCATGTCCATCGGCCTCTACACTCATCCCGACATGCTGGACCACCGGCCGGGCGACAGCCATCCCGAGCGGCCGGAGCGGCTGACGGCGGTGATGGACGCGTTGCAGGACGACGCTGGCCTGGATCTGGAGCCGCTAGAGGCGCCGCAGGTCGAGATCGCCGAGCTTCTGCGGATTCACCCCCAGGCGCATGTCGACGCCATCCTGGGGGCGGGACCCTCCCGGGGGCTGACGCGGCTTGACCCGGACACGGTGCTGTCGCCCGGCAGCCTGGTGGCGGCGCGGCGCGCGGCCGGCGCCGTGGTCGAGGCGGTCTGGTCCCTGTCGCGCGGCGAGCGGGACCGGGCCTTCTGTGCGGTGCGGCCGCCCGGCCACCATGCCGAGCCGGGCGAAGCGATGGGGTTCTGTGTGTTCTCGAATGTCGCGGTGGCGGCGAGATCGGCGCAGGCGGCGGGCTTCTCGCGGGTGGCGGTAGTCGACTTCGACGTCCACCACGGCAACGGCACCCAGGCGGCGTTCGAGCATGATCCGACGCTGTTCCTGGCCTCGATCCACCAGCGGCCGCTGTATCCCGGCACGGGCGATCCCAGCGAGACGGGCCTGGGCAACATCGTCAACGGCGTGGTCGGGCCGCATGCGCCGCGCGAGCGGTGGCGCAAGGTATTCGAGGGGCTGATGGACCGGCTGGACAGCTTCGCCCCCGATCTTGTGATCGTGTCCGCCGGCTTCGATGCGCATGCCCGTGATCCGCTGGCCAGTCAGTCGCTTGAGGCCGAAGACTTCGCCTGGGCCACCCGGGCGATCGTGTCGGTGGCCAACCGGCGAGCGAAGGGCCGTATTGTGTCCTCCCTCGAGGGCGGTTACGACCTTGAGGCGCTCGGCCGCTCGGCCGTGGCGCATGTAGGGGCGTTGCAGGAGATGTGACGGGGCCGCGCGCGCCAAGGCGCCATAGGCTCCCGGGGATCATGGCTGATGCTTTGACCGCCGATATCGCGTCCACCGCCGTAGCCGCCCGCAAGGCCGGCTCGGTGATTCTGGCTCGCCATGGAGAACCGGCCCAGTCGCGCCGGATTCGTCTCAACGCGTCCGAATACCGCAACTGGTGGGCCGCCTACGAGGAGCTGGGCATCAAGCCCGGCCAGACCCCGCCCGAGTGCCTGAAGGCGGTCGCACGCGAGGCCGACGTCATCATCGCCTCGACCCGGCTGCGGTCGATCGAGACGGCGACGGCGGTGGCGGGCGACAAGGCGTTCGCGCGCGACCCGATGTTCGTCGAAGCCCCGCTGCCGCCGCCCAACTGGCCCGACTGGCTGCGCCTGTCGCCCAAGATCTGGGGCTTCCTGGCGCGGGTGAAAT
>VFQU01001342.1_pt1 | contig 15006 bp, 15 predicted proteins | sample 3512311 | NCBI WGS metagenome assembly VFQU01 (sample SAMN10412377, study PRJNA504923) | tailings metagenome | isolation source: Relicate 3 Philex TSF3 active mining site | place: Philippines: Tuba, Benguet | collected 2017-08-29
CCGGGGGAGACGGAAGAGGAGTTTGAACAGACGCTGCGGCTGCTCGATGAGGTGCGCTACGACTCGATCTTCAGCTTCAAGTATTCGCAGCGGCCGAACACGCCGGCGCTGCAGTATCCGGACCACATGAGTGAAGAGGAGAAGAGCCGGCGGCTGACGACGGTGCAGGAGCGGCAGCGGCAGATCCAGATTGAGCGGAACGCGGGCTACATTGGCACGGTGGAAGAAGTGCACGTGGATGGCTACAACCGCGCGACGCAACAGTGGCTGGGCAAGACGAGCCAGCACAAGACGGTGTGTTTCACGCACCCGCGGCTGGTGGGGCCGGAAGACGGGGAGACGCTGGAAGGCGGGTATGTGCCGGTGCGAATAACGCGCAGCGGGCCTGTATCCCTGGCGGGCGAAGCATACGTCTAGACGATTGGGTAGCTTCAGTACCGGGAGCCACTCTGCTGTAATGAAAGAGGAGGTAGCGCCGCCGATGGAAGTGGAAATGAAAATCCGGACGCTGATGATGGATCCTGTGACGCAGATGCCCATCGTTGTGCTGCGCGATGCCAGCGGTACGGCCATACTGCCGATCTGGGTGGGCGTGTATGAGGCGAACGCGATTGCGCTGGAGATTGAGAAGATCAGCACGCCGCGGCCGATGACGCACGACCTGATCAAGACGATTCTGATGGGGATGGAAGCGCGAGTGGACCGGATTGTGGTGAACGAGTTGAAGGATGACACGTTCTTTGCGACGATCTGGGTGGAAAAGAACGGGGAGATGATGAGCATTGACTCGCGGCCGAGCGATGCGCTGGCAATAGCGCTGCGGACGGATTCGCCGATTTTTGTGGACGAGAGTGTGCTGAAGAATTCGCGGATGTCGGCGTCGAGCCAGGAGAAGGGTAAGGACGAAGAGTTGCGGCGGTTGCTCGAAAACCTCAACGAAGAGGATTTCGGCCGCTACAAGATGTAGGCCCGCGTGGAAGCGATATTGGGGCGGCTGGTGGCCGCGGGGATTGAACTGTATCCGGCGCTGGAATTGACGACGCACTTCGTGTTTCTGCGGGGGGAGTATGTGGCGCTGGTGGAGCGGCGGGGAGAGGCGTTTGGCAATATTGGGGCGCCCGGGTTGCTTTGTGAGGGCGGGATGGCGCAACTGGTGTGGCGCGGGGAGCAGGCCTGGTTTGTAGCGCGGGGATTTGAGCGGGCGGCCACGGGAGATGAGGTGGCGGCGCTGCGGCAATTTGGGCAGGATCTGAAGGATTGCCTGAAAGCGGACTAGACGCGCGGCCCATCTGGCGATAGACTTTCCGGCATGGATCGACGCGCATTTCTCGCCGCTGGAGTAGCGGCCTCGCAGGCTTCCACGTTGGCCGCCGCCACGGATTGGAAACCGAACCCGCCCGCACTGGAGCACCCGGTGGGGAAGAAGGGCAAGGGACGCCCGAAGCTGGGCACGCAACATATCTCGGACGACCCAACGTTGAAGATACTGAGCGGGCTGGGCGTGCATAACCTGTGCAGTGCCCTGCCCTCGCGGACGCTCGATGAGAACTGGAGCGTGGATGCGCTGAAGCGGTTGCGGGAGCGGGTGGAAGGCCACGGGATACGGCTGGAAATGGTGCCGCTGCCGCTGAGTTCGGCCTACATTACGCGGGCCGAGTATCCGGACATCATGCTGGGGCGCAGCCCGCAACGGGACAAGGCGATTGACGACATCTGCCAGATGATCCGCAATTGCGCGCAGGCGGGGATTCCGGCGGTGAAGTACAACATGAGCATTCTGGGCGTGGTGCGCACGGAATCGGCAAAGGGCCGGGGCAATGCGGTGTTGAGCACGTTCAAGTATGAAGGCGCCAAGCAGGACCCGCCACTGACGGAAGCCGGGCCGGTGCCAGCGGATGTGTACTGGGAGCGGATCACCTACTTTCTGAACAAGGTGATTCCGGTGGCGAATGAGCACAAGGTGAGGATGGCGTGTCATCCGCATGACCCGGGGATGCCGCCGGGCAAGGGCTGGCGCGGGGTGGAGACGGTGCTGGGCAGTGTGGACGGCTTGAAGAAGTTTGTGTCGATCCAGGAAAGCCCGTATCACGGCCTGAACTTCTGCCAGGGGACGGTGAGCGAAATGCTGGCCAACCCGGGGAAGGAAATCTATGATGTGATCCGGTATTTTGGCAGCCGGGGGAAGATCTTCAACGTGCACTTCCGTAACATCAAGGGGAAGTTTCTGGACTTCCAGGAGGTGCTGCCGGAAGAAGGCGATGTGGACATGATCAAGGCAGCGCGCACGTACAAGGAAGTAGGGTACAACGGGATGCTGATGCCGGACCATGTGCCGAAAATTGAGGGAGACGTGCGGGGGCAGCAGGCCTTTGCCTTTGCGTACGGCTATATCCGGGCCGTACTACAACTTCTCGAAAGCGAGGGGTGAGGCCAAAGCGAGAGAGAATCGCTACCATTAGGAGAGTCCTAATTCCTGATGGCCCGAAAGAACCCCATGGGCATCTGCTGCCCTGAGTGTGGCAGCATCAATGTCCGCATGTCGCGCTGGCAGAACCGCTTTGAGCAGTTGCTGGATCTCTTTGGCTTGCCGACGATGCGCTGCGAGAATTGCGAGCATCGCTGGAAACATAGCCTCTGGCGAATCCGGGAGGTGTTTTATGCCCGCTGCCCGCGGTGCTACCGACTGGAACTGGTGAAGTGGGAAGAGACGTATTACCACATACCGAAGTGGTGGAAGTTTCAGGTGGCGCTGGGCGCCAAAAAGGTGCGCTGCAAGGCGTGCCGCCACAACTTCATCAGCTTCCGCCTGGTGAAAGGCACTCGCAAGTGGGTGAATGAGGACCCTTCGGAAACGCCCGTGGAAGAAACAACGATTGCGCTGAAGGAAGTGGAGAAGCCCTGAGGGGCTACTTGGGTTCGGGAGGGGTAAGCACCACGCGGATGGCGTAGAGCTTGCCGGTTTGGGCGACACCCACGCGAACCACCTTGGTGACGGCTTCGGCGTCATCGGCGGGCTTGGCCTTGGGCTGGTAGTCGACGATGAGGCTGGCTTCGCCGTCCCGGACAATCTGGCGGGAGGAGAGGTTGAAAGTGATGTCTTCCGCCAGAGGAGCATCAATGGTGAGCGTAACGGTGCCCGGCATGGCGTTGCGGAATCTGACGGTTTGCTGACCGGCGGCGCCCATGGTGAAGCGGACTTCCTCGCGGTCTGGCTTGACTTTGGCCATCAGTTCTTCGAGGTTGGGGCGGAAGTTCATTTCGCCAATGGGGACGAGGGGAGCGTCGCCAGATTTGGGGTTGGCTTCCATCTTGCCGAAGGGGGTATCGCGCACCTGGTTGGTGGGAAGGAACCAGAACCAGCCTTCGTCTTCAAGTCGCCACCAAGTTTCGACGGGCTGCTTGATATCCATGGAACCGACGCCCATCATGGACATGGTGGTGTCGACAAAGGTGATGACTTTGGCAGCCTTCTTATCTTCGGTGTAGAGGATTTGCTCAATCTTGTAGCCGCGAATCTTTTTCTTGGGCCAGGAGAAGAAATCTTCCTTGGCGGATTCGGAAACGTAGTTGTCACTCTGCCGGTACTTGCCGGCGACGAAGCCATCCCAGAACTTGGCGACACGATCGCGAATAGCGGCGTCGGCATCAGGAGTGGCCTGGGGGAAGGCCAGCACAGCGCAGAAGACGAGCAACGCAAAGCGGCAAGCGGAGGGGTACATTCTCATTTCGATCCTAGCACTGAGACGTGGGGAAACGAGATTGGTTAGCGAGCGGGAATGGCGGCGCCTTCGCGGATTTCATCGGTGGCGCGGAGGATGAGGCGGTCGCCTTGCTTGAGCGGGCCGAAGACTTCCACCAGATCGCCAGCGGGCGCGCCGCGGCGGACGTTAACGTAGCGGGCGCGGCCGTCTTCGACGCGGATGACGAAGGTGCGTTCGGTGTTGGAGGCGATGGCGGTGGGAGGCACGAGAAGCAGGGTTTGGCCGGCGCGGGCGGGCCAGGTGACCTCGGTGTACATGCCCGGGGAGAGGCGGCCCTGGGGGTTGGGGAAATCGAGTTCGACGGGGAGAGTGCGGGTGGTGGGGTCGAGCTTGCCAGCGAAGCGGGATACAGGCGCGGAGAAGGTTTCGCCGGGGTAGGCGGTGACGCGGAAGCTGATGCGCAGGCCGGGGCGCACGGTGGCGGCCAGCGCCTCCGGGACGGCGACGATGATGCGAAGGCGGCTCAATTGCTCCAGATGCAGCAACGGGCCGGCCGCAGGACCGACGAGCATGCCGGGGTGGGCCTGGCGAGCGGTGACGATGCCATCAAAGGGAGCCTTGACTGCGAGGAGGGCGACGAGTTGCTGGAGGGTGGTGACACGGGCCTGAGCGGCCGCGGCGGCACGGCGGAGGGCCTCGACGGCGGCAGTGGCCACCTTGACGGCCTGATCGGCCTGTTCGAGCTCATTGGCGGCGATGGCGCCGGCAGTCTGGCTGGCGGTGCGGAGGCGATTGGCGGCGAGTTGGGCGGTGGCGACGCGCACTTCCGCTTCGGCGGTCTGGGCGGCAATTTCGGCGACCTTGGCTTCGGCGGCGGACTGTTCGGCGAGGAGTTCTGGAGCGGTGACGCGGGCGAGGGTTTGGCCCTGTTTGACGGCGCTGCCGCGATCCACGCTGATGGATTCGAGATAGCCGGCCACGCGGGCGGCTACGGGGGTGGAAAGGAAGGGCTGAATTTCGGCCGTGATGGCGGCGGTGCGTTCGACAGGCTTGGCGACTACTTCGACGGTGGCGAGGCTTTGCGCGGCCAGGGTGGAGGAGAAGAGGAGCGGCAGCCAGAGTTTCATGAAGACTGTTCCTTTCGCAGGATCTGGTAGAGGGCGGGTAGAACAAGAAGGGTGGCGCAGGTGGCCGTGAGGAGACCACCGAGGACGGCGCGGCCGAGGGGGGCCACCTGATCGCCGCCTTCGCCGAGGCCCAGAGCCATGGGCAGGACGCCGGCCATCATGGCAAAGGCCGTCATGAGGATGGCGCGCAGGCGACCCGCGCCGGCGGCAGCCACATCGCCGGCAGCCGCTTCGGCGAAGCTGACGTAGAGGATGGAGTTGGCCATGGCAATGCCCAGGGCCATGATGGCGCCGAGGTAGCTCTGGATGTTGATGGTCATACCAGTGAGCCAGAGGGCGAGCAGCGCCCCAGCGAGAATGGCGGGGGACATCAAGAGGACGGCGAGAGAGAGGCGGAAGCTCTGGAAGGCAGCGGCCAGCAGCAGGAAGATGGCGGTGGCGGCGATGAGCAAGCCGGTGCTGAGGCCATCGACCGTTTCGGCCAGGGGAACGGCCTGGCCCTGAATCTGGACCGTGACGCCGCGCGGTGGCTCGCCGGCGGCGGCGACGGCCTTCTCAATGGCGGGCAAAGCGCGGCCGAGGGTGATGTTGTGAAGGTTGGCAGCGAGGCTGACCAGTTTCTGCCCGTTGAAGCGCTCGACGACGCCCATCATCTGACCGGGCTTTATGGAGACGATGTCGCCCGCGAGGGGCTGGGCCGCGCCGCGGGAAAAGAGCCCGAGGGCGGCGAGATCGGCCGTGGACTGCACCTTGTTCTGGGGGAGTTCCACCTGGACCTGGAAGGCGTTGCCACTGTTGGGGTCGCGCCAGTAGTTGGGTTCGATGAAGCGGCTGGAACTGGTGGCGGCGACGAGGCTGCGGGTGACATCAGCGGTGGTGAGACCGAACTGGCCGGCGCGGTCGCGATCGATCTTGAGATCGAGGGTGGGGTAATCGTTGGGCTGCTGGATCTGGAGGTCGCGCAGGAAGGGAACACGTTCGAGCTGTGTCTTGAGCTTGAGAGCGAATTCGTAATCGGTGGCCAGGCTGGGGCCCACGGCGAGAACGCGGACGGGGGTGGGCGAGCCGAAGCTCATCACCTGGCTGACGATGTCGCCGCCTTCAAAGAGCACCTGGAATTCGGGGAAGTCGCGCTTGAGGCGGGCGCGGATGGCCTCGCGGGTGGGCTCTTCCGGTAGCCGGACGCCCGGGGCGACGGCGAGGGTGAGCACAGCCTCGTGGGGACCGGTGGTGAAGAGGTGGATGAGATTGACCGGGTAGCTGGAAGCATGCGCGCCGACGAAGCTGGTGGTGAGGGGGACCTTGTCGGGGCCCACCGTTTCACGAATGGCGTTGAGGGCAGCGAGGGCGGCGGGCTCAGTGCGTTCGAGACGAGTGCCCGTGGGGGCGAAGAGGCGCAGGCGAATCTGGCGGGGGGAGGTGGAAGGGAAGAGTTCGAGGCCCAGTTGAGCGGGCAGCCACCAGAGACCGAGGCCGCAGATGGCAAAGTAACCAAGAGCCACGGCGTAGCGGGCGCGCACCAACTGGGAGACCAAGCGCTGATAGGCGAGGCGATACGAGGGCTCAGCGGAGGCAGGGGCCGGACGCATCAAGCGGCGGGCGAGGACCGGCACGAGGGTGCTCGACAGGATGTAGGAGGCCAGCATGGAAAAGCCCACGGCAAGAGCAAGCGGGACGAAGAGTTGCCGGCCGGAGCCAGTCATGAAGAAGGCGGGCAGAAAGACTGACAGAATGGCGATCATGCTGAGCAGGCGCGGTATGGCGGTGCGCTGGCAGGCAGTGACGACGGCAGCGGCGGCCGAGGCGCCACGCTGCATTTCGGCGTGGATGTTTTCGATCTCGACGGTGGCCTCGTCGACAAGCACCCCGATGGCGAGGGTGAGGCCGGCGAGGGTCATGAGGTTGATGGTTTGCCCGGTGGCCCAGAGAGCCGTGACGGCGCTGAGCAGGGAGACGGGGATGGTGAGGATGACGATGCCGGCCGAGCGGAAGTCACGCAGGAAGACGAGCACCATGAGACCGGTGAGCAGGGCGCCCAGGATGCCCTCATTGAGGAGGTTGCGGAGCGCGGCGGAGACGGCGGGGGTTTGATCAAACTCGATGGAGACCTGGACATCTTCGGGGACGATCTTCTGGAAGCTGGGCAGGGCGGCCTTGACGCGCTGCATGACGGCGAGAGTGGAGGCGTCGCTGCGCTTGGTGATGGGGATGTAGACGGTACGCTTGCCGTTGACGTGGGCGTAGGCGGTGAGGATGTCGCTGCCGTTTTCGACAGAAGCAACGTCGCGGAAGTAGACGGTGGGGCCGCTGCCGGTGCGGACGGGGGCGTTGGCCAACTCGGAGAGATCGCCTCCGATGGTGGCATTGGTGCTGGCGATGCGTGTGAGGTCGCCAGTGCGGATGACGCCGGAGGGAGCAACCACATTGGCGCGGCTGAGAGCGCTGATGACCTCTTCGGGGGACATGCGGTACTGGCGTAGCTTTTCGGGGTCCACACGAATGAGGATGGTGCGTTGGGCGCCGCCGAAGGGAGGCGGGGCGGAGACGCCGGGGAGAGTAGCGAAGAGAGGCCGGACGCGATTGATGGCGAAGTCCTGCATTTCGGCGGGGGCGCGGGTTTGGCTGGAAAAGACCAACTGGCCGATGGCGACGCTGCCGGCGTCAAAGCGGGTGATGAAGGGCGGCACGGCGCCGGGGGGCATGAAGGCGCGGGCACGATTGGCATAACCGACGACTTCGCTCATGGCGGAAGGCATGTTGGTGCCGGGGTGGAAGGTGACTTTGATGAGGGCCGCGCCCTGGACGCTGCGGGACTCAATCTGTTTGACGCCGCTGACATAGAGCAGGTGGTACTCGTAGTAGTAAGTGGCGAAGCCGTCCATCTGGGCGGGGTCGAGGCCACCGTAGGGTTGGGCAATGTAGATGACGGGTTCGCCGACGTCGGGGAAGATGTCGACGGGCAGGCGGCGGATGGCCAGGGTGGCGGCGGCGAGGATGGCCAGGACAAGGACGAAGATGGTGGTGGGACGGCGGAGGGCGAAGAGGACGAGGCGCATGGGTCAGGGCTGCTCCGCGCGGGCGAGGAAGTCAGTGAGGTCGCCTTCGGCGACGGCGATGGCGAGTTGGGCGCGCCAGATGCCGAGCAGGGCGAGGCGGTGGTCAATCTCGGCCTGGGTGAGGGCGCGTTCGGCGTCGGCCAGTTCCGTGATGTTGCTGAGGCCCGAGCGGTAGCGGGCTTCGGCCTGGGTGCGGGCGGCGCGAGCGGCTTCGAGTTGGATGGGGGTATTGGCGGCAATGCGGTGGGCGGCGGATTCCTGAGCGGTGGCACGCTCGCGCTGGGTGTTGAGCTCGCGGGCGAGTTGGTCATAGCGGGCTTGTTCAGCACGGCCGCGGGCCGACTCGATTTCCTTGCGGACGCGGAGGCCGGGGAGATCCATGAGGGAGTAGGTGACGGTGAAGCCGAGGCCCCAGTTGTAGATGTTGGGACCGAGGCCACTGAAGGCGCCGCCGGTGGTGAAGTCGGGGTTGGCGCCGGTGCCGCGGGCGTAGAGAGTGCCCTGCGTGGCAAAGCGGGGATAGTAGCTGCGCTCGATCACCCGCAGGCGGGCGGCGGATTCGTCGCGAGCGATTGCGGTTTCAGCAAGGGCGGGATGGGGTGTGAGGATGAGGCTGGTGGAGACGGGGGCAGGGGTTGCGAGCAGATTACCGGGGCTCAGCGTGAAGGGCCCCTCGCGGGGCGGCAGGAATTGACGCAAATTGGCTTCGGCGATGCGCAGGGCGGCTTCCGCCTGGATGACGGAATTCTCCACGACAGCGCGTTCACTTTCGGTACGGGACCAATCGACGCCGGGACGCAGGCCGCTATCCACCTGGCTGCGTACGGCTTTGGCGATGGCGGTGATGCGGTCGCGGCCGCTGGTGGCGGCTTCGAGCGCCTGTTGCGCGGCGAGGACCGTGAGGAAGGCTTCGGCCGTCATGGCGGCGACTTCAAAGCGAGTGCGGCGGAGGCTGGCCTCAGCGCGGCGCTGGGCGGTTTCGCTGACGAGGGTGTTGGCGTGGCGGAGACCGAAATCAAAGGGTTCCCAGGAAACCAGAAAGCCCACGGCGGTGCCCCAGACGTTGGTGCCCGCATTGGCCGCCAGGGGTGGCCCGGAGATGGGCGAGATGACCTGCTGCTGGAGCAGCATGCCGTAAACGTTGTTGCGCGTGGCGCGATTGACCTGAGCGATGGCGTCGGCCTTGGGCAGATAGGCCAGGCGAGCCTGCTGCACACCCGCGGCGGCAGCGGCGACCTGGGCTTCGTTGATCTTGAGCGAGGGGTATTGCTGGAGGGACTGCTCGACGGCTTGAGAGAGACGTAGTGGTTGACTCAGGACGGGTAAGGCAACCAGCAGGAGGAGCAGCTTCATCGTTCGCGCGCGATGCCTCGCTTGCTGGCAGTGACGAAACGGGCGAGATGGTCAGCGAGGGGATGTTGCATGGCGAGGAGTTGAGCGCAGGCTTCGTCTTTCGAGAGACCGCTGCGGTAAAGGGTATGATAACAGCTTTTGAGCAAAGCAATGTCAGCGGGCGTGAAGCCAGCGCGACGCAGCCCGACGAGGTTGAGGCCCTGGACGGCGACGTCGAATTTCGAATAGAGGAAGAAGGGCGGCAAGTCGGAATTGACACGCGTGTTGCCGCCCACCATGGCGAGGCGGCCGATGCGGGAGAACTGGTGGACGACGACGCCGCCGGAGATGAAGGCCTGATCTTCCACCTCGACATAGCCGGCCAGAAGAGCGCAACTGGCCACGACGATGTGGCTGCCAAACTGGCAGTCGTGGGCAATGTGGCCGGAGGTCATGATGAAGTTGTGATCGCCGATGCGGGTGGTGGCCTCAGGCTTGGTGGCACGGGAGATGGTGTAGTGTTCGCGGATCTTGTTGTGATTGCCGATGACGAGGTAGCTGCGGTCACCCTTGAAATTCTTGTCGAGCGGGTCGGTGCCCAAGACGGTGTGGGCACTGATTTCATTGGCTTCGCCGAGGGTGGTCCAGCGCTTGATATAGACGTAGGGTTCGAGAATGCAGCCGGGGCCGAGCACGGTATCGGCCTCGATGATGCAGAAATCTCCGATGACACAACGGGGGCCAATGTGGGCGTCGGGATGCACCCGCGCCGTGGGGGCCACCATGGCCCCGGGGTCTATGGGCATAAATAGATTATGCGTGTTGATGAACTGGCAGAGCGACTGGGCTTGAGCTATGAAGGCGAAGGCGGCGTGGAGATACGGGGGGCGGCGGATTTAAGCGCGGCCCGGGAGGATGAACTGGCCTTTGTGGGCGGGCGCAAGCATTGGGCGGCGGCCGAAGCCAGCCAGGCGGGGTGTTTGCTGGTGGATGCGAGCTTTCCCGCGGCGGGGCGGACGGTGATGCGGGCCCCGGACGCACGGGGCGCCTTTGCGGCGGCGTTGCGCGTGTTGTACCCGGTAGAGCAGCCGCGGCCGGGGGTGCACGCGAGCGCAGTGATTGGGGAGGGAGTGCTGCTTGAAGAGGGCGTTCACATCGGGCCACAGGTGAGCGTGGGAGCGGGGGCGCAGATTGGCGCGGGGTCCGTGATTGGGGCGGGATGTGTAGTGGGGGAGGGAGTCAAGATAGGAGCGCGGTGTTGGCTGCATCCGAGGGTGACGGTGTACGCGGGGGTGACGATTGGGGCGCGGTGCATACTGCATGCGGGGGCGGTGATTGGGGCGGATGGGTTTGGCTTTGCGCCAGTGGCGGGCGTGTGGGAGAAGTTTCCGCAGGTGGGGACGGTGTGGTTGGGGGACGATGTGGAGGTGGGGGCGAATGCCTGCATTGACCGGGCGGCGCTGGGGGTGACACGGATTGGGAACGGCGTGAAGCTGGACAACATGGTGCATATCGCGCACAACTGCGAGATTGGCGACCATGTGGTGATCGCCGCGCAGACGGGGCTATCAGGAGGGGTGACGGTGGGCCATCACGCGATTATCGGCGGGCAGGTGGGCATTGGCGATAAAGCGCGCATTGAGAGCGGGGCGATATTGGGCTCAGGCTGCGGAGTGCTGACAGCAAAGATTGTGCGCGCGGGGCAACCCGTGTGGGGCACGCCCGCGCGGCCACTCAAACAATACCTGGAGCAACTGGCGCAGATGGGGCGGTTGGGGCAATGGCAGACGGAGATTCGTCAATTGCAAGCGACGGTAAGAGAGATGGCGGAGCGGCTGGGACTTCCAGCAGAAGCTCCAGACAAGCCGCATCATTGAGCCGGAAGCAGACCAGCCCGCTGTTTTCGCGGGCCAGCAATTGGAGGCGGTCGAGGATGAGGCTGGTGCCGGCGGGGAAGTTTGGTTCCTCATTCAAGGCGCCGGTGGCGGTGGCGCGTAGCGAGAGCGTGCCGGCAACCTGATTGCTGGTGTGAAAGCGGATTATGCTGCCGGGACAGGCAAGGCTTTCCAGCAGACGGCCCATGGCGGAGACCATTTCGCGGGCCTGTTCGAAATCGAGCCAGGCGAGATCGCCTTCGGGCTGAGACTGAAACTCGATTTGCGGGTTGGACCCATGAGCCTGATCGAGGATGAACTCGCTGATGATCTCGTTCAAGTCGACGCATTGCGGACGCGCCGCCACGGGGCGGGCGAGGGCCACGGCATCATTGAGGATCCAGCCGCTTTGGGCCACCAACTGGCGCAGGCGATTTACCTGTTCACGAACGCGAGGGTCAGCCTGGGGCAGGGCCAATTCCAGGTAATAGGCGATCGCTTCCATGGTGCTAAGGGGTTGGCGCAGTTCGTGCGCAACTTCATTGAGCAGGTCTTCGTTGGATTTGGGCATCGGCAATGAGAAAAAGGGCTTGTGCCGGGGGAGCAGAAATCAGTATACATAACTCCATGACCCGCAGAGACGCAATTTTCCTTTCCGCTCCGTTATGGGCGCAAGCCAGTACCAAGTACCGAACGGCCATTATTGGAGCAGGCTGGTGGGGTAACAACATCCTGCGCTGCGCCATGGAGGCGGGCCAGTCGCAGGTGGTGGGGATTTGCGATGTGGACGAAAGGGCGGTGAAGGCGACACAGGCGGAGGTGGACAAGCTGACCGGGGACAAGCCGCGGCATTACCGGGACTATCGGGAGATGCTGGCCAAGGAGAAGCCGGAGATCTGCATTGTGGCGACGCCCGACCACTGGCACGCGCTGCCGACGATTGCGGCGCTGAAGGCCGGAGCGCATGTTTACGTGGAGAAGCCGATCAGCCATACGCTGCGCGAGGGTACGGCGATGCTGAAGACGGCACGGGCCACGGGCAAGCTGGTGCAGGTGGGGACACATCGCCGGATGTCGCCGCATTGCATTTCCGGCATGGAGTTTCTGCGCAGCGGCAAGGTGGGCAAGATTGGCATGGTGCGCGCGTTTGTGGGTAGCGCCGGCGGGGCGGGGACGCGCGTGCCCGACGAAGAGCCACCGAAAGAACTGGATTGGGACGCGTGGGTGGGGCCCGCGCCGATGCGGCCGTACAACAAGACGATTCATCCGCGGGGCTTCCGGCAATACATGGACTTCGCCAACGGAACAGTGGGCGACTGGGGCATACACTGGTTTGACCAGTTGCTGTGGTGGACCGAAGAGAAGTATCCGCGCAAGGTGTTTTCGACCGGAGGCAGATTCATTCGCCAGGACAATACGGATGCGCCGGATACGCTGGTGACGAGCTTTGAATTTGAGTCGTTCCGGTGCACTTGGGAACACCGGCTCTATGCGAACAACAATGCGGAAAAGGCCGCGATTGGCTGCTACTTCTACGGCACGGAGGGCACCTTCCATATGGGGTGGCGGGATGGCTGGACGTTCTTTCCAGCGGACGCCAAGAAGCCGACAATTCATGTGGCGCCGCAGTTGAATGCGCCGGACGGACAAAACATCAAGGAGCTGTGGCGGGACTTTCTGGACGCGATCGCGGCCAGGCGGCTGCCGGCCTGTGACATTGAGAAAGGGCATCAGGCCACGGCCATGAGCATGCTGGCGGTGGCGGCGTTGCGGCATGGCAAGAGCCTCGAATGGGACGGGGCGCGAGAAGTGATCACCAATGAGCCCGCGGCAAACCGGTTGCTGGAGCGAGCCTACCGGAAGGGCTATCAGTACCCGCGAGGTTAAATGCGGTTCTGGTTAAACCGGAAGAGCGGGCGGCCGCTGCAGCAACAGATCGCCGCGCAACTGCTTTACGGAATTCTCAGCGGGGAGTATCCGCCGGGCAAACGGCTGCCCAGCCTGCGGCAACTCGCGCGGTCACTGGGGGTGCATGCCAACAGCGTCGCCCTCGTGTATCGCGATCTGGTGAACCGGGGTTGGGTGGAGGCGCGAGAAGGAAGTGGCTACTTTGTGGGAACAAGGCAGGCGCCAGGGATTGAGAGCTTTGTTGCGAAGTGGATGGAAGCGGGCGCGGCGCTCGGGTTCGACCGCGAACAAATTATCGCGGCGCTGCAGCAAGGCCAGGCAGAGGAGGCGCTGGTGGTGGACCCGGATGCGGAACTGGCGCGGATCATCGCGGCGGAACTGAGCGAATTGCAGGGCCGGGATTTTGGGGCAGCGGGACTCGAGGAAGTGCGGGAAACATTGGAGGATGGGGTGGAAGTCTGGTGCAATCCAGGACAGGCGGGAGTGATCGGGGCGAAGCTTCGAGGAAGAAGACTGCGGCACATTACGCTCAGATCCATTCCCATGATGCTGGAGGGGCTGCAACGACCATCCCGCGAGGTGTTGGTGGGGATCGTATCGCGCTCGGAAACGATTCGGAAATGGGCGGGACTGCTGGTGCCAGCGTTGGGGATTCCGGCGGATTCGCTGCTGTTACGCAACCCAGCCGCAACAGATTGGACGGAGGGACTGGCGCTTTGCCATGTGGTGGCGGCGGATGTGGTGGCGGCCCGAGATTTTCCACCGCAGTTGAAGCCGCACGTGTTGCGGATTGTGGCGGCTTGAATAACTGCACCAACGCCCGGTAAGTTACTGTTCTGTTCCGACTAAGATCAGGCCATGATCATGGCACTTTTACTCATCATGGCCCAGCAGACCGAACGTGTCCCCTGGCCGGCAAGCGTAGCCTATTTTTCGGGCTGGCAAGTGAACGTCGAAACCGAAGCTGGCGGACGAATCAGAGGAAACTGGGTGGCAATTAGTCCGGACACGTTCACGGTGAAGACCAAGGCCGGCTTCGAAACCCACCCGCGCTCCATCATCAAAAACATTCGCATGGAGCAGGGTCGCTGGTGGACTGGCACCCTGGGCTTCATTGCCGGCTACACGGTTGCGACCGGGTTGGTGCTGCGTGGGGTCCCCGGTCCGGGGTTAGTCATGGTAATCGGGAGTGCGACGGCTGGAACGTGGTTGGGCGACAAAGCGGGCCGGAAGAGACGAGTCGTCGTTCTTTACGATCCGCCGAAGTAGGAGATGCTGGCGAAGCCGGCAGCGCCGGCGGCCAGGCACTGGGGAATGTTTCCAGCGTTTACACCGCCCAGCGCGAGAACCGGGATGCGGGAGCGGCGGGCGGCTTCGGCCAGCACGTCGAGGCCAAGCGGGGGCCCGTAGCCGGGCTTAGACGGGCTGGGGAAGATAGGGCTCAGATAGACGTAGTCGGCGCCTTCGTCGGCGGCCTGTTGAACATCCGTGAGGCTGTGGCAACTGACGCCGATAATGAGTCCAGCGCCGAAGCGCTGCTTCCAGATATTGGGCGCCAGGCGATTGGCGGGCAGGTGGACACCGTGAGCGCCAGCAGCGAGGGCGATGTCGAAGCGGTCGTTGATGAGCAGTTTGCCCGAGAAGTGCTGGCGCAGCCAGCGGGCGCGACGCAGGAGTTCGCGCGCGTCGAGGTGTTTGGCGCGGAGTTGAATGTATTCCGCACAGGGAAGAACGGCAGGGTCACCCTCGGTGATGCAGTGACGAATCACAAAATGCGGAGTTCCTGCTGGGGGAAAGACAGCACCCATTCGCGATGGTGACGGTTTTCGAGAAACTCGGCAAGTGGCATTTCGACGATGAGGCCGCCGGGGAAGGACAACAAGGCAGAGCGGGTGGTTTCGGCCGTGCCAGCGAGCGGCAAGACGAGGGCGCCTTTTTCGGCCTTGCCCATTTTGGGGGTGGCGGCGATTTCGTCGCGACGCACGCAGACCGTGACCTGATCGCCCTT
>VFQU01001343.1_pt1 | contig 14998 bp, 11 predicted proteins | sample 3512311 | NCBI WGS metagenome assembly VFQU01 (sample SAMN10412377, study PRJNA504923) | tailings metagenome | isolation source: Relicate 3 Philex TSF3 active mining site | place: Philippines: Tuba, Benguet | collected 2017-08-29
ACGCTCAGCGGTGGCCAGATCGTGCGTTTCAATGGCGCCATGGGGGCCAACCCCGACCAGGTGCAGCTGCAGTCGGTGACCCATCCCGACACCGGCGGCACGGTGAGCACGGCCAACCACAGCGGGCACTATCGCAACCCCCTGCCGCTGTCGGACGGCAGCGTGCTTGCCTCGCATGCCCCGGCCACGGGAACCGCGCGCGAGCTCGGCACGCGCGCCAACCCCAGCCCGAGTCATTTGTATCGACTCACCCGCCTGGTCGCGGCCAGCAACGGTGCATTCACGGCGTCGGCCACGCCGCTGCTGGGCAGCAGTGGCATCGTCCGCCGCATCGAGTACTGGGACCCGGATGTGCGCGTCACCTACGAGGGCCCCTTGTGGGAGCTCGGTGCCGTCGAAGTGCGACCGCGTCCCGCGCCGCCGCCGACCGCCGGGAGCCTGGAATCGCCCGAGCTGGCCGCCTTCAGCCGGACGGGCGTGGACCTGCAGGCCTTCCGTGCCTTCCTGCGCGAGCGCAACCTCGGCGTCGTGGTGATGCGTGATGTCACCACCCGCGACCGCGCCGACCGCCAACAGCCGTTCAATCTGCGCGTCGATGGCAGCGGCCACCAGAACCCGCCCAACCCGGTTGGCACGGTGTACACCATCGGCCACCTGCAGTTCCTGCAGGGCGACCAGATCCGCGGCCTCACCATGGGCGGCAGCACGCCGCGGGCGGGCCGACGGGTGCTGGCGGTGCCCATGCACGATGCGGCCGCAGTGGCATTGAATCGGGCCAGCCCGGGTGCGCCCGCCGGCAGCGTGCCGATTGCCGCGGACGGCTCGGTGGCGGCGTTCGTGCCCGCAGGCCGCGCCCTCGTCTGGCAAAGCACCTCTCCCGAGGGACAGGCGGTGGTGCGCGAGCGCTACTGGCTCACGGTGCAGCCCGGCGAGGTGCGCGCCTGCGATGGCTGCCACGGCGTCAACACGCTCAGCCACTCCGGGGAGCCCGCCAGTACCCAGGTGGCCGAAGCCTTCGTGGATCTGCTCGATCGCTGGCAGGCCGAGAGCACCGCGGCGCCACCAGCGACGATCTTCAGCGATGGCCTGGAGCGGCCTTGAACCCGCAGCACCCCTGAAAAGCGAACTGGTTCACGGTTTAACATGCAAGACCCGGCCGTAGCCGGGCCGTGTCCGCCGCGAACCTGGTTGCCCATGCCCCGCATCGCCCTCGTCACTCCGATCCTGCCCGTTCCGCACGATCCCACCCGCGGTCGCTACATCCACGAAACCGCGAGAGCCCTGTCCAAGCTCGCCGATGTGCGGGTGTTCTTCGCCCAGGCCGACTACCCGCGGCTGCCGGGTCTGAAGCCGCGCAGCTTTTTGGAGGGCGTGGTCGGGCCGGACTACACGTTGCCCGGCATCGATCTCGAGGCGCTGACCTATCCGGCCTTGCCTGGCCTGTCGCGGATCAGCAACGGCTGGGTCTGCGGGCGCGTGCTGAAGCCGCGCATCCGCCGTTTCGATGCCGATCTCGTGCTTGGCTACTGGCTGTATCCGGAGGGGGCAGGCGCGCTGGCGGCGGCGCGTGCGCTGGGCCTGCCCTGCGTGCTGGGCGCGCGCGGGTCCGACATCCACGTGCGGTCGGGCCTGAACCGCTGGCTGACCCGCCGCACCGTGCAGGGCTGCGATCGCCTGCTCACCGTCAGTCGCGCGATGCGCGAGGCGGCGGTGCGCGACTACGGTGCAGACCCTGCACGAACGCATGCGGTGATCAACGGCTTCGACACGGCCGTGTTCCACCCGCGCGACCAGGTCGCGCTTCGGGCGGAACTCGGTCTCGACCCGCAGGCGAAGCTGATCCTCTACGTCGGCCGCTTCGTCGAAGCCAAGGGCATGCGCGAGTTGTTCACCGCCTTCGAAGCGCTGCACCGCGAAGACCCCCGTCGGCAGCTGGTGCTGGTGGGTGATGGGGTGATGCGCGGCGAACTCGAGGCTCTGATCGAGGCGCGCGGGCTGGCCCAGGCCGTGCACCTGCCCGGCGCCTTCGAGCCCGAGGGCGTGGCGCGGTGGATCGGCGCCTGCGATCTGCTGACCTTGCCGAGCTGGTCCGAGGGCTATCCGAATGTGGTGGTGGAAGCCATCGCCTGCGGTCGTCCGGTGGTCGCGACCACGGTCGGCGGCACCGGCGAGATCGTCGACCCCGACAGCGGGGTGCTGGTGCCGCCCAGGGACGCTGCCGCGCTGGAACTCGGACTGCGGCAGGCCCTCACGCGCGACTGGGACTCGGCCACGATGGCGGCGCGCCTGCGCCGCAGCTGGGACGACGTCGCCGCGGACACGCTGGCGATCTGCCGCGAGACGCTGGCTGCCCACCGCCGCTGATCGGTGCGAGCCGCGGCCGGCGATGGCGCTGGCGTGGGGATCTGCCGGCGCGGGAGACCCGGCCCACGCAGGGCGCCACGCGCTGCGTTCAGGCCGTCGCGGTGCGGTCTTGCGCGGCCAGCAGCGAAGCGCGGAAGGCCAGCAGCTGCAGGATGTTGTGTCGCCACTGGCGCTCCGCGGCGATATAGGCGCGCGCCGCCTGACCCACCCGCTGCAGCGATTCGCGGTCGCGACTGCGCGCCAGCACGGCCTGCACCGCCGCTTCGAGATCTCCCGCCTTGAACATCCAGCCGGTGCGGTCCTCGACCAGCACTTCCTTGATCGGGTCGAAGTCCGGGGCGATCGGTGGGATCGCGCAGGCCATGAACTCGAACAGCTTGACCGGTGAGGTGTAGTCGCCAGCGCTGGGCAGGATCGCCATGTCCATCGCCGCCAGCAGGCCCGGTACCGCATCGTGGGGCACGCGGCCGGTCAGGATGACCCGATCCGTCAGGCCACGCTGTTCGACGAAGGCCTTCAGCGCCGGAAACGTGGCCCCGTCGCCGACCAGCAGCAGCTTGAGCTGGGCGTCCGTGGCGAGATGGTCGGCAATGCGGTGCACGAAGGCATCGATGGCATGCCAGGGCACGAAGGCGCCGAGATAGCCGCAGACCACGCTGCCCTCCAGGCCGTAGCGCTTCCGCGTCTCGTCGCGCTGGGCCTGGGTGAAGCTGAACTTGTCGATGTTCGCCGCGTTCGGGGTGACGATGGCCGGCGCGATCTCGCCATGGGCGGCGCGGGTGCGGTCGCGGAAGATCGATGACACGAACACCAGGCCGTCGGCGCGCCGGAACACCCAGCGCTCGATGCGCATCGCCAATCGCTGGAAGAACAGCGGCCGTACGCGGACCACGGCGGCCGAGTCATTCACCTCGAGGATCAGCGGGATACGTTTCGCCTTGGCGATCAGCACCGTGATGAACATGAACAGTGAATACCGCTCGTAGATCAGGCCGACATCGCGCTGGCGCCGCAGGTAGCTCAGCAGGCGCCAGCCCGCCACCGCGTTGTAGGCCAGCTCGGCCAGTTCGAACAGGGGCTCGGGCAGGCGGCTGACCCAGCGCATGTAGCTGCGCGCCTGCTGGGTCGGTGACATCGCCTTCGGGCTGGAATACGGGTCCGCCCCTGGCAGGCTGATGACGTCGACGGCGATGCCTTCGGCCCGGAGGGCGTCGCTCACTCCGCGAATGTGCACGCCTTCGACCGCCTTGCCCTGGGTGCGGTGGTGGTAGAGAACCCGACTGACGGCGGCAGGCGAAGCGAAGGGATTCGTAGTCATGTCGTGCCGATTCGCTGATAATCGTGATTGCCATCGCAGTCTATTGCAAAGAAAATGCGATGCAAAGCACAGAATAGGGCCGGAAATCGTGATCGGAGACAGCCAAACCCGCGACAGCCGCGTCCCGCGTTCGTCCGACTCGGCCGCGCACGCGTAGGCGCCGGTTCGCATCGCCATGGCCTTTGCCCTGTTCCTGCTGTACGTCGCGTTCACCTTTCTGCGCCCAGTCGAGCTGTTCGCTCCGGGGCTCGCCGAGGCGCGACCGATGCTGGTGCTGTGGCTGGCTGCCTTTGGCGCCGCGCTGTTCTCCACCCTGATGCAGCGGAAGATGGCGCTGCGGCCGCTGCACGTCGGCCTGCTGTTCGCCTTCGTGGCGGCGATCGGCATCTCCCGCGTCGCCAACGGCTGGGCCGGCGGCGCCATCGAAGCGATCTCCGACTTCAGCGCGTCCGCCCTGCTGCTGCTGCTGGCGGCCATGAACCTCACCTCGGTGCGCCGCCTGCAGTGGACACTCGCCACTGTCGCCCTGTGCATGCTGGTGCTTGCGGGCCTCACGGTCAGCGCCTACGAGACCGGCTATCGGGTGGATGATTTCGTGCTTCGACAGGGCACGGGCGACGACGCCGATCTGCTGGCGGCGGGCTTCAGCGGCATTCCGGCCGACGATGACAGCGGCCAGAACCTCTGGCGCGTTCGCGGCCTGGGCATCCTCAACGACCCCAATGATCTCGGCCAGGCGCTGGTGATGAGCCTGCCGCTGCTGGCTCTGGCCTGGCGTCCGAAGCGCCCGCTGCGAAATCTGCTGATCGTCGTCGCGCCGATGGCGCTGATGCTCTACTCGATCTACCTGACCCACTCGCGCGGCGCGGTGCTGGGCGTTGCCGTGCTGGTGCTGCTCGGGTTGCGGCGCTGGCTGGGCAATGTCCGCACGACGCTGCTCGGCGCCGCCGGACTGGTGGTGGCCATGGGCCTGGGCCTCGCCGGCGGGCGCGAGTTCTCCACCCAGGAGCAGTCGGCCAGCCAGCGCATCGACGCCTGGTACGACGGCCTGCAGATGTTCCGCGGCCAGCCGCTGTTCGGGGTGGGCTACGGCGCCTTCACCGATCACCACCCGCTGACCGCGCACAACAGCTTCGTCTTGTGTTTCGCCGAACTCGGCCTGTTCGGTCTGCTGCCCTGGGTGGCGCTGCTGGTGCTGGCCTGGCGCGAACTCAGCCAGGTCACGCGCTACGCCGAGCCAGGCTCGCCGCAGGCGCGGATGGCCGAAGCCCTGCGGGTGGCCCTGCTGGGTTTCATGGCCTGCGCCTGGTTCCTGTCGCGCACCTACCAGCCGCTGCTCTACCTGTTGCTCGGGCTGTGCCTCGCGGCCGCGTGGAGCGCTCGCTTCGCGGCCATGCATGCCGAGTCGCCCCAGTACTGGCCGCCGCCGCGCTGGCCGCTGGCCAGCACCGTGGCCGCATTCGGCAGCATCCTCGCGGTCTACCTGTTCGTCATTCTGGAGCGGCTCGCCGGATGACCGCTCCCTCTCCAGCCACGACTTTGGCGGCCGCTGCCGCAACGAGGACGCCATGATCGCTCCCCTGCTGCCCGTCCTGCTGGCCGCCCTCGCGCTGAGCGCCTTCGCGGTGCTCGCCGCGCTGCTCTACCTCGCCCATCGCAAGCACATGCTCGGCTGGTTGCGGGCGTGGCTGCGCGGCAGCTGGCGCGCACCGGAGCCTCCGCCCGGCGTCACCCGCCATCTGATGTTCTGCTTCGTAGACCACTACGAGCCGCGCTGGGGCCGTGCGGACTACGCCAGCGAGTGCGCGCGCGTGGCGCGCTGGCGTCGCGACTATCCCAAGGTCTGCGAGGGCCATCGCGATGCCGACGGCCGCCCGCCGGTGCACACCTTCTTCTACCCGGAAGAGGAGTACCGACCCGAACACCTCGACGCGCTGGTGGAGATGTGCCGCATGGGCCTCGGCGAGATCGAGGTCCACCTGCACCACGACAACGACACCGAGGCCAACCTGCGCGAGACCCTGCGCCGCTTCACCCGCCAGCTGGTCGAGCGCCATGATGCGCTGCCGGTCGATCCCGCGACCGGCCAGCCGCAGTGGGCGTTCATCCACGGCAACTGGGCGCTGGACAACAGCCACCCCGAGGGCCGCGGCTGCGGCATCAACAACGAGCTGGTGATCCTTCGCGAAGAGGGCTGCTATGCCGACTTCACCTTTCCGTCGGCGCCGGACCCGACCCAGCCCTCGACCATCAACAGCATCTACTACGCCAAAGACGTGGCCGACCAGCCGAAATCACACGATCGCGGTCGTCGCGTGCGCGTCGGCGGTGCGCCCTGGGGAGACCTGATGCTGATCCAGGGCGTGCTGGGCCTGAACTTCCGGCGCCGCAAGTTCGGTCTTTTGCCGCGCATCGAGAACTCGGACATCCGCGCCGTCAGCCCGCCGGAACCCGAGCGCATCGACCACTGGGTGCGCACCGGCGTACACGTGCAGGGCCGGCCGGAGTGGACCTTCGTCAAGATCCACACGCACGGCACCCAGGAGTCGGATCTCGACACCCTCCTCGGGCCGGCGATGGCGCGCGCTTTCGCGCACCTCGAGCAGCACTACAACGACGGCGTGCGCTGGAAGCTGCACTACGTCAGTGCGCGCGAGGCCTACAACATAGTCAAGGCGGCCGAAGCCGGGGAGGCAGGCGATCCGGGCCAGTACCGCGACTACCGCATCCAGCGTCCCGCTTACGCGCCGCGCCCGACACCTGCGGCGTGAGGGCGGCCGCCATGCACACGTTCCCGCAGCCTCGTCTCAGCCTTGCCGACCCGGCCGTCGCGTCAGCCGTCCACCTCGCCCTGTGTCCCCCTGGGCTTGCGGGCACGCGCCGGAATGCCCACGGCGGTTTCGCCGTCTCCGACGTCATGCAGCACCACCGCGTTGGCGCCGATCCGCGCGCCGTGGCCGATCCTCACGCCGCCGATGATCTTCGCCCCCGAGCCGATGAACACGTCATCGCCGAGGCGCGGAAACGCGCCGCGGTTCTCGCCGATCACCACGCTGCTCTCGATCCACACGTTGCGCCCGCCCGCAACGGCCGAGTTGATGACCACGCCGATCGGATGGATCAGCACCAGGCCCGGGCCGAAGCGCGCGCGCACGCCGATCACGCAGCCGTTCAGCCATTTGTTGGCGAGATGCGGGGCCAGCGCGAGCACGCCCAGACCCATGCGCGCCAGCCAAGCCTGCAGGCGGTAGAGCGCAACGGCCAGCGTGCCGTCGCTCAGCGCGGCGCGCAGCAGCGAGCAGGGCTGGCCGTGCTGCGAGTACAGCGCCTGCTTGGCGCGCAGGTCATCGAGCAGGATCACATCGGTCTCCGCACATTACAGGCGGCCCGCCGCCGCGGCGGCAGTGTCGATCAAGCCGCCTGGCGCCTCAAGCCGGACGCCGCGGCGGCCGGCCTTGCAGGGCGCTCGGCATGAGCACCGTGCTGGTCGTGGTCGTCGCTCTGTGCCTGGGTGCGGTGCTGTACTCGTATGCCCTGTATCCGCTGCTGCTGATGGCGGTGGCCACGCTGGCGCAGCTGCGCTCGGACCTCTCGCGCGTGCTCGGAAAGCGCGAGCGGCGTGCAGCCACGCCGACCGGGCTGCCCACGGTGAGCGTGCTGATTTCCGCCTTCAACGAGGAGGCCTGCATCGCTGCGCGCATCGACAACCTGCTGGCGCTCGACTATCCGCGCGACCGGCTGCAGATTCTGATCGGCTCCGACGGCAGCCGCGATCGCACCGGCGAACTGATGCGCGCTGCCGCGGAACGGCATGCGGGTGCTCCCCTGCAGTGCCTCGTGTTCGACCAGAACCGCGGAAAAGCGAACGTGCTGAACGATCTCGCCGCGCGTGCCGAGGGCGAGCTGCTGGTCTTCTCCGACGCCAACACCCTGTTCGCGCCTGACGCGCTGCGCCACCTGGTGGCGCCCTTTGCCGATGAACACGTGGGCGGCGTCAGCGGGGAGCTGCGCCTGATCGGCGCCGGCGGCGACAACCAGGACGGCCTCTACTGGCGCATCGAGCAGCTGCTCAAGTTCTTCGAGAACCGCATCGGCGGCCTGCTCGGCGCGAACGGTGCGATCTACGCGATCCGCCGCCGCCTGTGGAAGCCGCTCGCGGCCGACACCATCTGCGACGACTTCCTGGTGGCGATGAACGTGGCCGCGGCCGGCTACCGGCTGCGCTATGCGCCTGCCGCCTGGGCCGCCGAAGACATGCCTGCGCGCATCGCGGAGGAATACCGTCGCCGCGTGCGCATCGGCATCGGCAACTTCCAGGCTTTGTTCCGCCACCCCGAGTACCTGCTGCGCACCGGCCTCGCCACGGCGTTCACCTATGTCTCGCACAAGGTGCTGCGCTGGATTGCGCCGCACCTGCTGATCGTGGCCCTGCTGGCCTCGGCCCTGCTCGCCGTGCGCTCGCCGCTGTGGCTGGCCTTCACCCTTCTGCAGATCGCGGCCTATGCCCTGGCGGCGGCGTGCTGGTGGCGCAGTGCGCGCGGCGGCACGCTGCCGGCCGTGCTGCGCATTCCGGCCTTCCTGTTCGCCCTGAACTGGGCCTTCCTGGTGGCGTCCCTGCGCTTCGCGCGCGGGCGCTTCGCCGCCACCTGGGCGAGTACCCCGCGATGAGCGCCTTCGAGCGCGACCCGCGCCCCGTCGGCATCGCGATCGTCGGCTGCGGCTTTGTCGCCGATCTCTACCTCGAGACCCTGCGTCTGCATCCGCAGCTGGCGCTGCAGGGCGTGTTCGATCGCGACTCAGGCCGAAGCTTCGCCTTCGCGCGACGGCATGCCGTCGAGGTCTATCCGGACCTCGCCAGCCTGCTGGCCGATACGCGCGTGGAGCTCGTTCTCAACCTGACCAACCCGCACGCCCACTACGCGGTCAGCCGCGCCTGTCTCGAGGCTGGCAAGCACGTCTACTCCGAGAAGCCGCTGGCGATGCGGGTCGAAGACGCGCGCGAGCTGGTCGCGCTGGCGGAAGCGCGCGGTCTGCTGCTGTCCGGCGCGCCCAGTCGCCTGCTGGGCCGGCCCGCGCAGACGCTGTGGAGCGCCCTGCGCGAGGGCCGCATTGGGCGGCCTTATCTGGCGTACGCCGAGATGGACGACGGCCTGCTGCACCGCATGGCCTACCGACGCTGGATCGGCGCCAGCGGTGCGCCCTGGCCCTACGTCGATGAGCTGGAGGTCGGCAACACGCTGGAACATGCGGGCTATGCGCTGACCTGGCTGGTGGCGATCCTGGGCCCGGTGGAACGCGTAACCGCCTTCGCCTCGCGCGTGGTGCCCGAGAAGCGCATGGAGGTTCCGCTGGAACGTCAGGCCGCCGACTTCTCGGTGGCCGCGCTGCAGCACGCGAGCGGGGCCGTCTCGCGCCTCACCTGCAGCATCGTCGCGCCGCACGATCATCGCCTGCTGATCTGCGGCGAAGACGGCACGCTCTCGGTCGACGACTGCTGGAAGCCGACCTCACCGGTGCGCCATCGCGGCCGCATCGAGCTGTTCGGCCGCTCGCGCGAAGCGCCCTTCGCGCGCCGGCTTCCCCTGCTCGGCGACGCCGAGGCGGTGCGCGCCTCCAAGGGCCGGCGCAAGGTCGACTTCTGTCTCGGCCCGGTCGACCTGGCGCGCGCGCTGCGCGAGGGCCGTGCGCCGCGGCTGTCGGCGCGCTTCTGCCTGCACATCACCGAGGTTGCGCTGGCGATCTCGAACGCCCTCGACGGCCCCGCCGTGGTCGCGATCGACAGCCGTTTCGACACGCCTGAACCGATGCCCTGGGCGCGACCCCCGGCAGGTGCGCGATGACCGCTCCAGCACTTCCCGCCGCGGGCGGCAGCCTGATCCTCGGCGCCTCCGGCCTGCTCGGGCGTCATCTCGCACGCGTCCTGCTCGATCGCCCGTCGGAAGGCGCGCCGCCGCTGCGCCTGCAGCTGCGGCCCAGCAGTGATGCGACGCCGCTGCTGGCGCTGCTCGAAGGCATCGACCCCTCGCGCTATGCGATCGAGCGCTACGAGCTCGACGAGGCCGAAGCCCTGCGCGCGCGGTTCGAGGGCGCGTCGACGGTCTTCCTGCTGGCCGCGGCCAAGCGCGGTCGCGCCGAGGACATGGCTCGCGCCACGCTTGGCGCCACCGCCTGCGTGCTCGACGCACTCGCCGCCTGCAGCGCGCCGCCGCGCCTGCTGCACGTCAGCTCGCTGGCCGTGTACGCGACCGCGCAGTGCGCGCCCGGCAGCGTCGTCGACGAGTCCACGCCGATCGAGCCCGAGCCCTGGCAGCGCGACGCCTACACCCATCTCAAGTGCGCACAGGAGGCGCTGGTGCGGCATCGCGCGCGCCGCGATCAGCTGAGCCTGTGCATCGCGCGTCCGGGCATCCTCGTCGGGCCGCACGCGCTGGGCCTGCCCGGCCGGCTGGCCCTGCCGCTGCCGGGCGGCGTGTGGCTCGCGCCGGGCCTCGACCTGCCGCTGCCGATGATCCACCTGCGTCATGCCGCGCAGGCCCTGGCCTTCATCGAGCGCGCGGCGCGCTTCGAGGGCGAGTGCTTCAACCTGCTGGATGCGCCGACGCTGCGCGGCCGCGAGTTCGTCGCGCTGCTGCGCGAAGGCAAGCGCGCATCTCGACTGCTGCCGATCTCGCCCGCGTGGATGTCACGCCTGGGGGCCCTGCTGCTGCGCAGCGGCCGTCTGCGCCGCGGGCCGATCGCGAGCTTCCCCACGCCCTACCAGGTGCGTGCTTCGTTCACCGCCTTCGACTACCGCAGCGCGCTGCCGGCGCTGGGGTTCCAATCGCCGGAAACCCTGCACGCCGCCCTGCGCCGCGACCTGGAGCGCGGCGCATGAGCGCGCCACCGCTTGGCTCCACCTCAGCGGCCCAGCGCGTGCGCATACAGCGCGGCATGGCGCTCGCGGGCGCGCTCGATGCCGACCTCGCGCTCGGCCCAGGCGCGCGCGGCATCGCCCAGGCGACGGCGCTGCCCGGCATCCGCCAGCAGCTCCGCCAGCACCGCCTGCAGGCCCGCCGCGTCCTCGCTCTCGAACAGGCGGCCGCGCTCGCCCTCGGCGACGATCTCCGGGTTGCCGCCGACGCGGCTGGCGACGATGGCACAGCCGGCGGCGCTGGCTTCGAGCAGGGCGATCGACAGGCCTTCGGTGCGCGAGGGCTGCACGAACACGTCGAAGGCACACAGCAGGCGGGCGACATCGCTGCGGTCGCCGGCGAAGTGCACGCAGTCGCCCAGGCCCAGCGTCTGCACCTGCTGCGCGAGCTCTGCCCGCAGCGGGCCGTCGCCGATCAGCACCAGCTGCAGCCCGGCAAAGCGGGCGCGAAGCTGCGGCAGCAGGCCAAGCAGCAGGGCGTGGTTCTTCAGCGCTACCAGCCGACCGACGCAGCCCAGCACGGGCGCATCGAGCGCCAGGCCCAGCAGCTCACGCGCGGCGGCGCGGGCGCCCTCACCGCGGGCGAAGCGCTGCACCGGGATGCCGTTGTCCAGTGCCACCGTGCGTGCCGCCGGGAGCAGGCCGGCACCGACCAGATGCGTGCGCGCTGCTTCACCCACGGTGGCGATGCGCGCGGTGCGCAGCAGGCTCAGGCGGAACAGCCAGCGCAGACGGCGCTGGGCCAAGCGCGTGCCCATGTTGTGACAGGTGTTCACCAGCGCACAGCTCAGGCCCAGCATAGCCAGCGCGGCGTAGTAGTTCGGCACGAAATTGTGCGTGTGCACCAGCTCGATGCCGCGCGCGCGCACCACCGCGCGCAGGCGGCGGATCAGCGCGCGGTCGAAACCGCCGCGCTTGTCGCCCTGGATCACCTCGACGCCGCCAGCTTCGAGCTCGGTGCGAAAGCCGTCCGTGCGGTTGAGGCTGAACACCGCCACCGATTGCCCGGCCGCGTGCTGGCTGAGCGCCAGATCGCAGACGAAACGCTCCAGTCCCCCCGTAGCGAGCCCATCGACCACATGCAGCAGACGCGGAGGCACAGACGCATCGCAGCGCATTCGCAGACACTCGCAGCCCAGCGCAGGCCCATCGCCTGCGGGCCGCGATTGTTCCACAGCGCGCGCGTGTCCGCGGTGGCACCGATGCCCGTGAGGTCCCACGCATGAGCGGCGCCTTCGGCCGCGTCGCCGCCCTGCGCGGGGCGCTGATGATGACCGGCTCGACCTATGCCGTGTACGCGCTCGGCCTGGTGGTCAGCGCGCTGATCGCACGCGACCTTGGCCCGGAAAGCTTCGGCCACTACGCCTACCTGGTCTGGCTGTCGGGCGTGCTGGGCATCGTCGCCAACAACGGCCTCACCACCACCGGCATCCGCTTCGTATCGGAATCGCTGGGCCGCGGCGATCGCGACGCCGCCATGCGCGTGCACGGCTGGCTGTGGCGGCGCCAGCTGCTGTGCCTGCTCTTGGTGGCGGTGGCCTACATTGCGTCGCTGCCCTGGGTCGAGCGCAGCGGTTGGCAGGAGGAGCAGCTGCTGCTGTTCACCGCGCTGGCGATGCTCAGCATGAGCGGCAAGTCGGTCTTCATCTTTTCGATCTCGATGGCCAAGGGACACGGCCGCTTCGACCTCGAAGCCGGCATCACCGTGGCGCTCGGCCTGCTCAACGCGCTGGCGGTGGCCCTGCTGTTCTGGCGTGGTGCCAGCCTGCTGGCTTATCTGCTGGTGTTCACCGCCACCAGCCTGGCCTTCGGCGTGCTGGGCGTGCTCGGCGCCCGCCGGGCCGAGGTGCGCGGCGCGCATCAGGCGCCCCAGCCCGAGCTGTTGGCGCGGCTGCGTCCGCATCTGTACTGGACCATCGCGCTGGTCATCGCCGCCGCGCTGGGCAACAAGTCGGTCGAGACCTATCTGCTCAACCTGTTCACGGGCGCCTCGGCCGTCGGCTACTTCGCCATCGCCGCCGCGCTGACCCGCGGCGGCGTCGATCTGCTGTCGTCCGGGCTGTCGAGCGTGCTGATGCCGATGATGGCCCACGCCTACGGCGCACACGGGCTTGAGCAGGTCGGCCGCGTGCTCGGCAATGCGGTGCGCATCTTCCTGTTCTTCGGCTTTCTTCTCGCCGGCAGCGCGGCCCTGGCCGCGGACCTCGCCGTGCACCTGCTCTACGGCAGCGCCTATGCGCCGGTCGCCGATGTCTTCCGCTGGATGGTCATCATCGGTGGCCTGACCCTCAGCGAAGGTGCCTTCGGTGCGCTGCTGTCGACCACCGACCACCAGCGCCTGCGCGCGCTGATCGCGGCCAGCTCGATCGCCTTCACGGTCGGCCTGGCGCTGTGGTGGATCCCCATCCACGGCCTGATGGGCGCGCTGGCCGCGCATGCGGTCTCGCGTCTGCTGCTTATGGCGGTGCTGGTGCTGGGCACGCGGCTGGCGCTGGGCCTGCGCCTGCCCTGGCGCGAGCTGTCGCGGCTGGCGCTGGCGGGCCTGCTGGCCGCGCTGCCCACGGTCGCGATCGCCCTGCAGACCGAAGACCCCTGGCTGCGCTTTGCCGCCGGCGTGCTCTACGCCGTTCTGTACCTCGGCCTCGGCCTGCTGCTGCGGGCCTGGCGCAGCGAAGACGCCGACACCCTGCACGAAGCCCTGGCCCGAATTCCACGGCTGCAGGCTCGGCTGGGGCCCTGGCTGCAGCGCTGGAGCCAGCGCATGCGCGATCGCGAAGCCTCATGAGTCGCGCGCCGCACGCCCCGCGCGACAGTGCGCGCCGCCGCGCCTCCACCACTTGGCGGTGCGCGCAGGCGCCCGCCTCCAGGGGGCCGCTGCGCGAGCCCCGCACATCGCGGCCTCTGAGGGGAGATACCGCATGAAGCGCCTACTGTTGGCGAGAGCCCTGAAGCACAGCGGTGCCCTGGCCCTGCTGCGACGCGTGTACCGGCCGCGCGGCCTGCTGTGCCTGAACTACCACCGCATCGCTTCGCGCCTGCCCAGCTACTGCGACCCCGGCGTGATCAGCGCCAGCGCCGAAGAGTTCGCCGCACAGATCCGCTTCCTCAAGCGCCACGCCGAGCTGATCACCCCGGAGCAGATCGAAGACGCCCGCCGCAGCCGCGGCCGCTTCGTGCTGGTGACCTTCGACGACGGCTACAGCGACAACTACCACAGCGCCTTCCAGGCCCTGCGCAGCGAGGGCGCGCGCGCCACCTTCTTCATCGCCACCGGCTACATCGACAACCCGCGCCTGCCCTGGTGGGACGCCATCAATGCCCTGATCGACAGCACCAGCGCCCCGGCGGCGCATTTGCCCGAGTTCGATCTGCCGACGCTGGACCTCAGCCTGGACCAGCGCCCCGCCGCGGTGCGCCAGCTGCTGCGCCTGTACAAGCGCCTGCCCGGCGACCAGGCCCAGGCCCTGCTGCGCCGCCTTGCCGACCTGCCCGACGCCACCCAGCCCGCCGCCCGCGAGCAGTGGATGAGCTGGGACATGCTGCGCGACATGCAGGCGAACGGCATGCACATCGGCGGCCACACCATGCACCACCCCGTGCTGTCGCGGCTGCCGGTCGAAGAACAGCGCGAAGAGATCCTAGGCTGCGCCCAGCGCCTGCAGACCGAGCTGGGTCGCCCGATGCGTGCCTTCGCCTACCCGGTGGGCAACCGCGACAGCTTCAATGCCGACACCCGCCAGGTGCTGAAAGAAGCCGGGGTGCGCTACGCGTTCTCGTACTACGGGGGCTTCCACGGCACGGCGACCGGGGACGACTACGACATCCGGCGGGAGCCGATTGAGCCGTATGTCGCGCCGGCTTTGTTTGAGGGGATTTTCGGGTTGCCGCGGGTGTTCTGTACGAGGTGAACGCACACGGCCCGCGAGGGCGCGTGTCGCGATGCGCCTCGTTGGGGTCGACAGGGCGTCCGGCCGCACCGAACCACCATCCCATCGCGTGGCCGTGCGTGTTGAGAAGGAGGAGGGATCCCGCTAGCGTTGGTGACGCCTGCCCTGAAGCGTTTCGAACCGATTCCGGCGTACCTGACTGAGCCCTGGCTCAGGACGCCGCGGAGCAGAAGGGGGGCAGAAGAGAGCGAGCGAGGCCTTGGCTCGCGCGCTTTGGCGCAATTCGAGGAGTCGCGCGCGAATTGAACACTGGTGACCTCGTGATGGCCAGACTAAACGACAGGTCAGATGTCATTTTGATGTCTACATTGAGTTAGGCCCCTCTGGATGCTGCGAATAGCAAAAGGCGACTGCTTTCTCGAAATTGACGCCTCCGTCGAGGACGATTCTGAACTTATAAGCTACGGCGATGCGAGGCTGACGCTCCGCGTTCACTCTCACGGCTACGTCGGAAGCTCT
>VFQU01001344.1_pt1 | contig 14991 bp, 14 predicted proteins | sample 3512311 | NCBI WGS metagenome assembly VFQU01 (sample SAMN10412377, study PRJNA504923) | tailings metagenome | isolation source: Relicate 3 Philex TSF3 active mining site | place: Philippines: Tuba, Benguet | collected 2017-08-29
ATAAGAGATTGAAATCTTGCATATATCGTTGTTTTCTTCTCTCGATTTTTCTGATCTATGCGATCGCTAAAAACATACAATCTCCCCTACATCGCGCCATGTTCCGATGCCACCGCAAGAAAAAAGCACTGCATATCGGCAGTGCTTTCTGAAGTTGTAAGAAAGACGACGTTAGAACTGATCGTCGTTGCCAATTGTGGGCGTTGAAGCGCCGCCAAGGAAGAGATTCTTGGCATTGTCGCTTTGGTAGACGCAATCGATCGAGACTTTATCTTTATTGTCGAGATTGCCCACATAGCCGAAGGTGTTCATCTTCTGACGGCATTCGCGAGTCTGATCAGAAGTCAGCAATTTACGCTGCTCTAAAACTGTCCAGTTGGCGCGTCTCAAAATACAAGCCGGCTCCATTGCAGCTTGAGCCACAAACACTTTGAACGGGTTCAGGGTCACATACAGGCGCGTATTCACCGAAATCGCACTGGCTCCGTTTTGGATACAAAGTTCGGGATTAGGAGCTTGTTGATCAATTTGTAAGTTCGTGACGACGCTCGTGGGATTCGTCGGCGTTGCAGCACTAAAAGCAATCCCAACACCAATTCCTAAGATGAAAATACCTGCAATCACCGCGATCGCGGTTGCATTGAACCAAGAGGGTGTCTTGTTCACAGGAGGAGTTCCTCGATTAGGGGGTAGGTATTCATCATAACGATCGTCGTAGCGATCGTCGTTGTAGGAGTTGCCTCTAGGTCTACGCTTCATAGGTGTCATTGAGAAGGGGTGGATTCTATTTTATCTAAGAAGTCAAGTCTGTTGCGCCTTGGCTCTCTTTCAGCAGGTCGTAATAGGCTTGGGCTGAGTCTTTCATGAATTGATATTCGGATTTGACGCGAGTGTATTGTTCGTCTAAAGGAACATGCAGATCCAAAAGCAGATCCGGATTAAATTCGGCAATTCGGGTTCCAATTAAGGCTTCTTTGACCATGCGGACGTAGATGCGGCTGAGTTCTTCAACTTTGCAGATCAGTTTTTCGGTTTCGTCGATCGCTCTTTCATAAGTTCCGAGTTGCGATGCATAGAGGTCGGAGACTGCAACTAATTCCGCAAGTTTTTGAATTTTAGTCAGTTGGTTTTCCAGCGCAACCCGGTCGAGTTCGAGCCGTAGATGTTCTTTGATCAAAGGGGCAAGTTCTGCCATGACTCGCACTTTGTTTTGGCGATGGTCACGAGATAACGTCATCGGAGTCACTGCCCGCAGACTGTGCCAAGAGTAGAGATATTCCACGTCGCCTGCGTCGGTGAGCATGGGGAAAACGACTTGAACCCGATCAGGGCTGCGAAATCGATTCGGAACAGCAAAATTTCCCAACGGCAAATTCGGATAGCGATCGATCGCGCCTTCGACCACGACAACATCACTGTCTCGAACCGTTTGAATTTGGCGATTGTGGTGAGACAGAAAGAAATATGCGATCGCGCCTATTGTAAGTAGAACAAGCAGCAAGTTCACCGAGGCATCTCCAAACTTTCTTCTGCCTATTGTGACGAATTTGAAGGGGATTATGCTACCTGCGGAGTGGAGAGTAGGGAGTAGGGAGTGGGGAGTGGGGGTGAACTGATTCAGAAACGCTCCCAAATAATGCGAAAATGTCCTCACCGTAAAGATTTATCAACAGATTCACAACTTATGCGTTCTGCTCAACTGCGTCGTTCTCCGTTGTCTACCTTGCTGCAAGATAGTTTGACTGTCTTTTGGGGCGATTGGCTGGATTTGCGGGTGCGGATTGTGCAGATTGTCTCTTCGGGGCTGGTTTCGCCCTTAATTTATATTTTGGCGTTTGGATTAGGTCTAGGCAGTTCTTTAGATACTGTGACGAAGCCGAGTGCCGGAGACAATTATTTGCAGTTCATTCTGCCGGGAATGGTTGCACTGTCTTCGATGGTGATTAGTTTTGGAGGAACGACGTTTTCGATCTGTGGCGATCGCTTATTTACGAAAACGTTTGAGGAGATGCTATTGATGCCCGTTCACCCGTTAGCAGTACATCTGGGCAAAATGATGGCGGGAATTCTGCGGGGATTACTCACAGCTAGCTCAGTGATTCTGGTTGCTATCATCTTTACAGGAAAAGTTTGGAGCTTTCTGAATCCGCTATTTTTGCTGGTACTCACCCTCAATTGTGCTGTGTTTGCTGGATTAGGGGTGATTGTTGGGCTGAATGTGAAATCGCTCGAAGGCGTTGGGATTTACAACAATTTTGTGATTGTTCCCATGTCTTTTCTAGGGGGGACATTTTTCGATGCTTCCACTTTACCGATCGCACTCAAAGCGATCGTCTATTTACTGCCACTGACTTACACAACCTTAGGAATGCGGGCGGCAGCTTACTTGCCGATTCAGCAATTTCCTTGGTTTGTGATTCCGGTGCTGCTCGTCATGGCGATCGTGCTATCCGGCATTGGAGCCTATCAATTTTCACATTTGCAGGATTGATGGAATCTCCTTGCTCTCAACCCAAAATTTCTAATAGGTTGTCACTAAGACTTCGGTGATTTTGCCACGCTTTTCAGCATTGCAGTTGATATTGCGAGTTGCGTGAATTGTATGAATATTGAAATCCTGGTACAAGTCGCGCACAAACTCACAATCGGAATTCGATAACATCACCTTCACGCCGCGATCGCTTAATTCTTTCACCACATCACGCAGCTGGATCTGCTTTTCTTCGCCAAAGGCATAGCGATTGTAAGCTGTAAAATTGCTCGTCGGGCTAATCGGGTAGTAAGGCGGATCGAAATAGACAAAATCATCAGACGTGTGAGCATATTGCAGCACTTGATCAAACGATCCCGGTTGAATCTCAGCCGACTGAAGCGCGATCGAATCTGCTCGCAAAATCTCTGGATCATAAATCGCGGGGTTCTTATAACTTCCTAACGGCACATTGAAATGCCCTTTAGAATTTTCGCGATACAACCCATTGAAGCAAGTTTTATTGAGATAAATAAATCGTGCTGCTCGATCAACATTCGAGCCTTGAGCAAACCAATCTTCGGATTTTGAGATTTGCATAGCAGCACGCACGGCATAGTAATGTTCAGAACTATGCTGTTCGTGATGTTCTTCTAAGCGATCGACTAATTCCTCCAGGCGATCGCGCACACAGCGATACACATTCACCAATTCGAGATTAATATCAAACAATACCGCGCTCGTCGGTTGTAGGTGAAAAAAGATCGCACCGCCACCGACAAATGGCTCATAGTAATTCAAATAGCGATCGGGAAAATAGTCAGCGTACTGCGAAATTAGTTGAGTTTTTCCGCCTGCCCACTTAATAAAAGGACGCGGCGAAACCGGGGTTTTCACTTGAGTCATCATGACTATTATTTAACATCTAAAATACATTTGATCTGATCAGAATTCTATAAATCGCGACGGCAATTTGATCAGGTTTCGTAATTGATCGTCTTCTCGATATGATGAGAATAGTTTAGGAACCTAACGTTATGATGCAAGACCTTTGGAATACTGTTTCTAAGTATCCACGTTTTATCTTTGGTGTCATTTTCGGTGTCATTCTCAACGTGCTTGCACCCTTTGCACCTCTATTCAAACGCCCTGTTACCGCGATCGCGACTGTTGGCATCCTCCTCGCGAGTTTTGCTTTTCTTTCTTTCACCTTACGGGCGATGTTGGGCTTAAATCCTGTGTAGAACATCGGAAATGTTAGAATCAAAACCTTAAGCACCTCATAGGAACGAATTGTTATGGCGACAGATCGAAGAATGGCTCGTGTCGCAGAATCGATCAGACGCGAAGTGAGTCAAATGTTGTTAAATGGCATCAAAGACGATCGCGTCGGAACGGGTATGGTGAGCGTCACTGATGTCGATGTCTCAGGCGATTTACAACATGCCAAGATTTTTGTCAGCATCTATGGCGACGAAACAGCCAAAGCTGAAACGATGGCAGGATTAAAATCTGCGACAGGCTATGTTCGGAGTGTATTAGGACAACGGATTCGGCTGCGCCGCACCCCAGAAGTCATCTTTATCGAAGATCGATCCCTAGAGCGCGGCGATCAAGTCCTGAATTTGATCAATCGCCTCAGCCAAGACCGCAAAGACGAAGAAATTTAGCCTGCTTCATTGAACCCAGAGCCTCAGCGGACTTCGCGATCGCTGAGGCTTTACTGTATCGTATGGTCTTTGAGAGAACCCTCATCAAACCGGGCAGAACAGACTTCAGTTACTAGTAAATTTTGATGAAATGCTATGAGTGTTATTTACGATCTCGAACATATCACCACGTATCGGTATCAAAACCCGGTCACATTTGGGGAGCACCGGGCGATTTTTCTGCCCAATATGGGATTTGGTGGGCGCATCCTCAGCTATTCGCTTGAGACCAATATTCCCTGTGAGATGCGCTGGATGATGGATACGCTCTCGAATAATGTGACGTTACTAACATTTAGCCAGCCTGCCAAGGAATTGATCGTGACCTACCGAATGCGAGGCGAGCATTTTGGGATTCCAGCGATCGCGGATTTTCCCCTCGATCACCGTGCAGAAGAGATCCCCGTTCAATACACACCAGACGAATGGAATGATTTATCGAGTTTCATTCGTCCCCACACTGAAGATCCCGAAGGTCATCTCGCTGCATGGACAAAACATTTTGTCGCAGGGGATCAAGACAATACCTTGGATGTCTTGCACCGGATGATGGATGCCATTAACCAGACGTTGACTTATCAAGGGCGCGAAGTCGAAGGAACTCAGAGTCCAGCAGAAACCTTGCGCTTAAAGTCGGGAACTTGCCGGGATTATGCTTGGCTCATGATTGAAGCATTGCGGCGATTGGGGCTTGCTTGTCGATTTGTCAGTGGCTATCTCTATGATTCTGCTTTAGATGGCGGTGAAGTTGGAATGACAGGTTCAGGAGCGACTCATGCTTGGGTGCAGGTTTACTTACCCGGTGCGGGATGGCGAGCGTATGATCCCACGAACCGAATTACAGCAGGATATGATTTGATTCGAGTGGCGATCGCACGGCATCCAGGGCAGGTGATTCCTTTGTCGGGATCATGGTTTGGCGAAACTGGCGATTACTTGAATATGGATGTTCATGTTTCGATTCGTAAGCTAGCAACGCTACCTGAATTTGATGAATCTCAGGCAATTCCGATGTCTACTCCACTCTGAAAGTCAATTCTGATCACAGCACGACAATCGCTCAAAGAGCACGCGATCTGATGAGCTATGATCCAAGACATTGAACCTATCTCACTGATGGCGCTCTAGAATGCTGCACTATCTACGATCGAATATTCTACCTTCCAAGCCTGCCCAATTGCTGATTCGGACAGGAATGAAGTGGAATCACGATAATTGCCCTGGAATGGCAGCTTCTCTGTCTTATTTTGCACTATTTTCTCTGTTCCCTATGCTTCTCGTGCTTTTGAGCGTGATTGGCTCATGGGTTCAACCCGGAACAGAAGCATTTCAACAAATTCAGGCAGCAGGACAGCGTTTTCTACCCCCTGAAGTTCATGGCTTAGTCAGAAACACACTGCTTGCACTGTACAGAAATAGTGCTGGCGCTGGAATTATTGGGTTTGGAGTGCTGTTGTGGACAGCTAGCTCGGTGTTTGAGATTTTGAGAGCTTCAGTGAATAAGATTTGGCGATCGTCCAATCGATCGCCTGAAAGTAGCTCAGTTCCGAAGATCGTGCTTTTCTTTATTGTGAACAAATTGTTTTCGTTTTTATTGATGATGGGAGCAGGTTTATTGTTGCTCTCCTCGCTGATAACTAGCATTGCGATTAAAGCAATTCTGCAACTTGTGTCTACGTTTCAAGCGACCTTTGCTTTTCTCCAGATCGACGAATCACAATTGAGCCAAGGGCTGCAAACTGGATCAGCATTTTTTATTTTGGCATTAGCAACTTGTGTATTGTTCAAGATTTTGCCCTCGGTGCGGGTGGCTTGGCAAGATGTGTGGTTAGGAGCATTACTGACGACTGCTGGATTAATCGGATTACAACAGTTAGTCAGTAATAGTGTGATCTCGCTTGGTGCTGCTTTTCTATCTTATGGTGTGATTGGCAGTGTGATGATTTTGATGCTGTGGATTTTTCTGACGTTTCAGATTGTGCTCTTTGGATGTGTGTTTACTTATGTGTATGCTCATCTGTTTGGCAGTCGGCAGGGGAGAGCGATCGAGTGATTGGGTTGCTATTGAGGGCATTTACTTTGGGGAGTGGGGAGTGATTACAAGGGATCGTGTCCGAATCTAAAGTTTGGCTTTGCGATCGCGGTTTGACCCGCAGCACAAAACAGATCTCCTGCGTTAAATCCTTTTTGAATTTCTTTCTGGCTCAATCCCACTGAAGCACTGGTAATATACAAATCTCTGAGTTCAGCCCCGCCAAAAGCAACGCTCGTTGGTCGCTGAACAGGTAATTGAATGCTGTGAATCTCTTCACCGTTCGGATTAAAGCAAGCGACTCGCCAACCATTCCAGAGGGCTATCCAGAGATTTCCAGCTTGGTCGATCGTCATGCCATCTGGTTCAACTACGACACCATCGACACTCTCCCTGCTCAAATCGATCAGGACACGACGATTCGCGATCGCGCCACTTTTCGCATCAAAGTCATAAGCATAGATTAAGTGCTTAGCCGAATCGGTCAAATAGAACGTTGCATCATCCGGACTCCACCCCAATCCATTCGATATCGTCAGTCCTGTTTCCATCACATGCATCGAACCATCAGGATCATAGCGATAAAGTTCTGCTTGCTCTGGCGCATCACTCACCGCACCAATCCAGAATCGCCCTTGAGAATCGCACTTGCCATCATTGAAGCGAGTGTTCGGGCAAGGGAATTTTATTGGATACACAACCTCGATCGCGCCTGTGTTTACATCGAGAAAAGCAAGCCGATCGCGTAATGCGATGAGTAAGCGATCTTGACCCGCTAGCACGATTGCACTGACGATATCGCCCGTTTCCAAATAGCGATTTCTCCGAGTTGCTGGATCAAATTGATGCACTCGATGATTGTAAGCATCGACCCAAAATAAGACTCGTCGCTCGGTATCCCACACTGGACATTCGCCCAAACGGGCACGTGCCGCAACAACTGGACTAGGCTGACCAGGATTCTCGGAAATCTGCATACAGCGTCAGCCCCCCATCAATAAATAGTGTTTGCCCAGTAATATAGGCCGCTTCCTCAGATGCAAGAAATGCAGCCGAAGCCGCCATCTCTTCAGGATATCCCGCTCGCGCCATCGGGATATGACTTTCGACGATCGCTTTTTGCTGCGGATCTTCGACCCAACTCTCATTGATCGGAGTGATCGTTGCTCCAGGTGAGATCGCATTCACGCGAATTCCGCGACTAGCGTATTCCAGCGCTAGGGTTTTCGTCAAGTTGCCCATTCCACCCTTACTGATGGAATAGCTCAAATACATCGGACGGGGAATAATCTCATGAACGCTAGAAACATTCAGAATCACACCAGAACGGTGTTGTGCTAGGAAATGCTTGATCGACTCGCGCGCACAGAGAAAGGCTCCTCGCAAATTGACATTGATCACTTGATCAAACTTCTCAGTGGGCAACTCGTGAGACGCAAATTCTGATTGAATGCCAGCATTATTCACCAGAATATCAAAGCCTCCAAACTGTTCGATTGTAGAATGCACCATCCGCAGAATATCAGCTTCTTGAGCAACATCACCTTGAGCTAAAAGCGTTTGCACAGAATGTCCCGCTTCGGTTGCACTCTGTTGCGCGATCGCTGCGGTCTGTTCTGCTTCTTCAGAATCACTTCGATAGTTCAGGACGACATTGCAGCCCTCTTGAGCAAAACGAATCGCGATCGCTTGACCAATTCCAGAACTTGCTCCCGTCACTAAAACCGTCTTGCCTGCTAATCCTTTCATGTATCCTCTGCGCTAAAGTAGAATGCCACAAGGGCGAAATCGCTCTCAGCATAGAATATGAAAATGCGAAGCGATTCGTATCGCTCTTCAGGCTTAGCTCACGCTCAACTTGAAGCATGGAAGTTCCAGAGTGAATCCACCTTGAGAGGAGTGATTCTACTCTATGAGTCATCTGGAGAACTTAAGCCATACAACGAGAGCAGTACAAAGTTATGATGCTGAAATCCATTCATTCGGATTCGTAATCGTTTGGGAAAATTCCCAACGTGATTTAAGAAGGGCTGAACACTGAGTCCTTCTGAAGAAAGCTATCAACAGTTCTCTATTGAATGGAGCGACCTAATGTTTGCACAACTGCCAGAACGTCAAATGCACGTCATTCGATGGGTTCTTACGATCGGGTGGCTTCTTGTTATTGCCTCTCTGTTTTATGACCCTTGGACTCCAGCCTTGACAGAACAAAGTCATCCTTGGAGTCCATTGCGCCTGACTGGAGAATGTGTGCAAGTTCAAGGAACCTGTATTGCTGAAGCACCTTACGCGATCGGAGCCATCTTATTTTGGGGGGCGATCGTTCCTGCTGGAATTTTTATCCTGCTTGTGTTTGGACACGAACTCTGGCGGCGCATCTGTCCGCTGAGTTTTCTCTCTCAAATTCCACGCGCCCTCGGTTGGCAGCGTCAGTTCAAACGGGAAAATCAGAAAACAGGGAAAGTCCGCTATGAGTTAGCAAAGGTCAATTCTGATTCATGGCTCGGTCGGAACTATCTTTATGTACAGTTTGGCTGGCTGTTTGTAGGACTGTGTGGACGAATTCTGTTCTTTAATGCCGATCGCTTCGTTTTGGGCTTATGGCTGGTCTTTACCATCATTGCTGCGATCGCAGTTGGCTATTTCTATAGCGGCAAATCTTGGTGTCAGTACTTTTGTCCGATGGCTCCGGTACAGACTGTTTTTAGTGAGCCGAGAGGACTACTTGGCAGCAAAGCGCACATGAGTGATAGCCAAATTACGCAATCGATGTGTCGGACAGTCGAGACCGATGGCAAAGAAAAAAGTGCGTGTGTTGCCTGTCAAAGCCCTTGTCTTGACATTGACTCTGAGCGAACTTACTGGGATGGCTTGAATAAGCCGGAAGAATCATTGATTCGATATGGCTATGTTGGCTTAGTGATCGGTTACTTTGTTTACTACTATCTCTATGCGGGTAATTGGGACTATTACTTTTCTGGAGCATGGAATCGTGATGCTGATCAGCTTGCATCTTTGATGAGTCCTGGGCTGTACTTGAACGGGCAACCCCTTCCAATCCCTAAGATTTTGGCAGTTCCTCTCGTCTTAGGTGCATCGACTACGATCGCTTATTTCATGGGACGATTGATCGAGCACCGTCTCAAATCTCAACTCAAGCTGCATCCTGATATCATTCAGCATCGCATTTTTGTAATTTGTACATTCGGTGTTTTTAACTTTTTCTTCTTTTTCGCGGGTCGTCCTTTACTGCGACTGATGCCATACTGGGTGCAAGCGAGTTTTGATATTGCGATCGTTTTTCTCAGTACACTGTGGTTACAACAGGCTTGGCGACGGAGTTCTGATCTCTATTCACGTGAGAATTTAGCGAGTCGCTTCCGCAAGCAGTTAGCAAAATTACAGATTGATGTTTCGCAGTATCTAGAGGGACGATCGCTCGATGATCTGCATACTAACGAAGTGTATGTTCTTGCAAAAATTCTGCCCGGTTTCACCCGTGAGAAACGCCATGAAGCTTACAAAGGTGTCGTGAAAGAGGCATTAGAAGAAGGGTATGTGAACTACTCTAGTAGCTTAGAAGTCTTAAAGCAAATGCGGCAAGAGTTGGGCGTTTCCGATGATGAACACCGTGAAGTGCTAGAAGAATTGGGAATTGAAGATCCAGAGATTTTGAATCCAAATCGTCAGCGATCGCTCGAAAACCAAATCCGATTAACAGGCTATCAAAAATCGCTTGAACGCTTGATGCGTCTTCAACAGCAAGATGGTGCAACAATTCGCACACTCAATCAACAATACTCAATTAGCCAACAAGAGGAAGATTGGATTCAGAGCGGTCTTTCTCCAGAAGCAGATCAGAAACTAGCAGGTTTGCAGGCGCGATTGTCCGAATGGATCGAATGCGATCGAGCTTTGAATCATCCGATGCTTCAAAGTCAGGCAGCAGTGCTCAAAGTCCTCAAAGACACGGTTCAGCGCAAACAGGAGTTAATCGTCGTAGAGTTAAGGAAGCAGAATTCAGATGCGACTTCAGTACAACCGAATTCAGCAGAAATCTCAACTCAAGATACGATCAGCTACTTAGAGCTATTGCTTTCACATTACAATCCAATTGTTCAAGCAGCCACCCTTTTTGCGATCGCTCAATTGAATGGTGATCGCGTGCAATCGTTGGCGCACAAGCTTCCTGATCATCCTCTTGTTCAAGACACTGCGAAACAACTCCCATCTTCAGATCTCAGAAAGCTCCCGACGCTTGAGAAGTTAGTTTATTTATCAAACAGTGATTTCTTCCACCGAATTCAGTCTCAAACTTTAATCGAGATTGAGCAACGCTCCCAAGTCAAGCCGTATTCAAAAGGAGAGGTGATCACAGAGACAGGCGATACTTGCCGCGAATTGCTTCTACTGCTAGAAGGTGCAGCAGGAATTCACTACTCATCCGAGAACGGAGTTCGGGTTGAGCATTTGCATCCTGGGCAGATTTTAGATGAGTTAGAGGTGCTGACGCATAGCAATTCCGAAAATACGATCGTTGCAGAAAGCGAAGTGACCCGCATCCTTGCTATTCCAATCGATGCGATCGATGATTTACTCGATCGTGATCCTGATTTTGCTCGACGCATTTTAGAGCTAGAGAGCCGCCAACTTCAGCGACTTGTGCGAGCTTAAACCTCAAGGAAGCTCAGCAATTGCGATCGCGATCGCGGTTTCACGATTCGACTTCTAGGTGATGAGAATTCATCAGCAGTTTCGGATCAGCATCATTGAGACATGCGATCGCGGCAATTTCAGGGTGATCCTAAAAATCTAATTGGCAGGAGGTGTGACCGAAGCAGTTGATCTCTCAGGAACTTTAAACTTAAGCTCATACACCAAAAGATAGGCTTGAGCTTTATTTCTATCGTTCTCTGCTTTTGCCGCTTCGTATTTCTGGATCAGATCGACGACTTTCTCTGGAGTTGCATTGGCTCGAACAATTTCTTCTGCCTTCTGATTCAAAAGCCCATAGCCAGTACTTGCAAGAAGCTGAGGCTTGTCTAACAGTTTGCCGTCTTTGTCCACAAGTACCGCGATCGCAGCAGGATGTTGACGTTCTTGATAATTTTGCAGCACAAAACCATCAGGAAAAGGAACTTCTTGAATCGGATCGTCAGGCTTTCTCAGCAGAATCCGCTCCCACACCAATCCTTTGTCTTTCAGAGATTGCGTAAAGTTTTGGGAATTGACAGCAATGTCTTGGTTTGTCGTGCCTTGAGGATTGTAGCGCGTCAGTGCGAGAAGTTGATCGGTACGGGTTTGCGGAACGGGTGTAGGCGGTGTAGAAGGTTGCGGTTGCTCAGACTGATTGGGGGTTCCAGGCGGAACTGGAGTCGTACCTCGTGCCACTTCAGCCGGATTCGCCTCAGTTAGCCCTGAAGGAGATTGTGGGTTCGTTGGGGCAGGAGTTGCGGGAGGAGTTGTGGGCTTGGTTTGAGGAGGAGTTGGAGGCTGTTGAAGCGCTTGAAATTTTCTGATGCGTTCTCGAATCGCATCAATCTCTGCTTGCGTCAGACTTCTACCCAGGTTGCGCCGCTGCGGAAGCGGAGAAGAAGGAATCGGCAGCGGCGTGAGATCAGGAAGCGTGTAGAGGGGATTTGGAACTGGGGGAATCGTCTGTCCAGTTTGAGGAAGTTGAATTTTGCTGTTAGCAGTGTTCGGGATAGGAGGAAGTCCAAGACGGGACGTTGAAGCTTGAGGAGCGCTGCTGCTCTGAGGAGGTTCGAGCAGACGGACGCGGCGAATCTCGGACTGCGCGGGGTCTGGGGAGGAAGTAAAAGCAGGCAGAGTCGCAAACAGGATCAGATGTGCGCCCACAGAGCCGAGCATCGCCAACGCCGCAGGTTGCTGCAGGGTTTCGGGGAGGTCGCGGAGAAAGTTGGAGAAGGCAGAAGAAGACATCATATGCAGTCGGGGTTCAGCGATCGAGCATGTGGGACTATCTCAGCATTTTAGGACAGCGATCGAACAATCGAGTGTCAGGTTCGTGAAATGGAAACGAAAACTATTCTCTTTTACAACAGATTAATGATTTGACCAGGATTGTTTAACGCCAAATCATAGACAAAACCTTAGACGGAAGCAAGGTCGCATCCGATTTTATAGAACAAATATACGATCGAGGAAATTCCTGCTACGCTAATTTAGTACGCTCGAACTAAGAAAAAATGATCCACTTTCGAGAAAGATGGTGTAGAGTAGATCGCTATTAGACAAAACGCTATATATGGCGTTGCTCATCTCTTTAAATTCAATTCAGGACGCTAGACCTAGACAAAGGGAGTTTCGCATGGTTCAAGATATCGCACGCCCAATAGGGTCGTCTGGCTCTGATTTGCCAGAGTTTGACTCAAAGAACAGTCAATTTCCGGCTTCGGCTCCTGCCGCAAATCCGGTTTTTTACCGAACCTATAGCCGCAAGCTGAGCGAAACTCGTCGCGAGTCTTGGGCACAAGTCAGCCAGCGGACGATCCAAGGACTCGCTGACCTTGGCAATTTTACCCCAGAAGAGCAAGAATTGATCGAACAGATGCAGCGATCTCTGCACTGTTTGCCGTCGGGTCGGTGGCTCTGGGTCGGTGGGACAAATTGGATTGCCAAACCAGAAAATTTCTCAGGATCGTACAACTGTACGAGTACGAATCTGATCGACTGGCGCGCCTTTGGTCTGATGATGGATCTTGCCATGATGGGCAGTGGAACAGGGGCAATATTAGAACCGAAATATACCGATCGTTTACCTGCCATTCGCAATCGCTTGAATGTGACTGTAACCCGCGAAATTGGCGAAGTAGCGGACTTTTTAAGAGAAGAAGCAACCGAGCTTGAGATCAACGGCAATCAAGTCACGATTCAAGTGGGTGATAGTCGTCAAGGTTGGGTGAAGTCCTATCAGAGTTTGCTAGAACTCTCAACCGATGAGCGGTTTACAGGCGATGTCGAAGTCTCGATCGATTTAGGTCACGTCCGTCCCGCAGGTGAAAGATTGAAAGGATTTGGGGGCGTTGCGAATCCGATCAAATTACCTGAACTCTATGCACGTTGTGCCAAAGTTCTCAATCGCGCACTCGGTCGCAAGCTTAGCCCAATTGAATGCTGCTTACTGATTGATGAAGCTGCCGCTTGTGTTGTTGCTGGTAACATTCGACGATCTGCCGGGATGCGTCAAGGCAGCAGTGAAGATGCTGAGTTTGCTGGTGCAAAAGACAACCTCTGGCAGCAAGATGAGCAAGGAAACTGGCGAATTGATCCCGATCGTGACGTGCTCCGCATGGCAAATCACACTCGGGTTTATCACCACAAGCCAACCTTAGAAGAATGTGTAGAAGCAGTTCGCAAGCAGTTCTATTCGGGCGAAGGTGCGATTCAGTATGCTCCAGAAGCAATTGCTCGATCGAATGCTGATATTCTGACTACTCCCGAATTAAAATCCGAGTTTCTTCGGGCGTATGAAGCAGGCAATGGGCAGCAATGGATTCAAGCCAAACATCCAAACATGCCGCTCAAGGAACTTGAGCATCGGTTGGGACGGTACGGGCTGAATCCATGTGGAGAAATTCTTGGTGAAGACTTCCACTGTAACTTGTCTGAGGTTCACCTGAATCAGATTGATCCGCTGGACTACGAAGCTCAAGAGCAGGCATTTACAGCAGGCGCACTTTCAGTTGCAGCTTTGCTCAATCACCGATTTGCTGAGCCTCGCTATCAGTATTCGCGAGAAGTAGATCCGATCGTTGGAGTTTCCTTCACCGGACTGTTTGACTTCTTTGTGAATGCATTCGGAACAGAATGGTTGCGGTGGTGGGAAGCAGGTAGACCCGATACTTTGACTGGAATGCAGTTCAAAGAGCGCGAAAAAGAATATCTATCGCGCTGGAAAGAGATTGTGCATCGAGTAGTCGGGGAGTACTGCGATCGCCAAGGGATTCGTCGCCCGAATCGTTGTACCACGGTTCAACCTGCTGGAACAAAATCGTTGTTAACAGGTGCGAGTTCAGGTTGGCATCCGCCCAAAGCTCAGCGCTTTATTCGACGCATTACTTTCCGGAAGAATGATCCGGTTGCACTGGCGTGTTTGGATTATGGATACAGCATTGTTCCGTCTCAGTCCGATAAGGATGAAAACGGCAATTTGTTGAATGATCCATTTGATCCACGGTGTACAGAATGGCTAGTTGAGATTCCCGTGGAAGTGCCTTGGGCAAACATTCCAGGAGCCGACCAGATTGAGATTGAGAAGTTCTCGGCTCTCGCTCAAATGGACTTCTATCTCCAAGTTCAGAAATACTATACTGCTCACAATACCAGCGCTACGATCGAGCTTCGAGAAGATGAAGTAGAAGGGTTAGCACATCGGATTCATCAAGCGATCGAAAACGATGAAGGCTACATTAGTGCAGCGTTACTAGCGCGCTTTGATGCTCCTTTCCCTCGCTTACCGTTTGAGAAAATCGATCAAGCGACCTATCAGAAATTGCAGGCTGAAGTGTTAGAACGTCGATCGACCGATGACTTCTATGCAGCTTTGGTACGACATGATGGTGGTGACTTGATTGAAGCAGGCCCAGCAGGATGTGATTCTGATAAGTGTCTGTTCTCTGAGACAAAGAAAGAATCTTAGCTTGAGTATTGATAGATAGAACTGAGCCTCCAGGATACTCTGGAGGCTTTTTTGATCAACTCAAATTGCGTGATGGGAAAGCGATCGCATAATATTTGCCTAGTTGCTGTGATGCTAG
>VFQU01001345.1_pt1 | contig 14987 bp, 12 predicted proteins | sample 3512311 | NCBI WGS metagenome assembly VFQU01 (sample SAMN10412377, study PRJNA504923) | tailings metagenome | isolation source: Relicate 3 Philex TSF3 active mining site | place: Philippines: Tuba, Benguet | collected 2017-08-29
GAGAAACCGGGCAGCGGCACGCCGGTATCCATCGCCGCGGGTGCTTCAAGCGCTTCGGCCCCGCCGTAGCGATATTCGAGATAGCGCGTCTTGACCGCCAGGTCATCGAGCGCGCCTTCGGCCAGACGCCGCGTCACCCGGTCAAGCTCGCCCGAAAGCTTGGTGAGGCTATCTGCGAGGCGTTCATCGGCGGTCTTGCCAATATGCGCCTCCTTGCGAAGGTTGGCAGGGATGCGGCGGTAATTCTCGATGGTTTCCGGGATATACTCGCCCACCAGCTCGCGCACTTCGGCAGCAGCGGGATGCGCAGGGTCGATATTCTGAAGCTGCACCCCCAGCGCATCGAGCTGCACGCCCATCTGATCGATGATCCGCACCGCCGCAGGCGGAAGGCCTGCGCGCTGCGCTTCGAGCCACAGCTCGGTGCGCGCCACCATCTGCGCGGGGCTGCCTTGCGCAAGTTCGTTGCGCTTCGGCGTCTTGACCTTGGGGAAGCTCGAAAAGAGCGCGATTGCCAGTGCCGATGCGATCACCACCGCCATCACGCCCCAAAACCCGATCCCGCCCACAAACGCGCCTGCAATCCCGGCGCCAATCCAGATCGTCGCAATCGCAATGGCGAGATTGCGCAGGCGGATCGCCCACGCCTTGCGCTTGGCCGCCGCCGAACCCTTGCCGATGCTTTTCGCCGGGCGGTGCGTCCCGCCCTCGCGCTGCGTAACAAGGCTGGTTTTCGCCTCGCGCAGAATGCGGTCGGATTCGCGGGTGGTATCGGCCATCAGCGATCCAGTGCGAGCAGCGAAGGCTCGGAGGCTGCAACCTTGGCCTGCGCCTGCGCCTGCCCTTCGGCCCGCGCGATATAGCCCTTGGACTTCTCGACCTCGGACGACAGCGTCTCGACCGTCTTCTTCATCGAATCAAGCGCGCGCACCTTGAAGTTGTCGACCTCGTCCATGGTGTCATAAATGTTCTGGAAGGCGCGTTGCAGCGTTTCCAAGGGGATCGTGCTGGATGCGGCCTGTTCGTGGATCTGCGCGGTCTGATCGCGCAGCAGCTTGCTGGTCGAATCGATGATATCGCTGGTGGTCTGATTGAGCGCGGTGATCTGGCCAAGCACAAGCTTCTGGTTGGTCATCGCCTGCGCCACCGTAACGGCGGTGCGCAGCGCACCGACCGTGGTGGTGCTCGCCCGGTCAACGCCCTTGATCAGTTCGACATTGTTCTTCTTGACCAGATCGAGCGCGAGATAGCCCTGCACGCTCACCGCCATCTGCGTCAGCAAATCCTGCGTGCGCTGGCGAACATAGAACAGCGCAGATTCGCGCAAGGCTTTGGCCTTGGCCGGATCTGAGCTGTCGAGTTCATAGGCCTTGGCCTCAAGCCGCGCATCGAGCGACTTGGCGATGTGGATCATCTGTTCCAGCTCGCCCATCGCAGCCCACAGCTTTTGCCGTTCGGTATCGATGGCGGCGTTATCGAGATGCAATTCCTTCTTGCCGCTTTCGAGCCGGGCAAGGATCGACTGGATGTGGCCCTGCGCCGATGTGTAGCTGTCGAAATAATTCTTCAGCTTGTTGCCGAACGGGATGATGCCGAGCAGCTTGCGCCCCGTCATCTTGCCCTTGCGACCGGGATCAAGGTCTTCGACGGTGCGGCGCAGTTCGGCAAGGTCTGCCCCCACGCTGCCATCCCCGTCCATCGCGCGCACCGGGCGATCGAGGAAGCGGTTCGACATTGCGGCTGCCGCACGGATCTGTTCCTGCCCCATGCGGGTGATCTGATCGACCTTCTCGCCGAATTCGGGCGAATTGGCATCGGCGGTCACCAGATCATGCACGAAGGCGTCGACCTTGCTTTCCAGCTTGGATTTCTGCTCGGTGGTGACAGGCACCAGGCCGATGGCCTGTTCAGGCGCAACCTGCGGCACCGGATCGGGCGGGGTGAGGGTGAAATCGGTCGCCGCCCGCGTGGCGGTCGCAATCGAGGTCGCGGTCTGGTTGTCAGTGCTCATCCGGTTTCCTTGCCTCATCCTTGCGGGCCTAAAGAACGGCCAGCGCGCGCCAGTGCCACTCCCGCCTTTGCCACTGTATTAGTCATCTAAAACACAGCTTTCAAGATCGCTCCCCCTCGCGCCGTGCTGGCCTTGAAGCCCGTCCTCGCTCTATACCTTTCGAACAATAGGACATTGCGCGCGGCGATCACACCGAAAAAGCGCGCGCGCCAAGGGATGATCCATGAACGACACAACCACGCCTGCCGAACGCGTTTCCAGCCCCGGTGACCTAGCGGACGCGGCGCCGAGCACGCTCCGCCAGAGCCTTGGCGCAGCGCTGTTCGGCCTCAGGCGCTGGTGGCTGCGCGATGTGGTGGCCAAGGTGGATCAGGCAAGCGTGATCGAGACCCGGCGCGAAGAAGCGGCGCTTTCGCACCGCTATCTGTTCATGATCGCAATGAGCGCGGGGATCGCCATTCTTGGCCTGCTGCTGTCATCGCCCGCGGTGGTGATCGGGGCAATGCTGCTGTCGCCGTTGATGGACCCGATCATGGGATTGGGCTTTGCACTGGCGATCGGGGATTACCGCTGGCTCAAGCAATCGGCGCGCACGCTTGCCTGGGGCGCGCTGTTGGCGGTGGTGCTGTGCGCTGCACTCGTTTTCGTCTCCCCGATCCAGACCATCACCTCCGAAATCGCCGCGCGCACCCGGCCCAATCTGTTCGATCTGTTCGTGGCGCTGTTTTCGGCGCTTGCCGGGGCCTATGCGATGATCCGCGGGCGCGAAGGCACCATCGTGGGCGTCGCCATCGCGACGGCGCTGATGCCGCCGCTCGCAACAGTCGGTTTCGGCCTCGCAACGCTCAATTGGACAGTATTTTCGGGCGCCTTGCTGCTTTTTGCGACCAATTTCCTGACAATCGCGCTCACCGCCTGGGGCATGGCGCGGCTTTACGGGTTCAGCAGCGATTTGGGCAAAGGCCAGACGCGGGCGCAGAATTTCGCGGTGGCAGGCGTGTTCATCGCGCTTGCCGTGCCGCTCGGCTTTTCGCTCCAGCAGATCGCGTGGGAGGCCAACGCCCAGCGCATCGTTCGCAGCGAAATCCGCGAGAAATTCGACAACCGCTCGCTGATCGATACCTTCGAGATCGACTTTTCCGCCGATCCGCTGGCGATCAACGCAACCATGCTGACGCCCGAATTCAAACCGGATGCCGAGGCGGATATCGCCCGCGCGCTGACCGCGCGGCTGGGGCGCGAGGTTGATCTCACGCTTAACCAGTATCAGGTCGGCACCAGCGCCAGCGCGGCGCAGCAGGCGCAGCTTTCGGCCACCCGTGCGCGGGAAGAAGCCGATATCCGCGCCCGTGCCGATGGGCTGGCGTTGCAGCTGGCGGTGGTAGCAGGCGTGCCGAGTTCCGATGTCCTGATCGACCGGGTGCGCCGGCGCGCGCTGGTGCGCGCCGCGCGCCTTCCGGGCGCGAGCCTTGCGACCTATCGCGCGCTTGAGGGGCGCATTGCAGCGACCGAACCGGGCTGGAGCATCGAAGTGATCCCGCCCGAAGCCACGCTTCCCGCCGCAATCCCGTTTGCCGAAGGTGCGCCCGATGCGGCCGGAGCACAGGCGCTGGCAGTAATCGGCTGGGCCGCGCAGCGGCTTGGCCGCAGCGTGGCGCTGAGCGGCGATCCCGCTGCGGCAGAGCTGGTTGCTGCATCCCTGCGCGAAGCAGGCGTGGGCGTCACCATCCGCCCTGCCCCCGCTGCCGCCACGCTGCGGGCAAGCTGGGCCGACGAAGCGCAATAGCCGCAGCAGCGTTTCAGGGCAGGCTGGCCGATAGCGAGCGCGGTTTCGGAAGCGAGCCTTGGGCTTGTTCGCTGCGGCCCCAGCAAGCGGCCAAGTGCTGCGGCCTGACTGAAAGTCTGACGCCTTACGCTGCCAGATCGATCGGCACAATCTCGCCTGCGAGATACAGCTTCTTGGCCTTGGCGCGGGAGAGTTTGCCCGAAGATGTGCGCGGCAGGGTGCGCGGGGGGACCAGCTCGACAACACAGCTCATCCCCGTTACCGAGCGCACCTTGTCGGCGATCTGATCGCGCAGGCGAACCCGCTCGTCGGGATCACTGACCTTGCAATGCACCAGCACGGCAGGCGCTTCTTCGCCGTTTTCCAGCTCGATCGCGAAGGCGGCAATGTCCCCGTGGTTGAAGCCCGGCAATTGCTCCACCGCCCATTCAATATCCTGCGGCCAGTGGTTCTTGCCGTTGATGATGATCATGTCCTTCGCCCGGCCGACAATGAACAGATAACCCTTGGCGGTGTAGCCCATGTCGCCCGTGTCGAGCCAGGGGTTCCCCTGTTCATCGGGAACCAGGCAATCCTCGGTCGCCTCGGGGTTACGGAAATAGGAATGCATCACGGATGGCCCGCGGCACCACACCTTGCCGATCTGGTGATCGCCCTTGGCCACGCCGTCCTCGCCGCGGATCGCCACTTCCATATCCGGCAGGGCCTTGCCGCAATTGACGATGGCACGGTAGCGGGCCGGGCGCGACAGATCGCGCGGCGCGCCCGACAGGCGCTCCTCCTCGACCAGCTCGACGCGGATGCCTTCGCCCGGCGGCATGACGGTCACGGCCAGCACGGCTTCGGCAAGGCCATAGGAGGGGGTGAAACTCGCCGCCTTGAAGCCCGCTGGCGCAAAGGCGTTGACGAAGTTCTGCATCACGTCCGGGCGGATCATGTCCGCGCCATTGCCCGCAATCCGCCAGCGCGACAGATCAAAGCGTTCAGCCACGTTTGACTGGCTGGAGATGCGGCGCGCGCAGATATCATAGCCGAAGGTCGGCGAATACGACAGTGTGTTGCCCCGATTGCGGCTGATCATGTCGAGCCAGGCAAGCGGGCGGCGGGCAAAGGCATCAGGCTTGAGGTAATCGCCCGACACTTGATTGGCGATCAGCGAGAGCAGGCAGCCGACGAGGCCCATATCGTGATACCACGGCAACCAGCTGACGCAGCGATCATTTTCGCCCAGGTGCATCGTGGTTGAATGGCCGTAGAGATTGTGCAGCAGCGCGCGGTGGGTCACCGCAACGCCGGTGGGAAAGCGCGTCGATCCGCTCGAATATTGCAGGTAGCAGATATCATCAGGGCTCGCCTGCGGCAGCTCGCACGGCGGCGCGGGGCGCTGCGCGAAATCCTGCCAGCTTGTCGCATGGCAACCCTGCCGGGCGGCAGCGGCAGCGGCCATCTCGGTGATCTCTTCGGGGTAAAGCAGCAGCGCCGGATCGCTGCTTTGCAATTGCACCGCAAGCTGATCGATAAAGCTGTCCTTCCCGCCGAAGCTGGTGGGCAGCGGCAGCGGCACCGGCCAGGCGCCGACATAGACGCAGGCGCAGAACAAGGCAGCGAAATCGGCACCCGTCTCGGCAATCAGCGCAACCCGGTCTTCGCGCTTGATCCCGAAGGCAACCAGTCGGCGCGCCATCGCCAGCGCATCGCTGCGCATCTCCGAATAGGGATAGACCCGCGCGAGTTCGCCGCGCATATCGTGAAAATTGAGGCCCTTTTTGCTGCGGGCAGCGTAGTCGATCGCCTCGTTGAAGGTTGCGAACTGCGCACGGATTCGCGGCAGGTCGCAATCATTCGGCGTCGGCATCAAGACGGCGTCGGTCATTTTTATAGCGATACCCGTGACTTGTGGAGAGGCATAAGCACTTGAATGCCCGTCCAGAGTAACCCCGTTGCGGTGAGGTGCGCCCTCACGTCCTTCCGGTTTTTTGCATTTCCCAACGAGTGTGGCACGAATAAGGCGAAATGGTTTCAGGTAAAGCGAATTCGTCATCAAGCGGTAGTGGTAGCCGCAGGCAAGACGCGGTGCAGAACGGGCGCGAACAAGGCCGCAAACGGCCTCACCGGCCGCTCGATCAGCGCGCCTTGCATGATCTTGCGCTGTCCTATGTGGCGCGCTTTGCCACGACCGGCGCGAAGCTGGAGGGCTATCTGGCACGCAAGCTTCGGACAAGCGGGCAGGCCGAAGATGATGAAGGCAGCAGCGATGTCGATATCCCCGCGCTGGTCGCCCGCATGATCGCGGCTGGCTATGTCGATGATGATGCCTATGCCCGGATGCGCGGCCGCGATCTGGCTGCGCGCGGCTTTGGGGCAAGGCGGATCGAACAGGCCTTGTGGGCTGCCGGGGTGGATGAACCGACGCGCGCCGATCATGCGCCCAATGAAGCGGCCAAGCGCCGCGCGGCAGTGCGGATGGCGCAAAAGCGGCGGTTCGGGCCATTTGGCCCCGACACAGCAAGCGAAGACCCGCGCGCCCGCGAAAAAGCCGTTGCAGCAATGCTCCGGGCAGGCCACGAGTTTGCCCATGCGCGCTTTATACTCGATGCGGCCAGCCGCGAGGACATTGCGCAATGGCTTGCCGAGGCCGACAGCGCTGGCCATGATGGTGAAGGGATGAATGAGCCATGGTAAGGATGATCCTGACAGGAGCAGCGCTGGTCTTGGCGGCCTGTTCGCAGGGCGACAGCGCGACTGCCCGTGCGCCGACCGCCGCGGCAGGCCCGGTCGAGACAGCGGCTCGCCATCCGGTTTCGGGCCTCAGGGTGGTGGATTTGGTGGTGCGTGGCAGCGCAGAACACCGCTTCCGTGTCGAAGTGGCCGATACGCCCGCAGCCCAATCGCGCGGGCTGATGTATCGCACCGAACTGGGCGATTTCGAAGGCATGATCTTTCCATCTGCCGCTCCCGAGCCGCGCAGCTTCTGGATGAAGAACACGCCGCTGTCGCTCGACATCATCTTTGTGGGCCCCGACGGCCGCATCACCAATATCGCGGCGAACACCACGCCCTATTCGCTCGATCCGGTATCTTCCACGGGCCTTGCGTCAGCCGTGCTCGAACTGCGCGCGGGCCGTGCGGCGGCGCTCGGCATCAAGGCGGGCGACCGGGTGGAGTATCGGCTGCCCTGATCGCGCTTGAAGCCAGCGCCGAAACCCTCTAACCGGCGCGGACATGGGTATCCTTGCAAAGATCTTCACTTGGTGGGATGGCGCCACCATCGGCACGCTGTGGTTTTCAAGCCGCAAGGGCGAGCATGTCGGCACCGATGGTGCGGGCAACAAATATTACCGCGAGCGCCGCGCAGCCAATCGCGCGGCGGCGCCGACCGGCTCCTACACCGCCCTTGAAAAGCGCTGGGTGATCTATGCGGGCAGCAATGATGCCAGCCGCGTGCCATCCGAATGGCATGGCTGGCTGCATGGCACCTATGACAATGTGCCCGAAAGCCACCTGCCCCCGCCCAAGGTGTGGGAGGTCGATTACACCCCCAACGCCACCGGCACCCCTGCGGCCTACCGCCCGCAAGGTGCGCTTGAACGCGGCGGCCAGCGCGCCCGCGCGGTTGGCGATTACGAGGCGTGGTCGCCCGGCGCCGAGGGCTGAGACAGCGCCGTGCGGCCCTGCATTACCGCAGCCCGCAGCGCCGCGCTGATAGCGCCGCTCGCGCTGGTGCTGGCGGCCTGCGAACAGGCGGCTGACCAGCCCGAAACAGTCGAACTTCCCATCACCAAGCCGGTCGCCAGCGCTCCTGCCAAGGGCTCGGCCGCAGCCATCGCCGAGGTTACTGGTGCCACCGCGATGGCGGAACGCGTGGCAAAACTAGGCCTTCTGAACAAGCGCAACAATGTTTCCGAAGAGATCGTGCTGAAGCCCGGCGAAGCGCGCGAGATCGGCCCTGTCACCATCCGCCTGTCAGCTTGCGAGCGCACCGCGCCGTGGGAATTGCCACAAGAGGTGGGGGCTTTTGTGCAGGTTGATATCCGCGAAAACCAGGCAGCGGCACCGCAACGGGTCTTCTCTGGCTGGCTGTTCCGCGAATCGCCCAGCCTCAATGTGGTGGAACACCCGGTCTATGATGTCTGGGTCAAGGATTGCACGATGGCCTTCCCCGGCGAGGAAGCCAAGCCAGCGGCCAAACCATCGCCGGGCGCCGCGCCGAAGCCTGCTCGCACTCCAGCTGCACCGGCGCCCACTCCTGAACCGGCAACCGATTGAACAGTGCCGCTTGCGGCCATGAAACCGCGCCACGCCGTCCCCAGACTGGTGAGCGGACTGCCCGCTGCGGCCCGCACTTCCTTGAGATATTCGGCCTGCGGAAGCTCGATTGCGCCCATGCTGCGCAGATGCTCGGTGATGAACTGGCAGTCGAGCAGGGTGTAACCCGCGCGCCGCAGGATGGCGACCAGCCAGGCGAGCGAAACCTTGCTGGCATTATCGGCCCGGCTGAACATGCTTTCGCCGCAGAAAACCCGGTCGAACGACACGCCGTAAAGCCCGCCGACCAGCTCGTGCGCGCCCGCATCACCCGGCAGCCAGCATTCAAGCGAATGGGCATGGCCGACCCGGTGCAGCGCGATGTAGCTTTGCACGATGCGTTCGGAAATCCATGTTTCGGGATGGCCCGGGCGCGGCGCGGCGCAGGCCCGCATCACTGCCTCGAACGACTGGTTGACAGTGATGTGGAAGCGATCCGACTTGATGATCTTGCGCAGGCTTTTCGACAGATGCAGGCCATCGAGCGGCAGGATCGCCCGTTCGCGCGGCTCCACCCAGAAAATGTCGCTATCCTCACGCTTGTCCGCCATCGGGAAGATCCCGCTGCGATAGGCCAGCAACAGGGTCTCGACCGGGATCGGGGGCGGGGATGGCGGCGCATGCATGACTGCTGGCAAGATACCGTGCGCGGCGCCTGCGCACCAGCGAAAGGATGAAAAGCCCCGCGCAAATCGGGCGTTGCCTAAGCGTCAAGGCTTCGATAAAGGGACCGCCTTGCCGCGCGATGCAGGGGTGTAGCTCAGCTGGTAGAGCATCGGTCTCCAAAACCGAGGGCCACGGGTTCGAATCCTGTCACCCCTGCCAAGCGGCACACGGTGGTTAGACGCCGCGCGCCCCTGCGGCATCGGAGAGCGGTTTCCACACCTCCGCGCGTCCGGCATGGCCGCCGCCAGCTTGCGCTCCGCGCCAGACCCGGCCCAGCACCGCTGCAAGCAGAGCATTGCGGACAAACAGCAGATCGACCAGTTGATAGGCCTCCACCGCGCTCATCTCGCGCTTGTAGCCACTATCGCCCGAGCCGAGATCGAGCACGTCCTGCCCGTCGGCAATCGCATCGGCCATCACCCGGTAATTGACCAGCTTGCCGACGTGGAAGGCGGCCATATCCTCGCGATAAGAGCCCGCGATCCCGTATTGGCAGGGGCCGTTATCGAGATCGAGGCAGAAGGCGACAGGCCGCTCATCAACGGTGAGGATGGTGGCGCACAGCATCTCGGCCAGCACCGGATCGGTGAGCGCACGCTGCCACTGGCGGCGCTGATGGGGTTGGAGGAACTTGGCATCGCTGCCATCGGTGGTGCGCGCGATCCAGCTGGCTGCTTCAATCTGGCCAAGCTCTTCGAGCACAGCGTCGCTCCAGCTATCCCCGCGCACATGGCGCCAACCGACCGCCCCTTGCGCTGCGAGATTGCGTTCATACCGGCGCAGGCGCTTGGCCGTCGAGCCGCGCGGCCAGCCATCGGCGCGCGCTACGGCAAGATCGATCACCCAGCACGAGCCCGAGGGCCGCGCCAGCACCCGCCAGCCTGCAAGCCGTGCGGCCTGCGAGACGAGGGCGACACCGGGATCATTGCCGCGCATCGGGCCAAGCCGCCACACCTGCCCGAGCATACGCCCCGTGCGCCCCTGGAACAGGTGCGCGAGCTGTTCGGGCGTCATCCCATCGGCCAGCAGCATTCCGCGATGCGGCCAATAGGCGCCCGGCACCTTGCGCGCGCCGACCAGCGCGGGGCCCACCAGACAGGTCGGCAGGGCTGCCATGGCTGCGCCATTTTCGCGCAGCACCAGCGTGCAGGCCTCATCGCCGCTGGTCGCAGCAAACCACGCCGCGCGCAGAAAGCAATCGCCCGACAGGTTGCGCTCGGCCAGCTCGTCGATCACGGGGGCAAAGCCCGGCTCGATGCTGGCCTGCCAGGCGGCAGCGGCGATTGTCTCGTAGCGCATTTCTCTCTCGCAGGCCCGCGCAGGGGGACGCGGACCGGCGCGGTCTAATCGCGCAGTTGTCGCTATAGGGTTAACGCGAGCGGCACGGAAATCAGCCTTATCAGAAAACTAGCGCATTATCATGCGGCAGCGCGGGCAAGGTGCGCGCGCACCACCGCGCAGAAATCGCCGCCCCAGGTTTCCAGCTTCTTCGCGCCGACCCCGGCGATGCGGCCCAGTTCTTCCAGCGTTTCGGGGCAGGCATGGGCCATGTCGCGCAGGACGGAATCATGGAAGATCACATAGGCGGGGATGCCGTGTTCAGCGGCCAGCTCACGGCGCTTGGCACGCAGCGCTTCGAACAGCGGATGACCGACCGGATTGGCGGCCAGGGCTTCCTCGCCTCGCCGATCTTGACGTGCGCGGCGGGAGCGGCGGGCACGTTCCGGCGGCCTGGCGATGGTAACGCCGACTTCGCCCTTCAGCACGCCGCGCGCACCCGGCCCCAGCATCAGGCCGCCATGCTCATTGGCTGCCAGCACGCCGCGCGCCACCAGCGTGCGCGCCAGCGGGCGCAGCAGGCGCGCCTCTTCGCCCGTGACAATCCCGAACACCGAGAGCCGATCATGCCCGCGCGCGGCGATGCGATCATCACCAGCGCCCAGCAGCACCTTTTCAACATGGCCGATGCCGTAACTCTGCCCGGTGCGATAAACCGCCGAGAGCAGCTTTCTTGCCAGTTCGCTCGCGTCGGTCAGGTGCGGCGGATCAAGGCAGCGGTCGCAATTGCCGCATCGCTCCTCGGGCGTCTCGCCGAAATGGCGCAGCAACGCAGCGCGGCGGCATTCGGGCGTTTCGACCAGCGCGGCGAGCGCATTCAGCCGCGCCTGTTCGGCGGGTAGGCGTTCGGGCTCGACCTCGCTCAGCCATTGGCGCGCGCGGGCGAAATCGGAGGTGCCCCATAACAGGTGGGCTTCTGCCGGATCGCCATCGCGGCCCGCGCGCCCGGTTTCCTGATAATAGGCTTCGATCGACTTGGGCAGGCCGGCATGGATCACAAAGCGCACATCGGGCTTGTCGATCCCCATGCCGAACGCGATGGTGGCAACCATCACCATGCTTTCCGAGGCGACAAAGCGCGCCTGCACTGCGGCGCGCCGTTCGGGGTCAAGCCCGGCGTGATAGAACGCCACCTCGCGCCCCGTGCGGGCGATCTGCGCGGCAAGGTCTTCGGTCGCCTTGCGGCTCGGCGCATAGACAATGCCTGCGCCCGGCAGCCTCGTGAGCAGTTCGGCGATCTGGCGCGCGCCATTGTCTCGCGGCGTAATGGTATAGCGAATATTCGGCCGGTCGAACCCGGCGATGATCAGGCCCTCTTGCGGGATTCCCAACTGGCGCAGGATATCGGCGCGGGTGGCCGGATCGGCGGTGGCGGTGAGCGCGAGGCGGGGCACCCCGGCAAAGCGATCGAGCACCGGGCGAAGGGCGCGGTAATCGGGGCGGAAATCATGCCCCCATTCCGAGACGCAATGCGCCTCGTCAATGGCGAAGAGCGCAATCTCGGCGCGTTCGAGCAGACTTTGAAAGCCCGCCGTCGCAGCGCGTTCGGGCGCGACGTAAAGCAGATCGAGAGCGCCCCGGCGGAAGGCTTCGGCGGTTGCGGCATTGCCAGCGTCAGCCGAAGTCATTGAAGCCGCGCGGATTCCGGCCGCGCTCGCGGAACGGATCTGATCATGCATCAACGCGATCAGCGGCGAAATGATAATGGCCGTGCCGCGCCGCGCCAGCGCTGGCACCTGATAGCACAGGCTCTTGCCTGCGCCTGTAGGCATCAGGGCAAGGCTGTGCTGACCTGCCATGACCCGCGCGATGACCGCTTCCTGCTGGCCGCGAAACCCGGCAAAGCCGAAAGTGCGTCGCAAAATGGCATGAAGATCGGAAGAGAGCGCGGCATCCATCAGCCGTGCCCTAGCGCGCCCTGATTGCCATGGCACCCGCTCGCCCTGCACCTTTCGACGGATTTCACCGTGCCATCACGCTCCAGCTGCAAAAGTGCGAGTTGCCGCGATGCGGCGCGCTCGTCAGGTTGTTGGGCGCAGCCGACATGAGGAGCCTTCAAGGCATGGCGGACTATGATCTGGTGATCCGGGGCGGCACGATTGCCGATGGCACCGGCGGCGATCTTATCGAGGGCGATGTCGCGATTGCAGGCGGGCGGATCGCCGCGATCGGCAAGGGGCTGGGCCGGGGCGCTGAGGAAATCGCTGCGCAGGGGCGCATTGTCACCCCCGGCTTTATCGATGTGCACACGCATTATGATGGGCAATGCATCTGGGCTGAGGAGCTTTCCCCCTCCTCCTCACACGGGGTAACAACGGCGGTGATGGGCAATTGCGGGGTCGGCTTTGCTCCGTGTCGCCGCGAGGATCACGCCATGCTCATCAACGTGATGGAGGGCGTCGAAGACATTCCCGGCGTGGTGATGACCGAGGGCTTGCCGTGGGATTGGGAGACCTTCCCCGAATATCTCGACACGGTTGCAGCGGGCAGGCGCGACATTGATGTGGCTGCCTACCTGCCGCACTCGCCCTTGCGGGTCTATGCCATGGGAGAGCGCGGCGCAGCGCGCGAGGTGGCGCGGACGGATGATCTTGCGCTGATGCGCCGCCTGACGGCCGAGGCGATGCGGGCAGGTGCAATCGGCTTTGCGACCTCGCGGCTTAGCATTCACAAGACCGCAGACGGCGATGCCATCCCCACTTTCGATACCGACATTGCCGAGCTTGAAGCCATCGCGCGCGGCATGGCGGATGCGGGCGCGGGCACGTTTCAGGTGGTGTTGGATGCCTTTGTGGGCTGGGACAAGGAATACCGCGTGATCGAACGGGTGATCGCCGCAAGCGGCCGCCCGGCCACCTTCACGCTGGCTTCCGGCAATGACGCGCCGCCGCGCTGGCGCCGCGTGCTCGAAAAGCTGGAGGCGACCAATGCCAGCGGAGGGGTCGCCAACGCGCAAGTCATGCCGCGCCCCATCGGGCTAATTGCGGGCCTCGAATTGACAGTTCACCCCTTTGTGCTGTGCCCAAGCTGGCAAAAAATCGCGCATCTTTCGATAGATGAGCAAGTCACCGCGATGCGCGATCCCGCCCTGCGCGCGGCGCTCACCACCGAGGATTTCACCCCCGGCCACCCATTCAACGAGCTGGCGAGGAACTGGCGCTGGCTGTTCCCGCTCGACAATCCGCCCGATTACGCCCCGCCTGCCCACATGAGCATGGCAGGCCAGGCCGCCGCCAAGGGCTGCACCCCGCAGGAGGTCGCCTATGATCGGCTGCTGGAAACGAACGGGCGCGGGCTGTTTCTGGCAGCACTCGGCAATTACGAGAATGCCAGCCTCGAAAGCGCGCATGAAATGCTGCGCCACCCGCATTGCGTGCCCGGCCTTGGCGATGGCGGCGCGCATTACGGGGCGATCTGCGATGCCAGCTATTCGACCTATTTGCTGACCCAATTCGTGCAAGGCGATGGCCCGCTCAAGCTGAGCCTTGCCGAGGCGGTGCATATGCTCGGGGCCAAGGCTGCGCGCGCGGTGGGGCTTGCTGATCGCGGTGTTCTGCGGGTCGGCGGACGGGCTGATATCAATGTGATCGATCTTGATGCGCTTCGCCTTCACCTGCCCGAAGTGGTGCGCGATCTGCCCGCAGGCGGCCGCCGCTTGCACCAGCGCGCGACCGGCTATGACGCGACAATTGTCGCAGGCGAAGTGATCCGCCGCCATGACGCCAGCACCAGCGCGCGGCCCGGAAAACTGGTGCGCGGGTCAGCTTACAGCAAGGTCGCTTAATCCAGGATTAGCCCCAATTTGTCCGGCTATTGCCGGATTTGCTCGGAAAGGGGCGTTTTGGAGATGGTTCGTGTCCTGTTGCTTGGCCTGCTCGCGGCGCTCATCGCCGCTCACCCGGCGCGCGCCCAAGACCAGCGTGAATTGGTGCTGGAAGTCGCAGCCAACATCATCGAGGTGACGGTGAACGGCGCGCCCGTCAGGCTTGAGGTGACTGCCGAAGCGTTTGGCGCGGCGGTGATCAACCCCGATGTGGCCGAGCGGCTCGCGCTCGTCCCTGATCGGCGCAGCGGCTGGCGGTTCGGGCCGGTCAGCGTCGAGGGGCGCGGCGCGCAGGCGCTGATCGGCTTCGGCGGCGAACCGCGCGAGATTACCGTGGTGTGGGCCGATAGCCCCGTCAGCGCCCGCGCCGACGGGATGATCGGCATCCACCACCTGCCCTATGACCGCGTGACCTTTGCCTTGCGCCCGGCGCAGGATGGCGAGGTGGTGGACCGGCTCGAACTCAAGCGCGTCGGTCGCCTGTTCGGCAACACCCGCATCGGCGCGCCGGTCAAGGCGGGCAAGCGCGAATTGCTGGCGATTTTTGTGCCCGAGTTTACCCCTCTCAACCTCATCACCGCCCCGACCGCCACCTTCCTTGCGACCCATCTCGACGGCGGCTTCACCAAGGAGCCTGCCAGCACTGTCAACATGCGCTTTGGCGTGATCCGGCCAGTGCGCACCATGCTGCTTGCCCAGCCGCTGGAAATCGGCCGTCTCGCGGTGAACCGCTTTGCCGTGCGCTACGAGGATTATGGCTCAACCGCGCCGGTGGGCGAGGTGGCAGACAATGACCCGCGCTTTGAAAAGGGCCGCATTCTGGTGAGCGGCCGCAAGGGACAGGGGCGCCCCGATCTGCTCACCCGGATCGGCGCCGAGCAGCTCGCCGCGTGCTCGCGCCTGACCTATGATCTGGCCGCCGGGGTGATCGAACTCGCCTGCCTGCCCTCGCCAGAATGAGGCGGGCCTGCGCAACCTAACGCCGCGCAGCCCCTGCCGCGATCGCATAGTCCCGCGCATCGGGCGAAGACGCAGGGCTTGGCACGATCCGGCAGGCA
>VFQU01001346.1_pt1 | contig 14958 bp, 8 predicted proteins | sample 3512311 | NCBI WGS metagenome assembly VFQU01 (sample SAMN10412377, study PRJNA504923) | tailings metagenome | isolation source: Relicate 3 Philex TSF3 active mining site | place: Philippines: Tuba, Benguet | collected 2017-08-29
TTCTTTTAAAAAATCTGCTTTGCGACGATTCTTTTTATCTTTTTTTCCATACATTATAAATTTGTTTTAAACGCAATAATCTTTACGTATTAATCACACATTAATAAATAATATCCTTTTTAACAGGATTTTTAATAATGTTCTTGTTTTAATTAAATCCTTAATTTATATGTAAAAAATTTTTTATTTAAAATGAACTTGGTTTATTAGGATTAAACGTTTTACAATTTTCTTTTTTTACGTTTTCTTCTAAACCAAATCGTTTAATCACTATTTTTTTATCATCCGTTTTCTTTTAGGTAAGATCTTTTAATAAATCTCAAAAGATTACGTTGAATTCTTGAGATATGTAACCATATCTAATGTAAAAAATAAAGGACCTGAAAACGTCTCATATTCTAATTTTTTTTAATTTATACGTGAACGTTTCTTATTATTGGAAAACGATTAATAGAATATATTTAAAAAAAGATAAAAATTCTAATGGGGATTTAAAAACTAGTATTCGCAACTTCAGTACATAGATGTACTAACAATAAGAAAACGGTGTCGATCTCTGATTGGTTATATCGGATACGTTACCTTTTCAAAAATCTTTGAGTATCGCATAATTGAATGACGGAATGCCTAACCAGAAACACTCACTTAACCATATATACTATCTAAAATACTAAGGGAACAGAAGGTATTTTAGGTAAATAATAAGCTTTCTTCTTCGAAGATTTCAGAAGTTGTAGGAGAGACCTTAAATTAACTGTAGTAGTTCATTAACTTGAGAACCTTTAAGAAATGTTTATACTTATACGATAACGTGTATAGCTTGAATCGAGTTACAACACGTTTATAATTAGTTAGAAACCATTAACCCATTATGTTACAAAGAAAAAACTATATTGGCTTTAATTTTAATAGCAAGACGTGCTTGCGCATAAATCATTAATGCCCCTCTATACGTGTTTTTTGAAAAATTTATTAAGAGCTTTTCTTATTTGATTATAGTATAAGCTATATTCAAAACATAATATCTTTTCGTACAGCTAAATGAACGAATTCATATAAACGATGTCCAAATCTTATGGGATTTCCTAAAGGACTATATATGCTAAAATACTTTATAAGGTATTTTAAATATTGTAATCTTTTGTAATAATATCATAAAGCATGTTTTGGAGTATTATAGTATTTTCAAGCAGAAGTAAGAATTATCATATTTAGCATTAAAATAGAATAAAGCAAAAATAGCGTTCTACATATTTCTACTTATTTGTGTTGAAATAAAATATCAAAGGTAAGAGGTTTCAAACACAATTAATATTATCATATCATTGGTTAAGGATAAAAATCCTGTTGGAATAATTTAACCTTTTTAAGAAAAAATAAAAATTATTTAAACTTGTTTTTCTTTAAAAAGGCTTTAGTGTTCTTGTTAATATATACAGGCTTAGACAAATAGTTTTAACATTTTCAGGTAAAGTATGATGTTAAAACTAGAAGTATAACTGTTGTTTCAGAAAATCAATATGTCCTTTGAATATGCATAAATATTATATTAGTCAAAGAATTTCAGTTTTATCAATATTGAAGCAAAAGCTGAAAAAGATGTAAAGGAAAGCTCTTCACATTCTTGAATAAAAAAGCATTAAACATTGGTATTCTAATCGGGGATTGTCATTAACAAAATCTTTTATTTTCCAATTCTTTTTCGAACTGTTTATAATACTCTATTAACTTTTTTATAGGAGTTATTAAATCATCATAGTGATAAACTTAGGAAATAATCTGCAGTCATTTGTTTGCGCAAAAAACATTCACATTATTTATAGTATATCAGTAATTTTATCTAAATCTTTTTATAGCTCTTATATTCGAAACAATATAACCAATATTTTGAATTCTTGAAGAGTATAATCAAAATAAAAGTATTGTCTGTTTAAAATGAATAATGAAGTTACAAACTTTATGGTTCTTTAGAAAACGTTTTTTATCTGCCATCCAATAATTAATTGCAAAATACGTGAACCTTTGTTTTTAAATGTTCTATCTTACAATATAATGAGAAACTTCGTTTCATCGATTTCGATAATGTTTCTGGTTCCCAAACCCGAATGTAAATTCCTTGTGTTTAATGTAAGGGCTCCCATACTTTTGTTGATCTCTAATTAACAATTTTTGATCATATCTTTTATGGTTTATATTAAATATAGATACTCTGTATTTAATAATATAAAGCTGAAATATACATTACAATTAAAGTTATTTTAAAAACATTGTTGTTAAATATAAATATATTTAGAATAAATGCCATATTAAAAAATTATTTATTAATTTTGGACCACAACATCAGCAGCCCATGGTGTGCTACGTATGGTATAGAATTAAACGGAGAGGTATCCAAAACTGCGATCCCCATATGGTTTATTGCATGAGGTACTGAAAAACTTATCGAGCATAAGAATTTCTTACAAGCTACCATATTTTGATGTTTGGATTATGTATCATGATGGCCCAAGAACATGCTATTCATTAGCTGTTGAAAATTTATTAACGATTTAAATGCTAAAGCTTTATACCATATATAGAAATACTGAACGGGCTCGTAATATACGTGATTGTTTTTAGAAATAACACGTATATTAAATCATTTATTAGCTGTACAACTCATGCCATGGATGTTGGTGCTTTAACACCATTTCTGGGCTTTTGAGGAAAGAGAGAAATTAATGAGTTTTATGAACGTGTTTCGGGGCAAGAATGCATACCGCATATATTCGTCCGGGAGGCGTGGCTTATGATACCTGTTGGTTTGCTTAATGATATTATACTTTCCTAACACTTTTTCAAAGAAACTAAATGAATGGAGGAGTTATTAACTGAAAATCGAATCTTTAAAGATCGTTTTTAATATAGGAAAAGTTACATAGAAGTCGCTAAAGACATGCTTTTTCTGGTGTTATGGTTCGTGGTAGGGTGTTCCTTATGATTACGTAAAATTTATAATTATGAAAATTATAAGATTTTCATTATAAAATTCCTATAGGTTTAAAGGTGATTGTTATGACAGATTTTTAATTAGAGTTACCGAAATGCGTGAAAGCTGCTCTATTATGCTCAGGTTTGTGAGCAAATACAAGATGGGGCTATTACAGTTCCTTGCTAAATTTGTTAACCTACTCGTGCTTTAATGAAAAGTGTATGGAAGCTTTAATCAACATTTTAAATTTTTTTCTAGGGTATGATTGTGCCTGAAGCTATATGTATACTAGCGTGAAGCTCCTAAAGGAGAATTGGTACTTTAATTGCTTCTTATAAGATCAACCAAAACCTTATGTTGTCATATACGTGTCCAGGTTTTCATCATTAGCTGCTATTAATTTATTTCTCAAAATCATTCTTTAGCTGATGTGTTGCTATAATGGTACTCTTGATATTGTTTTGGTGAGGTTGATAGATAAATTTTAATCATAATTTATTTTTTCCGATTATTTAAATATAAACCCTTTGTTAAAATTAAATAAGATATAAAAATGATAAATTTCAATGTATAAAAAAATAATTCTGGCTGTTATTTTGACATTAAGTGATTAAAAGTTGATTATTTAAAAACGCTAAAACGATAAAAACGTAATTTCTAAATAACACTGTAATGATATTATTATACTTAAAAACAGAAATATCAGATAATTAAGCATTTCGTGTTATAAAACGACCATTTTAGATTTTCAACCTTTTTTTAATGAATATTAAAAACTAATTAAGATGCTGGCATAATTTTCCAAGGCTTAGTTGTAATTAGATTACCTTGATAAATGAATCTTCTTTTTTTATAAAAACAAAACACTTTAGTTTCATAAAAACCTTTTTTATTTTCTACATCAAAATGTATAGTGATTTCATTTTGATTTTGTGAAGATTTTAAGGCTTGATTTAAAAGATGGTTATAGATATTAGTACCTAACATATTATATTTTTCTTTTTGAAAACCTTTGAAAACATAAACATAATCTGTATCTGTTTTATACATATAAAATTTTGATCCCAGACATAACAATTTGTTAATATTTGCAACTAATTTAAATGCTCCCAATTCTGTACTAATATTTTCAGCATTTAATGGTGTAGTTATAATAATACTATCTGTGTCCATATACAATAGATTATTATATAAATTGTTATTAATAAGAAACTCATACATATAAAGACGACTATACGCTGCAATTGCTACAGAAATTGCCACATTTTCAAATTTGCATTTTATAGCATATTTATACTTTTTGTTAGAAATATCACATAACATTTCATATTGAGTACCATATCGACCATATAAAGAATTCAAAATTAATTTAATTAATTTTTTCATATCGAGGTTTTTTTCTGTTTGACGCCAAGAATATAACTCATTAACAAAGTCATCAAAAACTATATTCTTTTCAAAGGAATAACCATCATATATGGTTATAATTTCATAACCATAATGTAAAGCTGTTTTTAATTCTTCAGAAAAACAAATAGTATCGAATTCTCCTTCCGGATAAATAATACCCATGTCGATGTGATTGTTCGTAGATTTTATTGGTAATATAGGTAAAAATATATTTTGTGGTGAACGTACCCTAACATTTACAATACCATAAAAAGTATGAATAGTATCAGCAGTAATCTTGGTCATATATTTAGGAACTCCTGTTGGCATTGGATAGTGTTTCATAATATATGGATATAAAGAATTTACATCATAATAATAACTATTTTGCTTATAAATAGGTTTAATAACTTCTGTTCGACCACCATAAAAAGCTTTTCTTATGTAAGTATCCTCTTTTTCATTTAGATTAATTATTAATTTCGCTTTTTTTGGTGATATTTTATAAAATATTTTTTAGCTACACCAACAATACTGAATATTTTTTCTTGATAAATATCGATACCAAATTTCTTTTTTAATTTGCTATGATATTCTATCAATAAAGCTGCTACCTCTAATGGTTCTTTTTTAACACTATTAGATAGAAAATGGGCACAATCCTTAAAAATTATTTTTGTTTCTGGTACTAATATATCAGTATACGTTATATTATATATTTTGTTATGAAAACAGAATTTAGTGATATTGCCGAATTCCGTTGTATCGATAAAACTAATACATTTACCTAAATCTATAACAAAAATGACAAAATATTTATTATTATATTTTTTAAGATAATGTAGTAAAGTTTTTAAAAATTCATTTAGATGATTAGACTTAATGTATTCTTTACTTCCATTATTTAAATTAAAAAACAAATGTTTTTCATTTTTGTAATTAAATATTAAATATAAAGAGTTTTTGTTTTTCATTATCCTATTATGATAAAATCATGAGTAATTTGTTTTTTATTATAACTTTTTCTTTTGATGATAAACGCGGCGGCAATTTTAAAGATTTCAACTTATATTTTTTTGAAAATATGTTTTTAAATCTAATTTTTATTATAAAATATTTTTCTTCACTTGCGTCATAATGATCATCTAGATGTAGTAAACGCCAAGTTTTATAAAAATTATGGACAAAAGCACTATTCGTGACAGAAATATTTTTAGTATTATAAATGCTTCTAGATATTCGGAATTCTCTTGGATAGTATGAGTTTTCTGTTTTCACATAATAATTTATGCTTATTGCTCTTATATTTTTTTTATGTTTATTTAAATATTGATGCATATGCATGGCAAAAAACATAATATCAGAGGAATATAAGTCTTCTATATCAAGTCTCCAAGTTGCATTAAAAGTATCACAATTTTCCATAATAAATTTCTTTATAAGTATCGTAACAATATTTGGATCATATGTGAAAAAGAAAATATTGTTATATATAATACATTTTTGTTTACAGACATGAATGTTTTTGTTTGACTTATAAACATAATGATGACCCGAATTATAAATAATCTTATAAATATGTTCATCACGTAGTTTTTGTAAATGTTGATTGAAAATATCTGTAATATAATAATATAAAAGCTTGTTAGCATTTTTACCAAATAAACTTTGTTGGAATTTGTACCTCAAAAGTTTTAGTTGTTTTTTTCCTAAACAACTACTCAGAATATGATTTGTATCATAAATGTCTATTGATAAAGGATTTAGTTTCATTTTTATTTTATAGATGTCTTTTATTAAATCGATAGTTTTCATTTTTATTTTAGGAAATAAGGATTAAAATTGTTTATTAATTCTTTCATAAATTCTTCTTTTGAAGATTTAACCAAATTACTTTTTTCTTCATTTGTTAAAAAGTCTAAATTATGTATAAAATCATATTCCAAAAACCGTAATATGGCTTCTTCAACTATTATTTCCAGTAGAAAACTAACATTATTTAAAAAGCAATCATGATTTCGTTCAAAAATGATTCTAAAATCAAAATCATTATCAGCTAGTATTTCATTAATATTACAACAAATTTTAACATAATGATGCATAATAGTACTATCAAGAAAATGTGCAACATTGGCTAATAACATATTGTTAAACTTTTTAATATCAAATTCATTAGTTAGTTTTTTAACCGTTAATTGTGTTGAACGTTGGTTTTTTCCGTGATATGTATAACATTGTACTTGTTTTGAAATTTCAATTTTAGGATATATAGTCATTTTAAAATCTTCATTTGAAAAAGAAACAGGTTTTCCTTGTGAACAAGCTTTAAGAAAATCATCGATAATATTAAGATCAGATAACATACCTAAATGTGCGGATCCTGTTTTATCTATAAAAGATAAAAATTCTTTACAAGCATTTTTATAATTGTTCGGATAATCAGGTATAGGTCTTAATTTTTTTAAAACTTCAAAACCAAAATCTTTTCTTCCATAACTAGTCGATTTATATATTAAAGTCATCACATGATTTTTTGGTATATCACGCCAGTTCCAAAAACTATTAGAATCCTCCCAATTAAATTGAATATTTAATATGTTTTTAACAATACACGTAATACGTGTTGCAAATCTAAATATGATTATCATTAACAGTTTTGTAGTATATGGTTTAAAATCATTGAGATTTTTTAATTTATTAAATAAATCTACGGAAGATTTATCTATAAAAGGATAATATATAGACGATATGTTATCCAACTCCTCTCTAGGTACGTTATCGTAATAAGGCATAGGCATGGTTTTTATTAAATATAAAGCGTAATCCTGAACACAACTAGAAGTTTTTAAATCTATATTTACCCAATCCATAAATAAGTCTTGCAAATTATCTTTTACAGCAGAAAATCTTTCATATGATAATGATTTAAATGAAAGATCAGAAGTTGTAGCGATGGCTGGTATATATTTTAATACATTTTTGTAATAAACCTTACTAAATGAGTAAAACATATATTGATTATATTCAGCATTTTTCATATAAATTTGAAAATCATCCTTACCCATCAAATTAGCTGTTCTAGCTAATGCTATACTTCTAAATGCACAAGACATAACTTGTAATCCACTAGAAGAAATATCTTTTTCTTTAAATGTTAATAAATGTTTAGGTTTAGATTTACGAAAATCTAGCTGTTCAAGACATATCAAAGAATGTACCGTTAATAATCTTTTTTCTTTTTTAATAAATGAACTTAAATGATTTAAAAGGTTTAAATCATTATTAAAAAAGTTATCATTTGTAATACAATCATAAACCCAAGATTCATCAACACCGTTTAAAAAGGCTAAAATATATTTAATATTATTTTCATTTTTGTAGTCATCAAACTTATCTATAATATTAAGAAGTTTCTTTTTAGTATTAGAATATCTAAATTCTTTTACTAAAACACGTAAATGTTCTTCTTTAATATTGTTACCTTCATTTTCATCATATAGTTTTAGTAAAGCTTTTGCTAAAACATTTGTGTATATATTTAATGAAGTGTCTTGAAGATATCGTCGCCCTCTACCATCTAAATATTCTGTCATTACAATATATTTACAACAACAATATTTTATAGCCATTTTAATAGTATTAATTATATTTATTTTTTCTTGGCATACTTTATCTATCAATTCTTCTATAGTACTTTTATATCTATTGTATTCTTGAATTATATTTTCTTCTTTTGCTAAAGAAAAAATTTCTAGTTTTAGTTGAGCAGAATTTTTAATTTTAGCAAAATCTATAGCATACTCAAATATTGCTGTTATGATCGGACTGAGTTTATTGTCAGTTATTTTTATTAAAGATAAAGCATTATGGCTTTCACCATATAATGATAACAAGAAACGAATATTATCTTGATTAATATTTCTATCGAGAATCATTAATAAAAATTTACACAAATAATTAGTATCTACCGAAAATTTAGTAAGTATTTTATTATCTCGTAGGTAACATTCTGGTTTCATCTCTAATTTTATACGTCTGTTTACATGAATTAAATTAGAGATGTTATAAAATATTAATTCTTGTATACTACTAGATACTGTTGATTTTCCAGTTAGTTGTTTAACTAACAGATAAGGTTCTTTTATTTTAGCGCTTGTTGTAACATCTGTTACCAATTCTGAGGTAGGAATTAAATAATTTGTATTATGTACATCATCTTTTTTTTGTGATTCTTTTGTAAATAAATCATGATCTATGTATAATTCAAATAGATAATGTCCTATATTTACTAAGATTTCTAGACAATCGTTATATGCCTTAATAGCATTTTCATTGCTATAATAAGATTTTTTACACATATTTTTAAATTAGATAAGTATATATTATTATTATTATATTCCTTAAATAATAAATTTCTGATAAAATGCCATAAAACTTTCTGCGTGTGTTTTTCTTTAATGTCAATATTATTAAAGGCATTTGTGACATTTATATGATCAAAGTTGTACATGAATATTGTATTAACAAAATTAATTAGTTCTTTTAGGTCATTTTTATTTATAATAATTTCTTTATCTGATGAAAAACATTCTAACAATTTAGACAATAAAGGTGTTTGACTTATTATGAAATTACAAAGAGCATCACCTTTTTGTATGACTAATCTAGCTTGTTTATAAGCTTTTTTTTGTTTATATCCTATAATTACAAGATATGATATATAATCATAAAGAAAAGCTTTTGTATTAGAATAAGTAAAAATATTTTTAAAGAAGGAAAACAGTTCACCACTTTTTTTAATTTGTTAGAAGGATCAGGCGATTTTAATATTTTGTTTATAATAGTATCTAATTTTTTATGTAAAAAATTAAGTTCTATTTTAGCATCTTTTTCTTTTTGAGAAAAAGATTTGTTCATAGATAAAAATGAATCCCATATATCATCAGGAACATAATAATATTTACCATCAACGAAAAACTGATTCTTTTTATTATTATGATCTTCACTTTTGATATCCCCCTTGTCGGAAACAATAGCATTTAAGAGAGATAATATTTCATCACATGCTGGATGTAATAAAATATTTTTATCACTATTTCTAATCGCAGTTAAAATTTGTATTAAATTGTAATTTTTGGTCATGTTAATCAATTACTATAAGTAAGTAAAAAGAGTTAAGATTAAGAAGAAGAAGGTTTCTTAGTTTTAGTTTTAGAAGTATCGCGTGGGGTAGGAGTAATATTATCAAGTTGACTATTAATTTCATCAAGAGAACTATTAAGTAAAATAGCATCTGTTAAAGCCTCCTTAGTAAGATTCTTCATTTTTTTGAGATGAACAAAACATGTTAAAGGTTTATTTCGATAATATTCTCTAATTATAGTATCAGCAGCGGCTTGTACCTTTTTGGATATTAATCTATTATCAGTAATAATATCATCATTGAAATCTGTAACAGTAATCCGATTACTAAGAGACGATTTTAACTTACGAAAATCGTCACAAAACTTGTTGAGTGCAGAGTAATGAAGAAGATTCAAATCAATACGCGAAGATTTAAAATATGCAAAAGTATTTAAAAATGAAGAAGATAATTTACAAGAATGGGATGTTTGTCGAAAAGAGACTACTGCGAAATTTTTGCACAATGAGTATGTTGAAGGTAACCTAAAAATACCTTTATCCATATTATACAAATTACCAAATTATAACTTAAATATATTAGAAAGGGTTAAATATGATGCTATTGAACAATTATTCTTTAACACATTAAAATCGAAGCATGGTTATGTGTTTGATAACTTAATCCAATCTACTAATGATGAGAATTTTAATAATAATTTATCAAGTATCAAAACTTCAGTTTTAAAAAATAGTATAGAACACCCCATTTACAGAAAATCAATCCTTTACGTTATTGTGTGCTGTATCAAAATATTTGACATCTACTTATATAGAGAATCTTTTAATACTTGATAATGCAACATTAAGTATTTTGGAAGATGTTGCACGAATGAAATATGATGGAGCTGATTTTTATTTGTTTTGAAAATTTAATATGTCAAGTTTCTCTTATCACAACCTTTTATCTCTATTACGTTCCACAAAAGGTGAACAGTTTTTAGACTTGTTATTAGATGTTAATTCCAAACAAGTACGAAAAGATTTTGCTATGCTAAATATCATGGCAACAATAAGCTGCTTTGTCTGCAGAATAAAGAAACGATTTTTGTTTAATCACAAAAGCATGTTATATTTTTCATTATAAACGTGAAAAAGTTATTATTCCTGAATGGTTATTATATAAATATTTTTATAAAAACTAAATATCATGACTACTACCCTTTTTGATAAATTAATGAAAGACCCAATTAATGTTGGAACTAGTCTTATAAGTACACAAGTGAAAGAACAGGTAACATCCATTAATGAAAATAAAATTAAACCAAAAGAATTATTAATATTAAAAAGCTTAAACAACTATATTATTACTCAGGACGAGTGAAAGCTTTCTCACCAAGAGCAACAAGTTGTATCGCATGAATGCGTGGTTAACTCCGCATAGTTCAAACATTGACCATTGTAAACACCTAACGATTAATAAATGTTAATATTGATTCACACGACCAGGAACAGCATCCTTTTTAATGCTAATATGGAATAGCAAAAGAATGATAACATCTTTAGAAGAACTAATAATCTACATGTAATTTAGTAGTAAAACTAATGGATTATCACAGTGTATAAACGATTTCACCTTTCACAAATCTTTTTCATGATCATATAAGAATCATAATTAAGACCATATTACCATATTCATAACTCCAAACCATTGGCTAGCATAGCTTTAATGTTAAAGCAGCTTTAAAGTTTCCTCCATAGCATATAACAATACTAATATGGTAAAGCCATTAAAAACAAGCAATAGCAGGAGTTAAAGTCCAACGATTTCTAAGACGTACCATGTACTATATTATAAAAAGATAATATTGTTTTTGACGAGAATATTAGCAACGTTTGGTTTGTCCATATTTGAGAGCATATTTTAAGATATATACTAAAATAAAGTAACCGCCGCAAAATAAAAATTAAGAATGCTAAATATTATGATGAAGGTCAAAAAACCCTCTGCTAAAGGTGAAGCTGATCTTGAAATAAGACTTGCCATTACGTGGAGTATCGTAATCATCTTGTTATTTTTTAAATTTAAGTAACATTTTAATAAACAGTTATACATAATATATTCAATATATTATTTTATTTTCTTTTATATTTGAGTTGTTACTATTAAGCAATTAATTAAAAACTATATTCTGCATTAGAATATCTCGCAGCACCGTGATACATCATAACGCTTTTGGCATTATGAAAGTATAAGTAGCAAAAGGTGTATATAAAGTAGGAGGGAAACCATTAACTTATAGTTAGAGAAGATCCAGCAGGTTGAGGACTAAATAATTTTTTTTTTGAACGCAAACATGATACAGAACTTTCTTACGTCGGAAGCATATAAAGGACTAGTTTAAAAAAAGCAAAAATAGGATTTGAGTATATGTTTAGATATTATTTTTTGATTAACAAAGCATTTCTTTTTCTTTTTTTGGTAATAAATAAGATAATGTTTGTTTTTAATCAATTACGAGCTTCCCGTACTTATCAACTAATTTGCACGATAAAATAAACATCAGCACTCCTTCTAATGTAGTAGTATTTTAGAATGTGACATTGTTTTGGACGAGAAGCAATAATTTTCTTAAAGATATTTTGTTCGTCGTAATAATAGAAAAAACGTAAGTTTTTGCATAATATTTAAACTAACTCTAAAATCATAAGGAGCTCCAAACGAATTTTAGGTTTTTTTTCGATGCGTATTGAAAGAAATTCGTTTTTTTTTCATTTTAATTTTTTATAATAGCTTTACGTCTCTTTACAGGCAAATAACGAATACACGTGTTAAATCACCTGTGCATAAATCTTAATAATATTGTAAGATAATTTTTTTTATTTTGTAAAGCAGACGTCCCCAAACATCTTTTCGAAGCGTTTATACTTTTTATATCGTAAAGAAAACTATTCCTATTATCGGTTGTATGTAAAAACCATGTCTAAATTTATATACAAAAAAGCTTTTTAATTTAAAATTATAAATAACAACTATAGTTATAAATAATTACTTAACAAATATTTTTAAATTATTTTCTAAGTAACAGCATAGAAAAATGACTAGTAATAAATAAGGTGGAAATTCATAAAAAAGACAATTCCGCAGCTTAATATAAAATTAGAAACATGAAAGAACGATAATTAATAAAGTGATTTCATATGCATCAGTTTATTAAAAATAATTCAATAAAAGTATAATACCTGTAGAGCCAAAAGCTCTAATATTCCTTATCTATAAGTTTATAAGTATATTTAAAGAAAATATGCAGAAGATAAATAATATAAAAATTATTAAAAGCATCTGAAAGAATTTTTCATCTAAGAATGAATAAATCCTAGTACTTTTTGTACGGTTTATGACTTTCTTTTTTATAAAGAGATATATTAGGTATACAATTAAAATCCCATTAAGGAAAATATTGTAGGTATATTTTCAGAAAATCATTTATAAATCCTGATCACTTATAGATTCTACAAAAGTGAAATATCAAATTTATAATACTTGATGCTAAACTTAATACTCATTTAAGTAGCATCCTGCAAAATAGAAAAAACAGCTAAAACTACTAATGTGTACATAGGAAATAATCACCTTCAGCATAATTTTAAGGTTTTTAGCAGATCTTTATATCTTTCTAAAAAACTAAATAGATCAACCTGAAAGAATAGAATAACTAAGAGTTGTTGACAAGCAGAAACCAGATAAATTACAAAACCGACATACCAAAAAGACTTAATGATATTTCTAAAACAGAATCTTTCTATAAAAACCACTTAAATAAGAAAACCTGTTAATGATAAAGATGCAAGAGCATTGTTACATAAGTTAAAGGTAATCTTTAAATAAACACCCATTGAACGAATATCTTGTTCTCCTATAGCATGAATAACAGCTCCTGCACATAAAATAATAATGCTTTATAAAAAGCATATTAATTAAATGATATAAAGCATATTATAAATACCTAAGCCTCAGCAAACATCATTAACCCAATTGACTACATGTTGAAAACGCATAATACGTTTTATGTCAAATTGTGTTAACCTATGAAGGAGGCGAAATTTGCTGTATAAGACCAATACAAGCTACAAAAACGAAACACTAAATGCTTTTTCAAAAATAGGTCCGAACGTAGGATCGGATAACACCTGCAGTAACCATGTGGCGGAGTGCAATAATGCTGAGACAGGGGTAGGACCTTCATAGCATCGGCTAACCATGGATGTAAAAACATTGAGCAGATTTAGCACTGCAGCAAGAAGAAAAAACAACCCAAAACTCTATGGCATTAAAGAATGTGAAAAAAGCTAATATTAGTTTGACAAAAACCTGAATTAAGATTTCAATAATATCAAAGTCAAAGAATCAAATAATAATATATGATACCTAAAGCTATTATAAATGCAACATCACCTTTCGATTAAAAATAATAGCTTTGTTTGCAGATAAATTGCTAAATTTCGACTATCCAAAAATTAATTAAAAATATGAGGACAATCCACAGCTTCCCAACCTAAAAACATTATAAGTAATTACCAGCAAAAGCTAAACAAACATTGAAAAGGAAAAAAAACTTAATAAGAAAAAAATTCAACTTTTTAGGATCATCTCCTAAATACTAAAAGAATAAATTAAATCAATAATGTAATCAAAGAATAAGTGTACCTAACTTATAGATAAGGGATCATTATAAATTTATAAGAATATTTAAGGATCCTACAGACACCCATGAACCCAAGTTAAATATTAATAATGCCCTAATCCAATACACATAATAAATAATATAAACAATTATAAAGGATAACTCGACATACTTATTGCAAAACCTAAGCAATAAGTTTTCCAGATGCCTTCCAAAAAAAAATAAAATTATAAATGCAATCAAGGAAACATGAAAACATTATTTATAATAATACTAATTTTTTTAAATATTTTTAAATTTTGATTTAAGATACTATTAGAACCGATATTTCTTATTAATAAAAGTGTTATATTTTCAAAGATTTAGTAAAATATGTCTCTCGTCTCGTAAATTGACGATGATAATAAACTTAAGTTTAATTGGCATTTTTTTACGGAAAGAGTCAATAAACGATATATTTTGCGCAGTTTAAATCTTGTCGTGACATTTCAAAATAACTCTAATCGATTAGCTGGGTAGACCCAACGATCTATGGCACCTTTTCCTTTCCCATTCTAACTTGTAATGGTTTTTTTGTAGAGGAAGACATAGTTAGAGCGAATATATAGAGTTTTTTTTTCTTACTCTTGGTTTTTTACGAACACACTTCCTTTTTGAAAACACTTCGCATTAGCATTAATTCTTCTTATTTTTAGTTTCCTTCGCTTAAGAGCCCTTGTATAGATCGACGAGTTGCTTCTAATTGTTCATAAGTAACATAGGTCTTGATTTAAGACAAGACCTACAGAATAT
>VFQU01001347.1_pt1 | contig 14953 bp, 14 predicted proteins | sample 3512311 | NCBI WGS metagenome assembly VFQU01 (sample SAMN10412377, study PRJNA504923) | tailings metagenome | isolation source: Relicate 3 Philex TSF3 active mining site | place: Philippines: Tuba, Benguet | collected 2017-08-29
GCCATAAATGCAGTTTCGACCATAATGATCGGACTATCCGGATCGACTTGACGACGAACCGGACGGCGATCCTCAATATCGTGAGGGGTAGGATCGCTGTCCGGTATCCATTCTTCATCGAGTTCAGTCGGATCAATTCGATCGTTTGGCAAATCAGTCATTGAATTTGATACTGGCGGGCTGATCTACTTTAGTGCAAATTCTCACAAGCGATCGCAGGAAGCTTTCAACCTGTTTTCGTTGGAAAACCGCAACCAAATTCGTGATCAGACAGAGACTGCCAAGACTCAACAAAATATAAGTCGGCATCATCACGACACCCACTAAAAACCAGGTGAGCACATGCAACACCATGACCCCTGAAAATAGCGATGCAAAACCAGCAGCAATTAAAACTTGGCGAGTGGGGCGACCTAGACCTGTCAGCGTCAAGGTCAAACCAGTGAGCAACAAATTGGTGGGAACCAGCACCGCGCAAATCCCGACACAATTTGCTCTAGAGAGTTCAAATAGTAAGTTTAAATCCAGCATTTTCTTAAAGGGTTGCAAGCCTCTCAATAGTCGCATCGGACTTTAAAGAATGCCGCATTTTTCAACTAAACTTTATGAAATTCTGTGTCAAAGGTGGTCTTGCAAGAAGTTGAGATCGAGGCTATCTTCCCACGGTGGCTCTGGGTAGAGCAGTGCCAAATGATAGTCGATATCCCGTTCAACTTCGTTCATGTCAATGCGATCGAACCAACTTGACATAATGGCAAGATCTTGATCGCGCAAAGGCGAAATCGGGGCAGCATGATCAAACGGCTCTGCTCGATAGCGCCGCCGATTGACCGTCTTAACATAGCGCCACGGATTGACAGGAGGCGGATCAAGGCTGAGACGCTCCAGCGATCGAATCGGCGGCAGAGAGGGACTTTCATGAAGCGGAGTCTCGTCGATCGAGTCATGATCCGCGGGTGACACGTTTAACATAAGACAATCAGGCTGAAAGGCTGTGAGAGTAAACCCTGAGATCAAGCGCCCTGAAGTCAAGTCTGAGTTGAGAAATAAGCAGAATGCGTGGATCTACTGTATCGAGAAATAGGTAGAACCTCAATCGGTCTTTTGTCATGTGCAGTTCAGTCGAATCTCAGCCGCATCATTGTGCGATCGTCACAGTTTGACTGCCCCTTGTCTCAAGACTGCCCAGTCTTCTCCTGTCCATTTCACAACCGTTGAAGGTGTGCCAGACAAAGGTTCTGCTGATTCAATCGGCAACATGAGCACGTCTGGAAATTCGGTTGCGATCACATCCATTGACAATAGAGCGGGCTGTCCAGAACGATTAGCGCTTGTTGTCGCTAACGCCCCAGTCTGCGCCAAGATCTGTCGTGCCAGCGTATGATTTGGGACTCTTACGCCGATCGTGGTGGGATCAGTGGGATTCATAATGGCTGGAACGCGATCGCTCGATGGTAAAACAAGCGTTAAGGCTCCGGGTAAATATTTTTGGGCAGTTTCGTTCCAGATTTCAAGTTCGCGATCGCTGCCTTTGACGTATTGCCAGAGTTCGTCGATCTCACTTGCCATCAGAATCAGCGGTTTGTCGAGACTGCGTTGTTTAGCGGTGAAGATGAGATCGGCTCGATCGGGTTTGGCGGCGAGTGCAGGGACGGTATCGGTCGGGAAGCTAGCAAGATGAGTTCCAGCCCGAACGGAGGTAACTAGGGTCGCTAGGGAGACTTGAGGCATAAAAGAAAGTTGGAATGAATGTGGCTCTTGGATAGAGTTGCATGTTTGGGAAGATCCCAAGTGCTGAAAAATCAATTTAATACAACTTGGGATGCTTAATTTCCCAAGTCAGCAGAGGTAATAGAGCTAAGCCCCTAGTAGTATGTACAAGTGTGCATACTATAATTGAGATGGTTTACCAATGGAATAGAGACAAGGCAGCAGCCAATCTTCGCAAGCATGGTATTGACTTCGCTGATGCAGTATCCGTTTTCTCGGATGATCTGGCAATCACTATTCCAGATGAGCGGTTTGACGAAGAGCGATTTGTCACGATCGGTGTCGATGCATTTGGAAGAGTTTTGGTGGTTGTCTACACCTTGCGGGACGATGAAATCCGGGTTATCTCGGCTCGCAGAGCGACTCGGCAAGAACGGCAGCAGTATGAGGAAGGATAATTATGGAAGCTGAATACGATTTTAGCCAGGGGAAACGAGGGGCGATCGACCCAACACCAGCAGGAAAAACTCGGATCACCATTCGATTAGATGACGAGGTTTTAACATGGTTTCGTGAACAAGCTCACAGTGCAGGCGGAGGGAATTATCAAACAATGATTAACGAAGCTTTACGCCAGCACATTCAACAGAGCCATGAGCCTTTAGAAGAAACCCTACGTAGAGTTGTTCGTGAAGAATTAGAGCGTATTGAGCAGTGAGGTTTTACTGAGGGTTAATCGTTCGCGGTGACGGACAGACGAAAGATACTGATGCTGAGTTTAAGGCTATCTGCCGCCGCTGCTGTTTGCCGTTCTCAATCTTTCTGACAGCGATCGACCTGTTCCTCCCCGTCGCACCATGATCAATTCTGCACAGATACTTACGGCAATTTCTTCTGGCGTTAAGGCTCCAATCTCTAATCCAATCGGCGCGTAAATCGATCGTAATTTCTCCGGGTCAATCCCCAAAGTCTGATAAACCTTTCGCACTCGCTTCTCGCTGCCGATCATGCCTAAGTAGCGGCAAGGCAATTTTCGATTCAATAAAGCTTTTAATGCAGCAAGGTCGTACTGATAACCGCGTGTTACTAAAGCTGCATAAAGCTCTGTATGATCTGCAAGCTCATCGACAACTTGCTCGATCGCACAATGGGCAACTCTTGCCTGCGGATACAACTCTGCATTTGCCCACTCTGCTCGATCGTCTTGCACGATTACCTGAAATCCAACCAAATCTGCAACCTTTGCCAACTGAATACCGCAGTGACCCGCTCCGACAATCAGCAGCGTTGGTGCAGGGTGCAGCGTTTCGATAAAGGCTTGCTCCGGGCAGTCTTGCGACAAATAAGGAAAGCGATCGTCAAAAGGAGTCACGATCGATACTGTTTGTCCCGATTCCAGCATCGTCATCATTTGACGAACTAGAGAAAGCGATCGCTCACCTTGCCAGCGTTCTAACCAAACTCGCATTGTGCCGCCGCAAATTCCTTGGGTTTCTCGGTGTAGCGCACCTGTGAGATCGATATCAACCCATTGTTTACGACCCGTTTCGAGAATGGCGTGAGCTTGCTGAATCACTTTCGCTTCCCCTGCACCGCCCCCAATCGTTCCCAAAATGCGACCATCTGCACAAATCAGCATCTTTGCACCCACTTCACGCGGAACAGAACCTTGGGTTTGAATCACGGTTGCGAGTACCGCAGGCATGGTTTCTAGAACTTGCGCAAATTGGCGATCGAACATGGACTATTCACATCCAAACTGACTTTGTTGACGGCATTGGCGATCGCCTTGAATCGTACCATTCAAGCTTTCTAGAGGCAGTATCGTGAAATGATAAAACTTTCGCCCGTCATTTGCTTCTTTGAAGGCAGTCGTGCGATATCCAAACTGCTTTCCGCGAAAATATCGATTTTCTACTGAATGATAGTCAACCTTCGCGATATATTGCGAGGCGCGAAAATCATTGGCGATCGCACTGCTATAAATCCGGCGAATCAAATCCAAATTTTGCCGAGTAAATCCAGCAAACGGCTCAGCCGTAGCGAATGCGATTGTTTCTCTTTGCGAAATTTTATCTTGACGATCCGGACTCATCGAAAACACAACCGTACCATTAGATAGCGTGGCTTGACTCGTATAGAAGGGCAACCCACTTAACTCTGCAATCCCTCGACCTAACGGCGATAAAAGCGAATGTTGTTTCGCCCAATTTTTCACGGTTTGCACAGAATTACCCGGAACTGCGTGTGCAGAAGTCTTGAAATTACACAGTAGAGAAAATCCGACACTCAGAATAATCAGATTGCGTTTCATAGATGGCGAGCAAGACAACACCGAATGCTACAGCATAAAATTCAGCGAATCCTGATGCATTCAAAGTTTTCCATACGGAAAAACTCAGTGCAAAAAACACACTCAAAATACCCAGATCTCCTTTAATATTCAATTGCCGAAATACTCGCACCTATGTTAGACAGTCGCCGTCCTAGTTCTCAATCTCCAAAATCTCGTCCTGCTTGGATCAACTGGTTCTACAACTTACCGATCGGGCGCAAACAACTTCTCGCCTTAACGCTGTGTGAATTCATTCCCATGGTGGGATTTGGGATTGGCTCGACCTTCGTGCTCACCAACAGTTTGAGAACTCAACTGCTGTCTCAAGCCAAATCCGAACTCGCGGTCACTGAAACGAACTACAACATCAAAGTCAATCAGATGGGATTCGGTTCTCGGGGGCAATCTGACAATTCCGCCGTGATCGCAGCGACTAAAAATCATCAAAACAATCAAGCTCCACCTGCGGACTTGCAAAAGATTTTGCAAAACGAAGTCAAAGCCCGCCGCATGGAATATGCCACGCTCGTTGGCAAGGATTTACGCATCATTGCCAGTGCCAACAATTCGCGATCGAAGGAAACGATCACTTCACCCAAACTCGTCGCCCTGATTCAGCAAGTTCTCAAAGACGGCAACCAAATCAAAGCCAACGAAATCGTCAGTGGAGACGAACTTAGCAAAGAAGCTCCACCGCTTCCAGACGGATTCAAACCTCAAGATGCTTTAATTCGCTATGTCGTCACGCCTGTTCGTGATCCGGACAACGAGAACGTTCTCGGCGTGCTGATTTTTGGAGACATTGCCAATCGCAAACTTCCGATCGTTGAAAATACCCTCAATTCATTTGGTGGCGGCTATAGTGCGATTTATCTACGCCGCGCAGATGGCAACTTTAGCTTAGCTACCTCACTCACAAAAGACGATTCCCAACAGTCTCAAATTGATGTCGCACTGGCTGATCCTGCGATTCTCCAATCCGCGATCGCGGCCAACGGAGAAACTGTGACTCAACGACTTGAGATTAATGGACAAATGCATACCGTCGCGGTCAAAGCTTTGCCAAATCGAATTATCGAAACTCCAGAGCGAGCCGTTCGCATCAATGCGGATCAACCCACTGCGCTGATTGTCCGGGGAACTCCTGAAGGCGCCTTGAATCAATTGCTCTGGGAGAGTATGCAGCAACAAGGCATGGCGTTTGCGCTGGCATTCGTGACGATCGTGGCTTGGACGGCTCTGTTCCGTCGGATGGTCGTCAAACCGATTCAGAACCTTCAGCAAACGACAGAAGCATTTGCGGATGGGGATCGCACAGTCCGAGCCGAGATCTATGCGAAAGATGAAGTCGGGAAACTGGCGATGGCGTTTAATCACATGGCGGATAGCATTCGGTCTTCGGAAAGTGCGCTCGAAACGGAAGTTTCGCGTCAAGAAGAACAGACCCGAGAAGCAAGAGCCTTGAGCGAGATTACGGTGCGAATGCGGAGATCGTTGAATGCTGCTCAGATTTTGCAAACGGCAATCACCGAAACTCGGAATTTTCTCAAGCTCGATCGTGTGATTGTGTATCAATTCCAAAATCCGGAAACGCTTGATGCGCTGATCTCGAATGAATCGATCGGCAATGAAAGCTTTAGTGTCATCCATCAATCCATTCAAGATCCCTTAGGACTGCAACGCATTGAGCAATATCAGTTCCAGTCACCTTGGGTAATTCAGAACTCAGCTGCAGAACCCAACGATACGTACCGACAGCAAGCCGCAACCCTGAATACAAAAGCTGAACTGATCGTCCCGCTCAAGCAGAATGAGCAAGTTACAGGATTAGTGTGTGCTCAGATGTGTAATTCCCCGCACAAGTGGCAACAATCTGAGGTCAATTTCCTGTCTCAACTGGTGACACAAATCGGTTACGCGCTCGATCAAGCAAATCTGCTTCAAGAGCACCAACGCGCGCTACAAGATGCCGAAACTCGCAAAGATTCTTTACAGCGGCAAATCATTCAACTCTTAGGCGAAGTGCAAAACGTTTCCGCCGGAGATTTGACCGTGCATGCCAATACGAATGCTGGTGATTTAGGTATCGTCGCAGACTTCTTTAATGCGATCGTCGAAAATCTCCGCACGATCGTTGTCAAAGTCAAACAATCGTCTGCACAAGTGAATGACCTGCTCAGCCAAAACGAAGGCGAAGTCGAACAGCTTGCCGTGCAAGCGAGACAGCAAGCTCAGGAAACAATTCGGACGTTAGATTCGGTTGAGCAAATGACGCAAGCCATGCAAGCTGTAGCAGAACGGGCGCAAAAAGCTGCGATCTCTGCCGAACAAGCTGCGATCGCGGCTGAATCTGGCGAAACGATCATGGATTCAACCGTGACCAGCATTTACAGCCTCAGAGCAACCGTTGAAGATGCGACGCGCAAAGTCAAACAACTCGGCGAATCGTCTCAACACATTGGACGAGTCGTATCGCTGATTAATGATTTAGCAACTCAAACGGATTTACTCGCCATTAATGCCAGTATTGAAGCAACTCGCGCTGGCGAACACGGACGAGGATTCAGCATTGTGGCAAATGAAATTGCAGAATTAGCCTCTCGATCAGCAAATGCAACTCGCGAAATTGCTGCCATTATTGAAACGATCCAGCAGCAAACGGGTGAAGTTGTAAGCACGATGACGCATGGTGCAACTCAAGCCGTCGAAAGCGCTCATTCTGCCCGCAATGCGAAGCAGAGCTTGCTGCATGTGGTTCAAGTCTCTCAACAGATGGATCAGCTCGTGAAATCGATTTCGGAAACGATGGCAGCTCAAGCGATGACTTCTCGCTCAGTCACGAGCTTGATTCAAGAAGTTGCCGAAGTGTCAAATCGCACATCTGATTCTTCGCTGCGAGTTTCAGATGCATTGCGGCAAACGGTTGGTGTAGCTGAAGAACTGCAATCCTCAGTGGAAATGTTTAAAATCCAGGCAGGCGATCGAGCAGATATATAGCGAACATTCAAAAGCGCGATCGATCTGCGAAGATAAGCATCCAATCTTGTTGAATCGTCATCATGCAATCCCCACTCAGGCGAATTCTCACGGGAGTCATCTTCTTTCTCATCACAGTTTTGGCGGCAACAGGCGGCTATATTTTAGCGGGCTGGTCGCCGCTCGATGCGATCTATATGGTTGTGATTACGGTGTTTGGGGTGGGCTTCGGGGAAGTGCAACCGATTAATACACCCGCTCTGAAGGTCTTTACCATTTTGGTGATTATTAGTGGCACATCTTCAGCTGTATATGCGGTTGGAGGATTTGTGCAGATGATTACAGAAGGCGAAATCAACCAGCTTTTAGGAAAACGACGTATGACGCGCACGATCGAAGGTTTGAAAGACCATGTGATTATTTGCGGCTTTGGGCGTATGGGTCAAATTCTGGCAAAAAGACTGACAGACTCGCTCGTTCCGTTTGTGGTGATTGATAACAATGCTGAGCGGATTGAGCAAGCCGAAACGTTAGGGTATTTGGTCTACACCGGCAATGCAACCGATGACACTGTGCTGTATCAAGTGGGTATCGATCGAGCAAGAGCTCTAACAACCGTTCTCCCAGATGATGCGGCAAACGTTTTCATTACGTTGACAGCTCGTGAACTGAATCCCAAATTAATGATTGTGTCGCGGGGTGAATTGCCTTCAACTGAAAAGAAATTACGTTTAGCAGGCGCGGATCAAGTGGTGCTTCCGGCTTCAATTAGTGCGTTCCGTATGGCACATATGATCACTCATCCAGCGACACTCGATTTCTTCAGCCAAGGCGATGAGCGCGCGACGTTGAATGAGTTACTAGGACAACTCGATATTCAAGTCGATGAATTGCTGATTGATTCAGCGTCTGGACTAATTGGAGCAACGATCGGGGATATTGAACTTCGGGGCAAAGGCACGATGATTATTGTGGCGCTGCGACGAGCGGACGGGACAACGGTGACGCATCCGTCTCAGTCTACTTTCTTGCATGAAGGCGATGCCGTGATTATCTTAGGTCATCAAGTGGATATGCCGCATGTGATGCGGAACCTAGGTGCGCGTCGAAAAATGCGGTATCGCGGCTCATCGCGAGTCTGGAAAGGCTAAAGCCCCAAATCAACAGCAACTCGATGCGCGCAGGCAAACCCCGAGAATGCCACTGCATTTAAACCTTGTCCCGGAAATGTACTATCTCCCACGCAATAAAGATTGGCGATCGCAGTCCGATTAAATGGCATTCCGAGCAATCCAGGCAATTTCCGTGCAGGAATCGGACCATAGGTGCCATTCTCCCGTCCTAAAAATCGTCGATGCGTTCTTGGGGTTCCGACTTCTTGGTAATCTAAGCCCTGAATTAAATTCGGGAAAAGTTGAGTTAAGCGATCGATTAATCGATTCGCTGCTGCCTCTTTTTTCGCCTTATATTCACTGGGTGAAAGATTCTCCCATTCCTGCATCCAACTGGGCGTAAAGGTATGCACAATATGATGTCCTTCAGGCGCTAAGCTCGGATCAAGCAAGGTTGGAATCGAGACAAAGATTGTGCCTTGTTCGGCTTCCATTTCATCCCAAGTTTCCAGCAAAATGTGATGACATTCTACATCCGCAGGCAATGCTTCAGCTTTGACTCCTAAATGCAAACTTAAGAAACTAGGAGATTGTTGATAGCGTTGTTGCCATTTTGTTTCTGAGTTGGGCTTTTGCGATGCAGGAAGTAACTTTTCAAACGTATCCCATCGTGTTGCATTTGAAACCACTCTCTTGGCTCGCAATGTTTCACCGGATGCGAGTTTCACGCCGACTGCGCGATTGTTTTCAATCAAAATTTCTGTGACGCGCGCCTTGTATTTAATCTGACTACCCGCCTTTTCTAACCCTTCAACTAGCTTCTGCGCGATTTGTCCAACGCCACCTTTGGGATAGTTAATTCCGCCGTAATGGCGATCGCTAAACACCATGCCCGCATTGATCATCGGCGTACGATCGGCGGGCACAACTGACCAGATATAGCACTCTGCATCAATGAATTTCAGCAATTGCGGATCATGAATGTATCGACGTGCAATATCACCTGCATTCTGCGGCAAATATTTAACTAAGCCTAAGCAAGCAAAAGGATGCTGGAAAAACACTCGCGTCAAGTATCCCAATTCCTCAAGCGAGAGTAGCTCCATCACATTGAGACAGTTAAACACTTTCCAGCATTCATCATAAAACTGCCGAATGCCTTTCTCTTCATGGGGAAAGTAAGCGATCAATTCTTGGAGAAACTTCTCATAGTCTTTGTGAACTTTGAGATCTAACCCATCGGGCAAATGATAGTGAACTTGTACCGGATCAGGAATTGTTTCGATCGACATTCCGACCCCATCCAATGCCCGAGTCAGTAAATTGGTTGTGCCTTTATCGCCAAATCCAAAAATCATGGATGCACCGACATCAAAGCGATAGCCACTGTCGCGATCGAAATAGCCAGCACTCCCACCAGGAATCAAATACCGTTCTAAGACTAAAACATTTGCTCCTTTTGCCGCGAGTTGGGAAGCGGTGACTAATCCGCCAATGCCAGACCCAATCACAATTACGTCGTAGTCGGTAGAACTCATGAAATTTAGCGATCGCTCAACTTTACAGTTCTTAGTGTATAGGGATTTGGGGACGAAGTGGGGAGTCCCCAAATCTTCTACCCAACCTTCCCCCCTCCCATCAAATACAACAACGCCATCCGCACCGCTACCCCACTCGTTACCTGCTGCGAAATCAAACTCAGCACCGGATCATCCATCAAATCCGAACTGATCTCAACGCCTCGATTCACCGGGCCGGGATGCAGCACTCTCACGTCTGGATTACACAGCTTTAAGCGATCGCGCGTGATCCCAAATTGTTGATGATACTCGCGCAAACTCGGCAACAGATGGCTGGTCATTCGTTCTTTTTGCAAGCGCAATGTCATGACAAAATCTGCATCAATTAGCGCAGGCTCTAATGTCCAATGAATGAACAATTTTCGAGAAATTTCTGGATTGCTTGTTTTAACAAAATCTGCAAACTCTTTTGGCAGTAATGTCGGGGGTGCAGCTAAGTGAACTTCTGCTCCACTAGCGGTCAGGCTCCAAATGTTGGATCGAGCCACCCGCGAATGCAAGATATCGCCCACGATCGCAATTTTTTTACCTTCGAGTAACGTCGATCGCGGTTTTTCAACATCCATCAACGAACAAATCGTAAACAAATCAAGCAACGCTTGAGACGGATGCTCATGTTGCCCATCACCTGCATTAAGCACTCCGACTTTGACATTTAAGCGATCCATTTCATCAGCGATCGCTTGGGGCACTCCGGCTTCTTTATGCCGAATCACCATCATGTCCGTTCCCATTGCTAAATATGTTTTAGCTGTATCGAGAATGGTTTCTCCTTTAGTGATCGAAGAAGTACTCGCAGCAAAGTTCAATGTATCAGCTGACAAACGTTTCGCTGCGAGTTCAAAACTACTGCGAGTTCGAGTCGAAGGTTCAAAAAACAAATTTGCCACGACTTGACCTTGCAGCGTCGGAACCTTTTTAGTACGACGAGTCAACACTTCTCGAAAACTACTTGCAGTCTGCAAAACAGTGTTATATTCTTCAACCGAAAAATCGGCAAGCGATAAAACGTGGCGACGATTCCAAGACATGACTGACACTCGACAATCAAAAAGCGTCCTAATGATACGTCATCATGAAGAGCATCCGATTTTTTTGAACAAATTAATTTGCCCAAATGTGCAACACTGTTTTTTGCAAAACGATGATTTGCTTTAGACGGAAGCGTTGATTTTTAGCTGGCATGTACAGATGAATGAATTGCATTCAAAATTTCTTGAAAGAGAACGGATCGTCGCATGGGAAGTTTTTATTTTCACGAGAACAACTGCTTGAATGCTTTCAAAGCCTTTAAACTCCAAGCTTCAACACATTCAAACTGAATGTAATCAGAGTCAGGAAGGTAATAAAGCCGATCGTATCGAGCAATGTCGTCACCAATGGGCCACTCACCAACGCTGGATCAAGGTTCAATCGCTTCAAGCCCATCGGTAGCAGCGTTCCCAACGTTACAGCAACAATGCTATTTGATGCCATCACAAAGCCCGCTACAAATCCAACCCACCGTTCCTCCGGCTTTGTCCAAATCAACGACAGCAATAACATCGTCAATCCCAATGCCAGTGCCGTTCCAACTCCTGCAATCAATTCTTTTCGCAGAATTTTCATCGTATCTTTCGAAGATACTTCTCCAACGCCGAGAGATCGAATCGTCACTGTCAACGCCTGAATCCCTACTGTTCCGCCAGTATTCGAGAACAACGGCATAATTACCGCTAAAACTGGAACAGCCGCGATCGTCGTTTGAAACGGCGCGATCGCACTCGACGCTCCAATATAAAGCGCCATAATTCCCAACAACCAGGGCAACCGATTGCGAATTTTGTCGATCGGCAGCGACAGCGAAGACTCATCGCCACCGCCACCGCCAAGTTTTTGGATATCCTCGGTTGCTTCTTGTTCGAGAATATCGACGACATCATCGACCGTGATAATTCCAACTAGACGATCTTCACGATCGACCACTGGAACTGCTAGCAAGTCATAGCGTTTCATCAACTGCGCTACTTCTTCTTGCTGCATTTCAGTCCGGGCTTTGATCACACGATCGCTGCCAATGTCCTCAATTCTGGCATCCGGGATCGAAAATAATAATTGTCGCAGCGAAACCACCTGCTTCAGCTTGCGGTTATTATCCGTCACGTAAGCGTAGTAAATCGTTTCCTTATCTCGGTCAGCGAGTCGAATCTTACTCAACGCCTCGCCCACCGTCAGTCCTTCTCGCAAGCGGACATACTCGGTCGTCATCACCCGACCTGCTGTCCCCTCGGCGTACCCCAAAATTGTTGCCGTCGCCTGCCGTTCTTCTGGACTCAGTTGTTGAACAAGCCGTTTGACAATCCCCGCAGGCAATTCATCAAATAATTCTGCGCGATCGTCAGGACGCATCGATTCGACAATTTGACAAACCTGGATATTGTGCAGCGAACCAATCAGCGATTCGCGCACATCCGGTGGCAAATACTCGAAGACATCCGTTGCCTGAGTTTTATTTAATAAGCGAAATGTAATGGCTCGTTGTTCAGGAGCCAGGTCAGAAATATAGTCGCCTACATCGATCGCAGGCAGTTCGTTTAGCTCTAACTTTAAGCGATTGAGATCCGAGATACGATCGAGCGTTGCTCGACTGTCTTGAGTCAGCATCTAACTTTCCCTCCATAATCTTCCGCGCGCTGGAAGACCTCAGAGGGTAACCAGGCTAGGAAATGCGTGTTGTGTTGCCTAAATGGACGTCGTCCATGAAATTAAAAAAAATCAACATCAATACCAGTTGCAGGCATTGCTACGCTTATGCTACCCCTGAAACAGCAATTTCACAATCTGTACAAGCGCATAAGATAGAAAATCCTATCTTTAGTCGAAAGAGACGCAGCACGATGCTCTACCGAGATTGGTATAGTTTCTCTTTCCAAGTACGGAAGCAAAAACAGGAAAATCATACGACGATGATGCGCAATCTATTTCTCTTGGGTGCCGTATTGCTGACACTGAGTAGCTGTCGATCGCCTGACCCGATCAAACTCGAAATATCTCCTTCCCCAGTTGCGGCTTCTCCGGTTGCTAAACCCACAACGAAAGGAAAGACGCTGACGATCAACATCTATCAGATTGATAGCGAATGCAACAAATTCAAGACGACCAAGGCAAGCGTTCCCGCGAATCAGCCTGTGACTCAAGCGATCGCTCAAACTTTAGAAAAAGCAAACAGTGAGAGTTTGGATGTTGCAGGATATCGCGTTAAAGTCAAATCTAGAGTGGCGACCGTCGATTTCCGTCCGGTTCCAAATGCACGAAAATCCTTAACCACGCTTGCGAACTGCGAACAACTTGCTTTATTTGGCAGTGTGCGTCGCACACTCACGCAAAATCCAGCCCTGAAAATTAAATCAGTCCGATTTACCGATCGCGGACAATTGATTAAACCGCAATAGTCTCTCCTTGGGTAAATCTGTGATTAATCTGTGATTTGATAAACTTTCAGCAATCTGGCTCTAAAATCGTTCACAGTTCGTAGCATCACTTTGTATTGTTGCTCCTGTACACTCATAAATAAAAGATTCAAAAGGTTGTAAGCGATTATGGATGTAAAACTCGTCTTACTAGTTCTCAGCGTCGTATTTACCGTCGCTTGTCTGTTCTTTGGCACGCGCAATGGGTTTTATGATACCGATAACTATCACGGCAATGGTTCCGCACACTAATCTCCAGAAAGCAGAATTCTGAGTTGCCCAATCCGTTCTCGGAATTCCGCCTTCTCTCCGCCGAATTCTGAATCGTTTTAGGGTGAATTCGTGACGCAACTGGACTGTTTTCCCTACGGTGCGGGACATGGCGACGAGGGAGTCGCACTCTTAGTTCGGATGGGTCCCTATCGGATTTTGCTGGATTGCGGACTCCCCGATATTTCCGCGCTCTCTGATAGTGCAGCCCCGCTCCCGGCAGACGTGGTTCTCTGCAGCCATGCCCATCCTGATCATGCTCAAGGCTTGCTTGCCTTATATCGATCGTTTCCCAAACTGCCAATTTACGCCAGCGAAGCAACCACTCAACTGTTGCCGCTCAACTGGATGGATGAGGCGGACAAAGTGCCGCAATTTGTCCAGGCTTTGCCTTGGCGATCGCCAGTTGAGTTTCAAGATGGTCTGACGGCTGAATTGTTTCCGGCGGGACATCTGCCAGGAGCAGCAGCGATTTTATTAACCTATGCGCCGAGTACGGGAGAACGTCCTTGCAGTGTTCTCTATACCGGAGATTTTTTCCTTTCCAATTCTCGATTAGTAGAAGGACTGCGCCTGGAAGAATTACGCGGATTGCATCCCGATGTCGTGATTATTGAAGGAACTTACGGCACGGCTCGATTTCCCCATCGACGACAGCAGGAAAATCAACTCGCAGAAAGAATCAGCCGAGCATTAAGCGATCGACATTCTGTTTTACTCCCCACTCCGATGATTGGATTGGGGCAAGAATTGCTGATGTTGCTCAGAAGCCATCATTCGTTTACAGGGCGGGATCTCGATATTTGGGTCGATGGCATGGTCGCGGCGGGCTGTGATGCGTATTTAGATTTGCTGCCTCATCTGCCTGCTTCTGTGCAAAACTTTGCGCGTCATCAGTCTTTGTTTTGGGACGATCGCGTGCGTCCGAGAGTGCGACGATTGCATCCAGAACAGCGATCGACGGTCAGCGCGTCTCCGTGCATTGTGCTGACCGATTTCTCAGTCAATTGGGATGAGTTCTTTGACGATCAGCCAGAACGTTGGCTCACTTTACTACCGCAGAACCTTGAAGGATCTGTCTTTAACATTCCTCAGAACTATGCTGTCGAAACCTACCTGCTTGCGCAGCATTGTGATGGCGCAAGCACGACGCAATTTATTCACAATCTGCGCCCTCAACACGTAATTTTCGTCCACGGAAATCCGAGCTATTTGACAGATTTAACAGGACTCGATGAGTTGCACAATCGCTACCATCTGCATTGTCCTGCATCCGGCACGCTCGTTGAGTTACCGATCGGAGAAACATTCTTACAGCCTGTCTTGCCGGAGACAACTTACGAAGGAGAAATTACAGAACTGGCAACAGAAGTCATCGTCTCTTTACCCGAGGCAATTACGGCTGATCCGCGCTGGCGATCGCTGTCTGACACTGGATTAATCGAAGCGCGTTGGCAAGGACAGGATTTAATCTTGCGGGGATTGAATCAGCGAGAATTGATGAATCAAGATCGATCGTCG
>VFQU01001348.1_pt1 | contig 14953 bp, 10 predicted proteins | sample 3512311 | NCBI WGS metagenome assembly VFQU01 (sample SAMN10412377, study PRJNA504923) | tailings metagenome | isolation source: Relicate 3 Philex TSF3 active mining site | place: Philippines: Tuba, Benguet | collected 2017-08-29
TGCCGTTCTGCCGCTCGCTGGTGAAACCGTTTCTCTTCCCCTGATCCCCAAACAGGGCGCTCCTCCCATCTTCTTTGAGGCCAGCCGCGAAGCCATACAGGAAGGCCCCAATGGTTACACCGTTCGTGGTGACACAGCGCTGGTGGCCTTGGGGCGCCGCGTGACGCTCACGCAAGCCAGCCTGTTTTTCGAATTTGCCCCAGGCACGCGCGAGATTCACCGCGTGCGTGGCGAAGCCTTTGTCCCCTCGCCTTACGAATCCGGCCAGGCTGAAATTACCAAGCCCGTACTCGCCGAATTCGGTATGGACTTTGGCGAAAACATCGGCTACGGCATTCCCCTGCACCGAGAGCGCGTCTACTTCTACTTCAAGTTCGACGCCGGCTTCGAATTGGTCGCCGGCCCGGCCAAGCTCACCATTCCCGCTGGCGTGAAAGCACTCTTCCTGCTGGACCCAACCGATCTCTTCTTCTACTTCGGGGGTGGCCTGCTTACCCCTCCCTCCGACAACCCTCCCAAAGAATCTCCCAAGGAGGTTCTCACCGGATATGGCGTCAGCTTACAGTCGCTTATTCCTTTCCGCCCAGCCGTCACACAGGGCATTGAAGAAAAAGCTCGCGAGTTTTCCGGCAACTTGTTACTCACCGGCAAGCTCCCGTTGGGCAAACTCCCGGTCACGTTCACCGGCCAGTTGATCAGCGATGTCAACCAGTTCGGCTCCAGCCAGAAGGCGATTGATCCACTCGAAATCGGCTTTGGCCCCTGGGCGCAAGCCGGTATCAATGGCGCCTTCGATTTCGGCTTCCCCTTTCTGAAAGTGAAGAAACTTGGCCACCTGGGCGAATTTGGCTTTTCGCTGGGTAACGCCACAGCCGCCATCGAAGTGGTTTCCGACAAGCAGCACGCCTATTTCTCGGGCGACATCGACCCCGATCTCGAGTGGATACCCGACTTCATCCCGCTCAAGCCGGATGGCCGTGTCATCGCGAACGCCTACGTGAGCAGCGCTGGCACCGATTTCCACCTCAAGGCCCAGGGCCGCTATGCGGTAAATGCTGCCACCCTCGGCCAATACACGGGCCTCAAACTCGGCGATATCTTCGCCGTGGAAGGACTGCTTGCAATCTCGGTTCGTGGCTTCCACCTCACCGGCGAAACGAACGACAGCCTCGGCTCGCTTGGCATCTCACAGGGTCGCCGCGTGGAACTGTTCATTCCCTTCGACGAATCCCGTCCCGGCTTTCTGAAACTCGACGGATACAACCAGGTCATTACCCTTCGCATCCAGGGCCAGGCTTATCTCACGCGTGGCCTTGCATCCATCGAAGGCCGCCTCGACACGAATCAGGTCGATATCACCGTCCGCGCCGCGATTGAAGGCAACCAGTTGCGCGGTTCCTTCACCGTCCCCTCTCCCTGGGCAGCCTCGCTTCACTCCGCCATCCTCGAGGAGGCGCAAGCTCACAAGGACGCCATCGGCAAGCTGCATGACGACTACCGCGAAGCCACCAAGGACTACGAATTCGAACTCAGCCTGCGCGGCATGCGCTCCATCATGCCGAACGTTTGTGACTCCATCATCGGCATCCTCAACTCCGCTGAACGCACTGCTCACGCCCGCATTGAAGACCGCTGGCCTTGGTACGCGCCAGGCAAATCCAAGGCCAAGTCAGATACCTCCAACATCATCAATCAGCACCGGACGCGCATCCGCAATCTGAAATCCCAGATCCTCGCGGGAAACGTGGCGGCGGCTTTGGAATCAGCCATCCTCGCGGTGCTCAACAACCAGACCGTCGTCGTACGCGTCGCCGTGATCGGTGAAGTCCATCGCCAGGACATCCTCAGCACCTCCAACGAGTCCCGCCTGCGCACAGCCCTCGCTGGCGTCCGCGCCTTGCCCGCCACCTCCGATAGAAAGATGAAAGCCGAAGCCGCCTGGAAAGCAGCCCCCTCCCGTGATGAACTGGTCGCCACGGCCGACGCGATCGTCAAAGGCGCCGCGAACGCCATCCCCACGATTCGCTCCATTGGCTTCGACCAGTCTCTCGATCGCCCGGAATTGGAACTCTACATTCTGGTCACCGCGGCGGGTAAGGAAAAACGCTTCTCTCTCGTATTCAACCCGTTCCTGCCCCTGGCCATGGGGGCAGAGTTAGGCCGCCGCTTCGCCACCTCGCTCTTCTAGTCCTTCACGACAGGCGACAATCAAGCCATGCCTTCCCTTTCTCAGGCGGCGGCATGGCTTGCGTCGTCTGAACGGGTTGTCGTTCTCACTGGCGCCGGCATGTCCGCCGAGTCCGGCGTGCCCACCTTCCGCGGCCTCGATGGCCTCTGGCGCAATTACAATCCGCTCGACTTGGCTACCCCCGCCGCCTTCGCCGCCAATCCCACGCTGGTTTGGGAATGGTACGACTGGCGGCGATCTCTCGTCGCGGCCACTCGCCCTCACGCCGGCCATCTGGCTCTCGCTCAACTGGAACTGCTGGGCCACCAGGTCACCGTCATCACCCAGAATGTCGACGGCCTCCACCATCGCGCTGGCTCCCACCACGTCATCGAAATCCATGGCAGCCTTTGGCGCATGATCTGCACCGGTTGCCAGCAGCTACAACTCAACCGGCAACCCCGGCTCCGCACCCTTCCTCCGCTTTGTGCCGACTGCGGCAAAATGCTCCGGCCCGGCGTCGTCTGGTTCGGCGAAAATCTTCCCCCTCTTGCCTGGGAAGCCAGTCTCGAGGCAACCCGCGAAGCCGCCCTCCTCCTGGTCATTGGCACCAGCGGCACGGTTTACCCCGCTGCGGATCTCGTGCCCCTCGCCCGGCAAAATGGCGCCCGCATCATCGAAATCAATCCCGACGACACCCCCCTCTCAGCGCTCGCAGACCTCACTTTGCGCGGTGCGGCCGGTGATCTGCTGCCAAAACTGCTTCAATAGTAATAGGCCCCTCCACATGCGTATTGCCTACTTTGACGCCTTTTCCGGCGTCTCCGGTGACATGACCGTCGGCGCTTTGATCGACGCTGGCGCCGATGCCCGCCGGCTCATCCACGGCCTCGAACACCTTGGCCTGGGGGCCACCTTCCGCGCTGAAAAAGTCAAACGCTGCGGCATCACCGCCACCAAGTTTCACGTTCTCGTCGGCGACCAACCCGCAGATCATGTGCACGATCACGACCACGAGCACGATCATCATCACCACCACGCGCAGACCCACGACCATTCCCATCGCGGCTATTCCCAGATCGTTCAGCTCATCCAGCAGGCCAGAATCCCCCTCTCCGTCAAGGAATCCGCCATCCAGGTCTTCACCGCCCTCGGCGAAGCCGAGGCCCAGGTCCATGGCATCCCCCTCGAACAGGTGCATTTCCACGAGGTGGGCGCGGTCGATTCCATTGCCGATATCGTCGGCGCCTGCCTTGGCCTTAGCCTCCTTCAGGTGGACGCAGTCTATTCGAGCCCCATCAACGTCGGCTCCGGTACGGTCAAGGCCGCACACGGCGTGATGCCAGTACCCACACCCGCCACCAGCCTGCTCCTTCGCAATAAACCCATCTACTCCGATGGCCCGGCCGTCGAACTCACCACCCCCACCGGCGCCGCCATTGTCGCCGCGCTGGCGCAGGGCTACGGTCCCCTCCCCGCTGGCCAGATCCGCGCCACCGGCTATGGCGCCGGCACCAAAGACTTTCGCGACCGGGCCAACGTACTCCGCATCACCATCGCCGACCAGCTCGCTTCTCCCGAGGCCCAGTCCGTCATTCTGCTCGAGGCCAACATCGACGATGCCTCGCCGCAACTCCTCGGCTACACCATGGATCAGCTCTTCGCCGCTGGCGCGCTCGATGTCACTCTCTCGCCCATCCTGATGAAGAAGAATCGCGCTGGCCACCTGCTCAGCGTCGTCGCCCGGCCGGAAGATAAAGACGCGCTCGCCGCACTCATCCTGCGCGAAACCACCACCCTCGGTCTTCGCATCACTACCGCCGAACGGCGCACCCTGCCGCGCGAATTCGTCACCGTCGAAACACCCTACGGCCCCGTCCGCATGAAGGTCACCGCCAATGGCTTCGCTCCCGAATTCGACGACTGCGCCGCCCTGGCCCGCGAAAAAAACGCACCCCTCAAGGAAGTCCTGGCCGCCGCCAATTTCGCTTATCTCAACACCCGAATCTGATGTCCGACAAATACTACCTCACAACCCCCATTTACTACGTCAACGCCGCGCCCCACATCGGCCACACCTACACCACTCTGGTCGCCGATACCATCAAGCGCCTGAAGGCGCTCCAGGGCGTCGAAGCCTATCTGGTCACTGGCTCCGATGAACATGGCCAGAAGATTCAACGCGCCGCGGCCAAGGTCGGCAAAACTCCCCAGGAATACACCGACCTCATTGCCGCCGAGTTCGAAAACACCTGGCGCACCCTTGGCCTCGGCATCGACAAATTCCAGCGCACCACTTCTCCCCAGCATGCCGCCGCTGTCTGCAAACTCTTCGCCGACTGCGAAAAGAACGGCTACATCTACAAGGGCAGTTACACTGGCTACTACTCCGTCACCAGCGAAGCTTTTGTGGCCGACGCCAAACCCGGCGACGTCGACCCCGACTCCGGCCAGCCCCTCGAACTGCTCACCGAAGAAAACCTCTTCTTCAAGCTCTCCGCCTTCCAGGACAAACTCATCCAGCTCCACGAAGAGAATCCGCAGTTCCTCCAGCCTGAAGCGCGGCGCAACGAAGTCCTCTCCTTCCTGAAGAGTGAAAAACTACAGGATCTTTCGATTTCCCGCACCACCATCCAATGGGGCATCCCGGTCCCCAACCACCCCGGCCACGTCTTCTATGTCTGGTTTGACGCCCTCATGACTTACTGGTCCGCCGTCGAGGGCACTGGCCGCTGGCCGGCTGATCTCCACCTGATGTCCAAGGAAATCGTCCGTTTCCATGCCATCTACTGGCCCGCCTTCCTCATGGCCGCCGGCTGGCCCCTCCCCAAGCGCATCTATTCCCACGGCTGGCTCCTCTTTGAGGAAAGCAAGATGTCCAAGAGCCGCGGCAACATTGTCCGCGCCACCCCCATTCAGCAGGTCATGGGCTTCGATGCCCTGCGCTATTTCCTGCTCCGCGAAATCCCCTTCGGCTCCGATGGCAGCTTCAGCTACGACGCCCTCGTCGCACGCTATAACTCTGACCTCGCCAACGGCCTCGGCAACCTCCTCAGCCGCACCCTGTCCATGATCCACCAGTATCGCGATGGCAAGCTGCCCGCCCCCGTCGAGGCCGACCACAGCGCCATCGCCACCGCCCTCGCTCACTACGAAGCCTTCGAGTTCCACAAGGCTCTTGAAGCCGTGTGGCGCTGGATTGGCGACCTCGACAAGTACATCGTCGAAAACGCTCCCTGGAAGCTGGCCAAGGATCCTTCACTAGATGCTCAGGCCCGGCTCAACACCGTTCTCTACCGCTGCTTCGAAAGCCTGCGCCTCATCACCGCCCTCGCCGCCCCCGTCATCCCCGAATCCGCCGCCCGCATCCGCGAACAACTCAACATCAGCGGTCCACTTTCTTGGGGCCATACCCCCGCCGGCCACCCCATCGGCGCGGTAGCCCCCATCTTCCCCCGCCTCGACGCCAAGGTCGCCATCGAGCAGATGCAGCAGCTCGAAGCCGCCGAACTCGAGCGCCAGAACGCCCTGCTCGGCAAGACCCCGGCCGAGCCGCAGGTCCCCTTCCAACCCCTGGCCGAAACCATCAACATCGATGACTTCGTCAAGGTCGACCTCCGCGTCGGCATCGTGCTCGCCGCCGATCCCGTCAAGGGTGCCGACAAACTGCTCCACCTCAAGGTGGACATCGGCGAACCCACCGGTCCCCGCACCATCGTCGCCGGCATCGCCAAGGCCTACGCCCCAGAAACCCTCCTCAACCGCAAAGTCGTCATTGTCGCCAACCTGGCCCCCCGCAAGCTGCGCGGCATCGAAAGCCAGGGCATGATTGTTGCCGCCAGCCTTGAAGGCGGCAGCCCCGTTCTCGCCGGCTTCCTTGAGGACGTACCCATCGGAGCCCGCCTCAAGTGATTGATTCGCACTGTCATTACGACAGCGACCAGTTTGATCACGACCGCGAAGCCGCCATTGCCCGCGCTCGCGCCGCCGGCGTAAAGCGATTTCTGGCGATCGGCACCGGCGAAGGCCCCCCACATTTGGACGGCGCTTTGCAGTTAGCCCTCGCTCACCCGGATTTCCTTGCCACCGTCGGCGTCCACCCCCACCACGCTCTTCGCGTCCAGCCTGAAACTTATCCAGCGCTGGCGGCCTTGCTCGAGCATCCAAGAGTTGTGGGCTACGGTGAGATCGGTCTCGATTACTATTACGACTTCTCGCCCCGCGAGGTGCAGCAGGAGGTCTTCGCGCGCCAGCTCGAACTGGCGCGTGCGGCCGGCTTGCCCATCGTCATCCATACCCGCGAGGCCTGGGACGACACCCTGGCCTTGCTCCGCGAAAACTGGGACTTCAACCTCGGGGGCATCTTTCACTGCTTCACGGGCGATACCCATCAGGCCTCTCAGGCTCTCGATCTGAACTTCCACCTCGGCCTCGGCGGCGTACTCACCTTTCCCCGCGCTCAGGCCCTCCGCGACGCCGCCAGTTTCGCCCCCCTCAACCGCCTCTTGCTCGAAACCGACGCGCCCTACCTCGCCCCGGTTCCCCATCGCGGCAAGCGCAACGAATCGGCCTTCCTGCCGGAAACCGCCAGGCGTCTCGCAGCGCTGCGCGGCCTCTTTCTGGACGAACTCTGCGAGTTGACAACCGAAAATTTCCGACGCCTCTTCTCGGCTAAACTGGAGCAACCAGCATGACGAACTCCCTCGCCCAAGCTGTTTCGATGAAACAGATTCTCGATCTCGTGCGCGACGACCTCGCCCGGGTTGAGCAATCCATCGGTCTCGAAACCATCGGCTCAGTCACGGCGATCAACACCATCTCCCACCACATGCAGGCCGCCGGCGGCAAGCGCCTCCGCCCCATCCTGCTGCTTCTCTCCAGCCGTCTGGTTTCCGCCCGCACCGAAACCACCGACGACGCTATCCAACTGGCCGCCGTCGTCGAACTCATCCATACTTCCACCCTCGTCCATGACGACGTCATCGACGACGCTAAAACCCGCCGCGGCCGCCCCTCGGCTAACGCCCTCTGGGGCAATCAGAATTCTGTCCTCGCCGGCGACTGGCTCTACATGCAGGCCTTCCAGATCGCCATGCGCCAGCGCAACTTCACCATCCTCGACATCCTCATCGGCCTCACCCAGATGATGGTCGAGGGCGAACTGCTGCAGTTGGACCGCCTCGGTCAGATCGACATTTCCGAAGCCGACTACATGGAACTTGTCGACCGCAAAACCGCCTCCCTGTTCAACGCTTGCTGCCGGCTCGGCGCCATGGCCGGCGGTGCGGATGACGCCACCTCCGCCCGCCTCGGCGAATTCGCCTGGAATCTTGGCATGGCCTTCCAGTTGATCGACGATATTCTCGACTTCACCTCCAAAGAGACCATCCTTGGCAAACCCGTGGGCAACGATCTCGCCGAAGGCAAAGTCACTCTGCCCTTGCTCTACGCCCTTACGGAAACCACCCGCGAAGAAACGCGCCTCATCGAAACCATCCTCAAAGACCGTTCCTACGAGCGCGTTCCCTTCTCTACGGTTCTCGAAATCATCGAGAAATACGATGGCGTCAGCCGCGCCCTTGCGCGGGCCAACCAGTTCACTGACCGCGCCCGCGAAATCATCGCCACTTTCCCCGATTCGCCCTATCGCAAGGCCGTCCTCACCATCACCGACATCATTACCGAACGCGATCGTTGAGCCCCATGAAGAAACTGCTCCTCACCGTCCTGCTCTTGTTGATTCTGGGCGGTGGCGGTGCGCTTTTCTTCCTCCGCAAGGCTGTCGTCGACAAGGATTGGGAGCCCCTCGCCCGCCAGGCCCTCATCAACTATCTCGAAGAGCGTTTCGACGCCAGCGTCAAAATCGGCGCTCTCGACTTCCGTCTGCTGGAAGGTACCCGCGTTGAGGCCTCCGGCCGCGACTTCCAGCTTCACTACCAGCGCCGCACCGATATCCCGCCCCTGCTCGCCTTCGCCACCCTCAAACTGGAAACGGATCTCGCCACCCTCTATGATGGGCCCCGCGTTATCGATCGCGTCACCCTCACCGGCCTCCGCATTGTCATGCCCCCCAAGGGCCAGCGTCCGGTAGCCACAGCCTCGAGTCAACCGAAGGGAAACAACCCCAACCCGGTTCACATCAAGGAAATCATTGCCGACGGCGCCAAATTCCTCATCCTTCCCTCCAAACCCAACAAGGCCCCGCTCGACTTCGACCTCACTCGTCTCACCCTCCGCTCGCCCGGCCCCGGCCAGCCCTTCGACTATGAGACGACCCTCAAGATCCCCAAACCGCCCGGCCTCGTTCAAGCCAAAGGCCGCTTCGGTCCCTGGAAGAGTTCCGAGCCGCGCGAAACACCCCTTTCCGGCGATTACACCCTCGACCAAGCCGACTTGGGCGTCTTTCAGGGCATTGCTGGAACCCTTGCCTCCACCGGCTCCTTCGACGGCGTTCTCGAAGCCATCAACGCCCGGGGCAAGTGCACTGTGCCCAACTTCCGGCTGGATATGGCCGGCAACCCTGTCCCGCTCAACGTGCAGTATGAAGCCACCGTCGATGGCTCCGATGGCGACACTTACCTCCGCAAGGTCGATGCGCGCCTCGGCCAGACCGCCTTCACTGCCACCGGCGCCATCACCGGCCAGCAGGGCCAACCCGGCCGCGCCATTCAGGTGAATGTCGATATGCCCAACGGCTACCTCAGCGATCTGCTGCGACTCGTGCTCAAGGGAGACAGCAAGTTCCTTATCGGCCGTATCCAGTTGCGCACCAGCATCGACATACCCCGTGGCCCAGGTCAAGTCATTGACAAGATCCGCCTGAACGGCAACTTTGCCGTGCGCGAAGCCAACTTTACTTCCCAGACCATTCAGGACAAAATCGATTCCCTCTCCCAGCGCGGGCGCGGCCGTCCCCGCGATGCCGCCATCTCCGACGTTCCCGCCACCTTCAACAGCAAGTTCCAGATGGCCAACGCTCGTCTTACCTTCACCCCGGTCACCTTCGCCGTACCCGGGGCGCTCGTCGATCTCACTGGCTCATACCGCCTCAACGAAGCCTGGCTCGACTTGCACGGCTCCTTGAGCCTCGACGCCAGAATGAGCGATACCTTCGACGGCTGGAAGCGCTGGGCCCTCAAACCCTTCAACCCAATCTTCAGTAAAGAAGAGGCCGGCACCTATCTGCCCATCCAGATCGTGGGAGACCGCAACAGCCCCCAATTCGGCCTCGACAAACGCCGCAAACGCTGATGCGCCGCGCCCTCGTCATCCTCAGCGCTCTGCCTCTCCTCGCGGCTCTCGCCGACTTCCCCGAAAAGGCCGAGTTCCACTTTGTCCGGCTTGAGTATGACGATCACCCCGCCTTTCGCCGCCCCTGGGGCCGTGGCTGGTGGATGCAGGATATGCCGGAGGCCGAAATCCATTTCTCCCACGGCATCCGCCGCATGACCCGTGTACATCTTGGCGGCATCCGCAGCGCCCCCCTCACCGACGACCGCATCTTCAACTATCCCTGGATCTACGCCACTCAGGTCGCTTGGTGGGACCTCTCCCCCCCCGAAATCGAGCGCCTCCGTAACTACCTCCTCCGGGGCGGCTTCCTCGTCGTCGATGACTTCCATGGCGAACGCGATTGGGCCCTCTTTGCGGATTCCATTACCCGCGTCCTGCCCGGCTTTCCCATCGTCGACATCCCCGACAACGACCCCGTGCTCAACCTCGTCTTCACCATCACCGAGCGCACCTTCATCCCTGGCTTGCGCCACCTCCGTCGCGGTCCTGCGGGCGCCACGACCGTCGTGCCCACCGCCATCCCGCCCACCTGGCGCGCCATCTACGACGAGGCCGGCCGCATGATCGTCGCCATCAATTTCAACATGGACATCGGCGACGCCTGGGAACACGCCGACATGCCCGAGTACCCCGAAGCCATGACCAGCCTCTCCTACCGCTTCGGCATCAATTACATCCTCTACGCCATGACCCATTAAGGGGCGTCAGCGGCAACCGCCAGCCAGCACAATGACCAGCAGCGTCCCTGCCACAATCAGAGTGGGCAGTAGGAAAGTGGCCAGCAGTGCCCAGGCCCCCTTGGGTTGCCCGAGGTTGAAGGTCCAGCCCAGAATCGGATTCCGTTTCGGCACAATCCAGCGCCTGTCCTCTTTGCTGAAGTAAAAGCCAACCGGCAGGGTCCAATTGCTGAGATCGGCCCATTCGCGGTCGTTGCGCTCTCGTTCGGTCATGGCCCCAGCATACCCTGTCCGGGAAGGCCCTGGCAGGCCATTCACCGAAGCGCAAAAAAATCTTCCAACTCAACAAGTGTCCTGTTTACAACCATTTAGAGCCGCCGCCAAAACGAACCCAGTTCACGGCAAGCCTGGTTTCACATTTTCCACTGCTATGTTCATCCACGTGATGCAGCTCTCTACTTTCCGCCACCAACTCGATCTCGACGGTCTTACGGCCGCTCCCCTGCTCCTGCCGTTGTTGCAACACTACCGGCAGCACCTCGATGATTCCTTTCTCCAGAAGCGTCTCCAGGTGCAATTCGAAATTCGCTACCAGGGCGATGCGGAAGCAGTCTGGCTTTCCGCCACACCAGCCGGGCAACCGGGCCATGCCCTGCTCGTTCAACACGTCTCGCATCACCTGCAGCGCACGCTCCGCGCCTGGCTGCATACCCTTTGGTTTTCTCAGCCGCGCAACTATCTCGATGCCACCCGCAGCCGCATCATCGTCGCCTACCTGGCATGCCGTACCTGGCAACCCCGGCAGCGCGGCGCCTTCGGCTACGACCTCCTCGAAGAGTGGAACGAAGCCACCTATGAGCGCAATTTGAATAGCAATCTGCCGAAGGTTCTGGCCGCCGTGGAAGACTTTCACCGTGTCGCAGGCCGGCATGAATGCGCCGAGTTCTATGCACCCCGTCACTCCCGCTGGTTCCTTGCGGAGGCCCAGCATCATGAGCGGCATTTCTTCGAATACCTCAGCCGCGAGCGACGCTGGCTCTCCACCTGGCTCAGCATGCTGGGACAACCCTTGTCAGCCGGCCGGCTCACCGCCATGCGGGAGGAAGGCGCCGTCTGTTTCTCTGAGTTGTTCTGCCGCGGCGAGTCCTTCCCTCACTTATCCACGGCGCTCGAAATTGAACTGCTTGCCGCAATCTCGCAGTTTGCCGGCCACGACCTCGGCCGTCGCCTTGAGCTCGATGCCCGTCCCGCTCCCGCGCCGCTCGCCCACACAGGCAGTGGCAAGGTAGTCCCGATCCGCCAGCAGCAGTTGCCGCAAGCAGCCTGATATCAGCTCGCGCCACGCCGGAAGATGGTTAGGAGTAGCCGTCGTTTGGGCCGGTTTGGCGCTTTCCCCGGGGGCCGGCACGGTCCAGGGCAGTCGGTTCAAGAGGGTGACTGCCTTGACAGGACCTGCCGCGCCCCGGTTCCCTATCCAATAAAAATCCGCCAGCCAGGGTGAGGCCCGGCTGGCGGTTCAGGAGGGAAGATACACCCGGAAATTCACTTCGGGCGATCCCGGAAGAACTCTTACTGATTGCCGCCGCGGCGGCCTCCACCGCCACCACCAGCGCTACCACCACGGCTGGCAGGTGCGGCACCACCGCCACCCATCCCGCCACCGCGAACACCGCCCATGCTCCCGCCACCGCTCGGCATGCTCATCCGGCCTCCGCCGCCGCTCATGCCACCGCCGCTCGGGTAACCCCCACGGACACCGCCACAGCCACCACTGGAACTCGGCGCGGACCAGCCACCTCGGCTGCCACCGCCGCTTCCACTGTCACGGCCCATCCGGCCACTCCCGTAGGAGTCGGTCGAGCCATTGCTCATACCGCCCCCACGAATGCCGCCAAAACCACTCCAGCCAGAACCACCACGGGAGCCACTGTCTGAGCTCCGCTCCTGCTGCATCCGGCCTCCACCATATGAATCAATCGAACCGCTGCGAGATCCGCTTCCATAGTCGCCGCCCGTGCGGCCCCGGCTGGGCTCTACGATGCGCGGGCTCACATCCACTGCGCCCACCCCGCGCGAGCGCGATCCCCCGAAGGCATCGCTCCGGTCCCGCTGCACAAAACCTTCATTGCCGCGGCTACCACCACCGCGCACGCCCTCAAATGAATCCGTCCCGCGTGCTTCACCAAAACCCTGCCAGCCACTGCGCTCGGTCCGGGAACCACCGCGCACGCCCTCCGGGCTGCGCTGCACAAAGCCCTCGCTGCCCCGCGCGCTGACACCCTCCCCGCCCCGCTCAGCCCCACGGTCTCCACCAATCCGGCGGAAGCCTTCCGATGGCACATAGCCGCCACCACGCGCGCCTTCCACGCCACGCTGCACAAACCCTTCGCCGCTGCTGCGCTCTCCGCCAACCCGGCGAAAGCCTTCGCTGCCGCTGCTGGCGCCGCGCACACCACTCACGTCCGAGTCCATCCGGCCGCGCGCCACCTGTTCCATGTTCTGCCGCTGCTGTTCAAACGGTACCCGCTCAATCGCCGCAGCTTCCCGCCGGGCCGTAAACCGCATGTCTTCCCGGCCCGCGCTCACCAGGTTGCCCCCACGGACACCCGTATCATTGGCCGCATAGCGCACACTCTCACGCGTCGGCGCAATGCCCACCGGTCCGCGGAACTCGCTCACGTTCGCCAGGTCGTTGGCTCGCGCCGCACGCACTCCGCCGCCCGCATAGGCCGTTCCCCGATTGAAGTTCGTCGCCTCCACATAGCTCACCCCGCCATCCACCCGCGCATTGCGATAGATGTTCGTGATGTTTACGTTGTTCACCACCGTGACATTGTTGAAGTTCCGGCCCCCGTAGAAGCCGCGGCCCCACCACGGACGGAAGGTCTCAAAGGGCGCCAGCGGCACCCAGCCGACATTACCCCAACCAAAGCCTACGCTCACGCCAAAGCCCCGGCCAAAGCCCACGAAACTTACCAGCGCGGGCGACCAGAAGTGCCGCGCACCCACTGCCCCCGGCCACCAGCACCAGCTGTTCGCGTGCCAGAACCAACGCCCATAGTGATACGGCGCCCAGCCCCAGGGATCATAGCTCACCCAGCTCCAGCCGTACCAGTCCAGCCAGGTCCAACGGCCCGACCGGTACGGAGCCCATCCACGGGCCACGCGCGGCCGCCACACATTTCCGTAAGGCGGCGCATACACCCAGTCGCCATGCGCATCCAGTTGCTCCCCGCCATATACGCCCTGCGGCAGATATTGCTGGCTGCGCGAAGACGCCAGTTCACGATCCCGGCTGCGGTTCCACTGATCCCAGCTATCCACCGGAACCGGCGCACCACTCAGGAAACTCGTCTGCCCGTTCACTTCCTTCCGAATCGTCAGCGAACGGCCATTGCCCAGCCGCCGCGAACCCTCCGGCGTAAAGATATCCACTTCCCCTTCCCGCACCGTCACTTCCGTCGACCCGTCTTCGAGCACCTGTATCCGGTACTCCCCACGCCGCATCGGCCGTATACTCGCCACCGGCGTGTTCAAGTCCACTTCCGATTCCGAGTTCTGCCATACCCGGAACGTCACCAACCCAACCGGAATATTCACCTGGTAGCGCTGATACTGCAGCTCCGCCAGCCGGATTTCCGTGTTCGCCCCCAAGCGCACCATATTGGCGAAATCAAACTGCACCTCGGCCCGCGCACCCGGCCCCGTACTCAACCGGTCCTGCGTCACCAGCGGCGCATTCAGCGTCGCCGCCAGTTGATCACCACTATCACCGCGCTGTATGGAGACGTCTCCCGCCAGCACGCTTACGCGCGCTACCCCGCGCGCCTGATCGTCATTCTGCTGTCCCGCCAGCGGCATCAGGCTGGCTGCCATCGTGATCGTCAATGTCTGGATCCACTTCATGGCTCTTTCCTTTCTGCCTTTCTCCTTACAATTCCTTTGCCAAATCGCTAAACCCTTGGAGATACTAGACTTTGTGACGGTTATTGACCCACGGCGCGTACTCCAAAGTGGTGCTTTTGCACCACTGGTGGCTCTCAGCCACCGCATCGCGGGGCCAGGACTGCTCTTCGTGGTGATGGCCCTGGCCTTCTGGCGCATCCTGTTCACGCCGCAATACACCTGGTTGAATGGCTACGACCTCTCCAGTCAGGTTCTGCCCTGGCTGCAGTTTCAGGCCGGCGAGTGGCACGCCGGTCGCTTTCCCCTCTGGAGTCCCTTCGAGTGGGCTGGCCAGAATCTCATCGGCCAGGGCCAGCCCGGTGTTGTCAATCCCCTCAACTGGTTGCTCTTCGCCGCCCCGCTCCGCCGGGGCTGGCTCCGCGAAGGGGTCCTGAACTGGTGGTTCTTCTTCCTGCACTATCTCGCCGCCCTCAATCTCTACTGGCTTGCACGCTCGCTCGGCGCCGGCAGACTGGCCGCTGTTTTGGGCGGCGCCGTCTTTGGCCTCTTTGGCTTCATGGGCTCCAACGACTGGCCCCAGATGCTGAGTGGCGCCTTGTGGGCGCCACTGGTCTTCCTGTTTCTGTTGCGCAGCCGCACCAGCGCCCACCCCTGGCGTGATGGCGCCTGGGCCGGTTGCTTTCTCGGTCTTGCCTGGCTCAGCGGCCATCACCAGTTGCCCATTTACATCAGTCTGGCGAGCGCTGGCCTCGCCCTCGGACTGCGTCTCTATCCCGCCTTGCTCACCTTCCCACTGGCCGGAATGCTGGCCGCGCCGCAACTACTGACCGGCCTCGCTTACGGCAAGCTCGCCGTCCGCTGGGTGGGCATGGAAAACCCGGTCGGTTGGCAAGATAAAGTCGCCTACTAC
>VFQU01001349.1_pt1 | contig 14952 bp, 5 predicted proteins | sample 3512311 | NCBI WGS metagenome assembly VFQU01 (sample SAMN10412377, study PRJNA504923) | tailings metagenome | isolation source: Relicate 3 Philex TSF3 active mining site | place: Philippines: Tuba, Benguet | collected 2017-08-29
AAGTCCTTCACGGGCACGCTCGCCGGCATGCTGGTGGCGGACGGGGTCATCGATACCGCGGCACCGGTCACCGCCTATGTGCCGGAACTGGCGAAGAGCGCCTTCGGTGACGCGACCGTCCGGCAGGTCATGGATATGACCACCGGCCTGAAATACTCGGAGATCTATACAGACCCGCATTCCGACGTCTGGGCGCTGCGCCGCGCCAATGGCATGGCCCCGCCCCTGCCCGGCGTGCCGCAACCCTCGCTGCTCGAATACCTCACCACCATCGCCAAGCAGGGCGAGCACGACCAGGTCTTCGCCTACAAGACCGTGAACACGGACGTGCTGGCCTGGATCATGCGGCGCGCCAGCGGCCGGTCGCTGTCCGACCTGCTGTCGGAGCGCATCTGGCAGCCGATGGGCGCGGAAGAGGACGCCTACTACCACGTCGATCGGCTCGGCATCGAAAGCGGCGGCGGCGGACTCAGCACGACCACGCGCGACCTCGCCCGCTTCGGCGAGCTCATGCGCAACCGCGGTACGTTCAACGGACGCCGGATCTTCCCCGAGAGCGTCGCCGACGCCATCACCTGCGGCGGCGACCCGGCGAAGTTCGCGCCGGCGGGCTATGCGACGCTGCCCGGCTGGTCGTACCGGAACCAGTGGTGGATCAGCCACAACGCCCACGGGGCCTATATGGCCCGCGGCGTCTATGGCCAGGCCATCTACATCGACCCGAAGGCGGAAATGGTGATCGCCCGCTACGCCTCGCATCCCGCCGCCGGCAACGTCGCCAACGATCCGGTGTCGCTGCCGGCCTATATGGCCGTGGCGAAGGCGCTGATGGGCTGAGCCCGGGCTGCGGCTCCGCGGCAATGTTTCAGACGCGTTGCTGCGGACCGGCGCCTACACGACAAAGCCACGGCAGCGCGAAATCTTGCAGAAACCGCGCCTGCCTATAGGCTTCCCGAGGGTCCGTCCCGGGACGGCCCGCGAGACTGGAGATTGGTCCACGATGTCGCTGTTCGTCCGCACTTCGGCGCCTCTGGCGCTGGCTGCCGCCTGCCTTCTCATGCTGCCGGCTTCTGATGCCGAGGCACAGCGGCGGCGACCGCGCGCGGCCGAATCGACCGAGGTGACGATCCAGAACCGCGGGAGCGCGACGCTCCAGTATCTGTTCGTCACGCCGGTGGGCGAGGTGTCCTGGGGCGATGACAGGCTCGGCAGCGAGACGGTGGCGCGCAACCGCAGCCACAGCTTCACCATCGAGGGCGACCAGTGCCGCCACGACATCCGCGCCGTCTATGAGAACGGCCGCGAGGAGACCCGTTTCGGCCTTGATCTCTGTGCCCGTCCCGAAGTGGCGCTGAACGGCCGGACGCAAACCTCCACCGCCGACCTCCAGCGCCAGGGGCCGGTGGCTCTCTATGTGGTGCGCAATCGCTCGGGCGTGACGCTGCAGACCCTCAAGCTCGTCCTGCCGAATGGCGAGGAGAGCGACGACGTGCTCGGCTCTTCCATCGTCGAGAACGGCGGCAGCTTCACCGGTCGCGTCCAGCGCTCCGCCGGCTGCACCTATGACGTGGTCGCGACCTTCGACGGCGCCTCGGACCGCACCATCTCCGGCCGCAACCTCTGCACCTCCCGCGAAATCGTCTTCGGCGCCGAAGACGAGGCCCCCGCACCCCAGGCCGGCCGCGGCGAACGTCAGGAGCGCGGCCGCGACCGCGAGCGGGCCGAGACGCCGTCCGGCGAGCAGATCAGCTTCCTGGTGCAGAACCGCGGCGCCATCCCGATCCAGTATCTCTACATCCGCCCGCGCGGCGTGAGCGGATGGGGTCCCGATCGGCTCGGCAACGACACCATCGCGGCGCGCGGCTCGTTCCAGGTGACGTTGCCGCGGCGCGGCTGCGAGTATGACGTGAGAGTGCGCTTCGACAACGACCGCGAGGACATCCGCAACGGCGTCAACCTGTGCGAAACGCGCGAATACGTCGTCACCGGGCCGGCCCTCGTCACCGGCCGGGGCGATCGCAAGCAGCGCCCGACAGCGCGCAGCGGCCAGCCGGCGATCTCGCAGGTGGTCATCATCAACGAGGGCCAGCGCCCCATCGAGTCGCTGTTCATCTCCTCCTCGAAGGTCTCGAGCTGGGGCGACGACATGCTCGGCACGAACCGCATCCAGCCGGGCGACCGCTTCACCGCCCGCGTCGAGCGCGACGACCAGTGCAACTACGACCTGCGCATCGTGTACGAGGGCGGCCGCGAGGAACGCCGCATGCGACAGAACCTCTGCCAGCGGCAGGAGGTCGCCTTCGGCGGACCCAACGCCTTCCGCATCGACGGCGGGGGCCCCGACAACGGCCGCAAGGTGGTCTTTACCAACAACGGCCGCGGCGACATCCGCGAGGTCTATCTGACGCCCGTGCGCGACAGCCACTGGGGCGACGATCGGCTCGGCTCGGAGCTGCTGCCGCGCCGCTTCCGCCTGGAACTTCGGCTGCCCGAGGAAGGCGGCTGCAACTGGGACCTGAAGGTGGTCTACGAGGGCGGCCAGACGATGGAGAAGCGCGACCAGGACCTGTGCGCCACCCCGGAGATGGCCATCGGCCGCGCCGGGCGGCCCGGCCAGGTGGCCTCAACCGGCACCGGCTTCTACATCAGCGAAACCGGCCATGTCCTGACCAACCACCACGTCATCGACGGCTGCGCCACGGTCGCCATCGCCCGTCCCGGCGCCCCCCGGATCCCGCTGCGCCTGATCGGCGCCGACGAGGGCGCCGATCTCGCCGTGCTGGTTCAGGAGAACGCCACCTCGATGCCGCTGCGGCTGCGCAACGGCGCCGGCGTCAACGTGAGGGGCGGCGAGCGCGTCGTGCTGGTCGGCTATCCGGCCCGCTCCCAGCTCGGCGGCGTGAACGTGACCGAGGGCATCGTCTCGGGCCTGCGCGGTGCGCTCGGCGACCGCAGCCGTTTCCAGTACACGGCACCGACGCAGCCGGGCAATTCCGGCGGCCCGGTCCTCGACGCATCGGGCCTTGTGGTCGGCGTTGTCGTCTCGCAGATCGACAAGATCTCCGGCGAGCGGACGGCACAGAACATCAACTTCGGCATCAAGCTCGATCTCGTCCGCACGTTCCTGTCGGCGAACAACGTGACGCCGGCCGAGGCCGAGGCCGGCAGCCCGCTGCCGACCACCGACATCCTGCAGAACTCCGACCAGTCGGTGCTGCCGCTCGACTGCCTCGAGTGAGGTGAGGCCCAGCCTGTCACCGGCGTGCGGGGCCAAGGCCCGGCACGCCGGCCCGGGGTTGCGGATCGGGACGGACGCTTATGCCGTCGCGGGCTGGCGCCCGCGCAGCAGCCAGCCGGCGATGACGACCGATATCCAGGCCACGAGAACCCCGGCGACGCCGTCGATCAGCCAGTGGTGGTCGAGGTAGAAGCTCGCGAACAGCATGATCGCCAGATAGGCGAGGTGGATGGGCCGCGTGCGCCAGCCGATCTTCGCCCAGGCGGTGAAGAGGCCGAGGGAGGGCATGGCGGCGTGCAGGGACGGCATTGCCCCGAAGACGTTGGCGTTCTGGCTGTAGAAGGCCCTGAAGTAGCCGATGCCGAGATAGTCGTCGACGCGCGCCAGGCGGGCCGGGCTCGGCAGCGCCGCCATGTCGATGACGCAACCATGCGCCCGGATGTACCAGGGCGGGGCCGCCGGCATGATCATGTAGACGGTGAATGCGATGAAATGAACGAGGCCGAAGGCGAGCAGGTAGTGGACCATCCGCTCCCGGTCGCGGAAATAGAGATAGATCGCATAGGCGACACAGACGTAGAGGAAGGCCGCGTAGGGCGCGGCGAACACCAGGTCGAACAGCGGCGAATGGTGAGTTCCGAAGAAGTCGGCCAGGGTCGTGTCGGGACCGACACCGAAGACCTTCAGCTCGATGGCCCTGAGGTCGCAGCCCCAGACGCGTTCCGGCCGCACCAGCGCCCGGGAGATCGGCCCCATCCACTCGTAGACCAGCCCGACGGCGAGGGCCGGCATCGTGGCGGCCACGAAATCGCGCGACCAGCGGTTGATGTTGGCACCGATCCAGACGGCCAGCGCGACCCCGACGTGCATCGGCTTCAATTGCCCGGCGATCGCCATGGCCAGGGCGTGGATCGCCGGCAGCAGCGGCACGATCCACCATCGGCCCCAGAGGCTGCGCACATGCTCGACGAGAAAGGACATCAGACCGCGCCCGGCCCCGGAGACGTGGAGCGCTCATGCTGGGGCGCAGGAGGCGCCGCGGCCCCGCTCTCCCGGTAAGCGACCCTCAGGGCATCCGTCGCCGCCAGCAGGCCGAGAATGCCGGCGATCGCGGTTCCGATCAGCACCAGGACCGGTGCGATCATGCCAGCGAGCATCGACAGGGCGACCAGCACGATGCGGTCGCCGCGACGCATCCACAGTGGCGGCAGCGCGATGGCGAGGCCTTCGCAGCGAGCCCGGACATAAGACACCGTATAGCCGGCGAGCAGGGCGACGCTCGGGATGGCCGCAGCCCATCCCCACCCGTCGCGGGCGAAGAGCACCGTCAGCCCGAGCAGGGGCAGGGCATCGGAGATCCTGTCCAGGGTGGAATCCAGCAGCGCCCCGAAACGGGAACTGCGACCCGTGGCGCGGGCGAGCGGCCCATCGAGCAGATCAAGGAGCCCGCTCAGCAGCATGAACAGCACGGACCAGCCGAAGGCGCCGCGCGCCGCGAAGATCCCAGCCAGCAGCGCGGGAACGAGCGAGAGGACGGTCATGCCATTGGGCGTCGCGCCGGTCCTGGCGATGACCCGCGCGACCTTCTCGACCAGGGCGGTAAACTGTGCCGAACGCCCGACGTCCTGAAGCGACACACCGCGCTCGAGCGCCCCCAGAAAGCGGTTCAGCCAGACCGGCGACATCGATGGGGTGTTCCTGTTCCTTGGCGCCTCGATCGCAGCAGACTTCCTGCACCAGATCGACGGCGGGGTGAAGGGGAAAGGCCGAGGGCGATTCCGGTTCGCGGCCGGGCCCGATGCCTAGCGGGCGGCGTCAGCCGCGGCAACATTGTCGCGTCCCGACTTTCCCCTGCGCGAGGGGCTGGCGCGCCTCGCGGCGCCGCGCCCCGGACCGAGGACACCGTCGGCCGGCGCCGCAGCAGGCCCGGCGAACCGTCCGACCTGCGACGCAATGGGCCGTTCCCGCGGCGTAAGGAGGCCTCTTTCACCTCGCCTCGGAGGGACGGAGAACAGCGCGCTTCGGCCCGCGGAAGGCCCCCCTGGAGCCGACAAATAGTGCTTGATGCACCGGGGTGATTGAGCCATATACCGCGCTCGATTGTAATCAAACACCGCAAAATCGCAGGGTTTTGCGCGGTGCTGTTCCCTCGGAAAAGGTCGTCGCACGCGAGCCTCGAACGGATACCCGCCGAGTGACGATAGTAAAGCGAAGAGCGTGATGCAGGATTCGGAGTTGGCCGCTCAGTCGAGACCCTACCAGCCCATCGCGATCGTAGGTATCGGCTGCCGCTTCCCGGGCGGGGTCGCTTCCCCGCTGGACTTCTGGACTCTCCTGACCGGCCAGATCGACGGCACCAGCGAGGTGCCGCCCGACCGCTGGAGCATCGAAAAATACTACGATCCCGATCCCAAGCGCACGGGAAAGCTCTACACGAAGCGCGGCGGGTTCATCAGCGGAATCTCGGGGTTTGACCCCCAGTTCTTCGGCATTTCCCCGCGTGAGGTGGCCTATGTCGATCCGCAGCACCGGCTGCTGCTGGAGACGACCTGGGAAGCCTTCGAGGATGCGGGAATCGCCCCGCGCAAGTGGTCGGATCGCAAGGTCGGCGTCTTCGTCGGCCTGTTCACGCACGACTACGAGAACATTCACATGCGCGTGAGCGAGCGCGTCATCTATGGTCCGCACTCTGCGACGGGCATGTCGACGACGATCGCGGCCAACCGCCTGTCGCACGCTTTCGGATTCACCGGTCCCTCGATGGTGATCGACACGGCCTGCTCGTCCTCGCTGGTGGCGCTGCACCTCGCCTGCCGCAGCCTGCACGAGGGGGAGTCCGAACTGGCGATCGCCGGCGGCGTCAACCTGCAGCTGTCGCCCGAGATGACGATGTCGCTGTGCAAGGCCTCGATGCTGTCGCCCGACGGGCGATGCAAGAGCTTCGACGCCCGCGCCAACGGCTATGCCCGCGCCGACGGCGTCGGCATGGTGGTGCTGAAGACGCTGGAGCGCGCCCAGGCCGACGGTGACCAGATCTATGCCGTCATCATGGGCAGCGCGGTCAACCAGGATGGCCGCACCCAGGGCATGACGGTGCCCAACGGCGAGGCGCAGCAGATCGTCATGAAGGACGCGCTCGCGCAGGCGGGTGTCACCCCTTCGCAGATTTCCTACGTCGAGGCGCACGGCACGGGCACTCCCGTCGGCGACCCGATCGAGGCCAACGCCCTCGGCACGGTCCTGCGTTCTGTCGATGCGGAACGTGATCCCTGCGTCATCGGCTCGGTGAAGAGCAATTTCGGCCACACCGAGTCTGCCGCAGGCATTGCCGGCCTGATCAAGGTGGCGCTGATGCAGCGCCACGGCTACATCCCGCCCAACCTGCATTTCGAAACGCCCAACCCGAACATTCCCTTCGACGAGCTGCGCCTGCGGGTGCCGACGGCCCTCGAGGAGTGGCGCACCGGCGCCGACGGGCGGCGCCTCGCCGGCATCAACTCCTTCGGCTTCGGCGGCACCAACGCGCATGTCGTCCTCGCGAACGCACCCGCTGCGTCGGCGAAGACGGCCGCCCGAGACGACGGCGCCAAGGCTCACCTCGTGCTTCTGTCGGCCCGCAGCGAGGAGGCGCTGAAGGCGAACGCGCGCCGCCACGGCGACTTCCTCCGGTCGGAGCAGCCGGCGGCGGCGAGCCTGACGGACGTCTCTGCGGCGCTCGCTCTCGGACGCGAGCATCATCCGATCCGTCTGGCCGTGGCGGGCCGCACGCCCACCGAGATCGCCGACCTGCTCGACGGTTTCGCGGCCGGCCAGCGGCGTCAGGGCGTCGTCGCGGGTCAGGTCGCGGAAACCGGCACGTCAGGCATCGTCTTCGTCTGCTCGGGCATGGGCCAGCAGTGGTGGGCCATGGGCCGCGGCCTCATCGAATCCGAGCCGGTCTTCGCGCGCAAGATCGACGAACTCGACGGCATGTTCCGGCGGCTGGCGAGCTGGTCGCTGCGTGACATTCTGACCCGTGCCGAGGCCGATTCCGAGATCGACCGAACCGAGTACGCCCAGCCCGCCATCTTCGGCCTGCAGATGGGCCTCGCTGCCCTCTGGGAGTCCTGGGGAGTGAGGCCGGAGCTGGTGACCGGCCACAGCGTGGGCGAAGTGGCCGCTGCCTGCATCGCCGGCGCGCTGACGCTGGAAGACGCCGTGACCGTGTGCTTCCACCGCAGCCGCCTTCAGGCGACGCTCGCCGGGCGGGGCGGCATGCTGGCGGTGGGCCTTCCCGAGGCCGAGATCGCCCGGCGCATCCAGGGTAAGGAGGCGCTCGTCTCGATCGCCGCCGTGAACAGCGCCGAGAGCGCGACGCTCGCGGGCGACACCGCCACGCTCGAGCAGATCGCGGCCGAGCTCCAGAGCGAGCAGATCTTCGCCCGCATGCTGAACGTCGAGGTTCCCTATCACTCGCCGGTCATGGACGAGATCCGCGAGCCGTTCCGCGCCGCGCTCCAGGGCATCGCGCCGCGCGCGTCCGCAGTGCCCCTCGTCTCGACGGTGACCGGCCAGCTGATCGACGGGTCGGCCTTCGATGCGGACTACTGGAACCGCAACGTGCGCGAGCCCGTGGCCTTCGCCAGGGCGATCGGCACGATCGCCCGCCTGCAGGGGCGCATCTTCATCGAGATCGGCGCCCATCCCGTTCTGGCATCCTCCATCGGCGAATGCCTGGTGGCGGAAGGTGTTCAGGGCACGGTGATCGCCTCGCTGCGTCGCAAGCAGGATGACGCCACGGCGTTCCTGGCCGCGGTGGGCCAATTGCACTGCCTCGGTCACAGCCTCGCGCTGGAGCAGAGGTTCGAGCGCCCGTCGTCACGCCTGGGCCTGCCGCTCTATCCGTGGCAGCGCGCGAACTTCTGGTCGGAGACGGCGGAGTCGCGGAAAATCCGCACCGGCGCCGCATCGGACGGCGCCCGCCCGGACCACCCGTTGCTGGGAGAGCGCCTGGGCTCCCCGCAACCGGCCTGGAGCAGCGAGATCGACGTCAACCGGCCGCATTTCCTCAAGGACCATGCGGTGCAGGGAGCCGTTGTCTTCCCGGCTGCCGGCTTCATCGAGATGGCCCTTGCAGCCGCCCGCGAGACGACCGGTTCGACCGGACCGGTGGTGATCGAGCGTCTGTCGATCGAATCGCCCCTCGTCCTGTCGGCATCCTCGGTGTCACAGGTACAGCTGACGGCCGCCGACGGCCGCAAGTTCCAGATCCACAGTCAGGTCCGCCAGGACGGCGATCCCCGCTGGACGCGCCACGTCTCGGGAACGCTGGCCGAGGCGCCGTCCGTCTCGGACAACCAGTTCCTGGACGCCGCGGTCCTGCACGACCGCCTGTCGACCCTCGTCGGGCAGGAGGAGATCTACCGGCGCTTCGACACGATGCAGCTGCAGTATGGGCCGCTGTTTCAGAACCTCCACACCGCCTGGGTCGGCGAGAGCGAGGCGTTGGGTCAGCTGGTGGTCCCGCCGGAGCTGGCGGCCGAGATCGCCCTCTACAACCTTCATCCCGCCCTGCTGGACGCGACGTTCCAGCTGCTGGTGGCGCTGCCGGCCGAGGGAACCTTCCTGCCCGTCGGCGTCGAGCGCGTGGAGGTTCTTCACCCCGGCGTCGCGCCCGCCTGGGCGCATGTCCGCAAGGTCAGCGAGACCAAGACGCGCATTGTCGCCGACCTGGTCGTGGCGGACGAGCAGGGACGCGTGCTCGCCAGGCTTTCGGGACTTGCCTGCCAGGCGACGGCCGATGCCGGTGCGGAGCGGGCGGCACGCGGCGGATCGTTCCTCTACGACCGCCAGTGGGTCGACGCGGATCTCATGTCGCGAGCGGTCCGGCCGACGGCGAGCACCCTGCCCTCGCCGCTCGACCTCGCCCCCGTGCTGCAGGAGCGCCATGACCGCCGCAACGCCGAGTCGCGGCGTGACAGGTTCGTGCTGCAGGCCTGGCCGGCGCTCGACGAACTGGCGACGGACTACTTCGTCAACGCCCTCGCGAAGCTCGGCCTCGACTGGAAGGACACGGGCCGTTTCACCGCGGCCGAACTGGCCGGCAAGCTCGGCATCGTTGGCCGGCATGTGCGCTTCGTCGAACGCATGCTCGTGCTGCTGATGCAGGCCGGCTATCTCGCCCGGCAGGACGACCGGTGGGAGGTCCGCACAGTGCCGCCCATCAGGTCGACCGCGGCCCGGTGGCAGGAACTGGCGCTGGCCTACCCCGAGTGCCATTCGGAGCTGAACCTGGCCCGCCGCTGCGGTTCCCGGCTGGCGGAGTTTCTGCGGGACGAGGACGAACCGCTGTCGGCCCTGTTCCCCGCGGGTTCGCCGATCGCCGAGCACATGTATGCGGACTCGCCGACCTGCGGGCCCTACAACCGCATCATCGCCGATGCGCTCGACGAGATCGTGCGCCGGCTCCCCGACGGACAGACGCTGCGCATCCTCGAGGTCGGCGCCGGTACCGGCGGCCTGAGTTCGCACCTGCTGCCGCTGCTTCCCGCCGAGAGGACCGACTACGTCTATACCGACGTGTCGCAGAGCTTCCTCAATCAGGCGAAGGACCGCTTCCGGGCCTTCCCCTTCGTTCGCTACGAGATCTTCGACGTCGAACACGATCCCGAGACGCAGGGTCTCACCCCCGGCTTCTTCGACGTCATCGTCATCTGCGATGCCATTCACGCGACGGCGCACCTGCGCACCTCGGTCGGCAACCTCTTCGATCTGCTGGCGCCGGGAGGCCTGCTGGCGCTGATGGAGCCGACCAGCCCGCCGGGCTGGTACGACATGGTCTATGGCCTGCTGCCGGGCTGGTGGGCCTTCGCCGACCGTGATCTGCGGCCCGACCACGCGACACTTCCTGCCGCGGGCTGGCTGTCGGTCATGACAATCTGCGGCTTCGAGGCGGGCGCCTGTGTCGCGGACCGCATCGCCGCGTCGCAGGAGAGCCTTCAGACGGTCGTTCTGGCCCGCAAGCCCCAGTCCCCTTCGGCAGGCGCGGCGACACTGCCCGCCGTCACGCCCGAACTGCGGGCGGCCGCCATCGAGACCCCCGTCGTGCTGCTCGCCGATGCGCTTGGCGTGGCCGAAGACCTCGCGGCGGCGCTCCGCGCGCTCGGGACCGAGGTCACGGTCTTCGGTCCGCACAGCGAGGGCGGACGCCTGCCGGCGCCGGCCATCCTGGCCGCGGCCGGCCCTGCCATGACCGCTCCGGTGGTTGTCGATCTGCGCAACCTGACGGCGCCGGGCATCACGGTCGAGACCCCCTCGGCACTCGGTACCCAGGCCTGCGAGAACATCCGCGACATCGTGCGTCTGCTCGCCGAGCAGACCTGGCGCGGGCGGCCGGACCTGTGGATCGTCACCAATGGCACGGAAAGCGTCGGTGGCCTCGACGAACTGTCTGTCCATCAGGCGCAGGTCCGCGGCTTTGCGCGCGTGGTGACCACCGAGCACGCGGAGATGAATACCTGCCTGGCGGACCTCAGCCCGGTTCCCGGGTCGCACGAGATCGCCCGGTTGGCGCGGCTGCTGGTTGCCCGGGAGGCCGAGGACGATATCGTGCTGCGCGGCGACCGCCTGTTCGTCAGCCGCGTCGTCCACCACCGCAACCGCCGGAGGGCCGACGCCGCGACGACCGGCTTCCGGATCACGCGCGAGAGGCGCGCGCCGGAAGGCCTGGCCGTCCGTGAGGTCCTGCCGACGCCGCCCGGTCCCGGACAGGTCCAGGTGCAGGTGCGGGCCTCGGGCCTGAACTTCAAGGATTTCGCCCAGCAGGTCGGTCTGGTCGATGTCGGCTCCGAGAGCCCTGGCCTCGAGGCGGCGGGTATCGTCACGGCGGTCGGCGAGGGCGTCGAGCGCCTGTCGGTGGGCGACCGCGTGATGGGAATGGTCGACGGCAGCCTCGCCAGCCCGATCAATACCGATGCGCGCCTGCTGGTGCGCATCCCCGAGCGCCTCTCCTTCGAGGACGCGGCGGGTATTCCGGTCGTCTTCATCTCCGCCTATCAGGCCCTGAAGCGGCAGGCGCGGATCGGCGCCGGGGAGACGGTGCTCGTCCACACCGCGGCCAGCGGCCTCGGCATGGCCGAGATCCAGGTCGCACGGGCGCTCGGCGCGACGGTCATGGCGACCGCCGGCAGCCAGGAGAAGCGGGACTACCTGCACGCGCTGGGGATCGACTATGTGGGTGATTCCCGCTCGAACCACTTCGCCGACGAGATCCTGGCGCTGACGGGCGGGCGCGGCGTCGATCTCGTCCTCAATACCCTCCCCGCCGAGATGAATCGCGACAACCTCAGGCTGCTGCAGCCTGGCAGCGGGCGGCTGGTCGATCTGAGGAACATGCACTACGGGGCGCAGATGGATTATGCCGCCCTGCAGCGCGGCATGCTGTTCTCCGCCTTCGACCTCGGCGTCATGGCGGCAGCCAACCCGGCCCACATCGCCGGCATTCTCGACGAGTTGGCACCGCTGTTCGAAAGCGGCACGCTGCATCCGGTGCCCTACCGGTCGACGCCGCTGGAGCGGATAGCGGAGACGCTGCGCAGCTTCGTGACGACCTTCATGGACAGCTCGGTGGACATGGTTCCCGCCGAGGTGGCGCTGCCGCTGAACCCGGGCGGAAGTTACCTCATCTCGGGTGGTCTGACCGGCTTCGGCCTGTCGACTGCGCTCTGGCTCGCGTCCCGGGGTGCGAAGCACCTGGTGCTGGCGGGCCGCCGCGGTGCCGCGACGCCAGAGGCGCAGGAGGCCCTCGTGGCCCTGCGGGCGTCGGGTACCACGGTCGAGACCGTGGCGGTCGACGTCTCCGACACCGGGCAGGTCGAGGCCCTGATCCGCCGCTTCGGCAGCGAGTGGCCGCGTCTGCACGGCATCGTCCATTCGGCGATGGTGCTGCGCGACGGCCCGATCCTCGGAATGACCTCCGACCAGATCCAGGCCGTGCTCGGCCCCAAGGTCGATGGCGCCTGGAATCTGCACCGCTCGACGCTGGACCAGCCGCTCGACTTCTTCATCTGCTACTCGTCGATGTCGGCGCTCTTCGGCAATCGCGACCAGTCGAACTACGCGGCCGCCAACGAGTATCTCGAGGCGCTGTGCCGCCAGCGCCGGGCCAGGGGCCTGCCGGCGATGTCCGTCGCCTGGGGCGCCATCGCCGACATCGGCGCCGTCGCCCGCGACGAAGGCGTCAGGGAGACGTTCTATCGACAGGGCGTGTTCGACCTCGACCTGTCGCAGGCGTGGATCGCCCTGGCGCACGGCCTGCGCGCCGGCGCCACCAATCTCTACGCAGCCGCGATGGACTGGACGACGCTGAAGCAGTTCTCCCGCAGCGTCTCGACATCGCCCCGGTTCCAGTTCGTCAGCGCCAGCACCGCCAGCCAGGGGAGCGAAAAGGGAACGGCGAGCGAGACCGAAAGCCGCCTCGACGGCAATGCGACACCCGAGGAGCGGTACAGGCAGCTCCAGCTCATCCTGGCGCGGGAGGTGTCCGGCGTGCTCGGCACGAACCCCGACACTCTCGACCTCAATCGTCCTCTGCAGAGTCTCGGCTTCGATTCCCTCATGGCCGTGGAACTCACCGTGGCGATCGAGCGCGCCACCGGCTACGGCTTCTCGCGCATGTCGCTGCTGCGCGCCGACGCGACCACCGCCGAACTGGTGCGGGAGATCGCCGAGGTTCTCGGGGCACGGGAAGGCGAGGCGCCGGCCGATGCCCCCGCAGCGGCGCCCGTGGCGGAGCCCTCCGCAGCATCTCCTGCCGCGACGACCATCGATGCCCTGAGCGACAGCGAGGTCGATGCCCTGCTGCGCGAACTGGTCACCGACGAGATCGACAATGGATGATCCCCGCAACGCGCTCGCTGCGCTCTCGGCGCAGCAGAAGCGCGCGCTTCTCGAGAAGCTCCTGAGGGAGCGGGGGCAGGCCGGACCGGCTGCTCCGACGGGCAAGTATGTCTTTCCGGCCGAATACGAAACCCTTCGCCAGGTCTATGAGGCCCCATCCGAGATGAGCGTCGGCGACCTGATGTTCAGGAGCTTCGACGGCGTCAACAGCGCGGTCGCCCAGGCGGGCGGGGAAACGCTGACCAATTTCTGCAGTTACAACTACATCGGCATGTCCGGCGATCCCGCCGTCTCCCAGGCGGCGATCGATGCGATCAACACCTATGGAACCTCGGTGTCGGCCTCGCGGCTCGTCTCTGGAGAGCGCCCGATCCACCGCGAGCTCGAGCAGGGCCTTGCCGAATGGGTCGGCGCGGAAGACGCCGTGGTCTTCGTCGGCGGCTTCACCTCGAACGTCGACACCATCGGCCATCTGTTCGGCAAGGACGATCTCATCGTCTATGATTCGCTGATCCATGCGAGCGTCCAGGAAGGCGCCAAGCTGTCGGGCGCGCTGACTGTCCCCTTCCCGCACAACAATCCGGACGCGCTCGACAACATCCTGCAGCGGCGACGCAAGGAGGCTCGCCAGACTCTGATCGTGGTCGAGGGGATCTACAGCATGGACGGCGACATCGCCGACCTGCCCAGGCTGCTCGACATCAAGAAGCGTCACAACGCCCTGCTCATGGTGGACGAGGCACACTCGATCGGCGTGCTCGGCCGGAGCGGCCGCGGGATCGGCGAGCACTTCGGCACGCCGGGCGGCAGTGTCGATCTGTGGATGGGAACGCTGAGCAAGTCCTTCGCCAGCTGCGGCGGATACATCGCCGGCGCGCGCGACGTGATCACCTATCTGCGGCGGACCGCGCCGGGCTTCGTCTACAGCGTCGGCATGACGCCGGCCAATGCCGGTGCCGCGCTGGGCGCGCTCAGGACGCTGCGGGAGCAGCCGGAGCGCGTCGCCCTCCTCAGGGAGCGCACCCGGCAGTTCCACATGCTGGCGCAGGAACGTGGCCTCGACATCGGCAGCGCCCACCCGGACTCCGCGGTGATGCCGGTCATCACGGGCGACGGTCTGCTCGCCGTGCGGCTGTCGAGGGCACTCCTCGGCGAGGGCATCCTCGCCCTGCCCATCGGCTTCCCGGCCGTGCCCGAGAACAAGGCGCGCCTGCGCTTCTTCATCAGCAGCACGCATACGGAAGACCAGATCCGGCGGACGGTCGATGCGACCGCGCGCCATCTGGCGCAACTCACGCGGTCCTGACCCTACAGGCGACGCCTGCCGCGGGCCGGCAAGTGTCAGCCGGCGCCCAGTTCCCGGTCGTAGAGACGCAGCGTCCGCGCGATCTCGAAGCCATACTGGCGCAGCAGCTTGCGCAGGGGCTCGTTGTTGTCGAGCACCCACCCCGCCTCGACCCACTTCAGATCGTTGTTGTAGTTGGTGAAGCGGGTGATGATCTCGTCCACCATGGCCATGGCGATCATGGCGCCGGTGACGCTCTGGCGGAACTCCGACAGCACGCCGAGCAGGATGATCCGCCCTGTCGAGAACTTGTGGAAGAAGGTGCGATAGCCGAGCTTGGCCCAGCCGAGGACGCTCGGGTCGGCGCCGAGGTCGGCGGTGATCTCGAAGAGATTCGGCAGGATCATCGCCACCGCCACGGCCTTGCCGCCCCGTTCGACGATCATGCCGAGTTCCGGCCGGACGAAGGGCTTCATGTCCCGGCTCAGGCCCGCGAGATCCTCCGGCTCGAGCGGCACGAAACCCCAGTTGTCCTTCCAGGCGTCGTTGTAGA
>VFQU01001350.1_pt1 | contig 14947 bp, 6 predicted proteins | sample 3512311 | NCBI WGS metagenome assembly VFQU01 (sample SAMN10412377, study PRJNA504923) | tailings metagenome | isolation source: Relicate 3 Philex TSF3 active mining site | place: Philippines: Tuba, Benguet | collected 2017-08-29
ACCGTTCCTCACGGTCGTGTGTGCGGCGGCACACAAAAGGGGCGGCACACAGAAAGCGATCGTCGGTAACGGGTGACGACACATCGATAAAAGAGGAGCCGCTCAACCGCGCAGCAGCAACCGATACGCCGGATTCTCGCTCTCGTCGGTGTACGCGTAGCCGAGCTGCGCGAGGAAGGCGGGCCAGGCTGCGCGGTCGCGCTCGGGCACCTGGATGCCGACCAGGATGCGGCCGAAGTCGGCGCCGTGGTTGCGGTAGTGGAACAGGCTGATGTTCCAGGCCGGGTCGAGCGCGTCGAGGAAGCGCGCGAGCGCGCCAGGGCGTTCGGGGAAGTCGAAGCGGCACAAGCGCTCGTCGACAGCCAGCGGCGAGCGGCCGCCGATCATGTGGCGCAGATGCAGCTTGGACAGCTCGTCGTGCGTGAGGTCGAGCGTCGCGAAACCGTGCGCGCGGAAATGCGCGGCGACCGCGGTGCCTTCGTCGCGCGAAGCGATCTGCAGGCCGACGAAGATGCGCGCCTGATGCGGATCGTCGATGCGATAGTTGAACTCGGTGATCGCGCGGCCGCCGAGCAAGGCGCAGAAGCGGCGGAAGCTGCCGCGCTCCTCGGGGATCGTCACCGCGAGCAGTGCTTCGCGCGCTTCGCCGACCTCGGCACGTTCGGCGACGAAGCGCATGCGGTCGAAGTTGAGATTGGCGCCGCTCGCGATCGCGATCAGGCTGGCGCCTTGCAGGCGTTCGCGTTCGGCGACCTGCTTGAGTCCGGCGACCGCGAGCGCGCCGGCCGGCTCGAGCAGGCTGCGCGTATCGGTGAAGACGTCCTTGATCGCGGCGCACAGCGCGTCGGTGTCGACGCGCTCGATCGCGTCGACGTGCCGGCGGCACAACGCGAACGTCTCCGCACCGACCTGCTTGACCGCGGTGCCGTCGGAAAACAACCCGACGTCGTCGAGCATCACGCGCTCACCGGTCTCGAGCGAACGCGCCATCGCGTCGGAATCGGCGGTCTGCACGCCGATCACGCGGATCTGCGGCCGCAACGCCTTGACGTAGGCGGCGACGCCGGCGATCAGACCGCCGCCGCCGACCGGCACGAAGATCGCGTCGAGCGGGCCGGGATGCTGGCGCAGGATCTCCATCGCGACCGTGCCCTGGCCGGCGATGACGTCGGCATCGTCGAACGGATGGACCAGGGTCAGGCCGCGCTCGGCACCGAGCGCGACCGCGTGGCGGTACGCGTCGCTGTAGGACTCGCCGGCCAGCACGACCTCGACCGCCTCGCCGCCGTGGCTGCGCACCGCGTCGATCTTGACGGCCGGCGTCGTCACCGGCATCACGATGACGGCGCGGATGCCGAGCCGGCGTGCGGCCACGGCGACACCCTGGGCATGGTTGCCGGCGGACGCGGCGAACACGCCGCGCGCGCGCTCCTCGTCGGTCAGGCGCACCATCTTGTTGTAGGCGCCGCGCAGCTTGAACGAGAACACCGGTTGGTTGTCCTCGCGCTTGAGCCAGACGCGGTTGCCCAAGCGCGCCGACAGCGCCGGCGCATAGTCCAGCTCGGTCTCGCGGGCGACGTCGTAGACGCGCGCGGTCAGGATCCGGCGCAGGGTGTCGTGGTCGGTCATCGTGCAGGGCAGCATAGCAGCGCGGCGAGCACCTGCCGGATGGCAGGGGGCGTCCCTCGCGCGCCTCGGTACCATCGCGCTTTTCGTCCCTGTCGGAGCCTGCGATGACGCTGTCCCGTCTTGTCCTCGGCCTGTTGGCCCTGACCGCCGCGACGGCGCAGGCCGCCGACGGCTACTACCGGTTCCCGGCGATTCGCGGCGATACGGTCGTGTTCACCGCGGAGGGCGATCTGTGGACCGTGGCCGCGAGCGGCGGCAGCGCGCGGCGGCTGACCAGTCATCCGGCCGAGGAGACGCGTGCGGCGATCTCGCCGGATGGCCGGCGCGTCGCGTTCTCGGCCAATTACGAAGGGCCGACCGAGGTCTACGTGATGCCGCTGGCCGGCGGTGAGCCCAAGCGCCTGAGCTTCGACAACGGCCGCACGCTGAGCCTGGGCTGGACCGCCGACGGCCAGGTGCTGATGACCGCGATGGACGCGAGCGGCCTGTCCGCGCAGCGCGTGATCGTGCGCGTCGATCCGGACAGCGGCGCGCGCGACGTGCTGCCGCTGGCCGACGCCAACGACGCGGTGATCGATCCGAGCGGGCGCTGGGTGTACTTCATCCGGTTCGGCCTGTCGGTGACCGGCGACAACGCGCGCGGCTATCGCGGCGGCGCGCTCGGACAGCTCTGGCGCTACGACCTGAGCGGCCGGGCCGAGGCCGAACGGATCGGTCCGCGCGAGGAGAACCTGCGCCGTCCGCAGTGGTGGAACGGTCGCCTGGTCGTGATCAGCGATCGCGACGGGCGCGACAACCTGTGGTCGCTGGCGACCGACGGCTCCGATCCGCGCCCGCTGACGCAGCGGCGCGATTTCGACGTGCGCACGGCCAGCCTCGACGGCGACCGCATCGTTTATCAGGCCGGCGCCGATCTGCGCGTGGCCGATCTGCGCAGCGGCGAGGATCGCGTGCTCGGCATCGGCCTCGCCGGCGATTTCGACCAGCGTCGCGAGCGCTGGCTCGACAAGCCGCTGCGCTATCTGGAATCGGCCGATCTGTCGGCCGACGGCGAGCGTCTCGCGCTGACCGCGCGCGGCCAGATCGCGCTGGCCGGCACCGGTCCGCTGCGCCGCGTCGACGTCGCCGCGGCGACCGGTACGCGCGTGTCGAGTGCGGTGTTCAGCCGCGACGGACGATGGGTCTATGCGATCAGCGACGCGACCGGTGAGGAAGAGGTATGGCGTTTTCCGGCCGACGGCAGTCCGGGCGCGAAGGCGCTGACCGACGACGGCGATACGCAGCGCTGGGGCTTGTACCTGTCGCCGGACGGCAAGCAGCTTGCGCACGACGACAAGCGCGGCCGGCTCTGGCTGCTCGATCTGGCCAGCGGCCGCAATCGCCTGATCGACGACGGCGGCAAGGACGGCAACGAGGGCTACGACGACGTCGTCTGGTCGCCTGACAGCCGCCACCTCGCGCTGGTGCGGCTGTCCGACGACCGCGACCGCGACCGCAACCGGCTGGCGCTGTACTCGCTCGACGGCGGCACGTTGCAGTGGCTGACCAGCGCCAAGTACGCTTCGGCCTCGCCGGCGTTCAGTCCGGACGGCCGCTGGTTGTGGTTCCTGTCCGACCGCCAGTTCACGCTGTCCAACGGCTCTCCATGGGGCGACCGCAACACCGGTCCGGCGTTCGACCGGCGCACGCGCCTCTATGCGCTGGCGCTGCAGACCGGTATCCGCTTTCCGTTCCAGGCCAAGGACGAGCTGGCCGCCGGGCAGCGCGACGAATCCAAGGACGAAAAGGACCAGAAGGACGACAAGAACGGCAAGGGCAAGCAAGACGAGAAGGCGCCGAAGCTGCCGGCGATCCAGCGTGACGGACTCGCCGAGCGGCTCTACGAGGTTCCGTTGCCGGCCGGCGACTACCGCGCGCTGCGCGTGAACGACAAGCGGCTCTACGTGCTCGACCGCGAAGGCGGCAAGACCGTGCTGAAGACGGCCGCGATCGGCAACGAGGACGTCAAGCTCGAGACCTTCACCGGCGACGTCGCCGAGTACGCCCTGTCGGCCGACGGCAAGAAACTCTACTTCCGCAAATCCAGCCCGAGCCGCGACGAGCCGGGCCTGATGGCGATCGTCGAGGCCGGCGCGAAGGCGCCGGACGATCTGGGCAAGGCGACCGTGCGCGTCGGCGACTGGAACCTGCGCGTGGACCCGCGCGCCGAGTGGCGGCAGATGTTCGACGACGCCTGGCGCCTGCATCGCGATCATTTCTTCGACGCGAAACTGCGCGGCGTGGACTGGGTCGCGGTGCGCGCGCGCTATGCGCCGCTGGTCGAGCGCCTGACCGACCGTAACGAGCTCGACGACCTGCTCGGCCAGATGATGGGCGAGCTCGGCGCGCTGCATTCGCAGGTCGGCGGCGGCGAGCTGCGCGAGGGTGCGCCGGTGCCGGAAGCGGCCGGACTCGGTGCGCGCTTCGAGCGCGCCGAAGGCGGCTGGCGCGTCGCGCGGATCTACCGCACCGAGGCCGAGCTGCCGTCCGAGCGAGGACCGCTGCAGCAGCCCGGCGTGGACGTGCGCGAGGGCGATCTGCTGGTCGCGATCAACGGCCGGCCGACCGCCGACGTGCGCGATCTGTCGGACCTGCTGCGCGGACAGGCCGGCCAGCAGGTGCTGATCGAGGTGCGCCGCGGCGCGGCGGCGAGCCGGCGCTTCGTCGTCGTGCCGGCCAACGGCATGCGCGAGTCGGGCCTGCGCTACAACGACTGGGAGCAGGTGCGTCGCGAGCGCGTCGAACAGGTCGGCGGCGGTCGCATCGGCTACCTGCACCTGCGCGCGATGGGGCCGGGCGACATCGCCACCTTCGTGCGCGAGTTCTACGCCCAGTACGACCGCGACGGCCTGATCATCGACGTGCGCCGCAATCGCGGCGGCAACATCGACAGCTGGATCGTCGAGAAGCTGCTGCGCCGCGCCTGGGCGTTCTGGGCGCGTCCCGACGCGCCGCCGTACACGAACATGCAGCAGACCTTCCGCGGACACCTGGCGGTGGTGACCGACGAGCTGACCTATTCGGACGGCGAGACGTTCTCGGCGGCGGTCAAGTCGCTCAAGCTCGGGCCGCTGATCGGCACGCGCACCGCCGGCGCCGGCGTCTGGCTGTCGGATCGCAACGCGCTGGTCGACCGCGGCCGCGCGCGTGTCGCCGAGTTCCCGCAGTACGGCCTCGACGGCCAGTGGCTGGTCGAGGCGATCGGCGTGGAGCCGGACATCCTCGTCGAGAATCCGCCGCATGCCACGTTCAACGGCGAGGATCGCCAGCTCGACCGCGCGATCGGCTATCTGCAGGAGAAGCTGCGCAGCGATCCGGTGCCGGCGCTGACGCCGCGCCCGATTCCGGGGCTGCCGGCGCGGCCCTGATCGATCGTGAGCGAAACCATGCTGCGCCCGGCGGGGAAAGCCCGCCGGGCCGGCCGGCTCGATCGTCCGCAAGCGTCGGCGCGGCGGCAGGACGGTGCCGATCGAGCAGCGCTCGATCCGTCGCATGGGTCACCGGGACATTCGGCCGGGCCGCACTCCGGCCTTGTCGCAGCGCACGCCGCGCGCCTGCTAGGCGTCACCCTCGTCTTCGCTTAGGCTTGGAACGGACGGCCCGTCGCGCCGTCGGGTCTGCTCGCGTGCCGATGGACGGCGCCGTCGCGGTCGACCGGTGAACGAGCGGGCATGGCGGGTCGCATCTACGAATTCGACGGATTCCGGTTGTCGGCGGCGACGCGCCAGTTGTGGCGCTCCGACGGCAGCGTCACCGTGCTGCCGGCGCGCGTCTTCGACTGCGTGCTGCACCTGATCGAGCAGCGCGCGCGTGCGGTCGGTCGCGACGAGCTGATCGCCTCGGTCTGGAACCAGACCGAGGTGGGCGACAACGTGCTGGCCCAGCTGCTCGCACGCACGCGCAAGCTGCTCGACGACGGCGGCGACGAGCAGCGCGTGATCCGCACGATTCCGGGATTCGGCTACCACTGGGTCGCGGACACGCGCGTCGCCGACGCGGCGCCGACGCTGCGGACGCCGGCACCGGCCGTCGCCGTCGAAGCCGCGCCGCAGCCCCAGGATCCGATCACGTCCGCGGCCGTCCCGGCGCGCCCGCGTCGGGTGCCCGCCGGCGTGCTCATCGCCGCGATCGGTGTCGTCGCGATCGTGGTGACGGCGATGCTGCTCTGGCGCCGGACCGATGCCGATCCGGCCGCACCGGCCGCGGGCATCACGCCGGCCTCGGTGCCGGTCGCCCAGCGTCCGGCGCTGGTGCTGCCGGCGATCGTCGAACCTGCCGAGGGGCAGGCCTGGCTGCGACTCGGCGTGATGGCGCTGGTCGCCGAACGGCTCGACGGCTCGGGCCGGACGACGATCCCCAGCGACAACAGCGTGGCGCTGGCGCGCGGCCGCGATACCGGCCATCTCGACGCGACCGCGCTGGCCGAGCTGGCCGAGACCGCCGGTGCGAACTGGATCGTGCAGCCGCGCGTGGCGGCGGTCGGCCCGCGCTGGCGTGTCGAGCTGGCGATCGTCCACGGCCAGGCGCCGATCCGGCTCGGCGTGTCGGCCGAGCGCGAGCAGGTGCTCGACGCGGCGCGCGAAGCGGTCGATCGGCTGCTCGCCGGGGCCGGTGCGGCGGCGTTCGTGCCGGCCGGCGAGTCCGACCCCGCGCTGACGGTCGTGCTCAAGCAGGCGCAGGCGGCGTATCTGGACGGCAAGCCCGAAGCGGGTCGCCTCCTGCTCGACGAAGCGCAGCGGCACCATCCCGACTCGATCGAGCTCGCCTACGAACTGGGCCGCATGGAGTACACGACCGGCCGCTTCGATGCAGCGCGGAGCCGCTTCGAAGCGCTGATCGCGAAGTTGCAGAGTCCCGACGAGGTCGTGATGCGCGCGCGCGTACTGAACGCATTGACCCAGGTGCACTATCAGCGCCGCGAGTTCGCCGAGGTCGAGCGCTACGCGCGGCAGACGATCGACCTGCTGCAGGGTCGCGCCTACGGCATCAACGAACTCGGCCGCGCCTGGCGCGAGCTCGGCGTGCTCGCGAGCTCCGAAGGCCGTTACGAGCAGAGCCTCGCCGAGTATGCGCGGGCGCGCGTGCTGCTCGCCGCCAGCGGCGACTGGCTCGGCGTGACGCGTACCGACGCGCAGGTCGGCGTCGTGCTGCGTCGGGCCGGACGTCTGGCCGAGAGCGTACCGGTGCTGGCGCGTGCCGCCGATCGTCTGCAGGCGTTCCACGAGGCCTGGCACGAAGGCGTGATCCGCAGCCATCTCGCGGCCGCCTGGACACTGATGGCCGAGCCGCAGGCCGCGCTGACGCAGGAGCCGCGCATGCGCGAGCTCGACGCGCGCATCGAACATCCCGGCATGCGCGCGTCGATGAAGCTGGCGCGCGCCGACGTGCTGCTCGACAACGGACGCATTACCGACGCGGTGACCCTGATCGCGCAGCCGTACCGTCAGATCCTCGACGAGGACGATCGCCTCAACGTCTACTTCGCGCATGCGCTGGCGGCGCGTGCCGCGGCCCCGTCCGGCGAGAACGGGCGCGCCGAGCGCGAGGCCGCATTGGCGATCGAGCATCTGTTCGATCCCGACGAGGATCCGCGCCACGTCGCGCTGACCCACCTGCTGCGGGTGCGGCTGCAGGCCGGCCACGACGTCGCGGCCGCGCAGACGAGCGCCGCGGCGCTCGCCGCGTTCGTCCGGAACGTGCCGATCCGGGCGGTCGCCGCCTACGGGCACATCGCCGATGCGCTGGTCGCGGCCGCTCGCGACGACGTCGCGGCCGCGCGGACCGCGTTCGAGGCGGCGCAGGCGACGCCGGACCTGGTGCCATGGGACCGGCTGCGCATCGCCGAGCACTACGTGCCGTGGCTGATCGAGCACGGCGACACCGACCGCGCCGCCGAGATCGTCGGCCTGCTCGGCGACCTCACCTACCGCAACTACGACGCTTCCGTGCTCGAGCTGCGGCTCTAGTCCGCCACGCGACAGCACGCCGCCTGGCAGGCCGCGCTGGACCGCGCCGAGGCGCTGGCCGGCGAGCGCACGATCGATCCGGCGCTGCGCGCGTTTCCCGGTCCGCGCTGAGCCGACCGGCGAGTCTGATCTGCCCGGTGCGCCGCGGCCGGCGTCCGATCGCCGGCTGGGCAGGTGCCGCGGAAGCGCGGCGCGCGACCGATCGGTCATGGCGGGCGCGATCGACCCGTGATCGGCCTCGCATCGGCGCAATCGCCGTCATCTCCATGAATCAAGCGCTTGCGAGATCGACTGCGCAGCGAAGCTGCCATCTCACCGCCGGCCGGACACGCTCTCATTGACCTGTTAGCCGCGTGTTAGCCGTGGCGAATGCACGGCGGACGCGCCGCGGATAAGAACGTCCCATGGCGCAACCGCGCCAGGACGGGAGCTCACGATGTCCGACACGATCGCCGCCGAGGAACGGCCACCGTCTGCGGCGCTCGAGGTGCTGGGCCTCGATGCGGTCGCCGAGCAGGCCTACCGGATCCTGCTGCGCGGCTCCGGCGCCTCGGCGCCGGAGCTGGCGGCGCGGCTGGCCGTGCCGGCGGCGCGTGTGCGCGGTCTGCTCGCCGAGCTGTCGGCGAAGGGACTGATCGCAACTTCGCGGCAGCGGCCGCGGCGCTATCGCGCGGTGCCGCCCGACCTCGTGCTCGAAGCGCTGATCCGGCGCCAGACCGATGCGCTGGCGCGGGCCGGCGCCGCGGCTGCCGCGCTGATCGAGGAATTCCGCCCGGCCACGTTCCGCGTCGCGCCCGGAGACGACGCGATCGAGGTGCTCGACGACGAGGAGCGGGTTCGTCGCACGATCGCCGAGATGCAGCGCGACGCGCGATGCGAATGCCTGTGCCTGGACAAGCCGCCGTACGTCACCGGCCCGCCGCATACGGTCGATCCGGCCGAGATCGCGGGCCTCGCACGCGGCGTCGCCTATCGCACGCTGATCGACGTCGAGGCGTTCGACGCGCCCGGCGTGCTCGAGCGCGTGCGCGCCTGCGTCGAGGCCGGCGCCGAGGTGCGCGTCGGTTCGGGCCTGTCGCTGAAACTGCTGATCGTCGACGGCAGAGCCGCGCTGATTCCGATGCGGCTGGAGGCGCTCGGCGGACCGGTCCTGCTGTTGCGCATGTCCTCGTTGCTCGAGGCGCTACGCGACTACTTCGACCTGCTCTGGCGGCAGGCCGCGCCATTGTCGGCCGCTTACCTGGCCGGGACCGGCGCCGATCCGCGCAGCGCGCTCGATACCGAGCAGCAGCTGCTGACGCGGCTGGCGGCCGGCTGCAACGACAAGACCACCGCGGCCGCGCTCGGCCTGTCGCCGCGCACGCTGGACCGGCGGATCGGCGCACTGATGAAGCGGCTCGGCGCGCGGACGCGGTTTCAAGCCGGCTGGCTCGCGGCGCGGCGGGCCGGCGAGGCGCCCGTCACATGAGCGATTCACAGACTACCTGCATGGCGCGTCGGCGCCATGGCGCCAACACGGCGCCGCAACCGCTTGTCGGCGCGGCGGCGGCACTTCCACACTCGATCGGCGCGACCTGTCGGTCGCCGGTCATGCCCGCATACCGCCCTGTCGCGGGATGCATCATCGTCGTTCCCCGGGAGACTTCATGTACACGACATCCACTCGAAGGCTGACCACAGGTACGGCCCAGCACGCTTGGCGCGGCGGCGTGCTGTTGCTGGCGCTGACGCTGCTGACGCCGCTGTTCGGAAGCGGCGACGTGCACGCGCTGGAGCGCGTCGACGCCATCCAGGTCGGCGCCGGCATCCCGCATGCGCGGCGCGTGCTGCTCAGCGGCGACGGCCGCTGGGCCTACGTGCTCACGAGCACGACGCCGACGCGTCCCGCGCCGCTGATCAAGATCGACCTGGCCACGCTGGAGCCGGTAGCGGAGATCGCCTACGCCCTCGACGTGGACTCGGCCGACGGCGCGATCGGCGTCCTCGCGCCGTCCGGCCAGCATCTGTACGTGGTCTATTCGAGCCTGGCCGGCCCGCGGGTCGCCAGGGTCGACCTGGCGACGATGCAGCTGACCGGTACCGGCCAGATCGGCGAGTATCAGACCTTCGTGATCGACGCGCAGGGCCGCTACGGCTATACGAGTTCCGACGAGGGCGGCGTCGACAAGATCGATCTGGCGACGCTGCAGGTGGTCGGCCATCTGCAGACCGGCCTGACCTATCTGCAGGCGGCCGTGATCGACCCGTCCGACCGTTATCTGTATCTCGGCACGTGGACCGGACCGGCCCATGTCGCGCGGATCGATCTGAACACGTTCCAGTGGGCCGGCATGATCACGTTCCCGGCCCACGTCGTCGGCTTCCGTTCGGCCGTGATGGCGCCGGACGGTTCGGCCGCCTACTTCGGCACGTATACCAATCCGAACTACGCGCCGTACGTCGCCAAGGTCAACCTGGCGACGTTCCAGCCCGGCCCGGCACTGCACATGGGGATCGACTCGGTCGGCCTCGGCGCGGCGGCGATCGACGCCGCCGGCACCTTCGCCTACTTCGGCACCGCGACCCAACCGGCGCGCCTGCTGAAGGTCGATCTGACGACATTCGCGATCGCCGACTCGCTGGTGCTGGACGGCGACGACAACGCCATACTGGGTCTCGCGCTCGATCCCGCCGAAGACTACGCGTATGCCGGTACGGTCGACACGCCGGGCCGGGTTATCAAGGTCGCGCTGCGTGATCCGGTGCCGGACCGGCTGCGCTTCTCGCCGGCCGACGTCGACTTCCAGATGGTCCGCACCGGCAGCGGCACGACGCGCACGGTGACGCTCCAGAACGCCGGCACGCGTGCCGCGACCGGCCTGGCATTCGGTGCGACGGCCGCCGGCGTCAGCGCCGATAACAGTGCCTGCGGCACGACGCTGGCGCCGGGCGCAAGCTGCCCGATCGTGCTGAGCTATGCGCCCGGCACGGCCGGACCGCTCGCCGACAATTGGGGCGTCAGCGCATTCGAAGGCGCGACCGCGCATCTGGCCGTGCTCGGCACCGCGGTGACGGCGCCGCAGGGCGCGACCGTGTCGGAAGAAGTACTCGACTTCGGCGCCGTCGACATCGGCTCGACCAGTGCGCCGCGCACGGTCACGGTGACCAATACCGGCACGGCGTCGGCGATGTTCGTGATGGTCTACAGCGATGGACCGGGCTTCCAGGTCGACGCGAGCGCCTGCGACTTCCTCGCCGCCGGCGCGAGCTGCCCGATCACGGTGCGCTACGCGCCGATCGCGGTGTCGCCGGTTTCCACGACGCTGCACATCTCCAGTCCGAGTCCGGTCATCGAGGCCGACGTCGGCCTGTCCGGCCGCGGCGTGCTGCGCGACCCGGCGGTCCGCTTCGTCGAGACCCGCGTCGATTTCGGCCGGACACCGGTCGGCGGCATCGGCCGCCGCATGGTGCAGCTGCGCAACGTCGGCGCGAGCCTGCTGACCGATCTGGACTTCTCCTCGTCCGATCCGGCATTCCGCGTCTCGTCCGAGACCGAATGTCCGTGGCTGCTCGGCGGTCAGGCCTGCGTGGTCGACCTGGAATTCACGCCGGGCGCGCAGGGCCCCGCCGATGCGACGATCACACTGACCACCGCGCAGGGTGCGATCGCGCAGATTCCGGTCTCGGGCACCGGGTCGGGCAACGGTCAGCCGGCCGCGCTGGTGTTCGAGCCGGCCAGCCTCGACTTCGGCAGCGTCGTCACCGGCACCACGGCGACGCGCACGGTGAGCTTGCGCAACACCGGCAGCGGTTTCGCTTCTATCTCGCAGTTCATGGTGTTGCCGTGGTTCCAGGCCGACGGCATGGCGTGCCTGCCGATGCTCGGACCCGGCGAGCACTGCACGGTCGAGGTCCGTTTCGCGCCGATCGGGCCGGGTCCGCAGAGCGAGACGCTGATGGTCATGACCGATCAGGGCGTCGGCGCCGAGCTGCCACTGTCGGGCACCGGCCGGACCGAGGCCATCTTCCAGAACGGGTTCGACTGAGCGCAGTGCCGCGGCGGGCGCGCGATCGCGCCTGCCGCGGCGCCCCGGTGTCCGGGCATCGGCGCGATCGAGACATCGCGCATTGCCCGATGCGCGGCAGACACGGAATGAAGGCGCCTCCGGCCGGAGGTGCCGGGCAGCCGCTACGCGGAGCCGGTGCGGTGCGCTCCGCTTCGCGTGCGCGGCCTCGCGCCGGATTAGCCGCGCTGCAGCAGCGCGACGTCGGCCACGCGCAGGAACAGCGCGCGCAGGCGGCCGAGTACTGCGAGGCGGTTGCGGCGCACGGCCGGATCCTCGGCCATCACCATGACCTCGTCGAAGTAGCGATCGACCGCGCCGCGCAACGCGGCCAGCCGACGCAGCAGGCCGACGTAGTCGCGCTCGCGGATCAGCGGAGCCGCGTCGGTCTCGGCACCGGCGAGCGCGTCGACCAGGCCGACCTCGGCGTCGCCGGCGAGCAGCGCGCGCTCGATGTCGCCGTCGGCATCGCCGCCGGCCTGGCGCAGGATGTTGCCGATGCGCTTGTTGGCCGCGGCGAGCGCCGCGGCCTCGGGCAGGCCGGCGAACGCGACGACCGCGCGCAGACGGCGATCGAAGTCGAGCAGCGACGCCGGCGCGAGCATGCGCACCGCCTCGAATGCCTCGGCGCCGATGCCCTGGTCGGCGTAGTAGCCGCGCAGGCGATCGAGGATGAACTCATACAGCTCGGCCGCCAGCGCGTCGCGCCGCGCGCCCGGCTCGGCGGCGGCCTTGCCGTCCTTGGCCGCGAACGCGGCCTCCGGCAGCTGCGCGAGCGCCTCGGCGATCTGGGCCTTGAGATCCAGATCGAGGCCGCCTTCGATCAGCGTGCGCGCCAGGCCGAGTGCGGCGCGGCGCAGCGCGAACGGATCCTTGTTGCCGCTGGGCTTGAGGCCGACCGCGAAGATGCCGGCCAGCGTGTCGAGCCGCTCGGCGATCGCGAGCACGCGGCCGACCGGGCCGGCCGCGATCGCGTCGCCGGCGTAGCGCGGCGCGTAGACCTCGTCGAGCGCCGCGGCGACCGCCGCGTTCTCGCCGGCGGCGGTCGCGTAATAGCGGCCCATGACGCCCTGCAGCTCCGGAAACTCGCCGACCATGCGCGTCATCAGATCGCACTTGGCGAGCGCCGCGGCGCGCGTGGCGAGGCCGGCATCGACGCCGCAGCGGTTGGCGATCACACGTGCCAGCTCGGCCACGCGCACGACCTTGTCCCAGACGCTGCCGAGCTGCTGCTGGTAGGTCACCGCCTCGAGCGAGCGCTGGTAGGCCTCCAGTGGCTGCTTGCGGTCCTCGTCGAAAAAGAACTTGGCATCGGCGAAACGCGGACGGATCACGCGCTCGTAGCCCTTGCGAATCTCGGCCGGGTCTTTCGATTCGATGTTGGCGATCCCGATGAAATGCTCGGTCAGCCGCGCGTCGGCGCCGAACACCGGCACGAACTTCTGATTGGTCTCCATCGTCGTGACCAGCGCCTCGGCCGGCACGTCGAGAAACGCGCGTTCGAACGTGCAGCCGATCGCAACCGGCCACTCGGTGAGATTGGCGACCTCGTCGAGCAGCGCGTCGGACAGGCGCGGTTCGCCGCCGGTATCGCGGCCGGCGCGGGCCACCTCGTCGCGGATCCGCGCGCGGCGTTCGGCCGGATCGGCCAGCACCCGGGCCGCGCGCAGCGCGTCGAGCCACGAATCGGCGTCGGCGACGTGCACCGGCTGCGGATGATGGAAGCGGTGCCCGCGCGACTGCCGGCCCGAGCGCAGGCCGAGCGCGGAGGCCTCGACGACGTCGCTGCCGTGCAGTACGACCAGCCAGTGCGCGGGACGGACGAAGCCGTACGCATGCGCGCCCCAGCGCATCGGCTTGGGAATCGGCAGCGCCTTGAGCGCGTCGTCGAGAATCTCCTGCACCAGTTCGGCGGTGGGCCGGCCGGGCCGTTCGCGACGCACGACGAAGCGCTCGCCCTTGGCGTCGCGGGTGCGCTGCAGCTCGTCCACGGTGACGCCGTTCTTGGCCGCAAAACCCGCGAGCGCCGGCGTCGGCGCGCCGTTCGCGTCGAGGCCGATGTTGAGGTACGGACCGAGGACTTCGGACGTCGTCGTCGGCTGCATCCGCGCGACCTCGGGGATGTAGGCGGCGATTCTTCTCGGCGACCGGTAGGCCGTCGGGTTCGGCGCGCCGTCGGAGGTCGGCTGCGTCTTCGCCTCGATCTGGCGCTTGATCAGCCCTTCGCCGATCGCCGTCAGAAAGGCGGCGGCCAGATCGTCGAGCGTCTTCGGCGGCAGCTCTTCGGTACCCAGTTCGATCAGCAGCGCAGCGGTGCCGGCCATCACGCGGCCTCCTTGGCGGTCTTGAGGCCCGGGAAGCCGAGCTTCTCGCGTTGCGCGTAGTAGGCCTCGGCGACCGCACGGGCGATCGTGCGCACGCGCAGGATGTAGCGCTGTCGCTCGGTCACACTGATCGCACGGCGCGCGTCGAGCAGGTTGAACGTGTGGCTGGCCTTCATGACCTGCTCGTAGGCCGGCAGCGGCAGACCGGCCTCGACCAGACGCGCAGCCTCGGCCTCGCAGGTGTCGAACCATGCGAACAGCTTGGGCACGTTGGCGTGCTCGAAGTTGTAGGTGCTCTGCTCGACCTCGTTCTGGTGGAACACGTCGCCGTAGGTGACCGTGCCGTGCGGCGCCTGGGTCCAGACCAGGTCGTAGACGTTGTCGACGTTCTGCAGGTACATCGCCAGGCGCTCCAGCCCGTAGGTGATCTCGCCGGTGACCGGACGGCATTCGAGGCCGCCGGCCTGCTGGAAGTAGGTGAACTGCGTGACTTCCATGCCGTTGAGCCAGACCTCCCAGCCCAGGCCCCAGGCGCCGAGCGTCGGCGACTCCCAGTTGTCCTCGACGAAGCGCAGATCGTGCACGAGCGGATCGACGCCGAGCGCCTCGAGCGAGCCGATGTAGCGGTCCAGGATGTCGTCCGGGTTGGGCTTCATCACGACCTGGTACTGGTAGTAGTGCTGCAGCCGGTTCGGGTTGTCGCCGTAGCGGCCGTCGGTCGGTCGGCGTGACGGCTGCACGTAGGCCGCGGCCCAGGGCTCGGGCCCGAGCGCGCGCAGGTAGGTGGCCGGATGGAAGGTACCGGCGCCGACCTCGGTGTCGAGCGGCTGGATCAATACGCACCCCTGTTCCGCCCAATAGCGGTTGAGGGTCTGGATCACGTCCTGGAAGGTCGGGCCGGCCATGCACTGGCTCACAGTTGCGGTGAAAAAGCGCGCTAGTATAG
>VFQU01001352.1_pt1 | contig 14937 bp, 15 predicted proteins | sample 3512311 | NCBI WGS metagenome assembly VFQU01 (sample SAMN10412377, study PRJNA504923) | tailings metagenome | isolation source: Relicate 3 Philex TSF3 active mining site | place: Philippines: Tuba, Benguet | collected 2017-08-29
GACAGCCGTCGGGCGGCCTCCAGAACGGCGGGGCCGCATTGCGGAACCTTGCGGTAGTGGAGGGCGACGCTGGCGCCCTTGCGCTCTACCAGCAGTCCAAACTGAGCTTTGGCCAGACCGTCGAAGACGGCGGCGGCCTCGGCCAGGGCGGCGTGCGGGGCGGTGCTGTCAAGGCTGCCGTCTGCCCGGCGGCGTTCGAGGCCGTGCAGGCCCGCGACGCTGGCCACCGAGCCTTCGAGAATCCGGTCGACCTCGGCGATGGACCGCCCGCTCAGCACGGCCAGACGACCATCCATCGCGTCGGCAAGCAGCTTGAGAACGGAGGTCCGGTGCGGGTCCGGCCCGACGGCGTCAGGCGTTTCCTCGATCGGCGCCAGCGTGCCGTCGAGGTCGAGAAACAGTGCGGTGCGGTTCAGATCAAATTTCGGGGGCGCCTCGGTCGGAATGTCCGGGCGCGCCTCGGCGATTGCCATCATCTTTCCTGTCAGCCCCATATCCCGGTGGCGCAAACAGACGCACGCCAACCTTGAATGTCGGGCCTAACGCTCGCAGGAAGCTCCGGTTCCCGCGACCAAACCTATTGTGATGACATTGTGACGCGGGGCAGATCAGGGGAGGCATATATGCCCGCCGATTGCTCAATCGATGCTCATCGTCTGTGCGCCGAATTCAGGTTTCTTGCTCAATCGATGCTCATCGTCTGTGCGCCGAATTCAGGTTTCAAGACAGCGAACACAGAGTATCAGACGTCAAGCTCTCCGGCGAATTCCGCGTTTTCCTGGATAAACCTGAAACGCAGCTCGGGCTTGCGGCCCATCAGCGTCTCGACCAGGTCGGCGACGGCTTCTTCCGAACGGGGCAGGGTGACCCTGGCCAAGGTGCGGGTCGCCGGATCCATGGTGGTTTCCTTCAATTGGGCGGGCATCATCTCGCCCAGGCCCTTGAAGCGACTGATCTCGACCTTGCGACCCTTGAACTCCTGTTCGAGCAACTCGTCCTTGTGAGCGTCGTCGCGGGCGTAGACGATCTTCCCGGCGTTGCTGAGCCGGAAGAGCGGCGGCAGGGCAAGGTAGAGGCGCCCCGAGCGGATCATGTCCGGCATGGTCCGGTAGAAGAATGTGATCAGAAGGGAGGCGATGTGCGCGCCGTCGACGTCAGCGTCCGTCATGATGATCACGCGGTCGTAGCGCAGATCGTCTTCCTTGAACTTGGGTCCGGCCTGGACGCCCAGAGCCAGCAACAGATCGGACAGCTCCTTGTTGGCCGTCAGCTTCTCGCCGCTGGCCGAGGCCACGTTCAGGATCTTGCCGCGCAGGGGCAGAATCGCCTGGGTCTTGCGGTTGCGGGCCTGCTTGGCGCTGCCGCCGGCGCTGTCGCCCTCGACCAGGAAGATTTCCGAGCCGTCGGCGGCCTCGCCCGAACAGTCGGCCAGCTTGCCCGGCAGGCGCAGCTTGCGCGTGGCGCTGGCGCGCGCGACTTCGCGGTCCTTGCGCCGCTTGAGGCGCTCCTCGGCGCGTTCGATGACGAAGTCCAGCAGGCCGCGCGCGGCCTTTGGCGAGGCGGTCAGCCAGTGGTCGAACGGATCGCGCAGGGCGGCCTCGACCAGGCGCTGGGCGTCGGTGGAGCTGAGCCGCTCCTTGGTCTGGCCCTGGAACTCGGGATTGCGGATGAAGACGCTGATAAGCGCGCCGGCGTTGGCGATGACGTCGTCGGCGGTGATGATGCCCGCGCGCTTCTCGCCGGCCAGCTCGCCATAGGCCTTGAGGCCCCGCGTCAGGGCGGCGCGGAAGCCGCTCTCGTGGGTGCCGCCTTCCGGGGTGGGCACGGTGTTGCAGTAGGACTGGACGAAGCCATCGGCCTCGCCAAAGCCCTGGGGCGTCCAGGTGACGGCCCATTCGACCGCGCCGGCCTCGCCCTGGCGTTCAATGCGGCCGCTGAAGGCCTCCGGGGTGACGGTCGCCACGCCCTGGGTGCGTTCGGCGAGGAAGTCGGCGAGGCCGTTGGGGAAGTGGAAGACGGCTTCGGGCGGAGTCTTGTCGTGGATGCGAGAGGGATCGCAGGACCATTTGATCTGAACGCCGCGGAACAGATAGGCCTTGGAACGGGCCATCCGGTACAGCCGCGCCGGCTTGAAGATCGCGCCGTCGCCGAAGATCACCGGATCGGGCTGGAACTTGATGGAGGTGCCGCGCTTGCGGGTCGGCCCGATCTGCTCCAGGCGGCCCAGGGGCTTGCCGCGCGAAAACACCTGGCGGTGTTCGAACCCGTCCTTCCAGACAGTGACCTCAAGCCGTTCCGACAGGGCGTTGACGACCGAGACGCCGACGCCGTGAAGGCCGCCGGAGGTTTCGTAGGCCTTGCCGCTGAATTTTCCGCCCGAGTGGAGGACGGTCATGATCACTTCGAGCGCCGACTTGCCGGGGTGCTTGGGGTGCGGGTCCACCGGGATGCCGCGACCGTTGTCGAAGACGGTCAGGGCGCCCTCGGCGTCCAGCGTCACCTCGATCGACCTGGCGTGGCCCGCGACCGCCTCGTCCATGGCGTTGTCGAGGACTTCGGCGAACAGATGGTGGAGGGCCCGCTCGTCGGTGCCGCCGATGTACATGCCCGGCCGCATGCGGACCGGCTCCAGGCCCTCGAGCACCTCGATCGAACTGGCGTTGTAGTCGCCGGCCTTGGCGGGCGCAGCCTTCGGCGTGGCGGCGGGCACGGGCTCGCTCGCCTGGGCCAGGGGCGCGGCGGCCGGCGGGTTCAGGGCGTCGTCGAAGAGGGAGGATTGCTGGACAGGCTGGGACATTACGCTGGGGAGTCTAGGCGGATTCTCGGCACGGGTATGCGTCCGCCCGGGAGGCGGGGCAAGGCCGGAGGCGGATCAGATGCGCCGGGAACTCAATCCTGGGCCAGATAGGCGAAGAGATTCTTCTCCATCCGCCCGCTGCTGGAGCAGGTGATCGGCGTCTTCTCGATGGTCGTCGGCAGGAAGAGGAAGTGATTGCGACGCGCGTTCACGGCATCGCCGTTCAGCAGGATGGTCACGGTGCTGCCGCCGCGCCGGGCTTCGTCGATCATCACGGTCAGGTCGAAGCTGATGGCCCGGATATCGCCCTTGCGGGCGCGGCAGTTGACCCATTCGCCCTGGGCGCTGGGGCCCCGGGCGCGGATCATGCCGGGACCGCCGGAGCCATCGACGCGAATGCGATGGGCGGCCATGAAGCGGTGGACCCGCGCGGTGGCTTCGGCGGCCGGTATGTCGAAGTAGCGGCTGGTCTGGGCCTTGGGCCTGGCCAGGCTGGGCCCGACCGCGAGGGCGGCTGTTGCGGCGACGGCTGCGACGGCGACAACACGCGAGGCCATGGCTGTTCCCCCAAAAGCTACGAACACTGAGCGAATTCAACAGCCTGTCGCCAGCGATGTCGAGACCGGGGCCCGCATTGGGCGAGTCCCGGTCCCCCCATCAGGGTTTGGTGTAGGCCGGCGGGTAGGCGGCCGGCGGGGCGGCATAGCGATCACGCAATTGGAAAGCGCGATTGTCTTCCGGCTGCTGGACGCCGCCGACGAAGACGGCCAGGGGCCAGCTGGAGGTTTCCAGCGGATCGCCGTTCCACAGCACGATGTCGGCGTCCTTGCCGACCTCGATCGATCCCACCCGGTCGGCGATGCCCCACACCCGCGCCGGATTGGCGGTCAGCGAAGCGAGGGCATCGGCGTACGGCAGACCATAGGCGACCGCCGTGCCGGCATTGAACCGGGCCTGGCGCAGGTTGCTGTAGTCGCGGCTGCCGACGATCACGACGGTGACGCCGGCGGCGCGAAGCCGGGCGGCGTTGTCGAGACGCGCGCCCAGGGTCTCGAAGCTCTGGGGCAGGGCGGCCTGGGGATCGATCAGCACCGCGACGCCGGCCGCCGCCAGTTCATCGGCGACCATCCAGCCCTCTTCGGCGCCTTCGATGATGATGCGGATGTTCTGCTCCTTGGCCAGGCGCAGGGCCTGGCGGATGTCGGCGGCGCGGCTGACCCGGATGAGCAGGGGCGTGCGTCCCTGGACGACTGGAACCAGCGCCTCGAGATCGATCCGCGACAGGCCGAACTCGCGGGTGGAGCCTTGCTCGTAGGCGCCCCGGTTGCGAGCATAGGCGCGGGCGTCGTCGAGCGCCGAGCGCACCAGCACCAGCGCCGCGCCGCGCGAGCCGCCGGCATTGCGTGCGCCGGCTTCGCCGAGGTCGAGCACGACCGCAACCCGGGCCTTGCGGACGGGATCGCGATTGCGGGCATAGGCGCGGGCATCGTCGAGCGCCGAGCGAACCAGCACCAACGCCGCGCCGCGCGAACCGCCGGCGTTGCGCGCGCCGGCCTCGCCGAGGTCGAGCACCACCGCGACCCGCGCCTTGCGGACGGGATCACGGCTCTGTCCCAGGGTGACGATCGCCGCCTGGCCGCCGAAGAGGTAGGGATCGGCCTCGCCGACACCGCCGCCGCCGGTCAGGCCCGCGTCGGCCGAGCCGCCGTGGTCGTGGCTGTGCCCGCCGCCGCCACGGGTGAGGAGCGGGGTGATGACGGCGGTGGTCAGGCCGCTTTGCCGGGCGAGGGGAATGACCGCCGAGTTCGGGTTGACCCCGTACTGGATGTCGAAGCCGGCCGAGAGCTTGCCCGAGCGGTCGTCGCGCGTCTCGGAGACGGCCTCGACCTCGGACACGGTGAGGTTCGAGGAGGCGGCGATGAAGCCGGGCGTCACGACCCCGCCCTTGGCGTCGATCACCCGCGCGCCGGCGGGGGCGGCGACGCCCTCGCCCACGGCGGCGATCTTCCCGTCACGGATCACGACGGTCCCGCTGGTGATCGTGCCGGCCTTGCCGACGGTTTCGATGCGGGCGTTGACGATGGCGACCGTCTCGGCGAGGGCCGGGGTCGCGGTCAGGGCCAGTGCGGCCGCGAACAGGAGCGATTTCATGGATGGAAGGCTCCCTGGCCGGGCTGGCCGAGTTCGAAGTCGGACTTGGGTTGGTAGCGCGGATCGCGCCGGTCATAGGTGAGGGCGCCGTCGATGTAGACCTTCTCGGCCACGGCGTAGACGCTGAAGGGGTTGGCGCTCCAGAGCACGACATCGGCGCGCTTACCGACGGTCAGGGAGCCGGTTTCCTTGTCGATGCCCAGGGCCTTGGCCGGGTTGGAGGTGATCCAGGAGATCGCCTCGGCCGGGGTGATGTTCAGGCCGATCCGGTTGCCGGCGGCCATGGCGATGGCGGCCTCCTGGTTCAGCCGCTGGGTGATCACCGCGTCATCGGAGTGGATGACGGTGCAGGCGCCGGCGCGATAGCCGATCGCGGCGCCCGCCTCGATGCCGTCCAGGCTCTCCATCTTGAAGCCCGCCCACTCGGCCCAGGTGGCGAAGCAGATCCCCTCCTTGGCCAGCAGCGGGGCGATCTTGTAGCCCTCGCTGGCGTGGTGGAACATCGTGATGCGGTAGCCGAACTCCTTGGCGATATCGATCATCACCGCCATCTCGTCGGCGCGGTAGCAGTGGTTCTGGACGATGATCTCGCCCTTGAGCACGCCGGCGAGCGTCTCGAGCTGCAGGTCGCGCTTGGGCGGATCGGCCTTCTCGCCCTTTTCCTTCTTGGCGCGGTAGTCGTCCCACTTGCGGGCGTACTCCGCCGCGTCGATCCAGGCCTTGCGATAGCCGGCCACATTGCCCATCGCCGTCGAGGGCGAGCGGTTGCGACCGCCGTAGACCCGCTTGGGGTTCTCGCCGCAGGCCATCTTGAGCCCATAGGGCGCGCCGGGGAACTTCATCCCCTGCATGGTGACGCTGGGCACATTGCGCACGGTGACCGAGCGGCCGCCGAACAGGTTGGCCGAGCCCGGCAGGATCATCAGGGTCGTGACGCCGCCGGCGCGGGCGCGATTGAAGCCGGGGTCCTGGGGCCAGATGGAGTGTTCGGACCAGACCTGGGCGGTGTTGGGATCGGTGATCTCGTTGCCGTCGGAGCGGGCGCTGACGCCGGGCGAGGGATAGACGCCCAGATGGCTGTGGGCGTCGATGACGCCGGGCGTCACCCATTTGCCCTTGCCGTCGATTACGTCATAGCCGGCCGGGACGGCCGTGTCGGGCCCGCCGACCGCGACGATGCGGCCCTCGGTCATGACCACCACGCCGTTCTCGATCTGGCGGCCATCGGCGGTCAGCACCGTGGCGCCGACAATGGCCGTCGGGCGCGAGGGCAGGGGCTGGTAGGTCGATGGGAAGGCGTCGACACCCGTGGGGTCAAGGCCGCGCGGCGTGGCCTTGGCCGGCTGTGCTTCGGCCTTTTGCGCGGGGGCCGCCCCGCCTGCGGTCGCGCAGGCGGCCATCAGCGCACAGAGCGCCGAGGCGGCCAGCGCGGTCTTCAATCTTGATGTCATAAGCCCGTCCCGAAAATGAGGTGCGTAGATCAGACGAAACGGTGGCGGGGATCAAGTCGGCAGCTTCGAACGCTGTTAGGGTTGCGCCAGTCCCGGAGGTTTCGATGCGCCTGATCCTGTCCCTCGCCGCTTCGGCGGTCCTGACGGTTGCCGCCGCCTGCCAGACCCAGGGCGCCGAACCGCCCGGCCGCACAGCGGTGGCCGAAGGCGGCATGTGCGGCGGCATCGCCGGACTGCAGTGCGATTCAGGCCTCTATTGCCGGATGACGCCGGACATGCAGCGAACGGCCGATGGCTCGGGAACCTGCGTCCGGCGTCCCGAGGTTTGCACGCGGGAGTATCGGCCGGTCTGCGGCGCCGACGGCAAGACCTATGGCAATGCCTGCACCGCCGCCGCCGCAGGGGTCAGCGTGGCCAGCCAGGGCGAATGCCCGGCGCAGCGCGGCGAGGATTGACCACTTATAGCTGGCTGGTTATGGGATGAGCCATAGCTGATCGGTTATGAATCGTGAGCCCGTCGCAGGACCTACTCTTTCGCACCCTTCCGCGGGGCTGGTCAGCGACAGACCGGCGGGACGCCAGACGCACTATCGGCCAAGGCCCGAAGCGCTCGCCCCGCTGGCCGACTGGACCCAGCAGATGCAGGGCTTCTGGGCGGGCCGGTTCGATGCGCTGGAGGACCTGTTGAAGAGGATGGACCAGTGAGCGGACCGGAGAGCGAAGCGCTGTCGGTGGTGATCGAGCGGGAGATGCCGTTTCCGGCCGAGCGCATCTGGCGCGCCCTGACCCAGCCGCATCTGGTCGGCGAGTGGCTGATGGCCGCCGAGATCCGGCCCGAGGTCGGTCACGGCTTCCGGTTCACGGCCGACTGGGGATCGATCGATTGCGAGGTGCTGGTCGTCGAGCCCGGCGCCCGGCTGGCCTACAGCTGGGTGTCGCAGGGCCTCGACAGCGTGGTGACCTGGACGCTGGAACCGACCGGGGACGGGACGCGGCTGCGCATGGAGCAGGTCGGGTTCCGGCCCGACCAGCCGCAGGCCTACCAGGGCGCCCGTTTCGGCTGGCCAAGGTTCCTGGCGCGGCTCGACGCCTTGCTGACGACACTGGACTAGGGAGGGAATGGCTATGGGACGCTGGATCCGCACGACGCACCGCTGGCTGTCGATCATCTTCACCGTTGCGGTGCTGATCAACATCGCCGCCCTGGTGATGGGCTCGCAGGCGACCTGGATCGGGTTTCTGGCGCTGGTCCCGCTGATCCCGATGCTGATCACGGGGCTTTATCTCTTCTTCCAGCCGTATCTGCCGAAGGGCGGGCGGTGAGCGCGCCGCCGAAGCTGCTGTCGGGCGGCAACCCGCAGATCCCCAAGGGCGACGGCGAGTCGCCGGTGGCTGCCTACCTTGACGCCATGCCGGAGTGGAAGCAGGCCATCGGCCGCCGCATCGATGCGCTGACCTCGGCGGCGGTCCCGGGCGTGCGCAAGGCGGTGAAGTGGAATTCGCCCTTCTATGGGGCGCCGGACCAGGAGGGCTGGTTCCTCAGCTTTCACTGCTTCACCCGCTACGTGAAGGTGACCTTCCTGAACGGGGCGCAGCTTTCGCCCCTGCCGCCTGGCGGCTCAAAACATCCAGCGGTGCGATACCTGGATATCCGGCAGGATGAGCCGATCGACGAGGCGCGGTTCAGCGACTGGGTCCGACAGGCCGCGAGCTTGCCGGGCGAGAAGCTCTGAGGACGATCATGGCGGAACCCGAGACGCTGGACGCCGGCGCGTTGATCGACGAACGCATCGCCTCGCTCGGCGACTGGCGGGGCGAGACCCTGGCGCGGATGCGCGGGCTGATCCGCGAGGCGGTCCCCGAGGCGGTCGAGGAATGGAAGTGGCGAGGCGTGCCGGTCTGGTCGAGCGGCGGCATCCTCTGCACCGGCGAGACCTACAAGGCGGTGGTCAAGCTGACCTTTGCCAAGGGGGCGGCGCTGGAGGATCCGGCCGGGCTGTTCAACGCCAGCCTGGACGGAAACGTCCGCCGGGCGATCGATATCCGGGAAGGCGAGACCGTCGACGCCGAGGCGTTCCGCGCGCTGGTGCGAGCAGCGGCGGCGTTGAACGCCGCCGGCAAGGCGCGGAAGCGATAGGGTCAGCTCTTCTGGGGGTAGATGGTCTCGCCGCGCTCAAGCATCGCAACGAAGGCGGCGATCTTCTTCTGCTTAGATGGTCTCGCCGCGTTCGAGCATCGCCACGAAGGCGGCGATCTTCTTCTGCTTGCCGGCCTCGGTCTTGAGGTTGTGGACGCGGAAGGCGAGGGCGAAGCGGTTCTGTTCGGTGAGCCTGGCGAGCATCGCCTTCGCCTTCGGGCTGGCGTCGATCGCCGCCTGGAAGTCGTCCGGGATCGGCAGGCCCTTGCCGCTGCCGTAGGCGCGGTCCCAACGGCCATCGGCCTTGGCCGCCTCGACCTCGCGCAGGCCGTGCGGCGTCATGCGGCCCTCCTCGATCAGGCGGGCGACATTGTCGATATTGCGCTTGCTCCAGATGCTCTTGCGGCCGCGCGGGGTGTAGCGCTGCAGGAAGCTGGTCTCGTCGAGGCTCTTGCGGACCGCGTCGATCCAGCCCCAGCAGAGAACCACGTCGACCGCCTCCAGGGCGGTGATCGAGGGCAGGCCCGAGGCGGCCTTGCGGATCCTGATCCAGACCTCCGGTTCAGAGGCGTGGTTGCGCGACAGCCAGTCGTGGAAGGCGTCGGCGTCGACGAATTCGTGGACGCGGGCGGGGTCGACGACGATGGCGGCCATGCGGTCTCCTGCGGGGCGGTCGCCGGAGCGTCGCCTCTGTCGGCGCGCAGGCCAAGCAAAAAGGGCCGGAGATCGCTCTCCGGCCCTTCGCGCTGGTCAGCCTGGGCTGACTAGCACTTGTAGTACATGTCGAATTCGACCGGGTGCGGGTGCAGTTGCAGGCGCATCACCTCTTCCATCTTCAGCTCGATGTAGCTGTCGATGAAGTCGTCATCCATGACGCCGCCCTTCTTGAGGAAGGCGCGGTCCTTGTCGAGGTTCTCGAGGGCTTCGCGCAGGCTGCCGCAGACTTCCGGAACCTTCTTCTGCTCGCGGGGCGGCAGGTCGTAGAGGTTCTTGTCCATGGCGGGACCGGGATCGATCTTGTTCTCGATCCCGTCGAGGCCGGCCATCAGCAGGGCGACGAAGGTCAGGTAGGGATTGCCCATCGGGTCGGGGAACCGGCACTCGATGCGCTTGGCCTTAGGGCTGTCGACGTGCGGGATGCGGATCGAGGCCGAGCGGTTGCGGCTGGAGTAGGCCAGCTTCACCGGCGCTTCGTAGCCCGGCACCAGGCGCTTGTAGCTGTTGGTGGTCGAGTTGGAGAAGGCGTTGATGGCCTTGGCGTGCTTGATGATGCCGCCGATGTACCACAGGCACTGTTGCGACAGGCCGGCGTAGAGGTCGCCGGCGAACTGCGGCTTGCCGTCCTTCCAGATCGACTGGTGGACGTGCATGCCCGAGCCGTTGTCGCCGAACATCGGCTTGGCCATGAAGGTGACCGTCTTGCCGTAGGCCGCCGCCACGTTGTGGATGACGTACTTATACAGCTGCATCCGGTCGGCCATGGTGATCAGGTCGCTGAACTTCAGACCGAGTTCGTGCTGGGCCGGGGCCACCTCGTGGTGGTGCTTTTCCGGCTGCATGCCCAGCTCGCCCATGACGGCCAGCATCTCGCCGCGGATGTCCTGGGCGCTGTCGACCGGGTTGACCGGGAAGTAGCCGCCCTTGGGGCCCGGGCGGTGGCCCATGTTGCCTTCGGGGTAGGACTTGGAGCTGTTGCCCGGCAGCTCGGTGCTGTCGAACGAATAGCCGGTGTCGGCCGGCGAGGTGTTCCACTTCACGTCGTCGAACATGAAGAACTCGGCCTCGGGGCCGAAGTAGACGGTGTCGCCGACGCCGGCCGACTGGACATAGGCCAGGGCGGTCTTGGCGATCGAGCGCGGGTCGCGGTTGTAGGGGGTGCCGGTGTCGGGGTTCACGACATCGCACATCAGGCAGAGGGTGGTCTGCTGGTAGAAGGGGTCGATGATGGCGGTCGACAGGTCCGGCCGCAGCTTCATGTCGCTTTCGTTGATGGCCTTCCAGCCGGCGATCGACGAGCCGTCGAACATGGTGCCGTCCTCGAGGAACTCCTCGTCGACCAGGTCGATGTCGAAGGTGACGTGCTGAAGCTTGCCGCGAATGTCGGTGAAGCGGACGTCGACGTACTTGACGTCCTTTTCCTTGATCTGAGCCAGAATATCCTTGGCTTTGGTCATTGGCCTTATCCCCTAGGCTTTGGTGATGCGGTTAGTGGTGTCCGGCGTCAGATGGCCTGAGCCCCGGCTTCTCCGGTTCGAATCCGAATGACGTCGGCGACATCCGACACGAAGATTTTGCCGTCGCCGATGCGACCGGTGCGCGCGGCGGTCTGAATGGCTTCCAGCGCCCCGGCGAGCTGGCCGTCGTCGACCACGACCTCGACCTTGATCTTGGGCAGGAAGTCCACGACGTACTCGGCGCCGCGATAGAGTTCGGTGTGGCCCTTCTGGCGGCCGTAGCCCTTGGCCTCGAGCACGGTCATGCCCTGGACGCCCAGCTCCTGCAGGGCTTCCTTCACCTCGTCGAGCTTGAACGGCTTTATGATGGCTTCGATCTTCTTCATGACGTTTCCAGGTCGTTGCGGTGACGGAGCATGCGGGCGGGGGCGGCGACAAGTCCGCGGCGCCGCAGGGATCGGCTCGGGGCAGTTGACGACCTGCGGCGCCGCAAATCAAGGCGCCCGGCGCCCCTTATTTGGGCAGGCCCGGAAAGGGCTTGGATGCCCTCACGTCAGGCCCCTAAGCGGGGTCATCGGAGCTTCCACGGAGACGAGAAGATGCGGGACGAGACGCCGGTTCTCATCGGAGCGGGACAATTCACGTATCGGGGAAAACCCGACACGGCGCCGACGCCGCTGGAATTGCTGAAGATTGCGGCGGATCGCGCCGCAGCCGACGCCGGCCTGTCGATCGAAACCCTCTCGCAACTCGACGCCCTGGCTGTGGTCGGCTTCACCGTGGACGCGCCGGGCGCGCTGTCGGGCCTGCCGTTCCCGCGCCTGAAGAACCCGCCGGCCAGCCTGGCGCGCGACCTGGGCGCCAGCCCCGCCTACGCCGTCTACAGCCACATGGGCGGCAACAGCCCCCAGCAGGCGCTCAACATTCTGTGCGAGCGGCCTATGCCGTCTACAGCCACATGGGCGGCAACAGCCCCCAGCAGGCGCTCAACATCCTGTGCGAGCGGATCGCCGCCGGCGAGACCGAGTTCGGGTTCGCGGTGGGGGCCGAGTTCCTGGGCTCGCTGATGAAGCGGCTCAAGGGCGGCATCGGCTTCGACGGCTATGGCGACGACATCGACGAGGAGCCGGTCCGGATCGGCGATCCTCGCCCCGGCGCCACGCCCTACGAGGCGCTGCACGGCCTGGACCGGCCGATCAACATCTATCCGGTGTTCGAGAACGCCCTGCGCGCCCGCGACGGCCGCTCCATCGAGGACCACCAGCGCCGGCTGGGCGAACTGTTCGCGCCCTTCACCAGGGTGGCGGCTAGCAACGAGCACGCCTGGTTCCCGGTCGAGAAGTCGGTCGAGGAGCTGATCACGGTCAACGACCGCAACCGGATGATCGGGTTCCCGTATCCGAAGAACCTCAACGCCATCATGCAGGTCGACCAGTCGGCCGGGGTGCTGGTCTGTTCGGTCAGGAAGGCCCGCGAACTGGGCGTGCCGGAGGACAAGTGGGTCTTCCTGCACGGCTGCGCCGACGCCTCGGACCTGTGGTACCCGCTGGACCGCCAGAACTACCATTCCAGCCCGGCCATGCGGCTGACCGGCCAGCGCGCGCTGGAGATGGCCGGCGTGACCATCGACGAATCGCGGTGGAGGTCGGGGTCGAGGAACTGGGCCTGAAGATCGACGATCCGCGCGGTTTCACCATCACCGGCGGGCTGCCCTACTTCGGCGGGCCGGGGAACAACTACGCCATGCACTCCATCGCCGAGATGATCGGGCGGCTGCGCGCCAGGCCCGGCGCCTGGGGGCTGTGCACGGCCAACGGCTGGTTCCTGACCAAGCAGTCCACCGGCGTCTACTCGACCCGGCCGCCCGAAAAGCCCTTCGACCGGCAGGACCCGAAGGTCATCCAGGCCCAGATCGACGCCCTGCCGCACCCCGAGATCATCGAGGCGCCCGAGGGCCCGGCGACCATCGAGGCCTATACGGTGATCCACGACCGCGACGGCTATCGCGGCGGCGTGGTCATCGGCCGCGACGCGCAGGGGCGGCGGTTCGCGGCGGTCACGTCCAGCGACCCGGAGGTCCTGAAGGACCTGGAGAGCCGCGAGGGCGTCGGCCGCACCGGGGTCGTGGGACGCCATCCGGACGGCAAGCGCAACCTCTTCACCCTGGACTCGTGAGGTCGCCGGACCTTCACGTCGGAAGCGGGCGGGATAGGATAGGGGCGCTCTCGCCCCGACACCGGAGACTTCAATGCACGTCCAGATGATCCGCCATGGCAAGCCGGCGTCGACCTGGGGCGATGCGGACGAGGATCCCGGCCTGGACGAGACCGGTCATGCCCAGGCGCGCGCCGCGGCCGAAGCGCTGCTGGCCCTGCCCGAGGCGCGGCGGCCGACGCGGGTGATCTCCTCGCCGCTGCGGCGCTGTCGCGAGACGGCGGCCCCGTTCGCCGCTGCGCTGGGCGTGCCGGTGACGATCGACCCCCGCGTCGGCGAGATCCCGACGCCGGCGGCCCTGTCGGCGGACGAGCGGCCCGGCTGGCTGCGCGCCGCGTTCGGCGGGCTGTGGCGCGAGATGACCGGGGACCTCGACTACGACCAGTGGCGGCGCGGCGTCGCCGAGGCCGTGGCCGGCTATGGCGGGGCGGCGGTGTTCAGCCACTATGTGGCGATCAACGCGGCGGTCTCGACCGCGCTGGATGATGACCGGGTGATGGGCTTCCGCCCTGACCACTGCTCGATCAGCCACTTCGAGACCGACGGAAAGCGCTTGATTCTCAAGGAGAAGGGGCGCGAAGCTTCCACCCAGGTTCTATAAGGGGCGTTGGGCATGGCTGGCCGGGAAATCCTGACGGTGGCGCAGATGGCGGCCGCCGACGCCGCGGCCGCGTCCGCCGGAACCCCGACCCTGGAGTTGATGGAGCGCGCCGGCCAGGCGGTGGCCGACACGGTTCGCGCGCGCTGGAAAGCCTGCCGGGTCGCGGTTCTGTGCGGGCCCGGCAACAACGGCGGTGATGGCTATGTGGTCGCGCGGCTGCTCAAGCGACGCGGCTGGCCGGTCTGGGTCGAGGCCGTCGGCCCGCCGACCAGCGATGATGCAAGGGCTATGGCGGCCCGGTGGCGCGGCCCCGTCTATCGGCTGGGCAAGGGGCCGCCGGCGGACCTTGTCATCGACGCCCTGTTTGGCGCCGGGCTTTCGCGGCCGCTCGAGGGCGAGGCGCTTGAGGCCGCCCGGGCCTCGCATGGACGGCCCCATGTCCTGGCGGTCGACGTGCCCAGCGGCCTCGACGGCGACACCGGCCGGTTGCTGGGCGACACCGCGTTCCGCGCCGATGTGACGGTCACCTTCCATCGCCGCAAGGTCGGCCATGCGCTGGAGCCCGGGCGCAGCGCCTGCGGCGAACTGGTGGTGGCGGATATCGGCCTCTGCGCCACCCCGACCAGCCTGTTCGAGAATGCGCCGGACCTTTGGGAGCGGGCGTTTCCCTGGCCGGGCGCGGCCAGTCACAAGCACGCTCGCGGACGGCTGGTGGTCGTCGGCGGCGACGCCCTGCACACCGGCGCGGCCAGGCTGGCGGCGCGCGCGGGCCTCCGGATCGGGGCAGGCGTCGTGACCGTGCTGAGCCCGCCTTCGGCCTCGGCCGTCTACGCCGGCGCGCTGGAAGCGGTGATGGTCCAGGCCTTCGACAGCGAGGCCGAACTTCAGCAGCAGGCCGACCGGGCGGACGCCGCCGTGATCGGTCCGGCGGCGGGGGTCAGTCCGGCGACACGGGCCAACCTGTTCGCCCTGATCCGCACCGGGGCGGCGCTGGTCGTCGATGCCGACGCCCTGACGGTGTTCCGCGACCGGCCCGAGGACCTGTTCGCGGTGCTGGACAAGGATGATGTGCTGACTCCGCATCCCGGCGAGTTCGAGCGCCTGTTCCCGGGCCTTCTGGCCGCCAGCGCCAACCGGGTCGAGGCCGCCCGGGCGGCGGCTGCCCGCGCCGGGGCGGTGGTGCTGCTGAAGGGGGCCGACACCGTGGTCGCGGCGCCGGACGGCCGGGCGGCCGTGAACCTTGTATCCGCGCCCTGGCTGGCGACGGCAGGCTCCGGCGACGTCCTGGCCGGCTTCATCGCGGGGCTGGCGGCGCAGGGGATGGACAGCTTCCTGGCCGCCTGCGCCGGCGCCTGGATCCACGCCGACTGCGCCGCGCGGTTCGGCCCGGGCCTGACGGCGGAGGATCTCCC